>JGI24512J20087_1000020_pt1 | contig 358460 bp, 380 predicted proteins | sample LinPmetageLP35_FD_20087 | JGI IMG/M metagenome (IMG submission 20087) | reverse complement strand
AGAGTTATTTTTATTTCCTGATTTTTTTTTTTTTTTTTTTTTAAATCTCGGTGTGAGTGATGGGAATGCGATTGAATTGCCCAAATATCTGGTACTCGTGCAAGGGGACTTAGATTGGCAAATTTTCGGAATGTAGAGGTTAGGATGGCAGAAAGACAGACACTTCCCGACGGCACTCATGCTACGAGCCTCCCGATGATGCCAATTCAAGAGAGTGGGCAGTCCATTCCATGCGAACCGAAATTGTTAGTGCTTGGCCCGGCGTTCTGGACTTTTTGGTGCTGTATGGAAATCATTAAATCCCGTAGGCCGGTGGTTTTAACTTTCCGGGAGGCGATCTGAAGGCCGAGGCCGAGACTAATGTTTGGGCGACTGCCCCCAACAAGCGAGGATTTTGTGACGATATAGATCACCACCCCCAGCTCCTGTGCCTTAACGAGGACTGTGGTGCAACACGAGAAACAACGTTCGATGAGTATAATTGGAAACGAGAGAGAAAAAGAATAGTAATTGTCGACAATTCGGCTCGGGATTGGGGACATGTCTTCGGATGCTTGAATTACGTGGCAAAAACCAAACGATCAAGGAGCCTTGGAAGAACATGCACATCTGTTTCTGACCTTCAACCAACGCTTTCAAATTCAATTGTCCTAGTGGAGAACACTGAGCCAAGAAATCCCGCCTGCGTCCACAGATCCACATCATTCCCGGACCCATTTCAGAATCCTCGACCAAATCTTAACTCCATCATGATCCATTCCCACCTTCTCAACCAGAGCCTCTTTCCTCTCCCCATCAATACCCATATATGCTGGCGAGTTTGCTAGCAATGTCCTCGCCAGATCCGTGTTCAATTCCGGATGTCCCTGGAACGTCAAAATCGTATTCTCCTCGTTCAAAAACGACTGTTTTCCCTCCGCGAGCGCAACGAAACCTTTCGCAGGCGTCTTGACTTCTCTGGCATGAAACTCATGAAGCTGAAGAGCACCTTCTGAAGCGAATGGGAACATCTTCTTGCCTTCCGCCGTCAAAGAAATCTTGGTCACGCCGATTTCAGCAGCGCCTTCCATGCTCGCAACACTTCCCCCGAAAGATATGCAAGTCGTTTGGTGGCCCCAGCATATTCCGACGATTTTCTGCTTAGGGAAGTCTTTGACTGTAGTCCGTAGGTAGTTTTGCAATTTCAGCACCCAGGGATCTGAGCCCATCGGATCAGCTGTCCCACCACTCAAGACGATCAGGTCATACTTTGAGGGATCTGGATGGATTTGCGCTATAATGGGGTCGTAGAAAGTAATTGTTGGAGGCGAGGCATCGGAATTGAGTGATGATGCGGATGCAATTGCGGTCTCGAATGAGGCTTTGATGCCGGCTGTGTTGGGTGATGCGAGGCCATTGAGCAATACTGCAATTCTGAAAGGAGTTTTCATGGTGGTAGATGGTTTTGAAGCTCCAAATTTGAAGAGAACTCAATACAGGCCATACTCCCCCAGAGCTGTAAGTACCTTCACATAGGCCCATTTCAAGTTGCTTGAGCCATTCAAAGGTGGATTGGATGCTATCGCGATATGTCGTGAAGAGTGGGAGGCCGGCCGGCCAAAGGTGGGATCCCATTCGGGACGGCTTGCAGCCTTTCAGCTCAGCACGCGCATGGTGCCGCTAACGCCGCTTCCACGACCATACCGATCCCACGGTCAAGTTTCGGACCTGCATACACATGTTCTCTGCGTTGTCATGATTGGAATTCGAATCAGAGGAAATGCACTTCTTAGATATAGTTCTGACCTTCCCCTTCGACAATCACGATCCACATACGGCACCGCTCAGCTTATCAAACAAGCCTTCGAAGCGAAGCGAAGCCTTGCCCGAAGTGGATACCAAGTCCCAAGTCACCGCCAAGCGTCTTATCAGTTGGAACAACCTGGAGCTTGATCCATTCAAGGTTCCTGACAGGTCTTCGCCCTCACTTGGCAATCTTTCAGGATGGGGATTGTGGAGCTGCAACAAGTCAAATATCTCGAACGACAGGGAATTGCACTTTGTGGCCTGCTCGCCAAGCCGCTTCATATTCCGAAGGAAGGTTTGGTGGTGCCCTTGGGCGAGATAAGGAATGTTGACTTCGTCGGAGCAGTGATGGAAATAGAAGGCAGCTCGTAGGTGGGATGTATATAAAGAGGACGGACTCCCTCGTGGTCTCCGGTTTGGTTGTGAAGTAGATTCTCTCCAACTATACTGAAATTTCCGGAAGGCTTCAGGATCGAACGTGAAAATGAGCGCGGTAAGTCGACAATTCAAAGAAGCTTGGATATCTGCAACTTCACACTGACAATGAACAGCCTTCCTTCAACTCATCCGAGCCTAAGGGCGGAGACACCCTCCTCGTCGATGTCAACGCCCAATATGCCGGATTCGAGTACCACTATACTTACATTATGTTCTGTGGGTTCATTGTCTGGCTGATCATTCCCGGCATCGGTCTCCTTTATGGCGGTTTGGCTCGCCGCAAGTCGGCATTGACGCTCCTGTTCCAGAGTTTGATGGTCGCAGCGGTGACGACTTTCCAGTGGATGTTCTGGGGATACTCTCTTGCATACTCGAGGACCGCTGGACCTTTCATCGGTGATCTCGCAAACTTTGGAATGAAGAACGTGATGGCTGCTCCAAGCCCTGGAAGTGCTGTGCTTCCCGAGATTGTCTTTTGCTTGTACCAACTCTTGTTCTGGTGAGCTCATGTGAATCTCAACATACGAGATAAAGACTGACCGAAACTAGTGCATGCACAGTCCAAATCGTAATTGGCGGTGCTTTCGAAAGAGGTCGCATCGTTCCTTCGCTCATCTTCGCCTTCTGCTGGGCAACAATTGTCTACTGCCCAATTGCATGCTGGACATGGAATGCAAATGGATGGCTTTTCAATTTGCCAGCGCTCGACTTTGCAGGAGGTGGACCTGTACACATCGCCTCGGGCTGGTCAGCGCTCGCCTACGCGTTCGTCCTTGGCAAGCGAACCGTTCCAGGAGAAGGCAAGAGTCATTCCCGCCCTCACAACACGACACTTGTCTTTCTCGGCACGGTCCTTATTTGGTTCGGATGGTTTGGCTTCAACGGAGGAAGTGCTCTCAATGCTTCCGTTCGTGCCATGCTTGCTGGCTTCAACACCAACACCGCTGCCAGCTTTGGTATTCTCGGATGGACGCTCGTCGATTACTTCAAGAACGGCAAGAAGTTTAGCATTGTTGGTGCCTGCGAGGGTGCTATTGCCGGTCTCGTGGGTATCACTCCTGCTGCTGGATATGTTGGCGTTTGGCTCGCGGCTGTGATCGGTTTCGTTACAGCGGTTGTATGTGCACTCCTCCAGGATCTGAACACTTGGCTTCATATCGACGAGGGACTCGATGTCTTCAAACTCCACGGAATCGGTGGAATGGTCGGAAGTTTCTTGACTGGTATCTTTGCATCCGAAACTATCTCGATGCTGGACGGGGCGACATCTGCACCAGGTGGCATCGATGGCAATGGCATTCAGATTGGACGACAATTCGCCGAGATCACTGCCATCTCGGCATACTCATTCATCGTCTCCGCCATCCTTCTGTACATCTTGAAGTTCATTCCAGGCATGCACTTGCGTGTTACCGAAGAGACTGAATTGAATGGATTGGATCTCGATCAGTTCTTCGAGGAGCAGATTGGTGATTGGAGTGCGTTTGAGCAGAATCGCCTGCAGTTCGATATCAGCTCTCCAACGACTCCTCCTGTTCAGGAAGTCCCGGAAGCGGTCGATGGTGTGCAAAAGAAGGCTTAATAGTGAAGGAAACGATCTGAGGGGAGAGTAGAGGAGGATGTAGTTAACTAGTTGGAATAGAATTCAGCCAAACATGCCAAGTACACGACCAACTGTTTTGTCCGCTTGTGCTTAGTAGTGACCTTGTGAAAAGCCACTGCATGAGATATGGCGAACGAGGTACCACGAGGGGATCAGTCATCCGGGAGCTTGTAAAGAGACTGTAGTTGCATAATTCGCTACTTGCCGTCCTACAACTCCGTATGTCTATCCGTGGGTGGAGCTTGACTTCCAAGAGGCTGCACCTTCCCTTGTGCAATATTCACCACAAAGCTCTCCACAGCTTTCGGCGTGATCTCATCCTCTGTAAACGGAAACACCTGCCCATACATCGGATTGAAAACAGCCAACGCAGGATTCGAATTAGGAGCCAAGCCTAAATTCGGCAACATGTGTCCGTACTCGGCAACATCGACTGTCACGAAGTTGAGGTATTCTTTGTAGGCCTTGGCGAGGGGCTTGAGTGCAGCGTCGTAAGCAGTGCGGTCGTCGTCTGAGGAAGTGAAGTAATAGACGAGAGATTTCCCAGCCTGTCATGTGCGTCAATAATTTCGTTCATCCCTCTGTCCTTTATCCTTTCAGAGCACGCACCTTCATATACTTCATCTCATTCCTTCTTGTGAACTCCCCGATCGTCGGCGCAGTCGCCGTTTCTAAGAATTTCTCCAAGGCATCTAATCCAGCATGGCCGGAAAATACTTCTTGCCCACCCTCTGATGATTTATGACATACAATACTCGGAAACTGCATGTGTTCGGTCTTTGCCACTTTCGGATCTGAAGCAATTCCGAAGGTGAATCTGTCAGCATGTCGTTTGGCGAAAGCTGTAAAAGTTGACTTCAGATGTCCTTCCTCATCCGGGATGTATGCTATAAAAACAGCTTCGTCGCTGGATTTGAATGTTTTAATGTTAGACTTGTCCACATTAGAGATGATTGGCCGGGGAGCGCGATTCATAAATTGTAGGATTCTGCCATGAATGTCAACTACGGAAACTAAAGAAGACTTGGTAATGGATGGTCTTACGAAGAAGCTTTCCGTGGCCCTCGGTATCTCTTCTCTTGCCCGTCGCCTAGGAACAATCGTATCGCTGGATAAGAAATAATCTCATGCTTTTTGCACAGCTCGCTTTCGATCGTGCAGTCGATGCTGATGAGGGAGTTCTGACTTCGAGCCGTAGCTGAAAGCCATTCGGACTCTAAGGCTTTACTTGGTTCGCTGTAGCATTACCATTAGTTACCAGCATAAACCTAAGTTGAAGGATATCTCACGTCCATGGCTTGACAAATCGCGGTGGCATATCAGCCAGAAGTTCGATCAGGCCAGCTGTGAGGGAGGGAATTGAACTTACTGCGACAACTAAAATTGTTAGTAAATTCAACAACACTGGCTCCCAATAAACAGCTACCACTTACATGCAACTAGTGATACTTCATTTCCCGATGTAATGGATTCGAACTGATCTCTGTCGACATGACTCCATCCGTGCACTTCTGTCAGTAATAGGAGGTTCAGTACACAAACGAGAAGGGATCTTGGTAACATTCTATCCAGATTTTAATACTTTGCAGTCCAAGATAGATAGCTCGAAGATTGTATTGTGTTTTGATCCGAGAATTATCGAACTTAGAAAGCAAGAAAAGTACCCCGCGAGAGAGAACTGTCAGGGCGGCTGACGGGTGCTGGTTCCGCACAATACAGGGGAGCTTTACCCCTGAGCTTCACATCACAGGGATGCCCGACGCCCAAACGCGGGGTCTTACGCCTTATCAGCATAAGTCATGTAACAAGTCCTGCTTCAGATCGATTCCCTCCCGTTTCATCACTACACCATCATAAATTCTGACATGTCGAGAATCATGATCTGGCTTTCTAATTGGAAGATTTTTGCGCGGGAGCCGTTTGATCGGACGACCTGATCGCAGGGGCCATTAAAGCTCTCTGGAGGGGTGAGCTCCAGGAAATGGTTGAGCAGAGCTTGTCCTCTGAATTCGTGCTTCGAAATGATCTTAACAATAAAACAATTTCCAAGTCAAATGGCGCAGTCACTCTATATCGTATTAGCATTTGTCGCTCTGCTTCTAGGCAGTGTTCAAGCAAGCCAGAAGCCATTGTCTGGAGATGCGTGTACTCGCCCGCCGTACAAAGTCCACATTTTCTCCAAGAACCCTCTGGTCATCTACATTCCAAACTTCCTGACAGCTGAGGAGCGCGAGCATCTTCAGGAGATCACGTAGGCTTAGGACTACTTATGCTGTGAGCCAGTAGCTAAGAATTACGCAGCAAAGGGACATTCACAAATTCCGCAGTCGCAGACGAATCTGGAGAACAAGGTCTGCGCCAGACTCGAACATCTCAATCCACCAGCGTCATCCGCGACTCCATCGTCCGATGCATCGAGACTCGAGCGCTCGAATTCCAAGGCTTCGATACTCCTCGGTCACATCTCGAGCCCCTCCAGCTTGTTCAATATGGCAATGGCGAGAATTACCACCTACATACCGATTGGTTTGAAGCACCATCTCGGATGACGCCTGAAGTTGGTGGAAATCGACTCTCGTCATTCTTCGTATATGTTGCTGCAAGCAACCTCACCGGTGGAGGAACGAACTTCCCAATCCTCAATGCACCGTATAATGAGCGGTGGTGCGAGTTTGTGGATTGTGACGAGCCGTGGGAGAATGGAGTGACGTTTAGACCTGTGCCTGGAAATGCCGTGTTCTGGCAGAACTTACATGAGGATGGGAGCGGAGATCCAGCAACCATACATGCCGGTTTGCCTGTGACTAGTGGATCGAAATTGGGGATGAATATATGGACTCGTCAAGGGCCACTGGACGAGAAGTTTAGAGGCTTCGATGAATACGATGATAATGAATAATAGGACGCACAAGGCTATTTTGTAAGGAAGCAATTGAAACGATTCTTCAGCAACGCAAATGAACGTGAGCTGCTTAAGTTTTACTTGTGAGACTGTTTCAATTTTGGTTTATCGTATCAAAACATCGCAAAAAAAGAAGAGTTTTGAAGAGTCAAGGCACTCCTCTCGAGGGGCACAGGCCCGAAGCAGACTGGTGCGGGGTTATGCATCAACCCCACCATGTTCGCAACAGCTTCCAGGAACCAACGGCACACCGACTCAAATAGTAAGATATTTGATTTCAAGCTTGGAGATAAGTTAGCACGAAATGGCTCTCATCTTGGGCGATTTGCCTAACGAGATCCTGAGGAAGATTTTCCATAGGAGCCGTCTCCAGAACAATGACATGTGTTCTGTGGCACGAACATGCAAGCACTTCAGCGAGGTCACCGTTCCACTAATCTACTCGAATGTCAAAGTCAGACGTTTTGTCAACGATGAAAGAACCTTTGGCCTCGTTCAGACCCTCAAGGATAACCCAAGCCGAGCGGACTTAATCCTGAAGCTAAGCTTCTCCTGGGCTGATAACGGGAAGACGTTCGGCGAAGATCAAGAGACTATTGTGCAATTCCTGCTTCGACGAACAACTCGACTTCGCACTTTGAAGATGAAAATGACTGCCCTGAAGGAATACCCAATGCCCTTCCCGGTTATCAGTGATGCCTTTCTAGATGTCAATCCAATGACAGATCTTTGGCGAGTCGAAATATCATGTGTCAACATCACGGTGAGTTGGTACGAAGCACCTCAAGCTCAAACCGTATTCTCAAACGCTGTTTAGGAGTTTTAATGACTTACTCCAGTGGAACACTGTGGGAAGAATATTACTTCTTCCAAAAATTAGCGCAGTCTTCTTCATGCCAATGGATGTAGATCCCGAGAGAATCGATGACCAACTGCCTCAGAGACCAGCAGGTTCGACTTCCAAGGTCCGCTATTTTGCACTCGAAGGTCATCCTAAATGCGTTGCCTTCGTACACGAGCTACTGCAATGGAGCAGCAATTTAGGGGCCCTGCTCTTCGATTTTGGCGAATATGACGATTCCGAGCCTCACACCCCGAAAACATTACAACAATTTCTTGCTCCCGTCGCCCCTACAGTGTTCTACCTAGATTTACAGGGTCGTCATACCGACGACTTCCATTGCGCACTTGTCAATTTCCATGATTTCACCGCCCTGAAGACATTAGAGATCAGTCGAGCACTACTTTTTCTGACCGTATTTGAAGAAGGTGGAGAGCATGTCGTGGAGCCATCCCATCGTAATGGTCTCTACATGCGTTTACCCCCGAAACTTGAAGAATTGAAGGCAAGCGCTCAACGCTCACTCTTACTGAAGTGCTCAACTGAATTCAGAACAGATCTTCTTTGACTTCGGATCCGCAATACTCGATCGCAAATACCATTCTAGAAGTCACAACTTCGTCGACGAAGAGTATGACTGGATTGAAGAACTAGCAACCTTCAAGCCCGATTACTTCCCCAATCTCAAGAGAGTAAAGTTCACAGAGCACTCTGATACGGATCCAGGGTCACACAATGTGCTGAAGCTGCAGCCTTGGGATCCTCCTCGAGCTTTGGCGAAGCTGTTCAAAGACCAGGAAATCGAGCTCACGGTCTTCATAAGATCGTATTCGGTGTGGAGAGGCGGCGTGATGGATACCACTGGTGCTCGGAGCATTGTGAATCCTAGCCCAAGAAGACTGCTAGAGGTGGAGGAGCTAGAAATTGGTACTGGCTGAGGAATTCCTTGGAACGGAAATGTCAAGCAAGAAAAAAACGAGGTAACTCGATTAGCAATTTCTTACATCAAGCCATATGGCTTCATGATATCGTAGACTTCGTCTTCGCTTGGCAGGCTTTCTACATGCGCTGCGCCGCTCGACTGGTCAACCAATGATGGACAAAGCCTGCTAGCTTAGGTATTGACAGCATCTCAACACTTTCAACATCATAACGGCAGACACGAATAATTTAGCTTACCGGACTTATACACTTACCGTTATGGCACCTTTGAGCACAGGAGGGGTAGTCCCGTTCAAGGACTTCCACCAACTTAGCCCCACCATTTCCCTCTACCGCCCATCGGACATCACCACCAAAACTCACTCTTCCACCTCCTCGTCCCCTGCTCTCATCATGCTCACTCCATGGCTCGCAGCTCAGGCTCGTCATATCACCAAATATACTGATGTATACCAATCTATCTTTCCTAGTGCATCAATCCTCGTGATTCGCACCACACCAGCAGACATGGTATACCGATCCTACAAATCCCAACAAGAAGATCTCAACAGGATCCTGCCCCTCCTGCAGACCAAAACAGAAGATGAAGAGCCAGAGATCTTACTTCATATGTTCAGCAACGCCGGAGCTCACAAAGCAAGTCGACTCGCAAGAGCATATAAAGTCCAGACCAGCGCACCATTGAGGTGCGGGGTAATGGTCTTTGATAGCGCCCCTGGAGTTGCGACGTATTCACGCATCGTCGATGCCATGACTGTTGGTTTACCAGCTATTCCACTACTTCGGCAATTGCTGGCTTGTTTAGTGCACTTTTTGGTGGCTCTGATCTGGATGCAGAGTTATTTTTCTGGAGGCGCGAACTTGGTGCAACGGGCGAGGATGGATTTGATCGATATGAACCTTATCAAGTCAAATAGAGGGAGACTATACTTGTATAGTACAGGAGATCGGATGGTTGGCTGGGAGGATGTTGAGAGCCATGCTTTGGAGGCTGAGAGGAGTCGAGAGCGTGTGAAGATGGAGAAGTGGGGTGGGACTCCTCATGTGGGACACATGGCGAATGATGGAAACAGGTACTGGGGAGCTATCGAAAGCTTTTGGCTGCGGGCGTTATTGATTAGTCACTCAATCAGGTCATCTGGGTCGGCAGATGTGCTCCCATTTCCTTGCGAGAGTATCTTCCAGGGTTGGAGGGCATTCCAATTGTCTAGCTCTGAGCCTGAAACCACATAAGACTATACGTTCAATGGGAAATATTGGCTGCGCGAACCCGGATATATCTACTAGCTTCACCGTTAGAGGTCTGGGAATTTGTAAGAGCTGGAAGGATTTCACATTTTGTCAGCGATGACATGACTGTGTCAACAGCACGCTCGCGTCGTCGCGTCTACTCTTCCCGCGTAATCGACGCGGATTGATGGTAAGAAGAGATTCGGAACCAATGTAGATATTTAAGCCTCTACTCCAAGGACCAAATAATATCCAGATTGGCGTTCAGACGATCTCGCGAATGTCATTGCTTTGACACGGATTGCCAGCCATGGAACCACGTTGGACCGCGGCGATATTGATACGCGTCTGTTTAAGGTTTAGCGCCGATTCAGGCTTGAGCTTGACTTGAACTTCATCCTCTTCTCTCACCAGCACACTATGACAATTAAAGATCCCAACAACTGCATAGTACGCACATCATTGAATCGAGATTCAGTCCAATGGGTCTGTACTCTGGTAATTCTTTCACTGATTGGTGGAGCTTGCGAATCCAGTCGATTCAGCCCTGCAAGGCTCCGCCAACCTCGACAAACACTTCCATATGTTACTCCCCTTTTCTGTTTTCCCAGCGTCTTAAACCTTCTTGAGACATTAGATATTGATATATCTCCGATCCGCGAACATCCTGATAGTCTGCAGTCGCAAGTCTGAGCACACGGCCCGACCCTGAGTTCTCCAGAATTCGATCCCTAGCAGCCTCGCTGACCCAACGTTCACAAGGGCGAACACGATGGCAGAGGTTCTAGGCGTTGTTGCCAGCGGTGTAGCCGTCAGTCAAATCGCTGGGCAAGTCACGAAGAGCATCTTCAAGCTGAAGCAGTACTGGGGCCAAGTCCAAGATGCGCCCGACGAAATCAAATACCTACTTCGCGAAATCGACTCCTTGAACCTCATCCTGAATCATATTCAAACCGATCAAGCGAAGCAGACGGGATGTAGCATACCTGTGGATAATCTTTGTATACAGCAGAGTTTCAATTCGTGCAAGGAAGGTGCCGATGAGCTGCGTTGGCTGGCGAACGAGCTGGCCGAGAAGGTTGATGGTAAGAAGGGGTGGAGGAAGAAGGTAGGCTCCGTGAAGGTTGTGCTGAAGAAGGATGATATCAAGAAGTTGAAAAAACGCATGAAACATGCGATTTGGTTGCTGCAGCTGTCATACCAGTGGCATACAAAGTACGTTCATCCGTGCGCCCGGTTGAAAATGGTGTCTGACCTGCTCAGTGCCATGATTCAGCTCCAACCTGATGTCATTATCGCGAGAATGGCCAACCACATTTCAACACTCCCAGTAGCCAGTAGCACGCAGAAAGATCAAGAGAAGCCTTTAGGCCAGACGGAAGACTTCCAGAACCGAAGCCCTGTCGTCCAACAACAATACGATCTGTGGATCTCTTCTCCCTCCTGGGTCGCATATCTTGTTGGACAGTTCGCGTACCACCAACGTAAGCGAATGTCTAAAGGTGGAGAGATAAACGAAGTGAATGCTAGATACAAGATACCTGACTTTCTGGCCAATAAAGTACTGGATCTCCAGTGCCAAATGATGCTGTCCGGATGGAGAGTGAACATACAAACTTATCGCGTGATTCCTGAAAACAACGCATTTTTCAAAGCGATTGAAAATAGCGATCTTGTCACAATCAGGCAAATGTTGGTGAATAGAGAATTCTTCGTTACCGACCGAGACGATGACAAGAAAACTCCCCTTCATGTGAGCCTTCGAACCCATTTCGATACGTTCGGAACGCCCAATTGACACAATAGGCAGCTCGCGGCAACGTTGGGGAATGCTGAGATATGTAGAGAACTGTTGTTGGCAGGCGCCAGTGTGTCGAGTCAAGATATCAATTCCGAGTGAGCGCAGATCTCTTTTTCTTTCCCAGATTCTCAAGAGCATAATCATTTTCAACAAGTCTTGGATACAGTGCGGCGAGATGAGTAAGGTGTTTCTATCCACAGATAAGGTAGATGAACACAAACTTGCATGAAAAGTCTAAAGGGGAAGTTTTTGGAGACAAACAACGTCTCACGACCTCCGCTTCTTTTTTGGAGTCTGTTCACATCTAACAGGGGATCTAGGACACCATTCCACGCCGCCATACAATGGTGTGGGGTAAACACATTCATCTACAGTATCGATGCTTTCGGTGTCTGCCGTCTGCTACTCGAGGCAGGGGCCACGGACATTCTCATGGACGATCTCAGAATTTTGCAGCACTTCAGAGGACCACTCGTGACAATGCGATTACTGCACCAGCAGTCAAGAACCGTCTACAAACGCGAATCACCACTGTCCCCCACAAATCGAATAGATGTGGCCGCAAAGCTCGCAGGATCCCGTTGGCACAACACTCCTCGGTTGGTAGATTATTGGCTTGAAGCTGAAGGCGGTATACGTGCTCTTGCGTGTTGGGTAGATGCGGACGGCAGGAACTTTTTGCAGGTAGTAGCCGAGTCTTTCGCCCAGGCTTCAAGTACAGTTCCAGGTGAAGTAGTATTTGATGAAAGCATGGAACCTAGATATTTGAGCTAAATGTCAACAATAGGGAACAGGGGGTGTACTTGGCATCTCTGATCCGCAAAGTGATATCAGCTGGTTGTTCGGTTTTTGGGTTGGATCGTGCTGGGCGGAGCATCCTTTTCACCATGGTTCGTAGACTTCTGACGGCGAGGTTCTCAGAATTCCTCGTCATAGACTTGGGTGCGAGGTCACTTTTCCAGCTCTGGAAGATGGTAGCCCGGCAATGGCTTGAGTGCCTTGCGGAGAGTGGTGTCGATCTCTGCGATATGGCGAAGCAGAAATAGCCCATTGGAAAAGAGGGAATTGGGGTTATCAATGCTCTTGTCCAGTCGCCATACGGGTAGGTTGTACCAAATGCTGCGCACAGCATGTTTCGTACTGGGATTTCTCGGCACTTAACTTTCCTGGCCCACGTTTTCCTGAACGCGGCTTTCCTGGCCCACGTTGTCCTAAACGCGGCCTAATTGTGAGCTTCTCTTACGGGAGGCGACCCGAGGATTGGGTCTTTGAGATTTATTCGCCAGGCAGAGCTCCGGCGAGAGAATTCTGGGACCTGATTGAAGGTGGAGAAAAAGAGATATGTTGTGATTATGTACCAACTAAGTATGCGCAAGGAACATGGACGGACGACGAACTGTCAGATGCCGATTCATCTGACCATAACTTGTCAGAGTTTGAGGAAGAGTCAAACCAGGAGTCAGCTGCACGCACAATACCCGGATCCTGGAGCCAGCAATTCGAGGACTGAGAAGATTGAACTCGCTCTAGATGTCTCTGAGTGATTTAGGAACATTCACAGAACGCAAGTGGCCACGACGGATAATTGCTGCCATTCTGTCTGGTATCTAATAACCCATTTAATCAAACTACAACAGTCAGGTGTTCCACCTGCTCAAGAAGACACCTTCTCGGACGACCGCGATGCCTCAACCTCCCGCTCTTTTGCAATCTGCTGCTCGACCGCCGTCCTCGCCTCAGGGTTCTCTTCCAGAATCTCATCAATGGTTCTGACCGGCCCGGTAAAGAACGTCTTCCCACCGTACTTCGGGAACCAGAAATAAACCACACAAAACACCAGCACGAATCCCAACACCGCAACAGCGTAATTCATCTCCTGAGCATTAGGGCTAGGATAGGTAGGAAAGAGGAGAAGGATAAAGATGAACGTCATCCAAGCGACGGAATATATGGCAGAGATGATCGATATGGTGTTACCCATGTAGAACACTCCAGGGGTGAAGTGGCCGAAGCAGAGACGGGAGACGAGAGGCATACAGTATGCAAAGTACAGACCCATGATAGCAAGATTGAATATCGAGTTAATGGCGATGGTGTTGACGAGCATGAGGAGACCTTCAAGGAGAGTGCACACGGCAACGAAGCCGACAGCGCGTGCGGGGGTTTTGTTTGCGGAGAGCTTGCGGAGGAAGCCTGAGAAGGGGAGGCCGTGATCTGGTTTCTGTTAGTCTTGTTCTCGTAAGCTGAACGAATCTTCTTACCTCTTGCAAATGCAAATGTCTCTCTTGAAGCAGCGACCATCAGAATGGAGCAGTTACAGATAGAGCTGAACCACAAGAATACCAGCAGCGCGATGCTCCCATTCTTTCCGAGGCTGTTGAATGCAATTTGGGCGAATGGCTGACCAAGAGGAGTCTCGACAAGATCGATAACGCCAGTTCCCATGCAGAACGCAATTGTAATGATGACTGCCCAGCCAGTGATAGTTGCCACGACCAAGGAGGAAATCATAGCGAAAGGAACAGCCTTGGCAGCGTTGCTTGCCTCTTCTGCAATAGTCGCGCTACTCTCGAATCCAGAGACAACCCAGACCGGTGTCAAGAAACTCAGCATGAATGCCCACCCATTATTCGGCCAGAAGCCCGTGTTTTCGAAATCAGCGAAGACGAAGTGAGCACTGTTCTTGTACTCGCTAGGTGTCTGTGCTGCCAAGGCGATGATGAGAGAAAGCAACATGGCCAGTTGCACGAAGATGTAGAAAGCATTGAGCTTGGAGAGGAGTGCGGATGAGACGCAGGTCATGCAGAAAGTGAGGAGGGTCGTGGCAGCGAACATGCCATAGTTGTGGTATTTGGTTGCGAACCAAGTTCCATCACTGCCAATAGAGCATGTAGCTCCCAAGATCAGAGTCGCGGCGTAAATGGTCGAAGCGTAGATTGACAGATATCCAAGGACATTCATGTAACCGGCCAACCAGCACATGAAAGCTCTCTGGCGAGGGGGAGTAAGTCGTGCAACCCACTACCAGTCTCGATGTCAGCCATGGTTCTCGGCAATGTATGTCGAATGATAGGGGAGTCTCACGTAATAAAGTCCACCAGATGTCGGCATAGAACTTCCCAACTCTCCCAAACTGGCCGCCACGGGTATCAAGAGCAGACAACCCGCCAAATATGTCCAGACCATTCCCACACTTCCAGCGCTCCCTAAGGAAAAGATTATCGATTCTGCGATTGCGGGCGCAATGCCCATTGCTCCAAAACTTTGCCCGAAGACCGTGAGGTATGAGAACTCTCGCTTCAGTTCTGCTCTGTATCCCAAGGAAGCCAAAAGCTGGTCGTCTGCAGAAATCATGGCCGTGCTGCCCTCTTCCATTCCCAGAATAGCATGTGCCTTCTTGACTTTGTCTTCGCGTGTGATGGAGCCTTCTGGGCTACCATCCTGGTAACTGGGCTCTGGAGCCATGGTTTTGATTTCGAGATACGCTGGGGATTGTCCTAGATGCGACTGGGGATTTTCCAAGATCTCAAGCACACGCAGAGGATGCTAGGAAAGGAGATTCAATGAGAAACGCAGTTCGTGGGGAAACAGACATTCTTATTCCAGGACACGCCCTGTCTATCCACCATCACCCGCATTGATGGCTTGCTGGTCCCGATAAGCAAATACAAGCTCCAGACCAGGGTGCAAATTCTAGCATGTCATGACCAGTCTTCTCTGCATGAGATTACCGCTTACGGAGTTCTTACTTGAGATCTCTGGAATTTTGCTCAGCCAACCAGCATATCCGGGCATTCAGGCCATCAAATGGAGATGTCGGGACTCGGTATTTGTTTGATGCCATGACAAAAATGCTGCAAGAGGGCCAAGATAAGCGATTCTTGGGGAGCTTGGTTGAAGCTTGTCACTGGACGGCTGGGCCCGATAAGAAAGTCTTCAGGGGTTCGGACGTGCTACCGACTGCTGATAACAAGAGTAATCTCTCGAAAAGTATAACATAAGAGATCTGAATAACGACTTTCTAATTGCAAATTCGAGAAGACGTAACAGACAGATAGAAACAGTCCATATGATACTAACTATTACTCTCCATCTCTTCAAAGAAGAATTGTAGAGTGGATACTGCGACGGGAAGACTTCATGCACGGAAGAAAAAAGCAACCAAACTGTGGAGATTTGGCACGCAGAATCTGCCCTTGACAAGAAACTATTCTGTAAAAATTGCACCTTAAGTTTCTGGTGCCATGCGGTGGTATGCAGCTGCATGCAAGCCGCCTGATATAGTCGACAGAGCTTTCAATTCGACTCTCGTGAGTTCGTGATACCGGCGTTGCATGAACGAACGCGACACTGCCAATGAGCATTCAAAGCGTGATTTAGGCTTTGACGTCAATGCCACGGAAGGTTCTCCATCTTTCAGCACGACATGACTGCTCGCACCAAATTCGAGAGCCTTCCTGTCCTCTTTGCTGGCCTCGAAGCATCCGAATTTGACAATTTTGCTGTCGCCAAGGTACTAGCGTTGAGTTCGACTCAGTCGGAGAATAACAAGACGCCGAGAGCCCTTGGCCATGGCTGGCGTTGAGGGGATTCATCGTGCAACGAACTTGGTGGGGAGAATTTGGCGGCATGGCGCGGAGATCCAATGAACACGAACGCGAGGACACGTTTCCTGAACACCGATTGCGAAAAAGAAATACTTACGAGACACTGAAACTGAAGGAAAGTAGAAATGAAGAACAAAAGAGCTCTGGTCCAGAGAAATGGGAATGCCAGGCTTTATAGGCGGAAAAGCAATGGGTAAAGCATTTTCTATGTGTCAACGATATTGAGAGGCAGATTTCATGACGACTCAAATGAAGGGAGGAACTCCTGTGGTCCTTTTGAGACTTTATATGCTATTCGAGGAGAACGATCTTCCAGCTGCAAGTTTCGAGAGGTATGCAACCTGATTATTCCTCGCCAAAAGTAATCAAAACGTCAGCGCTCAAAATGCCATTTTGAGAAGAAGTGGATAATGTCACGGTGAGGATGGCCAACACACCTGCAGTTCCTCTCTCTTTTGAGCGTTTTGGCCCTTGCACATGCCTCTGTTTGCTTAGCGATGATAAGGATTGTCTACAGTTGCACTTGCTGTCTTTAGCAATCAGTTTACTCTCTCTTGTACGCTGCTTTGGTCTCTTCACCAATACTCCCAGCGGTTCTCACTAGGGATTTAATCCCGGTACTGAGGCGTGGCCCTGACCCGAGATCCCATGTCAGCAAAATCCTCAGGTATGGAGAGTTTTTGTGGATACTTTGCTTCTTTTCTGATATTGTTCAAAGCGACCTATAATTAAGTTTCTCGGTTTGCCAGGTTCTCGGTTTCTTGACTCGACGAAGCGAGAAAGTATATTTCGACCCCGCTTTCCCACATTGAGGTCGATAAGAGATCATCAACACCTATCTCTAGCTTGACTATATCTTCTTCATACGGCTCTATGCCAAAAGATGTTGGGAATCCCAAGGCCCGAAGTTCTTCTCGCTCGATGACCGGGATGTTTGCAATTTTTGTTTTGGGGGTTTAAGCGAGCCTGATTCAGGATGCCTCGCAATGCATTTGAGCCCCGTTCGATCTCCATCGAGAACAATTTAATCTATCTGATCTTTTGCGAGTCAGATTCGCGAACGACACGACAGAAGGAATTGGTTCAAGAACCGAGGTATAAGAAATCACCTCTTCCGCATTGACATCGCGTGTCCTGGTCATCCATCACTTTTGCACTCGGCCATCACAACATCCCGAATTAGCGGGCACAAAGATGCTTCCCAAGACAAAATACCAAAAGATGTCAGATGGGGGAGAGTCAGGTGCAGTTCTGGAGAGCCAAAAACAGATATCCCTATCGCAATGGCTGTTTAGCTATCGCACGGCATTTTATGTCGTTTTGGCGGTGTACATCATCACAGGCGTGGCGTCATACAGCTATGAAGATGCAGTAGATTGGAGGAACACGCAGTCTACTCTCGAAAACGCTGCTGGGCTGCCACGCGGTATGTTCACTGCGCACTCATATCGAATCATTCTCATTGACCGGAAATTGCAGTGCCGTTTGATCAGGCGGTCTTATTCGACGCCGATGTTTCGTACGCATCCTACATGAACGGAATCGACGACCCTTGGACGAATAAGTTATTACCACGTATGTTCTCCCAGGGCTCTTCTGTGGGCGGTCCTATGCTGAGGAGCTTGTAATCGTAGCTGGGAGAGGTTTTATCAAAGTTCCCGTCGAAGTCACTCAGCCCGATGGAACCACGAATTCAGAAGACAAACCTTTCTGTATCTCCATGTTCCACCAGCTCCACTGTATCGTAAGTCCCTAGCACTTAGAGTTTTCTCCAACAAGCTTCAGTGGCCCGACTGAATGACTTATCTAGGCGGGTCTGAAATGGATATTTGAAAGTGAGGAGAACAGCGCGGTCAATAAGACATCTGAAGCGTACATCATGAAGAAAAAGCATATGGCGCATTGCTTCGACTTTCTTCGACAAGCAGTGATGTGCGCTGGAGACATGACTCTAGAGCCAGTTGAGGACGACGCGACCGATGGCTGGAATGTCACGCATGCGTGCAGGAACTTCAAGACGATCTACGATTTTGCTGCGGAGAGCAGACTGACGAATACGACTGGAATTTTATAGAGAGAGCTGAGGTTTGTCTGGAGTGCTTAGGTTACCTGTTTGCATGAAAGGTCACTCTCCTGTTCTCTGAACCTTGCCTCACTCAATTGAAATGTTTAATCCTCTATCTTACTTGCCAGAATAGTGACAGCTCCCCAGTTGTACACAAGTCCGCTACGACTTCTCTGCAGAAGCGCTTTGAGAGCGTCTTCATGCTCGGTTATCGATAGTCCCGTGTTGCGATTGATACCTCGAAGGATCTCCAAAATTGCCATGAGATATGTGTTAGTGCACAACTGCACCAAGTCATGCTGAAAGCCATTGTTTTCTGTCTTGAGGACTTCAAAGCTGTGTTGCGGGAGGTGGTCAGAAAGTTCCGAGACCCAGCTAGTGTATGTACCCCAGCACACGCGTTGCCTCGTTGCACTTCAAAGATTACGGGACTGTCGTGGAGGAATAGCAATGCAACGAGTAGACGTACTCATACTTGAGCCCAGCCATCTCGAAGATTGCGTTCATCTGTCTCTCAAAGGCTTCCGCATCTTCTCCTCTGACTGCTTGGTGGACCAAGTCTGCATCTTCCCACTGCAGGTATCCCCCTGGCTCTGTACGAAAGATCAGCCACCGCTCATGTCAGCAGCAGAAGAGCTCACTCAAGAGAAGCTTGATATGCTGCAGCAGCGGCATTGTGTTACTCTCTTTCAGGTTACTCGCCCACATGCGCAGGTGCACAATATCATATCGACCGGTGAGCGCAGCTGGAGGATCGTTAAGTGAGTCCAACAAACCGAGAGTGATGTTCTTAGGCCAGAGCTCCCTCGCTGGGGATTGACTATCGGAAATGTCATAACCGTGTAGCACAACATCTGAGGGCAAGTTTCTTGATGCATCGAACAGCCATGTCCTAAGCATTGGTAATTAGTCTTGTGTGCAAGTGAGAGTCTCAAGTGTTGTGGCTCAGCACCCCGTCCCAGTTCCCAGCTCCGCGATTTTCATGCCTTTCGTGATCGGAATGTCGGGATGGAGAAGATAGCCCAGATGCATCCTCCAAAGCAAATGCTGGGCATCCAATCTGTCAATCGTCAGCCCGAGTACTCAGCACATGGATTTTAGTCAACTTACCTGATCGAATCGGAGACATCCCTCCCCAGGACGTAGCTATCTTCCTGTTTCACTGCTGCCATTTTGATACCAATGGAGACCAAAATTCTGTCTCCAAAGGGAGAGCAATCATGGGGACTCTGATGATTTGTACGACCCAAAAGCTGAGTACCAGAGAGATAGGGGTATCTCTTTACCGTTCTAAACGAACGCTGGACCGCTTATAGTCTGCCGATTCAGCCCCCAACGCCATGTATGCAGAGATATCACCAACATTCTTAACAATTGTATATCCCTTGCAGCTTCCACCATAAATGCGACATGCTCTAGGAGGTGGCTTGTTGGTTTTCTTGACCGCCATTCCTAATCTTGAGGACGAGCATTCAATTGCATGATTCTTATCTAAAACTGCAAAGTACGACAGTGACATTGCAGCTGTCTATACAGGCGAGCATGAACGAGATACCTCATTGGACCTCGCCAGCATGAATAGTTGATGAAAAAGAAGATTTGAGTATGTCTTAAAATCCGGGTTCTACAGCCCGATAAAGTATCCCGCTTCAGGGTTCCATACCTGGGACACCGGACGGAACCGTTACGATCTGAGTCCGGACATCGCACCACTTCCGAGTCTTATCCCGAAACATGCAGCCCCAGCCTTCAGGATTGAGGTTACACAGATCGCGCTCGCTTAGTGACGTTGAGAAGGAAGGCCGGTGACTTCAATGTGAAATCGGCATTTTGAATAAAAAGCATCAGAAATAACGACGGAAAAATAAATTAAGAAAGTCTATCAAGCGAATCAAACGACTGTAAGCAAGGAAGAGAAAAAGCAAAACTGCGCGCAAAAATACCAAGAACTCCAGTCCGATGCACTGTCATCTTCGTCCCAGATGCGGGGTAACTGATCCTATCCCGTCCCGACGGTGGTGTGAGCTGAGCGCCACCATCACAACTTTACTTGCACGTCCACCACATCCTCATTCCTAATGTACCACTGTGCCACCAGTCGTGATACCTTTGCATCACCGTCCAACTTTCCTTCCAGAATGAGGAACACCACACATCATATAACCTTCCGTCCATGATTACAGTGAGACTGACTCCGATACCTTGCATGTGTCCATCCATGTGGCTGGCTGCATCAGCAGCCACCATCATTAAACTTCCAACCCAAAAGCAAAAATAGAACAAGAAGAAAATCCCCGACTCGTCGAACCATCATAATGGAATCCCGATTCATCGCCTCGGAGACGTGTGATCTTCTGGGTCGGGCTCGACGTAGTAATAGTCTGAGCCTGCACCTACAAAGGCAGTTGGATCACCATTTGTAGAAAGCCAGTCGCTGCGCTGCTGGTCTGTAACCGGGTAATATCCAGTATGGCCCTGGGTTGAGCCCGCGACGCTGTAGTTCGTTTGGTCTTGGTAGTAACCACCGTCCACTCCGTAGCTACCCGACGTCGCGACATACTGGGAATTCGCTGTTGAACCTTCTCCTTGGTATTGCCGATAGTCGGCTCTGGTTGTAGCAGTCGCATAGTACCCGTGGGAAGCGTAGTATCCGTCTGACGTTGAGGTAACGGGCATATCGCTGACATTAGACTGGGGTGTTTGCATGTAAGCAGTGCCCGAAACATCGCTTCCGCTACCTCGACCACTGTCCTGCTGCGAAACGTGGTTATCCCGCATGTCAACGACACGATCGGTGGGTGGTGGTGAGCTGTACATGCATCAATTCATGGCCATCAATATGAAAATGTGGGTGCCATGCCGTACCTGGAGCTCTCATATGTACAAATCACTGGTGGATATCGTCTCGCGCAGTTGTTACATGGCCGATCTTTGGCCTGGTTACACTTGAATCGGATCAATCAGGCGCTCAACATGTCTAGGGTCTAGTGAAGTCATACCCTCTGTTTTCTCCTGCGGCACTCAGTGCAGGAGGTGAAAGTCCTCTGGCGGGGTCGGAGCGAGGCGCTTGAGCTATGCATTGTTGCGGCAGGAAGGTCGATATCTTGACGTGAAAAGAGGTGATTAAGTAATGAAACGGGCTCGATGGCGACGTTTCTTCGACTTTTAGCTGGTTAGCACATGGCTTAATAGAAAAGCTGGTGAGACCTGCAGCTGAAGGCATCTGTAGGGCTGACGAATGGGAGGAGGCGCCTTGCGCCATAGTTCCCACAGGTGGAAGCTGAAGACTAAGTTCTGCACAACCGCGAAACTTGCCAGTGTAATGTCCGCTTTGGTAGTGTATTTTTGGCGGAGGATTTGATTGTTATTGCGCCCCCACTGACAAGAGCCACCTGCCGCCGTCTGAACGGCAAGCCTTCCGCTGTATGGTTTACGCATCACGGCCGCAAGTTCCTGCAGACAAACACCCGTTGGGTCATGGAGCCCCAACGGTCTTGCAGATTATTGGACGTTCAGTCACTCGGGTCTGATAATCATTGACGCCACTGCTTCCCAAAGGAGCTGATACTTCACTTCCGAATACCGTCGCCAAGGCTTCGTCCCATAAAGACACATCGTCGATGCCTTGATCAGCTGAAGACAACACTCAACCTCAATCCTCCAAAAGCTATCTATGTTCCCAAGCCTTCCATCTGACATGTTCCATATTCGAGCAAAGTGTTGACCAGAGATTTTGTTCCAAAGAAGGAAATTTTCCAGGCCATTACTTCCAATTCTGTCGATTCAGTCTACCACCGAACCTGACAATGGGATGCTTCAAAATTTCAGCTTTCCAGGTCACCTTGGCTGTGCTCGCTGGATTCCTGGTAACGTTGCAGGTCAGCGCCTCAAAACCAGTGAGTCTCGATAGCGTTGAGTACAGAGTCGATTCTACGATCAGCCATGATGTCTGTATCGTCGGAGGTGGGTCAAGCGGAACATATGCAGCAATTCGTCTGTCGGACATGGGGAAATGTGTGCTGGTGATCGAACAGCAAGATCGCTTGTGTGGTCATACCGAGACGTACACTGAACCAATGAGTCGCTTGAAGTACGATATTGGCGTGGAAGTTGTAAGTATGAACAAAACTCCAAGCCTTACATCTTTCCCCACACGGCGCAGTCTTCTTGTGATTCAATCCATATCTCAAGCGTTCTTTCGTAAGCGGCTACTGACCTCGCCGTGTATGGGGCTCAATGTGCAAAGTATCCATATCTGGAAAAAGGATTCGGTTTTCCAGATGTTATTCTATCAGATCTGCTGATGCCTTGGGGAGACTTCGTCAAAAGCACAATCTCGGGTCCATGGTTGGCTTTCACTACAGATTTGCACAGGGAATAGGCGATACTCTAGCTCAGCCCACGCTCTACGTGATCAAAAACTTCGGTTCTGATATCTTGAGGATTATCCAAATTGGCTTCCTCACAACAGAGCATCATGACAACAGCCTACTTTATGAGCATGCCACTGAAGCCTTGAATGAGAACATCTTGCTCAACAGCAAAGTCATCAAGTTGAAACGCTCAAGCCAAGGAAGAGTTCGAGTGGTCGTCTCAACAAGGGCTGACTTGACGCTGGTTACTTGCCAGGAGTTGATTATGGCCGTTCCTCCAAAGTTGGAGAGCCTCGACGGATGGGATTTGGACTCCAATGAGCGCCATTCATTTGCTCAAATCGTCAACACCGGCTACTACACAGGCCTGCTGCGGAACACTGGCCTCCCGAGTGATATCTCGATCGTCAACGTCAGCCCCAAGACTGAGTAAAATCAGATGATTCTCTCAGGGATCTACAATCTAGTAGAGACAAACATTCCTGGATTAGTGGCGGTGACTTTCGGCAGCACCCATGCCTTACCCGACCACGATGTCCAGAAGCAAATCCTTTCAGATGTACGAAAACTGAAGTCTCCACTGCAGCTATCGCCTATGGCTTCTACAGGGCGCTTTCTGTCCTCCAAGGTAAACGAGACACTTGGTACACGGGAGCAGCCTTCCATACGCAAGACAGTGCTTTGATTTGGGAGTTCACCGAAGCCTTGCTTCACAATATCACCGCGTTCTGAATCTGACATTGACCCAGCCGGTGTGAGATCACCCCGGAGTTCAGATGAGCACTGCATTTTCCTCGATGGCGTCCAATGCCAAAGCAAAGAAAATATATACGAGTATGTATGCATAGCAACACACTAACCGATGGATTATCGCATGGAGCTTCCCCTAGAGGTCTCACCCACGGTTGATTTGCTGGGGACTTGCCGATGGGTCAGATCCTTATTCAGCTGCCTAGCAATCTGCATCCTTCAAGGCTCACCCTTCGAGATCAGGCCTAGGGCTGAAGCAGGCTGTACAGCCTCGCAAGAAGCAACGCAAAAGTGCACTCATAGGAATGGGGAAATCGCACAGTCGCCCAATGAAATATCTTTAGCGACATCCCCATGCATTTGGAGTTCTCCGCTCTCGAAAAGTGAAAACAGCAAATATCGTGACATCCGCCCGAGCTGACGGGTGAGGCTTAGCGGGCGGGCAATAGACTTTCCACTTCCAACTTGGCTGCCTATAATTTCCGGGCTAATGACAACTATTGGGCTGACTGCGCACTATATAGAAAAGCACATGTAAGGTACTTTTGATCGGTGTTGATGGAGAGTGATACGTCGAACCCGTTGTTCCGGAAGGATGATGAAAAGGAAGTTCGGGGAGTGTGGTGAGGCAGATTTGATGATCTTCGCTAGCGAAAAAAACGCCTAAGTTAGAAGGGGCTGAGCGTCACGTGGACTGACTAAGCGAGTCGCTCTTGCTAAGTTCACTTCCAGGTTTCTTTGGCTCTTTTCCTTCCAGCTTCTGTTTTTCAAAAGTCAACAATCAACCATCGATCAACAATCGTCCACTGCTGCCGAAGATTCGGGATATCTTCTGGTGTCTCATCTGGACGTACCCTTATCATCTTGTAATTCAGAACTGCCAGGCCATGATACAACGGTCCTCTAGTTGTAAACTTTCATTCTCTCTGCATCCCCACCGGTGCCCCTGTATACACCGTCGAGAGTTAAGAAGAACTCTTTGGTTCTCGAAAGGGGCTATCCTCACTTACTTCCAACACTCAACCTCTCGATTATTTCTCCAACAAGAAAAGTCCCTTGCCTCCTCTTATCGAAATTTTCCTCTTTTCGTCATTTTTGGAAAGCTATGCTGGCATCGGTGGCTTCCAAGCTTATTTCAGTGCTTTTTTCTCTGCAGTCATTCGTGGATCTGAGTTTCAGGAACGTCCTCAAATTCCTCAGAGATGTTGTCGATCCTGACGATGCGTTCTTGGGTCTCCATTTTCAAGCACGGAGACCATCCTCCGCCTCTTAATCCGGTCATCGCTTAAACTGTAACCTGAACCCCGCCAGGAACAGCCTGCTGGCAAAGCATTCCGACTCGATGGATTCTCACTGCCATATTGCATCGTCAAACACATTCTCTCGGCGTTCATCTAATGTCCTTGGGGAAGTCATCCACCTGAACTTTGTAGGGTTGCCACTGGTAATTTATCGTTCTTTAAGTACTCCAAATTTCGCTTCGATTTTACCTTCGATATTTCTCACTACTGTTCTCTTCTCAGCTGTCTCGACTTGTTTTGAGGCTTGAATTCTTTCCTCCAGCATACAACCATCCATCGCTATGAAGTTTCTCAATTTCTTGGCGCTTGGTCTTGTTTCTTTGACGAGTGCCACTCCAGTCCCAGACGTCGTTTCTAGTACAGCTCAAAGTGTAGAGAAACGAGCAGCTTATCCCTCGGTTTCAGGATTGAAATTCGACATCGATGGCAAAATTGCATATTTTGCCGGGTCGAACTCGTACTGGATCAGCTTCCTGACTAACAATGCTGATGTTGACCTGGTTATGAGCCACTTGAAGTCATCAGGGTTGAAAGTTCTTCGAATATGGGGTAAGCAAAAAATGGTCTGAGTACTGCGAAAGACATCGTTTGATTGATCGATGTAGGTTTCAACGATGTCACACAAACTTCAAGCGGGGTGTGGTTCCAAAGCTTCATTTCAGGCCAGCAGCCCGTGATTAATACAGGTGCGAACGGCCTCCAAAGGCTCGACTACGTGGTCAAAAGCGCTGAAATGCACGGGATCAAGCTTATTATCAACTTCGTTAACAATTGGGGGGATTACGGCGGTATGCCAGTTTACAACACCTACTTCAAAACAACCAAGACCACATGGTACACTGATGCCAAGGTCCAAGCACAGTATCAAGCTTACATCAAAGCTGTCGTGAGTCGATATATTACAAGCCCGGCTATCTTCGCTTGGGAGCTAGCCAACGAGGCCAGATGTAATGGATGCCCGACATCAATCGTGACAGACTGGGTCACCAAGACGAGTGCGTATATCAAGAGCCTTGACCCCAATCACATGATTACCATGGGCGACGAAGGCTGGTTGAAGGGTGGTGGAGATGGAAGCTATCCCTTTACGACTGCTGAAGGAGTGGATTTCGAGGTAAATTTGAGGATCGCAGTAAGTTACAAAGATGTTGAGAATTCTGTGTAACCATTGACAATGTCCAGAACATCAGCTTCGGGACCTTTCATCTCTATCCCACACAATGTAAGCATCCATAACTTCATTTGCCTCAAATAAAATATATGGGACTTACAAAATGAAGGGGGTCAATCAAATGCTCTAGCATTCGGCAACACGTGGATCAAAGAACATGGCAGCATCTGCGTCAAAGTCGGCAAACCATGCATCTTCGAGGAATATGGCATGGAGACCAACAAGCCAGCGACTCTGGTTCCATGGCAGACGACTGCGCTCTCCACTCCTGGCATCGCTGCCGATATGTACTGGCAGTATGGAGATACTCTAAGCACTGGACGGACGCACGATGACAAGTATACCATTTACTATGGAAGTAGTGATTTCAGGACGCTGGTCACGGATCATGTTGCTATGATCGACAAGAAGGAAGCTGGGTTGGGTGTGTAAGATGGAAGCATCGGAATCACGTTGCTGATTACTAGCCTCCAATGCATGTTGAATGCCCGAAACTATTAACCAGTGGCGTGTACAAAATGAAACAGCCCTCCAATACGAAAATGACAGTGATTATTATGGCTCCCCAGAGCTATGCTCCAACAAGACTGGCTTGGTTATTGGGTTAACATTCTCCACAACCTTTTCAAAAGCTGGTGCTATCCACTTAACCACTTTTCGCTTCAGTCTCTCAGTTTCGCCACAGTAGGATGAGCAGGGAACTGGAGCGCATCTGCATTGCCGGCGACACTCAAACGGGACGACTCCATGACTCAAAAATGAACCATCGTAGTTGCAGGTTACTCCTCCATTTGTCGAGGTGGCGTTACAAGAATCGTATCCAACTTGGTCTTCACAATCAAGATAGTAGTACTGCGCAGGGCTGCGGACTTGATTTAAAGCATCGAGGCCTTTATTAAAGCTGATAGGGGCTGCTAGTGCTCCTCCTAGGCACAGCAAGGGCAGCAAGATCTGTGCATCTCAGCAAAAGCACATATCGTGACATTGCACAGAATACGCTGAGAGCGAACTAGCTTACCCAAAGTTTCATGGTTGGAAGAGGAGGCTAGGTATTTGCGAAGATGTGTATTCGAGGTTAACGATCAGGCGAGATGGCTACCGCGTCGCCACGATTCTTGTCTTAAGGTCGTCAACGTGATTCTGATCATCAGCAGAGCCCAAGATGCTTGCTACCTTTGGGATACTATTCAGGCTCTCAAGATTCTGTGCATGATGAGCTCTAGGAGAATTATCTAACCTTTTTATACATCACGGAGCTTGTACAACAACTGCTTGCTATGACTGCCGACCGAGGATTACGCTCAGACAGCAGGTGACGTGACTAGTTTAAAAACTTCCAGATTCCATCTTTCATTAAAGCTGATGTTACATGTTAGTCTCCAAAGCAACGTTTCAATCTGAAATAATCAACATACTAGTTTTCGGTACTTCAACTGGTAGATCGCTTCCTATTTTCAATTCCAACTGCATCATTACCCACGCGACGGTGTTTTGCGAGCTTCGAAGTCCAGTTGGGCCCCTTAACTACCAACATTTGATACTTTATCCATATCAGTTGTTGCATCTAGCTACGCCATCTTCAAATAAATGAGAGCTACTCCAACGCATGTACCTTGTTTTCCGGAAGTCCTCAGCCAATGTTGTCCGGCGTAACGGACCGTTTGTTGGCTTTCCCACTTCCTAGACTTTATCAGTGGTCCTCTCGATATTGAGATCCCCACTAAAATATCAGACTGCGTAGCTGATCTGAGAGGGCAAGGAAGTGCACAAATCTTCCGAAGTATCTCCTACCCTATTGTGTTGGGGTCGCTGCTCATCCGAACACGATTGCCTATAACTTAAGTAGCTAATAATTTGCAGCTAGAATCAGGATTTTCTAAGTTATGGCATTAGAATGACTTCTCCAGTTGCTCAAGAATCAGAAAACACAAGTGAGTTGCAAATTGACCTCCCTCCGCTGTCTCTAACACGGATCAAGTCCTTGATCGTCACACGATTTTCTGGGACGTGCAACACAACCGTCCCGTACAGCCTGGAAACATCACCGTCAATCCACATACTGGCAATACAGAGCCCATGAGTTCCCAAGGCTGCACTATCGGACCTCCAGCAATCGATTTTTTCGTTCATAACATCACCCTTCTTCCTCTCGAATTATCACCAACCCCTTTCCGCGGCCTTCGAACAGAAATCATCTCAACCCTGGACGAAGTATTGGCCAGTCTTGGGAAGCACATTGCGGATGGAGAGTACCAGGTTATGTCGCTGAACGCGAGTCGATACTCGGTCGTTCTTGTTCTTAGGTCGATGAGGGAACATAGGGAGCTGGACAGTTTGTTCATGGTGATGAAGACGACACTTGCATCTCGATTGGCGGAGAGAAGCAGAGAGATCGCAAGGGATATGGAGAGACCTAAAAATGAAGGACTCTGAGGCGTCCGATGAGCTCGTTTTATTGGCGCAAGAAACTCTCTTAGCTCCTTACAGCTCGTTGGCTTCAGATGGTGTTCTCATTCAATATTTTGAGCTAGTCTTAATTCAGAAATAATCACGAACCCGAGCAGAGCTGCATGTCTCCACTTTTTCCCACCTCCAACAATCAGCTCCAGTGATTCGGTCAATGGAGATCATGTAAAGATACTAGTGTGATCTCCTACAGAAGTTAAGCATTAATAATCACCAGCTGAAAACATTCAGTGACCAGAAGAGGAAGATCAGACGAACCCGAGAGCTCAGGGCTCAAGTGAAGGCGGGTGGCGGATCTTGGCATCAATCTTCATGCGATCGGTCAATGGTAGATAGACGCAAATTAACAGCTTAGATGTAGATGTGAATACTTTTGCTGTTGTACTTGTTCCAGTTCCAGGAGCTTGCGATAGTATGAGAACGAGAAAGTCGTTGTCACTGCCCGTTCAAGAAAATCACACGAACCCGAGCGAAGCTAGGCCGCGTTTTCTCCACGGTCATGAATTATGTCCAATCAGGAGTAAGAAACCGTAAAATGCTTCTAAATAGACTCTTGGGATATAGAACGTAGGATTTAGGATTGGGAATTGTGCTTGACGTTCGGAGATATGCCAGACTGACAAAGGCACTTGATGCTCTCTGAACCTCGTTCGCAGGATTGGCTCTTGAGAAGCTCGCAGAAATGATGTACATATATGTAACTAGTATTCCCAGAGATGCTCTTGACCCCTTCTCTTCTCAGCTATGATCTCGACCTCCACCAGAATCATCCATCATAATCTTCGCCAACTTCAATCAACAATGTCCAAACTCAATGAGATTGCTGGTCTCGAGACCATCCTAAGCAGACTGTCAAGCGAAGTATCACAAGATGAAGAACCTCGTAAGAAGCTGCTAGCAATACTTCGACAGTATGTAGCTGCTGTGGAGTCCCCACTTGAAACGATCTGGAGAATGATGATGGAGGTGACTAAGCCCCTCTGGCTCTCTGACAACTCTCATCGAAAGCTGACATGATACCTTGCAGCCCCATCAAAGTGCTTCCTTGAGAGCAGCTATGGCAATGGGTCTGATTGAGCCTATCGTCTCGGGTTCCAAGACGGCCACTGACCTGGCGAGCTTGACCAAATGCGACAAGCAATTGATCGGTATGGTTTATCCTCGCCACGGCTTGAGTTCTGTGCCTAACGTGGTAAATAGTCCGAATACTTCGACCTCTATCAACGATGAAAATTGTCGAGGAAATCGGATGCGAGAAGTACGCCGCGACAGCCATCACCAAGATCCTCACAGTCCCTTCAGTCGGAGGAGGATTTAGGTTCATGTTCGATCAAGCAGCAACGTCGGTGATTCATATGCCGGAATTCCTCGCCAGAACATCATTTAAGAACCCAGAAGGACCTATGGGAAACTTCCAGAGTGCCTTCAATACCGAATTGCAGATGTTTCCTTGGCTGATGGAACATCCACAGCAGATGTCGAACTTCAACGATTTGATGATGGGACAGAGGATGAACCGAATTGAGTGGTTCAACTTCGCTGACGTCGATATCATTCTCTTGAATGGCTTTGGCGAGACCACTGAGAATGCTACGCTGCTTGTGGATGTTGGTGGTGGTCGAGGCCATGATCTTGAGGCTTTCCGGAACCGATTTCCGGATGCGAAAGGTTCCTTGATACTCCAGGATTTGCCACCCGTCATTGATGATATCAAGGAGCTGCATGTCGATATCATGAGAACAAAACATGACTTCTTCACTCCGCAATCGGTCGAAGGTTTGTCATTCTCCAACTCCACCTTTCCTGCTTCTGCTGATTATTGTTTCGCCAGGCGCAAGAGCATACTATCTTCGCTCAATCCTGCACGACTACTCCGATGCTGTTTGTCGAAAAATTCTCCAACACATTGTGACCGCAATGAAACCTGGATACTCGAAATTGTTGATCTTTGAGTGGATTCTGCCAGACGTTGGCACGCCCTTGTACCCCGCACTACTGGACATCAATATGCTGGCCCTCCTTTCAGGAATGGAAAGAACCGAGACCCAGTGGACAGAGCTGTTGAGTAGCGTAGAACTGGAGATCGTAAAGTTCTGGAAGATAGATTTGGAGACAGAGGGTTTGATCGAAGCAGTGAGGCGAGGATGAGGTGCCGGAATCATAGAAAATTGAACCTCCTTGAATTGATAGCCAGTGGCCACGATCAATGGGACATTCCACTAGATTTTGTATCACTCTTGTCCAGAAATCCCCAAGAAAATTCTGAAGGGCCAGTCCATGGCCCATTTCCACTCGTCTGGAAGCATTGCTGCGATGCCATTGATTGCAGTTTCAGCAACAGACTGCGAAGAACTGGCTCCGTGCAACCACCATACACGAGGAATCATGTTCAGTAACGCAAAGTTTCTGGCTAACAATACCAAAGCGCGAGGATCTTGCATCTCGACTAAATCGAGAAATCGTTTGGGAAGCTTGAGCGGCATAGTAGCGACTCGTCTCTGAATTCCTGGCTGAGAAGAACACGCGTCGATGGCGCGGTATAGAGACTTCAATTCTGTGACCGTAGCTTCGTAAACGGACCTGTCTCTTCTTGGAATTGCAGGAAGCTCAAAGGTCCTCGATAGAACATTCAAATCTTCTTGGCCACTGGTCCAAAAGTCGCCACTAGAAGCCGTGTGCTCAATATCTTCCAGCGGCAAGCGCTCGACATACCATAAATACGCAGAGCCTGCCAGCCATGGCCACATCTGATTAAACAAAGTTTGAATACCACGAGCCATATGGTACGTCTGCAAAGGTATCTCGTACTGTTGAATCGGGACACATGTGTGGGCCGACAACCATGCGTGATGGCATATCAGAATGGCAGTCGCCAGTAAAGACTCGGCAGAATTCTGGTTGGCACAACTCAAGGCCACTCGATGATTTGTTACAGCTTTATCTAAGTAGAGATCTGCAACGCGGGAGATTCCCATGTCAGTGGGCGTGAGAGCTGCATAATGAAGAGCTGAGATGCCGAGAAGCGCACTAAGAACGAGATCGGATTGAAATGCAAGGCGGGGTATGTCCATCGACCACATATATTTGCCTGCAGACGTATTACTTTCAGGCAACTGCCTGCAGGTAAGTGTTGTATAGTGATGCATGAGCTTTAATTCAAGTATCCTTGATTTGTCCGAAGACGCAGTCCTGCTAGGTTGAAGGTCGATTTGTGGCGGTAATTTCGATTCTCCCCTTATTCGGACTCCTTGTGCTTGTGATATGTCTAGAGCTTCAATAGAAGTCTCAATGAAGATATCATAGTCGCAACTCGTTCGGAGAGGAAACCTACGGACACATCCGCCGCAGATTGGTTGTTGTTCTGGAGTCCAGTCAGCTCGGATCAGCATTTTTCTCACTGACCAAGTCACGCCCAATGCCAGAACTCGAACGAGAGGCCAACAAACCATCACACTACAAACATGCAGTCAGTCCTGCCGATGGTATTCTTGAAAGATAGTTGGATGGGAACTGGTCTTTACTTTGACTTTGCGTGTCTTGCATGTCTTGCAGCCCCTGCGTGATTTTGTGTGTGCACGTCGAGGACAGAGATCATCAATCGGCCACACGTTGAGCATGGAGTTACTGTACACGCGCTTCGGGTCCATGTTTGATGATACCACTCCTACCAGCGCAGCTACCCGTTTTCTGTTCAATATTCTGTTCGCCTTACAAACAATAAGATCTAGAGGCTGAAGCCGAGGCTCACCGCCCAGCGCTAAGGTGGTTGCTCGTCAGCTTTTAGTTTGCCAATCAATGCTTGGGAAACGACTGTGCCTCATCTTCTGTGCCCCAATCTTGCGAGATCGAACCTTTCAGTGGCGATAACAGAGCCTTCGAGTATCAACAGGAATTCTGAGATGATAGCTGGGACAGGACCAACGCCGCTCCAAAGGTTGAGGCTGTGGCAATTCTCTTCATAAGTTGTAACGCATTGAGAGGTCAATTTCAGTGTGGCGTTTTGGTTCCCAATCATGAAATGGAGAAGTTGATTAGGTTCGTTTGACGATGAGCTGTATCTCAACCGTCATGATTGATTTCCACAATTGAAGTGAGACCATCTATTGTTATACTTTTGCCATGCGGGAGGTACCTATCATCGATTTCCCAAGGTCGTCTCTCGTCAAATCTCTGCCGGCTCCTTTTTCAAGAACAGCCTTCAACAGCACCATCACTACGTTTGTCACGACTTTCGGTACTCTTCATGATGCTCTTGACGAGTTCGGCAACGGCTGCTGGCTCTGTCACATGCACGTCGTGACCACTGTTCTCCGGGCCTTGAATGACCGTGAAATTGGTTGAAAGTTCCGTAGACTCACTCTGGAGTTTGAAATCAATATCGCCAAACTCCGCAACCCACTTCCGAAAATATGCTACCTCGTCCGGAGTTCCATGACCCTGAGAAATGGCTGCGCTGAAAAGCATGTTCAGATCTCTTCCATTGGTACCCACGAGTATTCCAATAGGGCTGGCACCTAAGAGAGGTTCGGCTCGATGAAGAATGTCATTCGATGCCAACAACTGAAAGCTGAGCGCATATTCGGCATACTCCCTCTTCGATTGTTCAATGTGTTCCGGTCTGGCGGCATCTTGCTGATACGCACTCCATTCCTTAGAAGGCAGTTGATGCCGCTCTTCAGTCTTGAGCGCCAGACCAAAATTCACGCCGCCAACCTTGATCCAGTCCATGAACACTCGCCAATCCAGGACTTGCAGAGTGCGTTCATGATTAGCATCCACGAGGACCAGACCAGAAATATGATTGAGTGCCGACTGTGCAATGAACTGTCGAGCCAAGACCCCACCCCAAGAGTGTGCGACGATGAGATAAGGAGGTCCGATACGGGTCACTGCCAAAAGTTGTTCCAGCTCCCGGACGATATTGCTCATGTTTGGACGCAGGCGTGAAGTCTCGCTTTTGCCGAGTCCCGCTCTGTCGTAGATGAGAACGCGTATGTACGGTTGGAGAAGACGAGTGACTGCTGCCCAGGATGACGCACAACTGCCCATGCCTTGTATGATGACAACAAGGGGTTCGTCTGGCTTACGATCGGGCCCGCAAACTTGAACAAAGAGACGAGCTGTACCGACATCGACGAGACCGCTCTTGTTGCCTATGTTCCAATCTTGGTCTGCCATGGTCGAGTACAACGGTGAGCAATTGATTTGTTTTAGTAGCTCCGAGAATTTGGTTGGGTTATAGGTTGTGGTATATTATGATATTGCATCTTTGAAGGAAGTTTCGAAAGAATAGAAGTGTTGAAGGTTGAGGAAGGACATGTGGTCGAGAGTGGAGGTCGTACCTGCATCTCGGTTCGGCAAGACAACCTATTAGAAGAACATAAGTGATGATCTGCTAGTCAAAGGAAGGGGTACCGTGAGGACGCGCTTCGGAAGTATTTCTGCTCACACATTCAAATCGATGGGTACCTACTAAGAACGAACGAGCAAATCAAGATGGGTAATGAACAGGCTGTCGAGACCTTGCTTGGTAATCTGTTTGCCATGTCAAAATTGCTTCTGTTTCGCATTGCAATCACAACGAGACTACGAGGCCTTGCACACCCTGAGTTCCATACTCGTACGAAGGTCAAGTGTGAAATATCCAGGATGAGCACAAATACAATGGAATATGTACATTTTCGATTATCAACGCTCGTCTACAAGTCCTTGCGGAAGACTTCCGTTGACCACGGCTCGCTCGTCAGATTCGTCAACCCCGCCAAATTCTCGCAAGTCTTCCTTCCACTCATTGGGCCAGGTGCTGGGATCTTGACACCATCCTTGTTGTATATTCTCCCAGAGTCCTTTCCAACATCTGCTCCGCTCTTGACGTTCTTGTCCTCGCCAGTCAATGCGCCCTTGCCGGCCTCAACATCTGGGCTAGATGGCGTTGTCTCCACCGACTTCGCACTATCTTGTAGAGCCGTCAGAAGAGCGACTGTGCTTTCGGGAGTCAGGTCTTCGTAGAAATCGTCGTTGATTTGGACCATTGGTGCGTTGACGCAGGCGCCGAGGCATTCGACTTCGACGAAGGTGAAAAGACCGTCCTTTGTGGTTTGTCCTGCCTTGATACCAAGGTGCTCGGAAATGGTCTTGACAATTACATCACTGCCACAGCCACCAAGTTGACAAGGTGTCTATAAATCCATAGTTAGCCATCGGAACCGACAACAGAACTCCTGGCACTGCTTACCGTTGTGCATGCCTGGATGTGCCATTTGCCCACGGGATCCCGGTTGTACATAGTATAGAAGGTAGCAACCTCGTAAACTCGCATTGGCGGCATCTCCAGTAGACGTGCAACCTCATTCATGACACTCAAGCTGCAGAACCCATGTTGTCTTTGTCCGAGATCGAGAAGGGGCATAACAGCCGCCTTCTTGTATTGGGGAGGGTATCTCTTAAGGATCTCATCGACGAGCTTGTTGTTCTGTTCTGTAAACTTGAAAGGGATGCTGGCATTGTTCACTGGGGTATCTCGGTGCTGTTAAGAATTATATTAGTATCTGCGAGCTAGGGAGGGAGCTTCAAGGAGACGTACGACGTGAAGGGCATCACTCGCAACTCTCGGGGTGGCCGTGAATGAGCGGCATTGCGTTCGTGAAGCTATGCGGGCAGGCCGGGCGACGGTACGGAATATGAAGGGGGCGAGTTTTGATGCCATTGTCGCTGTGAGGGGGCGCAATGGCTGTTGTGATGGTTGTGAGGTTATTCAGATATGAAGTTCGCGATGATTGATGCATTTCAAATGGTCCTATTTGATTGGTGGTCCTGCGCATCTGCTTAGTCATTCGATAGCTCGGGATTCGGGTGCGCCAAGATTCCATTCTTCAACATGAACAAATCAACGCCTCGCACAAAAGCCATATCCGATAGCCTACGGAGAATCGGGGGAAGATGGAGAGCCTCATAAATCTCTATATAATATGGGGATGCCCATATTTGGTCAATGAACCTGTCCATCGAGCATTACGTTTGCTCAGCTTTGACTCTGCTTATTCACGATTGTGCATCGTTAGCATGGCAAGGTTCTGCTGACCTCGAGCCATTTGAGCATGAGAAAGCATTTCAAATTGCTTTACAGTTCTTTCGTTCTGTTCATTCGTATACATGTTCTATCCTCCATGTATCACCAAGGGTCAGATACTGGTATGTCCACGATGGAGGATCTCATATCAGACTCCCGGGGCAGGCTCATCCCAACTCAAGCAACACAATTTCCTGGTTCGTTTGCACCAGATCTCAGGCGTGACAGCAGAAGATACGTCAAGTCGACAAGATGGGAGAGAACTGTGTTCCAGTACTTGACCGACGGCTGGGACGATATTAATATATGGAAGTCAGCCGTGAGTAGAAGCCCTAGCGTTGATCGCAAGCAATGTTGCTGATGACGCTGACAACTTTGCTCTTGCAACCAGTTCATCGAGTTCGTTGGCGAAACTGCGCTTTGTTACCTTTCTGGAATGATCGATACAGTGATCGGTAATTTCCACACAACTCAGCCTGCGGCATATGTTGGTGTTACAAATGTATTCTTAATCAGTCTCTTCATTTTCGCCATGGCTCCATCTTCTGGTGGACATGTAAATCCTGTTATCACTTTCGCAACCATGACTGCGGGACTTACTGGTTTCTCTCGAGGCGTCCTCTATCTGATCGCCCAGACATTTGGAGCAGCAACAGCCGGCGCTCTTATCAGAGGAAGCTTGGGCGGCAAACTCGCAACAGCGTAAGTCTTTTCAGATCCACCGTAATTCTGCTTTTGACCTCGAAATAGGTACCAAGGAGGTGGATGTCTGCTCGATACAAAAGTGCTTGAAGTTGGCCAAGCCTACCTGATCGAGTCGATGACAACATTCATCATGCTGTAAGGACTCCGGATACAAGGGGACATTGGACTGACAGCATGGCACAGATTTCTTGCTTTCGGAGTCGGTCTCGATCCAAGATGTGGTCAAATGTTCGGCCCAAAGATGGGTCCCCTCCTCGTTGGCTGCGTGCTTGGTTTGACTGCTTTCTCAACTATCGGCATTGCAGAAGGATTTCCTGGAGCGAACATGAATCCTGCTCGTTGTTTCGCTTTTGCTGTTGCGAGGAAAGACTTTCAACGTATGTAGCCCCGGCTGCACCAAAGTCTTCACTGTATTCAGACGCATACTGATGTGTATTCAGATCAATGGGTATGGTGGGTTGGGCCCATCACCGGAACCATGGCGCAAACAATTGTGTATCATATCGCACCTCCATATCACCGCGAGAAGGCTCTCGAACGGGCTGCTTCTAAAGTCCAAAGCTCGCCAGGAAAGGTGTAAAGGGTGTACGTGAGGGATCTGGGACCCTCAACTGCCAAAGACAGCATAGAGATATTCGGATCAGCCCACTGCTGTATACTTGGATGCGCATCCTTCTCGCCAGAAAGAGAGACCTTTGAGTGCCTATGATTGGTTGGCGATCACAGCCTCGAGGAGCAAGAATTGCGTCAGTCTCTGGACCAATGGCGGCATATTGGGCATGCATACCGCTACAATTCAGGTGCCGGTGGCCTAAGTATGCAAATACCGTTAGGCAAGGGAGCTAAAGACTTAGACTCTTTGATGGTAAAGGAGTATTGTAATATCTCTTGCCAACAAGTACCCTTTCCTGGTGTTCGAATTTGTACTCATTCCAAGGTCACGATGTCATTAAAAGATATGGAAAGACTGAAATTTGCCCGCATTGTGGCAGTGTCCCAAGCTTGCCTTTTCAGCCAGCCAGTATTCCTGACAGATACCCGGCATCAACGTTCGAGGCTGTCCAGGCGCCTTGTGCTCCTAGAATCCTGGTTCTGGTCTCCTGACACTGCTGGCAGACTTCATGCCGACTACTCTTCCGACGTCAGAACTCTAATAAAGCCAAGTCACGCGCCACAGGACCATCCATCAATAGCCGCTCAAAGCAGATAAGATCTCGATCTCCAATACTTGAAAAGAGGGGAGACTTCAATCCAGACTTCCCTCTCCCATCTCAAACCTGGGCGATCAGCCACACGTCGTCAGCCACGACAGCGGTCAAGCCACCGCTAAACTTGGCAGCCGAGTTTCTTCCAACAGCATTCCAACTTTTCTAAACGCTCCCTTAATCTTCCAACCAAACCCATGCTCTACCTTCCGCAAATCCTATCCCATAAAAAATGGTGAGCTGTCTTACACCAAGCATCCATCGCCTGTCCTGAAGAATTATCCTCGATCCACACTGCAGGCAGATCTCAGCCTTTCTCGCCAAGTCATGCCTTGACATCCAAGTGGACGGCCAGACATCAGGTGCTCCTTCCTCACGATTCTGATTGTCCAACCTTAACTCACGACACCCAGTCATCTCTCTTCCCGGCATACTTTTCGCAACACTCCTGCACAGGTGATTTCCACATCATCGTCACATCACATCAAATCTCTCTTCGGCTTGCTTGCTTGTGTTTGCTTGTCTTCGCTTTGTTGTGTTGCGTTGTCACTCCTTCCCATTTCGCCTGCAAGCAAGATTCCGATGACGAAAGGTAGCGCCTTTGTTGTTCTTTGATAGGATGTCTGGGACAAGGATTTGTGTTTCAGATATGGGAGACGCCACAGTCAAAGGAGAGCGCGCGCCACAGAATCAAGGAAGGAGGCTCCTGCCGACCAGTTTGGAGGTCTGCAAATGATTTCACTGGGTGCTCGGGGCGCTTTGTGGTGTGGTACTGTAACCTTCCCCAGATTTCTATTTGTCTGGGGCCGTGTGTGAAAAGGCCTCGTGGCTTTGAGTCAGGCAAGGCATGGAAATATTTCGCAAGCAGGTATAGGAGGACTGTGAGCCAATCTCAAAGCCTTGGATAGGAGCTGGGCGTCGTCCTGTTTTCACGGTGTGGAAACGATCTTTCAGCTAAGGCTGCGTCACACAAAGAGACGGAAGGGAAATGTTGCATCATCGTATGTTTGGCTCCTAGCCTTGTGAGTGCTGGCCAGCTATGGACCACTTAATTCCTTGACGTGTGTTTTCCTACAAATACCATGCTCATCCCCTCCCGTTCTCTCTTTTGGTTGAAGAGCAAGTCATATAACCATCTTCCCATACCAAAAATATTCCCAAGCACCACCTCGCTTAACTCGCAACAATGGTCTTGACAGACGTCTTCTCCCTATGCCTTCGCATCGGCGAGGTAAGCCTCTCCATGCTTTACGCTCCCAACCTTCAGTAAACTAATACCATCCCAGCTGGCCTTCACATCCGTCGTCGCCGGCCTCAACGGCGAATACCTGCACCAAACCCGCCACTCCTCCGCCAACTCCCGCAAGCGCTTCATCTACGTCGAAGTAATCGCCGCTCTCGGCATCCTCTTCTCCCTCCTCTTCCTGCTCCCCTTCGCCTCCTCCTTCCTCCACTGGCCCATCGACCTCTTCCTCTTCGTCGGCACTATGGTCGCGTTTGGGCTGCTGGCCCATTATGATAAGCAGTGTGGGAGTGTGTGGAATTGGCGAGGGATCACGAATGGTGGCGCTTGTGATAAGTTTAAGGCGACCATTGCGTTCTTGTTCTTAGCCAGTATCTTCTTTTTGGCTAGTGCGATTCTGGGCTGGTGGGTTAGTAGGAAGGGGAGAAGGACGGCGAGGGTTGATGCCGCGCATAGTAGCCATGGGAGACGTAAGTGGTATCGTCGTTACTAGATGGAAAGCCTCTCGCGATATCATCCTGGATATTGAAACCTAGGGACATTTCCAGAGATTTCTGAATGTTGTCAGAGAGAGTTGGGACTTTGGGATGAGTAATGGTCTCGGAAAGGAGTTTGAGTTTGAGTTGAGATACCCGCCGAGTTTAGATGAGCGCTTAATTGTCATGGATGCGTCTCTTATGCTCGTTTGGAGATTAGCTTTGCAAATATAACACCACTGTTTAATGAGCAAATTGCTTAATGTTGATGTCCTTCTTTTTCTCTTGCTTCGTAGCAAAACATCGCTACCGAGTTGCGCCATCGGGACAGCCGACTAAAAGTCAAAGCATTCAAATGTCCTCGTCATTACTGAGTACATAGGTATCGCCGGGAATATCGAACAACGTTACAATCATCTCAGTCAACTCGTTCTCAAAGACAATACCCTTCTCATGTTTTGGTCCTCGAGTCTCACTTGGATGGAGTTGTGACGTTACTCAGTTTCCCGCAAATTTGTGTTCCCTCCGGATCGGGGTTTCTGCAAAAGTTTGGAAGTCCAATTTCTGGTAAAACTTAGTGCTCTGATCACGCATGCTCCAAGAAGCGCCGGGATTCCTGAACCTGATGACCCGGTCGTTTGTACGATGTATGCCAAGAAACGCTCTAGATTCAGGTAGGAAAATGCCATCTACTCTATGGTACATATATCACAATTCATCCTTCCCGTTCTGGGACACAGGACCATGCGGCCTCTCACTATCAGCCTGCAAATCCACTCCATTCTTCTTCCTCCACTTTTCCCACAATGCCCAGAAGTCCTTCTCCATACCCTTTTCCATCTGATCTGGTAATATGACTTGGTATTCGACGATCAGATCGCCGAATTCTGTAGTGTGGTACACGCTGTCGCCGTCCTCATGCCATTTCGGCATGCCTTCGCCTTTCACGCGCTCGATCTGGCCAGGCTGGATGGGCTCCCCGCGTTTCCGGGAGAGAGCTACGATGTGTCCATCGAGATGAGTGAGGTTGCGTGTCCAGTGTCCCATCCAGGCCTCTCTAAGTGAGAGGACTTCTTTCCAATACAAATCATCGCCCTTGCGTCTGAAAAATGTGCCATCAACTCGCAACTCGTTGTCCTCGTCCAGATTCGCCTCCTTCTCGACGAGCGTCACGCGCAAATCACCTGCCACGTAATCCGGGCTCTCATCTGCCTCATTCTCATAGTTGATTCGGTGACCCTTGGGCGCTCCCTTGTCCACTACCAACGGGTGTGTAACGACTTTCCGTACAACTCTGTTGCCGCTGCACACAGGGCATTTATGCTTGATCGTCTTGCCCTGTCCGCCACAAGCGTCGCAAGAAACTTGTACTTGCTGGAAAATTCCCGGCGCAAGCATGTGCTTCTTGATCTGCACACCATGGCCATGACACACGTTACAAGTATCGACCTGGCCATCTTCACTTCCAGTCCCGTCGCACTCGTCGCAGATCTGCTGCTTCTCCAATTGGAACTCGGTGGTATGCCCATTGTAAAAGTCCTTCAGAGGAACGCCGACTCGTACTTCCATGTCTGGTCCTCGCCTCTGACCTTGCTGATGCCCAAAGTGTCCACCACCACCGAAGAACCTCGAGAACATGTCAAATGGATCATGGTGTCCGCCTCCCTGGCCTTGTTGCCGTTGTTTTAAGCCTTCGTGTCCGTATTGGTCATAGATCTTGCGGGATTCGGGGTCGGACAGGGCTTCGTAGGCTTCCGCGACTTCTACAAATTTCTGCTTCGCGCTCTCGTTTCCACTGTTGGCGTGATTAGCGGGTTGTGCAATTGCTTTGTCGCAAAAGGTCGGTATGGGGGAAGCCGTACGGATTCTTATCAGGGTGGTATTTCTTGCTCAGCACTCTGTATGCACGCTTGATATCTTTATCTGAGGCTTGCTTGTCTATCCCGAGAAGCTACAAATAATTAGCACAATGCTCTAGAGACTCAGATTGAAATCTTCAATAGACAATTTTACCTTGTAAAAGTCCTCCGCGCAAACTGCTACCTGGATTATACAGAATATGCATAGCAGCAATAGGGAAGTCGAAGGGAACCACATTGTTGCGCCTCCTTGCGCCTGCACCTAAGAAAGCTTAGAGCTTCAAGAAATTGCAATTGAAGAAACAGATTCAAGCATCAGAAAGAATGTGTGGACTCCGGGACCTAGGAATATCTGAAGTGAATGTGGAGGGGTTTCAACAATGGGTTCAGAAAAAGATGCACTTGGTGGTTTGGGCCAGATTTATTCTGGCGGGCAGATACCGATACTGACACGCTGGTCTCTCCAGGGGATGGATTGACAGGTCGGCAGGGGTTTGGCGGCTGGGGATCGCGGAATAACTTTATTCCTGGGCAGCAACGAAAGCTTAGCTTAGCCTTGGGAGAAGGCAGAACTGTAACCTCGCCTGCATTTCAATTGTTTTCTTTGCGACATTCATACATTCTTTCTTTTCTCTACCAAGTCCGTGGCTCACCACCTCTGCAATAGAAGAGCCGCTGCTAATAATTCACCAGGGTTTGACACCCAGCTTATTTCGGCCCAGCAACAATCATGAGCGGCAAAAAATACGCTCTTCTTCCTATGGAAGATGATGATTTGGGACCTACGAAGGTTGTAGAGAGAAAGAAGGAGAAGCGACGGCATGGCGATAAATCTTCTAGAAAGGAGAAGCATAGGGAACGATCACCCCGTCGAGAAAGAGAGCGATCGCCTCGGCGTGAGGACAACCACCGCTCGAAAACCATTCGCAAAAGAGATGTCAACGAGGCGGAATTTGAGGATCGGTGGGGCGATGAAGAGTACATCTCAGAACCCGAGCCTGAGTTCCAGGAGTCAGCTTCGAAACGAGTGAAAACCTCACACGAGGACGAGAACGAAGATGATGGGCTGGACGATGAGGAGAGGGAAAGGCGGAGGGACCAGGCAGAAAAGGATGCTTTTGTGCAGAGATTACATGCCAAAGATGCGGATAAAACGAAGAAGATCGTGGAGGATCGGTCGTCTACGAAAGAAGGGACCATTCTGGCTCAGCGAAGAGCTTTGGCAGAAGATGCTGCTGCGAGAAGTGCTGCTATGCCAGATTTGCGAGAGAGGTCGCGACAAGACTACCTGAAGAAGCGCGAGACGGAACGACTGGCGCTTTTGCGGAAGCAAGTCGCAGAGGAAACGGAGGAATTGAGAAGTGGCGCGAGGTTGACGGAGAGGGAAAAGGCAGAGTTCGCTAAGAACAGAGAAGTGTTGCGGATTGCAGAGGAGCGGCTCCGTATTGATGACCATCTCGATGGATATGCGATGCCGGATGATTATATCACGGAGAAGGGGAAGATTGACAAAAAGAAGAAAGAGGAGGCGATGTACAAGAGATATGTTGACAGAGACGAGTATGGCCAAGAGAAGATGGTCACCGAACATGATGAATGGGAAAGAGAGCAAGCTTCGAAAGCCAAGGCACAGATTCAGAGCCGAGAGCGCAACGACGATAATGAGTATGACTATGTTCTGGACGCCGAGCAGGGTATTAAGTGGATACAAGACGCGGCACTGCCTGGAGAAGGCAAGGGACTAAGCAAAGAAGAAAGATTTCTCTCTGAGCAGTTGAAAGCCGCTGAAACGAAGGCACTCTCTATGGAAGAGACCCGAAAAAGCTTGCCAATATACGCATATCGAGAACAGTTTTTGGCAGCTCTGGAAGAGCATCAGATTTTGGTTATTGTTGGAGAGACTGGAAGTGGAAAGACTACCCAACTGCCGCAATACTTACACGAAGCGGGATACACGAAAGATGGCCTGAAAGTAGGATGTACGCAGCCTCGTCGAGTGGCGGCTATGAGTGTTGCGGCACGTGTTGCAGATGAGATGGGAGTGAAGGTAGGAAATGAAGTTGGATACTCGATCAGATTCGAAGATTCTACGAGCGACAAGACCATCTTGAAGTACATGACAGATGGTATGCTGTTGAGAGAGTTCATGACGGAACCTGATCTTGGCGCCTACTCTGCTCTCATGATTGACGAGGCTCACGAAAGAACTGTCCACACCGATATCCTCCTTACTCTCATCAAGGATCTCTCAAGAGCCAGACCGGAGATGAAGATTCTCATCTCTTCCGCGACCATGAACGCGACAAGGTTTAGCGAGTTCTTTGACGATGCGCCCATTTTCAACATTCCTGGTCGAAGATATCCAGTCGATATTCATTACACACCACAGCCTGAAGCCAATTACTTGGCTGCAGCTATCACGACCGTTTTCCAAATCCATACCTCGCAGGGCAAGGGCGATATCTTGGTATTCTTGACAGGTCAGGATGAGATTGAGGCGGCTGAACAGAATATCACAGAGATTTCCAGGAAACTGGGAAACAGGGCAGCTGAGCTCATCGTGTGTCCTATCTATGCAAATCTGCCGTCGGAATTACAGAGCAAGATTTTCGAGCCTACACCGAATGGTGCGCGCAAAGTCGTTTTGGCTACTAATATCGCCGAGACCAGTCTTACAATCGATGGCATCGTTTATGTCATCGATCCAGGATTTGTCAAGGAGAACAACTACAACCCGGCGACCGGAATGTCTCAATTGGTAGCTGTACCATGTTCTCGCGCATCAGCAAACCAGAGAAGTGGTCGTGCTGGGCGTGTCGGTCCTGGGAAGTGTTTCCGACTGTACACCAAATGGGCCTTTATGAACGAGATGGAAGAGAGCACGACTCCTGAGATCCAAAGAACTAATCTTAATGGCATCGTGCTGCTGCTGAAGTCCCTCGGTATTAATGACCTGCTGGAATTCGAGTTTATGGACCCACCTCCCACAGAGACCTTGATCGGGGCACTGAACCAGCTTTTCGCACTACAGGCATTGAACCACAATGGAGAGTTGACATCACTTGGTCGCAAAATGGCAGAATTTCCTATGGATATCATGCTTGCAAAGTCGGTCCTCGCAGCAGACAAGCTTGGCTGCGTCGAGGAAGTGCTATCTATCGTCTCCATGTTGAGTGAAGCAGCCGCACTATTCTTCCGGCCCAAAGACAAGAAGCTACATGCCGACAGCGCACGAGCTCGCTTCACCGTCAAGGAAGGAGGCGACCATCTCACCCTCCTCAACATCTGGAACCAATGGGTCGACAACGACTTCAGTCCCATCTGGGCCAAGGAGAACTTTCTTCAACAGAGGTCACTCACCCGAGCTCGCGATATTAGAGACCAGATCGCCAAGCTCTGCGAGCGAGTCGAAGTCTCTATGTCCAGCGTCGGAGCCGCAGATCTGGTACCCATCCAGAAAGCCATCACAGCTGGCTTCTTCCCCAATGCAGCTCGCATTCAACGTGGTGGAGATAGCTACCGTACTGTCAAGAATAACACGACGGTACATATCCACCCGTCGTCAGTGTTGATGGATTCGAACCCGCCTATCAAGATGGTCTTGTACTATGAACTGGTGCAAACTACGAAGGAGTATATGCGAAATTGTATGCCGATCAAGCCGGAGTGGTTACATGAGGCTGCGCCGCATTTTCATAAAAAGAAAGACCTTGATGCTTTGGAGGACAAGAAGATGCCGAAGAGCAGGATGTAAGATCTGTTAATGTGCATGTGAATAGTAAGCCGGGTAGAATATCCTCGGGTTCGATTTGAAGCGAAAGTCTTCACTTCACCATGTATGCTCATATTCCGACTCTTAAGTGATTTATTTAATCGAAATCCCTCTTGCGATGGCACCAGATAAGCTCATGGCTTGCTTAAATATTGTTCTCCGTAAATCCCGAGTACGGTTGTCCATATGTTTAGCTTCCTGTTTAGCTCGGGCAAACCTCCCGCCGCGCTAGCCCAAGTCCTAACAAGTATAAATACTGTATCGCTTCCCGCACTTCCTCTTCCCCCCTCTCTCCATTTTCGCTTCGCTTCACATCTCAACACCCACCTTCACACCACTCATCCATCAACAATGTCTCCAAGTCCCCCCTCCCCCTCCTCCGCTCCCGCCCTAACCCCCCTCGACATACTCTGGCACCTCATTGACCCCTTCCTCTTCATAGCCCTCTCAGCCTCCTACCTCCCACTAACCATCCTCGCCCTGATCCGCACACAGCAATTCTCCACTCTCGCCTCCCCGGCTAGATTCAAAGATGCGTGGTTTGCGCGGTTTTGGGGTGAGGTTGGACCGCAGACGAGGGAGAATGCGCTGCCGAGAGTGGGTCCGATGATTAAGGAGGCGAGGGGGGTGGTTTTGGATAGTAGGTTCTTCATCTTCCTGTTTCTTCCTTGCTTTAAATCAATTGCATGACTCTCCTCTTCGCAAGGCTCTGAACTGTTCTAGACCTAAAATTGCTTGCTTGAAGGAGTATTTGAAGGTAGAGGAGCTTGCTGACACGGACAGTTGGTGTTGGTTATGGAGAGTGGGTGAGATGTTTTGATAAGGAGAAGGTGACGAAGATCTATGGTGTTGAACCGAATGTAGATCAACATGCTAAGTTGAGAGAGAGGGTTAAGGAGGCAGGACTGGAGGATCTGTATGTGATTGTGCCGGTTGGTGTGGAGGATTTGGGGGAGAAGTGGGTGAAGAGAGGGGAGGTGGATACGATTGTTACCATACAGGTTTGTGGGCTTTCTGTTTTCGAGTCTTCTTTGATCTGGGTAAACTATTTTGAATCCAGGCTTGTCCAGGAGGATAGTTCCTGCCGGGATATGCATATGCGAGGTTACGAGTGGGATCGGAAAACCATTGGCGCTGATGCAGAATAGTGCCTTTGCAGTGTCAACGAGCCGAAACAGATGATCGGGGAATTGTATGGGTACCTGAAGGAAGGCGGATCTTGGATCCTGTATGAGCATGTTGTTGTCTTCCCATGGCAGGGTTGGTTTCTGAAAAAGTGGCAAGGTTCGTCATCATCTTCATTAGTTCCTTACCCGCTTCTTCGCCTTCCCGAGGATCGAAAATGAATTCAAGGGAGCATCAATTAGTTAACAAATTATACAGCAACAATCGATCTTATCTGGCCACACTTCCTCGGTGGATGCTCGATCACGCGCGACTCTGGGAAGTGGCTGAAAGACGTCGGTAGTTGGGAGAAAGTCGATCTCAAGCAGCCTTCTGATGAGCCCTTTTGCCATGTCATTCCTCATATCATTGGGACGCTCACTAAGTGAGGGGTAAGTGTCAATGATAGGGTGAGGACGAGAACTTGCAGAGATCTCAGCTCTATCTTGTTGCATGCTCCACTGAACTTGGCGTGAATTTCTCTTCGCTATCCAGAATGGCTAGACAGTTTCTGGAGTTTGTGATGATATAGGAGCGCCTTTTCATGAAACCGCTTCATCAATAGATCTGTGGGGTCCAGGTGCGGCAATTGGACCAGGTGAGAGACTATGTGGAACGATCAATATATCACCTGTTCAACGGATTTGTCTGCAGAATACGTGTTATCGGAAATAAAAACAGAATCGCAACTCATTTTGGGGGTTTCAGACAGGTGTATTGAATGATGATTACTCTGTTTCCCCCATACTATATCAGGTCCCGCCTCCCACCATATTTAATGTCACCTTTTCTTCGCGTTTACTCAGTGAGAAAAACGGCCTGTTTGACAGTAGACGAACACGATTCATTAGAAAAATTCTGCTGCGCGACATTCTGTCGTGCATCCCTTTGTCGTCATATCCGCCCTATCCCGCCGTCCCACAGATACCCGTCCGCAGACTCCTCGGCTATCTCACGGTTCGGCTCTGAGTCCGGTCGATGCCACTGAGGCCTTGAACTTGAGTAGTTTGGGGAGGCATGGCAAGGGAGTCCGGAATATGACCGAAAACTCCACGTATGCCACACCGGTTTGGCTGATATTGGTAGGTACTTATTCTACACATTGCGTTTGCTAAGACTGCATAAAGATAGCGATGTATTTCCTATTCTCGAAATGAGGAGTACAACGTGATAGAATGATTGCGATAGGGTCAGCATTTGAGTGCGAGCTCTTAGTGTGATCGCATAAACGCATCAACACCCAGGTCCTTTCATTCAATAGTCTGGTATGATTTGCCGGTCATGTTTTCCAAAGTACGAATATTTACTTGAGATTGGTTGTTTCTTGCTTCGATCAACGTGCCGCTGACTGATCTAAGCTACACCACAAACTACCATTCCCTTCCTCCTAAATCGATCCCATCCGACCATAGAAACCTTCGAAACTACTCCCTAAATTCATTGGCACTCTACATCACTTTGTGTCCACCAGGAAGCTCAGTCAACCCTGTATTATTGGCAATAAGGTTAGCATATGGCTCGACGTAAGCAATAGTCTAAGCGATGAGCACTTACATCCATCAATATCCTCTTCCACAGTCACTTTTTGTGAGCATTTGTTCATATCGGCGATCGATTGCGTCTTCGCAGTGTCGCAGTTGACGTAACAAGGCGTGTCCAGAATCTTCTGCAGGGAATCATCTTTCCACCCGAAGACATAATCGGCGTGGTTCGCGTATCCTGTTCTGTCACCAAAGGACCACTGCCGAGAAGTCAGTGGTGATTGGAGACTCGGTAGAATCTTGAGAGACTTACAACAAATGGCTGACTTCCATCCTCAGGCCAGATTGATGGATCGTTAAACGGCTTCGTATCCCAGATAACCTCAAACATAACCTGCGAAGTGCGTACCGGATGGCTCGCAGGACAAGGACCACCACTCTCGAAAGTGCCCGTTTCAGGATAAGACATATGCGACATATGGTCTGGACTATCGAGATTCTTTCCATCCCAGCATGTTGGAAAGCGGAGAGACGACATGATGCCTTCTGCACAGACACCTTTGGGGAATGCGAGGGATTCGTGGTCGCGAGAGCCGAAGTTGTGGAGGCAGGTGAATGTGAGTTGGCGGAATCGAGCTGCATCTGCAAGACTTCCGGCTTGGACGTCGCCGATAAACATTCTGAAGCCCTGAAAACATGTTACCAGAATGATCCTTATCAAGATAGTGTTAGTGAGGAGGAGTGGCAAGTACTTACAGGTTGGAAAGCTTGAACTTTCGACTTCTGAGCAGTGTCATACAGAGGATCTTGCATATAATACACCGTCATCCCCCCACCAGCGGAGCCTTCAAAACCAGCATTTGCAAGTTGATGCACTCGTTTGTATGTTCCATTTCTCGCTTTGAAGTACAGAATTGCGGTCCAATAATTCGAGAAGTCTTCACTCATTTGACAAGTCGTGCAGGAAGACTCCCCAGGCATGTCCTTGGCATAATCCATCGTCGCATTGAATGAGTTCTGGAGAGGTCAGTGAGAATTCAGAGTATGTCTGTTAGAAATCGATGAACTTACCCCGCCGACGATTTGATGGACATGTGGCGACGGTATCTGCCCTGGGCTGACGAGAGGGTCAAGCCTCTCGGTGACGAGTTGCGAACATTGAAATCGGATTAATGCAGTACTCTTACTGACGAGCGCCAGAACGAGAAGTGTTGGCCACTGCATCGTGTGTATGTATTTGATCCTGGCGGCAGCGTCGAGAGAATTTGAGCACAGAAGTGAATGAGGCGAGAAGCGCGAGTCACAGCACTGATAATAAATGTGGCTTAAGAAATGTGGGACTTCGAATATCCTGCTTAAAGTCGACTCTTAAAGGTTGTAGTTGAACATCATTGAGTAATCCCTATCTTTAATATAGGCTATGCCGGCCTCTGAGTGCATGGCAGGCTCTTGGATGTCTGGATACCGCGACGAGCCGATGAGATAGGCAAGAATATAAGAGGATCGGTAACTGTTGGCTTTTGACGACTGGTGAGTACGGATGATTGACTCCGATATATATTTCTAAAGCTTGGAGTTGTTTACTCTCTTGGCCTTCCACTCGAACTACAAGCCCGGCATGAGTTTCGATATACTTGATTGGTATAGGATGAGATTATGCCGGGCTTGGAAAAGAGAATATGCATATCGCTGAAGCTAATTAATATCGAATACTGAGGTCTGCTTTGTGGCTGTTCTCATTGTTTAGGCTACAAGCTCGCTTCAATCAACATGCCTACCCGATCAAACATCCCACTCTGGAACCCACCTCGCTTAATACAGGGAGTTCGAATGCCGAAACACAATAAACAGGCTGTTCGAAATGGCCTTTGGTACATTGGACTACGGTAGAGTAAAGACCATAGCATTTGACCATGATGTGAATGCTCATCTCTTGCAAAGAGAAAGGTCTCACTCCAAGTATCGAAGGAATCTCAAGGATAGTAATGGGCCATCACCCAGCAGAGCAGTTAAACAGCTTTCAAGCTTTTGAAATGCCTCCTCACTGTTCAGTATATTCATAAACATATCTTGTTAAGTTCTCCAAAGTCTCCAGAATGAGGGGTATGTATAGTGCCGAGTGCCAAGCATCGAAACAGATCAGCATCAACAGACACCGGTGGTGCCGGTGAGACCGCGGACCGTGAGTTATTCCAATATTGCCAAATATCGGCCATGGATAACTCGGATGGAAGATGTTCAGAGCGAGCTTCTAATCGGACATATAGATACGTAATCCCGTAAAAACAGAGTTGCTAATGCCATATTTCACGAATACAAAGTCGAGTAACAACTCCAAGATGCGACTCAACACCACGCTCGCACTCTGCATAGTTCTCGCGGGTGTAAATGCACAGACGGCTGTGGACACATGTCCAAAGGGCGTATACGCTTGTCTTGATGTGATCAACTCCAGCTTGTGTATATCGCAGAACGCTGAGAGAGGAACGAAAGAAGATCTGATCAACTGTGTAACGTAAGTGGGCTTGCTGCTCCTCGAAACGAATGGTAAAGGGCTTCGCTAACAGTTCACAGGTACGAAAACAGTGCAAGCAATTTGACGGGGGCAGAGAAGGTACAGAATAGACCCTTGTCAGACGACATTGGCGAGAAAGGGATATCAAAAGACACTGACTTTTCCATAGCTCTGTCTGTGTCCAGGTTGCCACTCGGCGTCAATAAATGCTGCGATTGCAAGCAAATTTCCTCCACCTTGCGGAGTCAACGGCACAAACGTTTAAATCAGGAAATTTGATCGGAAGAAAAATCTGTATATAGGATGCAGGATAAGGCAGATAGAGAGTATATATGGGAAAGTTCTTAGCAGTCTTTGACCCTGATGAAAACTTGCGTGTGTGCAGAGGGATCTTGGGAATGTCGAATTTGAATGGAATCAGACTCAGCCCAAACCTTACTCGTCCGACGTGACCAATTAATTGCCTCAATTATTTAAGCAATCTGCAAATCTCAGTATGACATTCTCACCTCTGGTCACCTCTGGTGTTGGACCATGCAAAGAGAGGGACCGGAACTGCACCCCTGAAGACGCGCGACGAAGCGACAACCAACACTCGCCTCTTTCTGCACCTTCCTCTTCAGCGAAATATCGTCCAACGAAAAGTAGAATCGTCACACCGTCCACAGACTAAGCACCTGAGTCATGCGTTCAAATAGAAGTACAGTCAACAGAATCCTAAAGCCATAAAGAACGTCGCCAATTGGTTGATAAAGAATAAGCAGAAAAGAAAAACGGAGGGACAAATTTGAAAAGTTATTATTGGAGATAGAGATGCTGATATCCATGCCCTCTTCCCTTCTCTGTCCGGCGCCTTTGTATATGCGTGTACCTGCATCCAATATCCTATATCGTGGCACAGCCTATCTAGAATACAAGAAGTGGAGTCTTTCACTCTCGTCCAACCATTCAGTCTGCATAGCTCCAATACTCCGTGGAAGGTCAAATTAACGGATCCTGCTTCGCGTCTGTCTTTATGCGCACCAGCCCATTCTTGTTCTCCTGCTTCAAATCCTAACCGCGCAACACGCTATCGGGAGATATGCGAGGAAAGCAGGACGTGGCAATGTGACGAAGATACGATGATACCAATATTGAGAAAATAGAAGACGCAAATCCAAAACGCCAACGCTGGTATCCAATTCCCATCCATAACGCCGATAGGGCTGGTCCCCAAAGATAAAAAACATATACTTGTATATCAGATGGAAAATGAAAGATGCACCGTAGGGACACGTCTTCGTCTCGTCATATAGTTTCCAATCTTACACCTTCCCATCCCATATCCTCTATGTCCGAGCCACGACCTACTCAACCTCCTCATCAACATGGATCCTAAATCCAGGTCTCTCAGCCCCAACACCCATACCCAACCCAAGCCCGGAACCAAGATCAAACAAATGGTCTGGCTGGCGACTTGGGTACTCCGAGGGAACACTGCTGACATCGCTCGCTCGGTCATCGACGTCAACATCGTCCATGTCATTCTGATCATGTGGATTTTGTAGACCAGAAGGTACGACTTTCCCAGCGGGCGGAAGCCGAGGATCATAGTTGCTGTTGATCGAATGCGTGTACTCCCCATCAAGATCAACGTCATCCTGCACACCCTCCCACTCCTCATCGCCCTGTCTGGGCTGTCCGAAGCCTCCATTTCCTTCATCATCAGAATCAGAACCGAAATCACTCAACGCATTCGCCTCGCCTCCTTCCTCTCCGCCTTCGCCATCCCCCTGATCATCGTCGTACAGATCATCGGTCGTACTTCCCTCCTCCTCATCCCTCCTCATCCTCCTTTCAACACCTTCAGCGCCTAGACCGAAGCCAAAGTCGTCATCGCCATCGTTATCCTCATAGATCCCAATGCTGCTCCTGGTTCTACTTCTTGTCCGAGCACGTTCGACGTATGGCGCATTGCTATACGGCGTGGCGTACGCGAAAGGCGTCATGCCTTCTTCTCGCTTGGCGTTGACATCGTCTAGGAACGCATAGGGGCTTGGTGGCCCGGTGGAGTAGCGAGGCGTGTCACGGGGTCGAGACGGGGAGCGGGAGCGGGAGATCCGCCGGCGTTTGAGAGCATTGAGGTTGAGGTTGGGTGGTGCATAGGCGTTGACAGCGGGAGCAGAGGGGGCTCGAGGGTGAGATGATTGCGCGTCATGCTCGAAGGATGCGATGCGGCGCTTGGTTGTGTGGGCGTGAGGATTGGACTGAGATGATTTGGTTGGAACCATAGCTGGGAGCGGCATGGATGTAGTGCGTGTGTGGATAGGTCTGAAAGGATTGCGTTCTTTGAGTGGAGACAAGGGTGGTGCGTGAGGTGGTGCAATAGATGTTGGTGTCGTAGAAGCGTTGGGCGATACAGCTGCCGAGGAAAAATGATCAGATGGTGACGCTGGGTTGTAGTGCTCGTCTTGGTGGTCTTGCGGTACGGAGCGAATGCTGAGAGAGGAGATTTGGGATGCGAATGAGGAGTGGATGCTTTCGTGGGTGGGATCGAGTCGCTCATCATACTCCCAGCAGGGTTCGTGAGCATCAGCTTCGGGAGTATGGTTGAAACTGCTCTGGTCTGGATAAACTCTCGGAAGTTGGCGGAGCTTCTGCCAGGTCCAATCGGCGTTATTGTGGCCGAGCTGTTGGATATAGCTGTCTCGCTGAGTGACATACAGTCGACGGACTCCAGAGTGTCGCATGGCAACACTGGCAGACAGGAACGGAACTGTCCAAAGAGCAGGCGTGACCATCTCAGCCGGTGTCAAGTAGCGAAGACATGAGTCCTTATGAATCTTGCGCAAGGGAATCCAAGGCGCGGACAAGCCGAGATAGTTCTTGAGAGATCTCGGGACCATTCCAATATTCTCGTCATCATGTTGAGTATATGGATCCTCGTTCAGGACCTCGGGTAGATCCCCAAAAGCTTTAAGGATCGCAGACTGGACATCTCTTGCGTCAGGACCAAGGATGCGAATCAGCCTCACAAGTCCTCTGCTACGGAGCCTTTCATCAACCCTGCTTCGCAGCCCACATGCTCTAGCCATCAACCATGTCGAGTCCTGATCAGCAAGTTCCGTGGCTGACTTTTCCCAGGAGGAAGCCTGATCATGAGCAGTAAGACAAGCTTGAGCAGCAGCCATTGAATTGTTTTGCGTCTGTGTCCACTCGTCGGTCTGCGTGCTGTTGAGACGTGATCGTTGACTCGTAGATTGCTGTCCAGACCAGACACCCATGAGGCGTGAACCAAATGGAAGGAAGACAACCTCGACCTCCCAAGGCCGGGAATGGGACGGCAGAGCGGCGGCTTGGAGTTCGGCAACTTGGGCCTCGAGGGCCTCAACGCGAGACGAGTCAAGATGTTCCATAGCTGAGGCTATCATGGCCGATGAGGATACAGAAGCTCCTGAATCAAATGAAGCATTGACGAGCTGTCGACTACTGACGCTACTGGCATCATTGAGCGCGGCTTGTGCTTTCTCCACATCGCGGAGCCTTTCCTCAACCTCACACACGCGGTTGTCGAGGCGATCATCGGCCTCCTGGAGATCGTCAATAGCAGCGTGAGAGAAAGAGGTGTTTTCTAGCAGGTCCAGACGATGTTCATGATTTTGGATCTTGGTAGGGTAGTCCGCGAGATCTTTGACTAGGTGCCGAAGTCGAGGAACAAGAGATCCTTCCTCAGGGTCTTCGGCTTGAGTCAGCATCAGCGGCTCTGAGTTCGATCCAGATTGCTTGATCTGTCGTTGGGATTGGTCATCCTTGGTAATGGGCTTCCCAGATACTTGAGTGAACTTATCAAGAGCATCACGAACATTACTAATACCTTTCAGCAGATCACCATCAGTCACTGGATCCTGGGAAGCTCTAGCGCTGGGGGTCGCAACTTCAGTGAGGCTTTGCAGGAATGCATTTCCATTGGCATCTTCGTAAAGCTGCATCCTTCTGTCATTTACAGCTTGTCTGCTAGGGATGGAACTTCCAGAAGCAATAGTTGGCATGGGATTGAGAGTTCGCAGTCCTAATCCAGATGGGCGGATAGAGGCACCTTGGCTGCCAGAGGTCACGGATCCATTATCAGACGGAAGCAAACATTGAGAAGGAATAGCAGGAAGACTGGTGACAGATCCAGAATGAATATAGCGGCCCCATTGAAAAGTATCCGGAATGGAGTCCCGCTGGCCTACCTCTGACCTAGCATCCTGCAAAGAAGTGGCCTGCCTGATGGGCGCATTCTGAACTATGGTCGGAGTCGCATCTACCATAGCAATATCGGCATATGCTTGTCCAATCTGATTCTGCGGACCATCATCATGAAAGCAAGCATGATGCTCACACATGCAGAATCCCGACCTGGTTTGTGACCTCGGTGTGCTATCCCCAAATGTTGACCTGGGAGTCACCAGCGCCTTGTCCCAGAATCGACGGCATCCGCAGACTGGGGCACTTCCTCCTACACTCAAGTTTGTATAATTGCACCTCCCACTCGGAAGCCTTGTTCCAATTGGATCCTCATCATGGGTATATCTATTCAAGAGCGGAGTGTTGTTTCCAGTGCGGCGATGCTGAGCAGCCATGAGCGAAATGTCGCAGAGAGAATTGATTTGAATCGCAGATGAGGTTAAGATCGAGGAGACGAGGGCCTCTTCTAAAGCCGTGTCGCATTGAGGGCAGAATGTTGAACCGACGGTGCGCTGGCAGGCCGGCGGCTATCTCGTTTCTATCCAGCAGTCGAGCTTTCCAGTATTGAGCGCGAGGGAATCACGTCGAATATATAACTTAAATTGACTATAAAGAGGCAATCGGGTAGGGTAAGGCGGACGACGCGTCGCTATCGAGTTAAATCGTGTGCATCGCGGTTCTGAGGCTGCCATCTCTCATTAGTATTTGGCTGGTCCAGATGGCTGATCGCCTGCAGCCTCACGCACCTCTTTTCTCCGATTAATTGGCCGGACGGGACGTAGAAAACTCGTAAGTCGTTACAAATAGGGCGTAGATACCGGGAAAATAAATTTTATAGGGAATAGAAAGCAGGCAGGTAGATGCAACGACGACGACAGGTCTACGCAAGAGAGCCTGTGTGGGGTCAGGTCGAACAGAAAAGAGGTTGCAAGCTCAGGCCGCGCGAGTACTTGATGGCTGCTGATGAGTGACTCCTCACAAGCTCCAAGCCCAAGCTATCCAGTTAAGCGAACAGGGGAAACGCTGCCGATTCGTTTGAACTTTATTTCCGCAATGCTTTTGCGCTGTTTCCTTGGCTGCGGGATTGGTTATCCATGCAAGATACATGCAGACATGCCTCAACTACTAGGCGACATGCCCGATTGAGAGGGCTCGGGTCGCCTTTCGTTTGCCTTGAGTCTGACTGTTTGAGAGGAAGAGCTCGAGTGAGGCAAGGGGTGGTCAAGAAAAGATGAAAAAGTCATGAGAACAACTGCCTTGATGTTGCCTGTGAGGCTGGACAAATATTGAGAATAGCGTGCTACCAGTCAACGCTAACATGCATCTCAATTGCATCAGGTGGGGGTTTAGGATAACTGAGGGTGTGTTGCGAATTACAGATGCCTCGATTAAAAAGTACCCACGATTCGCACAAACAGGCGAGCCACTAGGCTGACATTGGTCTGTATCTTGAGGTAGATAGAGGCGTAAAGAAAAAGGAAATGTCAACACCTGCATCGATGTATATCAAGCGCAGTGCGCAATGCTTTGGCTTCCTCCTTTATTCGACATAGGATGTCCAAGATCAAATCGAAACGAACGTCTCTGCAGTGGAATGAAGAGCTCATAGAGCAATAGCCGTGAAACTCCAGACAGAGACTCAATTGGAAATACAAGAGAAAAAAGCATGTTCTACGTGAATCTCAAAAATGAACCATCATGCCTCACTTGGTATGCCAAAATTGGAAATACTAACAGAACAAGAAGGAAGTAACACTGAACGAAGGCTAGGGTTGACACCACTCGATCTGAGATCATCCGCCTACGACTTGGTGATTGATCTGAGCTGAAGCTCAAGTTACTAAAGATTGGAGCGTGTGAAATGTGCTCGTTGCTTTGCTGACTTGGATACATCTGGTGTGTACCTGGAATGCCCAATACCAGAGTCTTTGGACTTGGGCCGGTCTGGGGCTGCGGTTGAAGGTTCGAGGAAAGTAGACACAAGATCTTGAGGTAGTCTGACGACTTTGAGGAGGTTGTCATCAGTATCCCGACTCGGCGAAGAGAGCAAACAAACGACGTCGGGTCATTTCGCAATGTGGTCCATAGAGTGTCAGAATAGCTTTCCAACGCGCAATTGAGTTGGGTATTCCCTGGAAGCAGGTCAATATTATACTATTCAAGGAGGCGGAGTCTGAAAATTCTCGTTATCAAGCTTCCCTTCCCAAAAGCTGGAGACTGCTTTCCCCAAAATATTGTCCATATATGAACCTCCTCCACCTCACCCAAGCTCACCCACCATAAGCAAGGATATATTTTCAGGAGGAGAGCAATCGTACTCACGCCCGAGCGAAGGGCTTGAATGAACAACATTTTTGTAAGAAAAGTCGCCGGGGTAGTTTCAAAACGGCCTACCAGGAGTAAGGCTGAATTTGATGATGTTGAAATTGGAGTTGAAGGAGAGCATTGGGGGAAAGCACGCTAAGCAGACCCTTGACTGTTTTCGGCATGGTCGCCACTCTATTTGCTGGATTGGCTCGCTTGTGTGTTTGGGAAGCAGGAATTACTGACCAGACATTCTGGTCTTCGAGTCGGGACCAAAAAGGCTTTGGGTTATGACTCGAAATTGTAGGTCAATTTACCCATACCGCGAAAGACCTTGGGTGTTCGCACCATATGCATGGCTTCGAAATACATGCGAACTCACAGCGAGGTATCAGAATATGGTTAGCGCTGGTTATGTAACCAGTCCCCTCCATATTTCATCTATTCGAACAACAAGAAAAACCGTGACAACATTTGCAACACAAGAAAATCATAGAGCCCGTAAGTCGCCATTTAACTTCTCACATCACAAGCAAGAAAAAACTTAATCTTTGTAATCGGCTGCATACTTGGTCTTAAGCAGAAGTTCAAATTGAATAATCTTCGACCATTCGGCAGCTTGCGAAGACATCGGTTATATGCCAAATATCGCGATTTTCAGACATGTCCAAGAGGTCAGCTCCCCAAGAGCTAAGTCGTGACCCGGTTCTAGCCAGGAAATTCTCTCATCTTGAAATCAAGAGTCACTGCGACATCCCTTCAATACAACGATTCGCTCTAAACATCCTCAAGAACCGAAATCTAGCCCGATATGTTCGCAAAGTGACTCTGACATTTTCATACTGGGTCTCTTACCCAGCTAAAGCTTTTCCGTATACAACTACGACGGATGAAGAGCGCAAAATTGAGAAGATCTTCCAGGCGGCTATCGCCGAGCAGAAATGGGAGGAGCCAGATGCGACAGAGCTTCTCAAACGTCTCATGACGACAGAATCGCCTGGCTTCAACAAGCGCAGCTCACACCAATTGCTTCCAGATGCTGTAGTGGCACTTCTCCTACCCGTGCTACCAAATGTTGAGCATTGGGTAGTCGGCGAAATTGATCACCCACCATTTGTCAGGAAAGCCGTCCAGAGAGCTAAAGATGGGGTCTTTGGCTCCATCTCTGTCACGCGTCTTGAGATTCGTCCTAATCTTCCATATAGTCGTGCAGCCTGGGAGAGAATCAGCGTAAGTCGGATCTGAGCTCTTTTCATATACTTGGCCCTGACGCAACGAGCACGTACTGACTTGAAAACATCTAGTGGAATGCATTTCATATTTACGGAACTTTGCCCCTCTTGCGAATCATGACTTCGAAAGGTGTTGGTGGACAAGGGTTAGAGGACGGAGGCGGATATGAGGTGATACCGAGGAAGGTGTCGGCTGTGCGCGAAATCCATTTGAAGAAATGCGAAATTTCTGGCACATGCGTTTCAAATATCATAAACTTCTCAACCGGGCTGGAAGCTTTCAGCTATCGATTTGGCGGACGGGCAGGCGACGGTGGAATCGTGGGCTGGGAGTCGCCGAAAGTAGCGCAGGCTCTCACGTTGCATAGATTGACGATGAGGAGGATGGATATCGACGTCGAGAATCAGACTCATGGCAGTCTGCAAGACGAAATGAGACATTGGTTCCGGGAGCTGAAGGAACATGAGGAGAAAAAAGCCTTTGAAAATGTTCCAAGAGTCAAGGCATGCCCCACGGAAGCCTTGCACCCGGAATACAGCAAGAAGGAAGTGGATAAATGGGAGGAAGTCACGAAGAGCGAGCCCTACTTCCCCAATCTCACACGTCTCAGAATCGGCATCAAGCTCGCGGGAATATTTGCCGAGCTCTCTGGCAAGACACTAGCCGAGTGGTTTCCTGCTACTCTGAGAGAACTTGAGATTGTGGGGTACAGACACAGTGAGACGGGGGAATTGGCCGAACTTGTTCGCCGACGAGAAGAATTGTTGCCGAATCTGAAAGTGTTGAGAGGAGTCGAGGAGTATATTGAATGTGGAGACCAGCTGCGCAGTGAGGATGATTACGTGACCTCAGCTGCTTCGGATGATGAATTGATTGAAGATGATCCGGACTCGGAATAGGTACACTTTTCCATGATCATGCTTCCGGTAGCGTGGTAAAGCATGTTTTCTGTCGGAATCTAGCGTTATGAAGTGTGGTCTCTTTATGTTTGAAGAAGCGGTGCAGGCCAGCCTACTCTTGAATAGTACAGCGCCTCTACGCTGCCACCAGCTGCCGAACATGAGGAATTAGCCAATTAAATCAAGGCTCCGAGATTTATTGACTTCATAAGTACAACCAATATCGAATCACTTCCACAAAGTATTTGGTCTATCGAAATCCCTAGCAGGGCGTATTGTTGCTATCCTTGTACAGTTCAACACTGTTTGGTTGGTCAAGTTCTCCACAGGCTGATGCATCGCTGCAGGAACCCACACCGACATCCCTTGGAATCCTCTCACGCAATATGAGAACAGATATGTCGATATTGCATCTCTATTTTTCGATATCCTTCGACTTGCAATATTCTGCAGAAGTTCGTTGACTATGCCTTACGAGTACGATAAGCTCACAGAGCCAGGTGCTTTGCGCTTAATCGTAATCCAGCCTGATCACGACATTGACGCACCCGTCCAATGTTCCTTGATCTCCACGACCTTACGAGCCTGCCATGAAGATCTGGTTGAGAAATACACTGCACTTTCCTACGTTTGGGGTGTTGCCAGCCAAAGGAAAGAGATCTTCGTTGATGGCGTTCCCCTCGACATCACGGCGTCGCTTGATCTTGCACTTCGACATATCCGGCAGCCTGACAAGATCATTCGTATCTGGGCAGATGGGATATGTATCAATCAACAGGACGTCTTCGAGAAGAACACTCAAGTTGCACAGATGGGATTGGTTTACGAGATTGCGAACCATACAATTATCTTCTTGGGCCCAGCAACCAAGCAGTCTCAAGCATTTATCCAAGCAATCAACTCACTTCCATTCCAATCATCATCGAGTGATTGGGAGACAAAAGTTTCTGCCACCCTAGGGCACAAAGGCTTCACAGACCTTCTAAGTTACCCTTGGTTCACCAGAGTATGGACATTGCAGGAGCTCGTGCTATCAGCAGATCCCTGGATCCAATGTGGGAGTTTGCGCTACAGATGGGATGTTCTCGCCAAATATATCCCGAGAAGGCTGACATCTGCCATGGAGGATGGTATGCAACCACTGAGGGACATGAATAACTTTCGCACAGGCAGTCTCACGAACAGGTATGCAAACAAGAACCAAGCGTTTTGGGCTGCGGAAGAAGAGGCGGCTGAGGCGTTGCTTTTGATCTTGCACTCTCGTCGGGGACTGGGTGCTACGGACCCTAGAGACTTTATTTATGCGCATCTGGGCATGATCAGCAAGAAAATCCAGGAGACCGTGATAATCGACTACAGGAGAAGCTGTTCGGCAACCTATATCGGAATAGCACGACAAGCTCTATGTTGGATGCCAAACTTGGACATTCTTCAGTTAGTTGGCACTCAGAGCGAAACTCGACTACCTGGGGGTCTTCCATCATGGGTACCCGACTGGAGTCAGTCTATTCAGCGTCTTCCACCTGGTAACTTTGTTCTGGGCTCCGAGGGTGCTCCGAAAACTTGGGATGGTCACAGGTACCGATTGCTTCATGCCAATTCAACACTACTTGTCGTTCCTGTTAACCCGCTGGGTACTGTGGAATTCATTATCCCTCCAGCATCAACAGATCAACATGTCGAACCGACCAGCGCCGGATCTGGACCGACCAATCTCAAAAGAGGCAATCTGAGTGACAAGGATATCAAGGTTCAAGACACTTTGATGTACTTCTTTGGATTAATGCTTGCCAGAACCTGGGGTGATGACGCCAAAGCATCAGTAATGGAGCAAAAAGACGACCAGGCTCAATATTTCGACTCCATCAGTCAGGGTAAGATTATCCGAGAGGTGGCTGAAGCAATTCTTGGAATGCAAGATGGATGGCTGTCACCATTTTTTAAAGACGCTATTTTGAGCGATGATGCAGAGCAAAAATTGCCACCCAAGATACGCAAAATCATGGAAACCTTGTTACGACTCACAAACCTACACCTTCTGTATTTTCCCTCTCATATAGCGCTACTCTCCACTGGGGCTCTCACTCGCATCCCTGAGAATGTCTGTGTGGGTGATGAATGTTTCGTGGATCTCGGTGCTGGAATTGGTTACGGAGGCCGGAGCACAACTACTATGTTCGTACGAAGGGACGTGGACTTCTGCATGTCGGATGATGATTTGGCTGCCGCAGCAAAGTTATCAGTACAGTCACATTCGGAAGAAGGTACTGAGGTACTGTTACATATTCTGGGACCGTTGCGATTCTTGATGAGGGGAGAGTTCCCCCACTTGCCCTCGCTGAAAGAAGTTTCCCATGAATCTTGGTTTCCGGAGCATGGACGTGAGTGGAAATTGGGACTAGGTGTTGTGTTATTGAGCTGAAAGGACCCTAATTTTAACATTTTTCGTAACGTTTCGCTCGCCTCCTGGACAGACTCTAGAAACGGGGGCACTTCAGAACAACAGAAAGCTTACTTACATGATCTGTATTTTATACCCAATGTCAGCAATGCTTGAGACTTAGAACCCCTTCCCTCGCCAACATTATCGCAGAAGCTAGATCGATCCATGGCAGTACCGAAAAATTACGTTACTTCGCTAGTTCAGTCTGTCCTGCGATAGACAGTTGAGAAGTGGGGTGGACAAGCCCCAGCATTCTTCGCTTGAGAGTACTTCCAAACCTGTGCCAAGAGTAGATACGAACTGGAAGTCAGAAAATACTTCAAAGTTCTCGAGCATGGAACAGAAATTTTACCATCTTAGTTGCGCACCTTCATCTTACGCAAAGTCAATCTAAGCCAAGTTTCTTAAAGGTAACCCCTTCTCCATTGCAATACGCGGAAAGAGCTGTTGCTCCGATTTCCATCCGCCTGCAATTATCCCAATCCCGTTTCTGGGTCACCCCGCAACACGATCAATTATCTCATTCGCTCTCACATTCTATTCCGATTCACATCTGGACCCTTCCTGCATGGCGTCAGTCCCTGAGTCGCGGAGGCGGGGCAACAGCCACCCAGAGCGAGGGACCATCGCGGCCACCGCAACCAAGAAGCCACCCCTCACTCCACATGCCTTTCCTAAGAGGTCAGGAAGTGCCACTCACGACATCAAGGCAGCTGCCAGCAGCAACGCCAGTCGAACGCTTGATTAGGGTGGGATATACGTATGCATACCTCGATAGGATGGATGGTCCCGATGGACTGGACCCGCGATCCTTCAGTTGCATTCAATGGCATGGAGGTATTTGAGCTGTGGACCCTGTAAATGGAAAGGGAAGACAACGTGCTGGACCAGAAACTCAATTGTTGGCAGGTGCAGGCTAGCAGTTGGCAGGCGAAAAAGAAGAAGCTCGGCCTTGTTTCTCACGCTAAAGAAGTCTAGGATGGGATGAAGATGGAAAGAAGCTTTCTTCTAAATCCTTCCTCTCTTTATCTTTAATTATCTTAACATTCCCAATTATTTTTTGGAAAAAATCTTCGAGCTTTGAGATTCTGAATAGCAATTTTACAGCCGATCGTTCTTCGGAGACGTTGAGCATATCACAGTTCAGAAAACGCCTAGGCAGGATTTCAAGATGGCGCTGTCTTGGCCATACAGAGAACATTCACACACACCATACTGGGGGGAGATAAATGCTCAAGCAAAGTAAGGGGCCCCTTCAGATTCTCACCTAGAATCTTAACTAATCTTGAAATCACAGTTTTTGCGAAGAGGTATATTTTCGCCTCCCTCTCATGTGGCCGCCCCGCAGTGACGATTTAAGACATCGAGATCGGATGGGACTGATATCTTCAAACAGGACTACATTCTCACGCCTTATATCGCCGAAGTTATCAATACGCTGACGAATGTTACCTACTGTACGTTGTAAATTCCAGAAGTCTTTCAATTCAATCTTGCTCCATTCAAGCATCGTGAAATTGCAAGTCATCACGTGCGAGCTGGGGGCGAATCAAGGCAGGAGCGAGCATGTCGAGCAGGCAGTTCCTTGAGAATATGAAGTTAGCATCTAAAACTCAGCCAAATCACTGACTGGAAACAGTGATCTACGCTTTCCACGGCATCAAGAACAACAGCAACAGGACAGATGCCGTACTTCGGAATCTGCCCTATTTGGGCATCGCAGCAGTGGGATTTGGATCGGCCATATTCCATGCCACTATGAAGAATTATACGCAATGGTGTGAGTTTCTTCTAAATTCTAGTCCAGCTATCCTGAGCTGTCTCGACTACTGTACATGTTCTTGACTGATATAAGCAGGTGATGACCTCTCGATGCTCGTCGCAGTAGCGACTGTCGTACACCGAGTTTTCACATACGACAAATCACTTACTACAACTGCTATGACTGGGATCATGATCGCGGGTGTGATGACTGCTTTCAGTGCGTGGCATTGTATTACTGACGAGCTGACCATGCACTCGGTTCTTTTCGGTAGGATAAACCCTGGAATTCATAGGGTAAAGAAAACGGAAAGCGCTGACTTGATGATACAGCTGTCATGATCGTCATCGTTGCCCTCAAAACTCGCGCCATCATTTCAGTGAGAGTCGAAGATCCCGCTGTTGCAAAGGAAGTGAGAAAGCTCGCAACATGGGGCGGTGGTGTGTTGGCCCAATTTCCAAATCACCAGCATGGTATCTGGCAGCAATCTGACCTATACTAGTGATCTTCATTTCCGGCTTCGGAATCTGGAACATCGATAACGCTATCTGCTCATCTTTGACGACATGGAAGCGCAGCATTGGGATGCCATGGTCGTTCGTGCTTGAGTTGCATGGTTGGTGGCATATCTTCACAGGGATTGGTGCTTACATCTGTATGTTGAAAACACCCAGATTTCCTGTCTTTTCTACACTTCCGCTCTCAGGATCCTTGTATATTTCCCCCGTCAACGAACACTTCTGATTTCGACCAGTCATCGCCCTAGTTGAGTACTTGACGTCCGCTGAAGCTGGCCAACCACTTGGCGGAAAATTTGCTTGGCCAGTGAATTTGATCATTGATGGCAAGGCTGGGGACTTGAAGCTGGCCAGCGGCAACTCGAGTCCAAAACTCGGCGGAGAGATGAAAGGCAACAGTCAGACAAGTATGAATGGGATTAAGATCTTGTAAAGCCTTAAATGGGTGGCAATCTGGAGCCACAGGTTGGGGAGGATGGTTAAAGTCTAGATACGGCAAACATTTGGTCTGCATTTGCGCAGCATAGTTACGGGGTGAACATTTCCTGGCGACGTGTTCTGGAAGAACTTTATATGAACAGACGTACGGGACTCAATCGCGCAAATGAGCTATGAGTGGCAATCCGTGTGCAGAAGTAAATTTCCCCTACCCCGTATCCGGCACATCGAGGTTTCGTGTATATTTCTTGGATGTAATTCTTGACAATTCAATCGGGCTTATGAGAGAATTACGCCAACGCTGTTTTGGGCACATATTTCGACGCTAGTCGCTTGAAAGTGAGCTCAGCTCTTTGTGTTCTGTCGTCGTAGGGTCAATTCGCTTAGTTCGGGAGGGAGGTAAACAGACCGGCAGTGAATGGCTTACACTTTTCCGGGACATCCAGTGTCTTATATTCCATTGCTTTATAAGCAAAAAATAGTACATAGATTCAGGACTTTGAAATAAAATAAGAATAGACTCAAGCACGATGGGGTAAGAAGAACAAAGTGTAATGCGCCTGCTGTTGGGCAGACATGGCTGGGTCCTGGAGCCCCGCACTGGAAAAAGGGACAAAGGTGAAATGCGCCACACTGGGGCTACGGGTCCAGAGCGAAGGAATGAAATCAGAATCAGACAAATCATCCTTGAGAGACCATTCAGTTGGAAGTGGGGCCGTTGACAATGGCAATGACCTTGATAGCAACTTTTCTTGGATGAAAGGTTCCTCGGCTCTGCCCATTCTCCGATACCAGAAGACTGGAAGCATCTTGCACTCTGCTGCAGGCTGTGAGCCAGACAGTCCCTCCAATAACAAGTTTCACGATACCGGCATTCCTCATAGCGGACCAGCTTCTCACCAACAATGCTTGTTGAGGTCGTCGAGCTCAGTAAGCATGAGAGAATGGAAGTATCAGATGCAAGAATTATTTTATACTCCGGGTCCGTTTATCTGTGCTTGGGTAATATCACGGGTAGAGATCTGATTCGGTGGGAAAGTAATTCGGTGAATGGTCTGTTCGGAGGAAGAAGTAGCGTAGTGAATTGAGTATCTAGCGCATCACGGAAAACTCTGATTGAAGAAGCAAATGTCTTCTCGCGCCAACACGGTGTCTTGACCGTATATAAAGCACCATTTAGTTCTAGGCCAGAGGAGCAAGTACCACGTATGAAAATGCAATGGAAGTTAAGGCGAGCATTTGCAATGTGTGGCCGAGAGTCAATCATGCAAACACAAGGTCAAACGACTTGGAGCAAAATGGACCCTCAGATGAACCACAGAAGAGTGCGGGGGCTAGGAAATATGTTGCAAGTTGCAACTTTTTGCTGTGTCGGCGTATTGGATCGGCAGAACACTCTCACGCTAATAGCGAAGACTTCCTTGAAAACAAATACTTGACTTACTTGCAAGAGAATCGAATCACACATTGAATCTCTAGGAAAGTAGATGAGTAAAGACGATGTGCTTCCTATTCGCCAGCAAATGAATGCTTAAGATCCAGGAAAAGTGGAATGTTTGGAATGTTCGTTCTGACATTCTCACAACGTGGGTTGACAACTGGTGCCAGGGAAGCAGAGATTGAAGATAAAACTGACACTCCCAGAACTGTTAAAGACTTTCATATCAAGCTCAACGCATCCAAACACAAAGTTCACCGAAATGGAGCAGAACGTGAATCCACCTACTGCAAATAAAATGATATTCTTTTCAGAATCATCTTTTCTTGACTTGAAATTCAGAAAAGGCCATTTCCAAATCGATACAAAGCTCGCCCCCAAAGTTCATATAGGATTTATTAGGCAGAACTTTTCCCTCTCGACAATGATTAGAAATTTAGTTGAAGGCAGAACATATGATGGGCTCTCGTCGCTCAGCTATGTAATGATCAATTGTGGGAATTTCTTGTATTGAAGCCCAGTGAGTTCATTCTCGCACTTGGTCCTGGTTCTACCTTTCGTCAGATCTGTAGACAATAGATTGAGAAAAGTTTCAAAAAGCTGTCGGCAAATTCTGTATATTTGATGGCGGCAAAGAATATGACAGTCAACAGGCAATCATATGGTCCCGCGTCACCCAACTTTGAGCGCCAAGAGAAGGCTGGACACATTCTCCCCCTTTTTTTTCCTTTTTTTTTCGATATTCTTGATCATGGAAGCCAACAGGAATTGAGAGATAGCGGTGAGCTGAAAGTTCATAAAATACATGATAAAATGCTATGAAGTCACACAGATGCCACCCATCCTCGCTTGGGGTAGCAAGAGCTCTATAAGTACGAACCATTCAAGGCATGGAATCAATCCAGCTTGGGGGCATCCGCTTCTTGCTTTGACTTATCTGGGATTCATGGCTGGATGTACATCAATGAAATAGGATGGAGGCGATAGTAGCAATCAACTGTGAAATCAATAAACGCTCCGTCCTTTGCCAATAGTTGCGGAGCAAGGAGACATTGGGAATGAGTGAGGTTGAAAAGAACACCTAATCGAAGTATCAGGATCGGGGCATGGAAGCAACCAGTAAACATAAGTAGAAATACCCTTGCGTATGAAATCCTAGTCATCCAGATTTCATTATGTTCTGATGGTATTGAGTGGTGTCCAAAAGTCCCAAAAGATACTCCATGCGCCTGTCATGCCTTCCGCCGAACTCCTCACGCTTACCATGGAAAGTACAATCGCTTGATCTCGAACCACAGCAAGGGATACCTCACTGGCTTCTGAACATTCCTAACAATGAATTATCCTTGAATGCAGCCTTGAAGTCTTCAGAGTAACCAAGTGTGACTGCACACTCGCTCTCGCTTCTGGCTGCCTCAGCCTTAGGTAGCCATTGCTGCATTTGCGTGATCCGGTTGGAATTCTGTGTCAAGTCAGCCCAGCAACTTCAATCAGAACCGGGACTTCTTACCGAAGGATGAGTCGACAGCCACTCCGGCATGTCCTGATCCTTCTGCGCAATCTCCATCCGCTGCCACACCTTGACCGCCTCCTGCGGATTATAACAACTCTGCGCCATCATCATCAAGCCAATATAATCCGCTTCACTCTCTTGTTTCCTCGAAGCCGGTCTCGCGAGCCCAAGGTCCATAGCCATATCTCCCAATACTCGGCCAAGCCCCATTGTGTAGCCTGTGCTGTCAAGGAAGATGAAGAGGAAGCGGAGAGGTGCGAGCATAACCATGCTGCTCATACTTTCTGATGCGTGTCTGGCAAGATTATGTGCGATTTCGTGGCCGAGGATGGCGGCGAGTCCGTCGTCGTTTTTGGCTACTGGGAGGATGCCAGTGTAGACAAATACTTTTCCGCCAGGGATCACAAAGGCGTTGCATTCTATGCATGTCAATTAAGGCTTACCAAAGATGTAGTATACGACGTACCGGGCGAGTCTATAACATGGACCTCCCAATCCACATGTTCCAATCCACTAGCAGGTATCAATTTCGCCATAACTCTGTGCACCATCCTCGTCCTCCGATCCCAGTCTGGAAGAATCGAACGTGCGTTTTCTTGCATGATCATTTGGTACATGCGCATCCCTTCTGCCTCCACTGTCTCATCGCTATAGCAGTTGAATCTTTTCCTGCCGGACACTGGGACTTCTTCCAGGTTTGCGAAGTAGAAAACTGTCGCTGAACCTGCTGATATTATAACGATCCATTTCGTGGTAGGACTACGAACAGCTCTGGATATTTGTTCAGTTGTGACAATGGGCTTCGCATGCTGTATTTGATTGGGGTCATATCTGTAGTGTATTATTCGTTGAGGCTTTCGCGGAGGAGGCGGAGGAGGGTATCTGTTCCATTCTGATTGATATCTTCGCGGGGTGAAGGTTGATGGTCGTGCTATTTGGGATATTGAAGTTCGTGGAAGTGCTCGGGGGAGAGCTCGAGGAGTGGATTGTGGTACTGCTCGTACGGCACTCCTTAGAACTAGTCGTGATAACATGATACGAATGTGTCGTCCAGGATGAGGATACTAAAGATGTGAGTCTTCGTTTGCCTTCTCTGCCTTCTCAGCCTTCTTTCACTTAGTCAGCCTTCAGCCTCCTCGGTTAAGCTTCGGCTATCTACGTCATTGGACTGGCCATCCAGGTACCTCGATTTCGAGCTTTATGTTGCAACCAGAATCAATGTCTTCTTTTCTTCTACCAACACACATACAATCGAACTCGAAATACCTTCAAGATGATGGAAGTAGCAGCAACCACGGCAACTGCCATACGCGGCATGTTCAAATCTACACACCCCGTCAAAGCGAAATGGGAGCGCATCAACAGTACCCCACTACCCCGCTCATCCCACAGTCTCTCTGTGATCGCTGGCCGAGCATATATCTTTGGCGGAGAAGTCAATCCACGAGAGCCAGTCGACAATGACATGCACATTATCACACTTCCTTACGATGCTCTTTCCTCCGCCGATTATCGAAAGATTCCAGCGAAGTCAGAAAATTCTGGAGGAGAAGTGCCAGAGAAGAGGGTGGGACATACGGCTGCGGTCATTGGGGAGAGGATATTTGTTTGGGGAGGAAGAGGAGGAAAGGACATGAAGCCATTGGAGGAGAATGGTAGAGTTTGGGTTTATGATACGAGAACGGACACTTGGTCGTTCCTGGATCCTATGCCTGGAACTTCATACCCCGAGGCACGATCATATCATACGAGTCTTGCAATTGACAAGCCTGAGCCGGGGAACATGAAGAGCGTCAAGATTGATAATGCGACGGAACTTCCAAAGGCAGGTACAATTGCTGAATCTGCGCAAACGGATGAGGAGAAGGGTGGATATGGAACGGTTTTTATTCATGCTGGTTGTCCAGCGAGTGGGAGGACGAATGATCTTTGGGGATTTGATGTGAGAAGTAGAACCTGGAAGGAGTTTCCTGCTGCGCCTGGAAACCCCAGAGGAGGTGCATCAATCGCCGTTTCGAAGAATAGGATTTATCGATACGGAGGTTTCAATGGTACAGGTGAAGAGGGTGGCAAGGTTGATATCTTGGAGCTGGGTCTGGATACATTCAGTAGCACTGGTGCTTCTGACGATGCCGCCATTGTTGCGAAAGGAAAGTGGGAAACGTTGAACTTTGAGGAGGAGAGCATGAACTTTCCTGGTAATAGAAGTGTAGCTGGTCTACAAGCTATTACAACGGGAATGGGAAGAGAATACTTGGTACTATTGCTTGGCGAGAGAGACCCAAGTAATGATGGGCACAATGCTGCAGGAAAGTTCTGGGGTGATGTCTGGACTTTCCAATGTCCTCCTCTTGGAATGACTGGTGCGAGCTTCAAAGATGCTACATGGCAAGCTCTTGGAAGAGAGACCGGGGAAGGCCAGTGGAGCGTGATGCAAGTCGCAGATGCTGAAGGTGCTGAAGGAGAGGATGTTCACAATCTGGTTCCTTCTCAGAGAGGATGGTTTGCATCATCGACACTTGGAGATCTAGATGCCAGCAGCATCGTCTTGTGGGGCGGATTGAATGGCAATAACGAACGGGAAAGTGATGGGTGGATATTAAGGGTTGAGTAATTGACTAATGGATGATGATTGATGCGATTGGAGGCCAGATATGATGAGAAAATAATATCACTTAAGCATAGCATGCAATTTAGCATTGGATTCATCTTATCCCACTTTGCAGATATCGTCGTTGTATTCCGCTTCGGCAATCGCCTATTTTGGATGGCTATCTTCTACCCTCCACTCTTGTGCCGCCTCACGACCATCAAACAAAACGTATGAACAAGCCAACTAACAATGATTTTTCTGCCACTGTTTCATTCAGAATCCGGGACTGAAAAGTATAATAGGACGAATCGTAGGTTCAGCACTTCAATCTAGCTGCTAGCCGTTTCTATTGCCCCTCGCTAATCGTTAAGGTAGAACTACCGAAAGCTCCAGATCACAACCAAAACATCAACTATTGCAAAAATGGCCTCCGAAGCAGCACTCACTTCCTCAGCCGCCCGAGAAATCGCTCCTCATCTCTTCCCAGACCGTAAACCCATCACCAAAGCTCAGATAGACGCCGGTATTAATGTATGTCTCGGCATTCAGCGTCGGGCAGTCACGTTTGGCAAGCGACCTTTTGCGGCGTGTTTGTTGGGACCTGATAATGAGACGGTGTTGTTGATGCATCAGAGTGTTGACCAGGTCAATCATGCTGAGGTATGTTCCTTTACATCTTCTCTCTTTACTCTTTTTGTTTCTAGACTTCTTCGCTGGCTTGTGGGGGATGGATCAAGTGGATGCAGTGATAGACACACCACATTGTTCCAGGCTGGAAGGATAGATAAGAACACTTACTGATTTGTTGAATAGAGCTCCCTCGCTAGACTAGCATATTGCCATTACTCCAAAGAGTATCTCTGGCAATGCACACTTGTTAGCACCTGGGAACCCTGCGCCATGTGTTCCGGTACACATCTCTTTTCTCCCAATCTTTCCCTTCCATTTCCTTCTTTCAAATCCATCTCAATGCTACCACTAACTCATTTAAAGCAACAATCTACTGGGCACACATTGGTCGCGTAATCTACGCTGCAACCAACGAACAGCTCGCCACCCTGACTGGTCCTGGTAACAAGGAGAACTTTACGATGAAGTGGCACACCCGAGATATTCTGCTGGATCAACAGAAGGATGTTGAGATTATTGGGCCGGTGGAGGGGATGGATAAGATTGTGGTGAATGAGAGTGATTTGTATTGGAGCAAGACGAGGGCTTAGGAGAGTTATCTCGAGAAGGAGAATGGTGATGGAGATGTAGAATAGGAATGGAGGAGGATGAGAAAGAATCCGGAAAGGTATTATTAAGATACTGTAGTGGGGGATCGCGGCGTTGGCGGGGTCATGAGGGGTAATTTGACACTTGAAGAACAAAAAAGATAACTTGAGTTCCGTTCTCAAAAGGAAAAGCCAATTACAACAATTGATTTCGGATGTTAGCAAGATATATGCCGTTCCTAACAGATCAGTAGTTCTTGAAATTCTTTAATAGCTCCAGTAAATAGGAATTCTCCCACATCTTGAGTTAGTGTTCGGAAGCAACCGACGTGGCGGTGCTGTGCCCCTTGTATCGATTTCGACTCATCATGATGATCTCTGACCCACAAATCATTCTATCTCCTTTGAGGCAGGACCATAATCTGGCGCAACCCTTCCTACTGTTGCTTTTCGCCAATTGACCTATCAAATCAATCAGGATGTGTTGCGAATGGAGTCAACTTATGCCCATGCCAGTTACCAAGCCATTCGAGATGGCTCATTCCACTCTGTGACAGCCATCCCGCAGTCTTCCCGAGAAACCGAGAGGGTTCAAGATCAGATGGTCAAGCCATGATTCCATCATAAATATGTAGGTGATTGCTATCTCACAGTCCTGGCTCGTTTCTCTTCACATCTCCTTCTATGATGTCTATCCCAACACTGGACATCAAGGTACAATCCACTCAAACCATCTACCCCTCTACCCCACTCACCAAGCCTACGACGACATCACTCTCAATCCTTGACAACAATAGTGCAAACTTCGCCAAATGCGCAGCAATATGGTACTACCCACCTCCACCATCACAATCATCAAGTTTCACCCCTTCACAATTCACAACCGCTCTCTCCCACACCCTGAACTCCTACCGTCCATGGTGCGGACGTCTTTCCTACACCCCCGCTTCAAAAATCACAGCCTACGGTCCACAAAACATTCGGTATCAACGTATTCACGTAACCTACAACACACCAAACGACCTCGGCATCCCCTTCACAATCGCTTCATCACCTCACACCCTCAATGCCTTCCTCCCCTCTCTCTCCACACGCAGCACCACTCAAAAAGCATGGAACGGCTCCCAACTCCCATCATCAACCCTCCTCCTCTCCACCAAACTATCCATCACCACCGACCCAAACGCACCCAACCTCGTGATCCAACTCACAACCTTCAGCTGCGGCAGTATCACAATCGGGATCTCAATAACGCACTGTCTCGCCGACGCAATATCCCTCTCGAAATTCGCCAACGACTGGGCTTTCACCTCGCGCTCTCTCCTCGCCAATCCCAACTCTCCTCCCCCAAAACTCAACCCAGCCCCAATATTCGACCCTCGAAAACTAGATTCTCACTCTGCTGGCTCTATAAATTCGATTCCAGATCCTGAGATTCAGGAAGCGGCGCGAGCGCTGCCGTGTCATCGCTACGACTGGTACACACCCGTCCCCTCCCAACCATGGCCCTCCCCAAGGCCAGCCGATTTTGACGCCACGCTCAAAGGACTAGAATTTGAAATAAGTCCTAGCATCCCGATTCCGTGGGAGCAGTGGGATACGAAGGCGCGTGTCTCGCATCGACTCCTGCATTTCTCTAAAGAGGAGATTTTGAGGATTTATGAGAATGCAACTGTGACTGCGACTGCAGAGGGAAGACGGGAGGGCGAGAAGGAGAAGGTGTCGAAACACGACGCTCTCCTTGCACATCTCTGGTCTCTGATCATTTCTGCACGTAAATTACCAGCAAACACGACATCGTATCTTGACCTTACGATTGGAGTGAGGGCTCGTGTGGATCCGCCGTTGCCGGATGTGTTTTTGGGAAGTCCGGTTTGTCATGTTGCTATTCCATCTACTTCCTCGGTGTCAAAAGAGGTTGAAGAGAAGGAACATGGCAAAGGAGAGAGAGAAGGTGTAGATGTTCTTGCTAGACGGATTAGAAACTATCTAGGCAAGTTTGGGAAGGAGGAGATTAGTTGGATCCTACATGATCGCGCGAGTGAGATTGCACCGCAGAGGTTGTGGGGTGCCTGTTTGGGACGGGAACATGTGCTGCTTACGACGTGGGTTAGGGCGGGGGTCTATGATGTGAGGTTTTGGGATGGTGACGGTGGGAAGGGGAGGCCGTTGTGGGTTGAAGCTGTGGTGAGTTTAAGTGTCTTATTCCTGTTCCCTTTTTGCTGTCTTGATATTGGAAAGTCGGAAAATTTGTGCTGATGGTTGATTGTGGTAGATGCCACCTCTCGATGGCCTTGTAGAGATCATGGAAGGCCCGCCAAGTACAAATAAGACTGTAAATACAGGCAGCTGGATCGAAGACGGCGTAGATGTGACAATATTCCTCGAAGCTGAAGCTATGACGAGGTTGCTTGCTGATGGGAGGCTTTGGGGTGGGAAACAGAGTGACTAGATGCGTCTTGACTAGAAAGAGGAGATTTAGAGATAGACAGGGAAAGTTTGGGTTCATACACAATAATAGAATATGTATAGGTGTCAAACTGTGTGTCTGCTTCAAGTGTGAAGCTCCAAGTCGGTGGGGCTAGATTTGCAGCAGTGCGGGGGTAGTCCTTTGTCTACTTTCGAGCTGCGGCGTGCAGCAAAACATGAGTCGAGTACTGTTGATTAGCGAGAGATGGGACCTGTGTGTGTGTGTAGATCGAAGGTGAAGTGGAAGGTGAGCCACAAGTCTGGCGAGGTGATATGGGAATTAAGCGAGTCTCAGTGAAAGGGGAGCGAGGTTGTGGTCGTGATCACTCCGATGAAAAGCTCTGCATAAATTGGAAAAGCTCTGCATAAAGCGAAACAGCTTCTTGCGCATAAAATGCCATTAATTGAGTCGCATAAGGTAACGTCAATTGTTTTTTGATGGCCATTGCACATTTCCAAGTTGAAGGCACATGTTTGCATGTAAAGTCAATGCAATTACTATCTAGAGTTACAATGATTTTTCTCGCAAGTCATGCCATCATAATAGTACAATCATTAAATCCCATTGCCAATCCATTTCAATCATTCCATCTCACCAGCCAGCCAAGTGCATGAAGAAGAAAGCGTTCCGATTACAAGGATCCCTCCCTCTTCGGGTATCGAATGCGGCGGCGTGTTATTCGGCGAGTGATGTTTTCATTACCGAGTAGAAGGTACTCTACTGGTGGGTGGCATTTCCACCATAGGTCTTTGAACCATCACGGTCGGAGTCGACACGCTATTTTATGATTAGAAGATGTTTTGGAGGGAATGTGGAAGGAAGTGAAGACTTACAGGATCAATCTTGTTCATCATATCGCTGTTGTGTGGCCCAGCAGTGTTCTGTGCAGTTCCTGATCCAGCAGTTGCGTGCGAGCCAGAAGCACCGAAGACACCACCGGTGTTAGCACCGTGTCTGTTTCCCTTTCCATCGAGATCAGAGTCGACTCTTGGGTCAGCCTTGTTGGCAAGGTTGGACTCGTGAGGCCCTGCGTTGGTAGAGTTGGAGATACCACCGTGGGTTCCGGTGTGAGTTCCAGAGTGGTTGCCAGCATGAGTGCCGGAGTAGCCAGTCGTGCCAGTCGTGCCGGTTGTGGAGTCAACGCGGGGATCGAGCTTGTTGGCCATGCTGGAGTTGTGGGCTGTGGTGCCAGTGGTATTTGAACCGTAAGCACCGGTAGTACCGTGAGTGTTGGATGAACCAAGACCGGTTGAGTGTGTGTTGGAAGAGCCGAGACCAGTGCTGTGAGTGTTCGATGCACCGTAGCCGGTGTTACCAGCTCCGACTCTGTTGGATCCGTCAAGATCAGAGTCAACTCTTGGGTCAACCTTGTTGGCTACGTTGCTGGAGTGTGGTCCGGCAGTGGTGTTTGATCCGTAAGCACCAGTGGTGCCGTGGGTGTTGGAGCCGAGTCCAGTGGAGTGTGTGTTGGACGAACCGAGACCAGTTGAGTGGGTGTTCGAAGAACCCAACCCTGTGCCGTGAGCAGCACGACCATCGCGGTCTGAGTCGATGCGAGGATCAACTTTGTTGGCAGCGTTTGAGTCGTGAGGGCCGTGGTTGGTTGAGCCGGAGAGGGCGGAGGTGGTGTTGTGGTTACCAGTTACACCAGTTCCGTGGGTTCCAGTGGTACCGTGAGTGCCGGTGGTGTGGGTGGAATCGCTCTTGTCGTGGTGGAGAGCATCCTTGACTTTGTTGATAATTCCAGACATGATGAAAGTTGTTTGGTTTGGTTTGGTAGTTGAGTGAAGTTTTTGAAGATTGTAGTGTTCAAGAGTGAAGATGTGAGTTTGATGCAGAAGGAAGACTTCTTGGACCTGCAGGAGGAGCTTCTTATATATCAGATTCGGAGCTCCTGAATGTCGAAGTCTCGGCTGGGATGCCAATGGAATTCAGATCTCAGAAACCTGTTTTCCTCCCAACATCAGCATCACGATTGTCAAACTTCTCCATAGCGCGCGGGATCCTCAAACGTGATCCCAGCCCCCATCCCTTATGTTCGTCGTCAAACAAAAGGCATTTCCAAGCAGTCTTTTCTCGCTTTTTCGTCATATCTCCATAACAAACCCTGTCCCTCACATACGACCCCGCAGATCCCATGTTGTCTTCCTCTGCCGTTCCCAGTTTTCGTGTGGCAGCCAAGTTTACCTAATCTCAGCCTGACCGGATCAATTGGCTCGCCTAGAGCCCGAGACGTCAACCAGAGGCCTTAGTGCTTGGATTTCGGTGGAGAGCTGTCGGGTAAGGCAGTTGAAGTCGAGACAAGGCAACATGTCAAAACTCCATCGTCGTCATAGGGATGTGGCTGAACGTCATAGCCGCATAGTTGCCGCACCATGTGGCTAGCTGTGGCTGATCGATGCCCCAATCGGATGTCGATGATCCACGTATGATCTGCAAAATCAAGGTTTGATGTGGCTGACCGCCACACTGGTCCCCACATCGAGCATTCTTCACCACGAGATGTGGCGGTGCGGGGAAAGCCGTGACGAACCTGGATGGGCAAAGCAAGAATGTTGCCCATCCAGCCCTTCATTGGGCTGAAATCCTGGCAATGCGAAAAATACCCTCACCCTGCCCTGCAGGATGCAAGAGCTTGCCTGTACGACGCGCCACAACCGTTTCAAAGCCGCTTATGATGTCAGATGACGTCGAAGGGTTTTGTCCATCGGCTTCTGGAGTTCTTGTGGACCAACCGCTTATCTTGGATGCTTATGTTTCTGGTCACACTGTCTTTGTTTACTTTCCTTGTCTAACTGCTTCTTGTGTCATATAATTGCGCAACTTACACGTGTACTTTCGTCAACATATTCTCTGATTACTGGTTCGATTTCATTCCGTGATATGGCGTGAAACAGATCCAAAGTAAGCTATCTTCTGCATCACGGCATCTACCCATATCCTGGTCTGGCTAGACTCCGACTCCCCGATTCCTGCTCGAAGGCGTGCACATAAGCTTCACTTTTCAAGTTTAAAACTGGAGTCATGGCATTTTCAATTTTTCCATATGAAAAGTGCATATGCAAATCTTCTTGGCGATACCTCCGATCAGGGAAATGTACTCCGCTTGATATTCGTACCGACGTATCGATCCATTTTTAATTCGGATGATCATGCGGCTATAGGCCAACTATGCAATTTGAAAAATGCCGCTTTTCCCATCGTGACGGAAAATTCATCCGCCTATCAGATGTTGCCACATGAGTAAGTTGGTCTGGAAGCTCTGTTGGCCAGTTAAATTGGATATTTGGAAGATTCCAAGTGGCGTCTGTCGAAAAAGAACGACGAAAGCTTTGTTTCTCGATCACTTTCACCTTCATGTGCATCGAGGTTCTTCCATTGTTTGCTCTCTTGTATCATGCCATGTCCTGAGGTAAATGAGGCCCAGATCCTCCACTGTTTGATTTCGATTACGCGATGTCCTTTGCTCGTTCTGGATCACGAAATCTGAATTGTAATTTTTGAAGGCCCTAGATTGACAAGTGTTCTTTGGGACTTTCCATTATGGACCTCATTGCTACCATCGGTGTTATTCTCAAACTCGTCTGATACTACATTTTCTTCCTTGATTTCTTTCTTGGTTCATTTGCAACATATTCCTCAGAAATTTGCTGTTTGTTTCCTGAAGAATAAAGCACTTCTTTTGCTGGCCATTTAGACATGAAAATAGAAGCCATACTCCAACTCTGGAGAATTTTGCTAATCTTCGTACTCGTGGTTGATCTGTCTTATCTTTTCAAACCTGAGGCTGCTTGATAAATATATAGAGCGTTGTAGTGGACCTAGTGGTTTAAACTGACAGTCTTGGCCTCCTCACCACACAATGTCGAGGTGTTGTGGAGTCCCTACCACTTCGCTCATTATTCCGTGTATGATTCTTCTCACCACGATAGTCACCAAGAATGACAATTCTTCAGTCTCAATGTGTTCTGAGCACAAACAATGACCGGAAGCTTCACAGAAACCTTTACTTAACTTCACGTTCAAAGATGAATTCCATAGCACCCACTCACCAACCAACAGTGGCCGTCAGAATTCTGTGCAGATTTGACGACCCTTGTAAGAACGTCCTCAAGACCTCAACTTTGCGCGTAGATTAAACAACAGCGCTCTTACACGATCAATTTAAATCGCAATCTCAGGTGAGATATGAATTTATATAGTACTTCTATAAAAATCATGTATTGTAATCTGCATCCTTATGCGTTGAATTGTGGCATGTCTAAAGGTGTTTCATTTTGATGAGGCTTTCGCTGACATAATCCGCACAGAATTCTGACGGTCACTGTTGAACCACCTTGCTTACCTCTAATATACTCCATCTCTTTCCACTTACTCGACACGGCCTTCCCCTCATATCTGGGCAAAAAATCAATTCCGCGCATCAATCCGTGTTCACCCCGACAAAGTACAGCAAACTGTCTTTCCAACCATGTCATTTAACTTAAGAACACAAGACCACCAAGTCGGCCCACCTCCCGACTCTCCCTCCTCAGTATATCATCCCACGACGAAAAAGCCGGGCATTATATTGAGGCCACGATGTCTGACGATGCTGAGTTGAGGTTTGCCGTGTTATTGGAGGAAAAAGGTCGGTTGAGATTAACGGGGGTGAGGGGTATCATACCTAGACTTTCCTATCCAGTACCAGTCAGCCAATTGGAAAGACCAACAGAATATGAGCATGGTACCGGTGGTACCCTGAATTTTGTGCTCAGAGGGTGCTATCGAGGCCATTTGAAAGTTCTGGGAGACTCCATGGCGTCGATAAATGCCCCGCTGGTATGGCCAGTCCCACTGACCCCTGAGCACAAAGCGGTCATATCTCTTGTCTTCCACCAAGTGGAGCTCTTATGTATAGCCCACCGGACAGTTCTGTCTGGATAGGAAGGTTGCTGGCGGATTTTGGCGAAGATGAGCCCGAGACGAACCAGTTCGAGGTGAGCACCGCAGTTTGGCGCAGAATCTTGTTGGACTGCGGCTTCATAGCCCTTGCTTGAACAGTTCTGACTCTTGGCTAACTCGGCGGAGATGTTTGGTATCAGAGACTCCAGTCGACTGTCCCAGGTCCTCATATTTGAATGTGTGCGCGGAGAAAACGCAACAGACAAGAATATTCTGCCTCGCGTACTCGCACGTGATTGATTTAATTCACTCTGCTGAGAGATACATGTAAGGTTTCCTCCTCGGATAGATGGTTGTGACTTATTGAGAGCCATAGCAATCAAGACTATGACAATGAATCAGGGGAAGTTGTTTAGTAAGATCCATGATTCTTCTTGAATTAACCCTCACAAAATCCGGAACTTACCGTACAGCAGGTCGGCAAGAATGACTAAAATATTCAGGAACCCGCCGACTATTCATTAGATGGAAGTATAGATATATGAGTCAATTCCCCTCTTCACTTCGTCACTTTCTCAACCTTCTTCGGAATATACTCATCAGGATTCACAGCTCCCTTACCATCACCAGTCCAACCTTTAATGCCTCGACTTCCCTCGCCACCGATAACCCTGTCATTATCTTTGAAAGCTCCATCTGGCAGCGGTGCTGCTTTAGTTGAGCGATCCACCTCAGAACCCTGGGATATCACTTGTAAGTAAATATGCCTGATGGTACTTGAGGAGGATGGACATACCTGGCTGTCTGCACCATGAGCTAGATTTCCCAGCGCAGAATCAGCCTTCCATTCGGCATCCGCTCGAGGATCGTCAGTCCTCTGTGGCTCTTCTGTTCTCCGGTTCATTCCGTCTGACATTTTTGTGTTTGATATGTTTGTATGTATAAAATAAACGCTTCGATTCTTTTCCTAAGAAAATGAAAGGGTGAAACTATAATAGAAAGCCATTGAAGTATAAGTAACATGGAGAGGAGGGGTTTCGGGAATTCTCGCTTATGATGTCAGACAGTATTCAGGGATTTTGGCCCGCGACATTGCGTCACTCAGATCGCGATCTCAGTTTTTAATACGAAATGAAACAAAATCATGTGGAGATGGGAAACTTCCGAACTGTTTTGTAAGTGGTCAGACTCGTAGATTTGGATTAAGTCTGGGGAAGTTACGAGGGTTAGCTTTCATTCTTCAAATCCCGACCCGTGTGGCGATCCAAATTGTGTTTGGGATCCTGCACCCGATGCATGACAGGTGACTTTTCCCCTGACCTTTGATTCCTGTGAGGATTTCCAGCTCAAACGGTGTTTCTAGTTTCGATGGATATGTTTTCATTAATGCAATTAAACAGACGAATGCTCTCCGCACTATCAATGCTTATCTTCACTAGTCGGCTGAAATGATACTTTTGCTCTTTATTGCCGAACGTCGCAACTTACTCTTCGGCTGGGAGCAGCAACAGTATCGCTAATTGGGATAGTAACAATTGTATGAAATGAGTGCATATCTTCTGATGAGATGTAATGTGTAATTGGAAGAATGGATTGGCGTGTAGGCTGGAGGCGCTCGAAGGCGGGCATGACCCAGAATTTCAAAGAAGCAACTCGTCGATGATTCCTATGCCAAAATTGCAAGCTCCCCAGGGATTTAGTACATGCTCTAACGCTCCCCAGAAGGCGGCTCAAACCATTCTTCCTCGCACATGTAGCTCTTCGCCACATCATCCATACCGAAAGGTCTCAAATCGTCGACTTTTGCATCGGTAAAGGCATGCGATTTGCCCCCACAGCCAAGTTCTCTTGTTCACATATCAGCTATTGTTTTATCCCAGGACTGAATATCATGGAAGGGAAGAACCCAGTCACATGAACTTACGAGTAAAGTGTGCATGTCTGAACCCCGTCCATTAGTCCGATTCTGGTGTCGACAGAAGTTATTCGGTTCTGGAAATAGTCAGGGAAGTTGTCTGAAATACAAATTTTGTGTCAGTATACACAAGAGAAGGGAGCTGGAGAAGCGTTCGGTTGGGAAGAGGAGTACGCTTACAGCATTTGAGTTCGGCCCCTGGCCAGGTCTCGCATTCGCCCAAGAATTTCGGGTCCGCACAAGTAATGAGTAGCAGTGGAGCCGGTTGGCCAATAACAACCACTGGCTCACTTGCGGAGCGTGAATTGAGAGCCGTTAAGGGAGTAGCGAACGCAATGTTAGCGGCATTGGATATGGCGATGGCTGCAGCAGACGCAGAGGCTGCAAAGAAACCGGCTGCCGTGAGAATCTCGTTATATCTCATGTTGATATTTTAGAAGTAATGCGAATTTCTGTCCAAATATTGGTCTTGTTTTGTATTCGGTTTGAGAAAGTTGATGTGATCAGATCATCGGAACCAAACATAGAAAATGCCTGGCAGTATTAGCGTGACTTATACTGGACTGCTGTTCAGAGGGAGTCATTTTGGAATAACAAAGTCCAAAAGGCTCTTTGTGCACCAAGATACATCTGAAATGAAATTCGCGTTGTGATTGGCTTGCTATTCCATTGATCATAACGGCGTCAGGAACAGCAAGAAGACAGTTCTTTCTTTGTGCAAGCAATTACGAAAGATTCGTTCCGTTCATCTGGCTTTAGAAATCGTGCCCTGGCAGATACCAATGAGCTGTTACCCAATTTTTATACCGTGTATATATACATTACTGTATGATAATTCAAGAATGCGTTCTATTCATAGGCTGCCTTTTACTTAACAGCTACCAGGTCCACGGAATGATAAAGGATTTATTTGTTTGTTTCCTGGCTTCGCTAATTATAGGGGCTCGGCTACAGGCAGGCTCTTCAAGTGGGTGGGGGCTTGCCGGCAAAGTCGCGAAGGGTTCCCCGCACAAACATGAGGGGGAAAGATTGCAAAAATAAAAGCCGACACACGATTCACCGGGCACTGACTGATATCCTCCTTTCACAGATATCACCAAGAAAGAAACCAGCACATCAGTCCAAAAAAGAATCTTCTCACGCTCTCGCCATTTGTCAGGTTCAGGGGTAAAAAATTCAAAAGAAAATGTTCGAATGATCTCAGTGGTCTGAGACCCGCAGATTGCGGCTTCTGTGGATCGAACACAGTGCCTCCAGATTTCAATGATCTGAAGTTGACTTCAGTCTGGCGCTCTCCCAAGTGAGCTAAAGCCGCTTGGTTGATGTTGAAAGGTGCTTATTTCGTTACTAATAGGGCATAGCAAAATTCAGCCCTGCAAGTGCGAGGATTCGGTCGCTTACTTGTTAAGTGGGGCAATGCAAAAGTATGGAGAGGAGTGGGGAGGACGAATTAACTCCGATGCCTATTGATGGGAGGGAAAGGTCTTCGTTTTGCTTTGGCTATCGAGAATCTATTAGACATCCGTATGGCAATACTGTAGCGAACAAAGGGAAAGCATGCTTCATGTGACCAAGTACTACTTGGTTATCATAATTCCATTCAGAAGCTACTAAGAATGCAATCGCGGTTCCAAGAATTTGCTTAGGAATGCTAGCGTGAAGTTGATTCAAATCTCCCCCTTGGCCTTCACTGCCGGACCTCATATCCTCTCAAACTTCAAAGCCCATTGCTGCCAAATTTAGCATCCTCGAAACCCCGGACCTCCTCCCTTATAAGTCGGAGATCTTTGCGACGGTTTTCCGCAATTCCATGACCCAGAAGACTCAAACACATCGCAACCGACACAAAGAAAAACACATAGATGCCAAAAGAGTCCCAAGTCGCCCACTTTATCGACCAGACCAAATGTCCTCCAAGAGATACAACAGCTCCCGCAATAATAGCTTGGTCTTGAAACCTGTCCCCCTGATGCCGATGCCGATGCCAGATGCCGCACAGTATCCACAGCGCTGAACATGTCACGAACGTGTCTGCAGACGGACTGCGCAGATGTCCCGGGATGAGAGAGCTACAATTATCATGACCCATGAGAGCAAGTACCTTCGTGAGAATCGACAGAATTCCTAGTGGTTTCCTCTCCGTGTTTCCGTACTCCGTTACGACTGCAGCACTGGTCAAACTCCCAATAATTGCAGCTAGATCTGCAAAGTTGGCGACCAACACGTGAGAATCAAACTGCCATCCTCGCCATTCAGTTCCTTGTAAGTTTTCTGAAGTCCTAGCATGCAGAACATGTGTGATGGGTGGACATATTCTGACAGTCTTTTCGTTACTCGATACATTGCTTTGAGGCGGCTGGTATTCGTGGTGGGGAACTAGATGGACAGAGTCCTCACATCGCAGCTCATGGAGGATGTGTTGCCCCATCATCGTGCCCAGAAGGTCACATTCATTACCGAAGCAATGGAGCAATCTGAAGACATTTAGAAATATTGCCTAGCGAACGTGGAATGAAATGGACCAAGAACTTGCCTCATGGAGGAGCCCCTGTCGTGCACCGGCGGATCTGCTTCCGTACTTCGCGCCTGTTTGTACCACTTAATTAGCAATCTCACCGCAGCAGCTTATGTAGACGACGCACCCCTCCCAGCTTCTGGGCGTTTACAACTCTTGCACTCTCATGGTCCGGTCTGCCACCAGCGTGGCTCTTCATGGGATGCATGTTGCGTTTCTTTGTGTGTCCTCCGATATGTTGGCTTGTGTCTTTGTCGAACGGAGTCGACCAAGTGTGGTCCTGCTCAGCATCATGACCTCTCTCCGCCTTCGCTTCCATGTTCATATCTTCCACTACCTGTGTATTACATTGCGAAATTGCTGGGGCGAGTGCTCTCAGTCGGTCTTGCGTGAACGAGTGAAGATCGGGGTCCGTTCTGCACATAAGTCAGCAATCCATCGCTCATGGATGTCGGGAATGCGCACGCTGGATTTCTATAATCTCTTGGACCGCTGAAGGAGTGGCAATCGGGGCAAACAATCAAGAGATCATTGACTCTGTCTCCCGGATTGAGGGGCTCGCCGAGTTGGTGGATGGATGCTGTGCTATGCTTGTTTGATGCAATTGTTCCCCTTTGCACACGATAATTGTACTTGTTCTTGAAGACACTTTGGAGCCTATCTAGCTCTGCTGTCATCCTACTTTGCAAACCAAAGCGTGAGCAGAAGCTGAGGGAGATAATATTATCAGACGAGCCCGCGTCCATGACCACCCGCACCCTCAGCTTCGCATGGTCTGGCCAGATGAGGCATTCTCCCCTGAGGTCTTCTTCCCTTCGAGCCATGTCCAAACGGATCGAAATATTTATTGATGCTGCAGATATTGCGTTGTCGTCTTGAACTTGCAAAGGATTGAGTATGTGGGGAGTTGCTTGGAGATGTTGGCAGTGTTCGCTTTGCCGTTCATTGACCACAACTCGCTGCGCTGCATGCGTCTCCGATCTTCGACGCTAGTTCTATGAGGCACTTGCGCAGAGCAGAATATTGATGCCTTCTTGGAGTAGATTTACGATGAAGAAAGCAGTGTTCTAGTCATGAGAGGTTGGAGGTTGTGGCGTTTTCAGCTGCTAGGCGCTGGAACTACTGATTGGCGAACAGAGGCCGGACGACAGACGACGACAGCTTCTCATCAAGCAGGGAGAACCACGGCCTAAATACCAAAATTATCTTCTTTCCACCCAAGCTGATCTGCTTTGTCAGACAATTCTGCACACGAGCCGTAGCCCAATTATTTCCCTATCCGCTGGTGGTATTTTCAGGTTGGAATTGGATCGACGAAACACTGAGCAAGAGACAAGGTACGATGCCCTTTTACATTTGACTGAGAAGCTGAGATCTCGCGGGGAAGTCATGTAATCCCATCGATTTCAAACGTTCTTTGGCTGATTAGGACATGCTAACCACTTCTCCATAGCCAGCGGCTCAGAATGTCTGACCAGGAGAACATGGCTCGTCTGGCCAATAAGGGCACAACACTCGTTGACGACACGATCAAATACCTCTCTACCTTGCCTCACCAGATTGAGATGCTCGAAGAGCTCATCGCCGTTACATCTGTGACTTGCACCCTCGTCGAAGTTACCACGCTCTCCCGATTTGTCACGTTTCGTTCCGATATCTCTAAGACGTTCCTCATGCCGCTATGCAATGATATTGGGGAAGCTCTGCGGATGCTGGAAGAGAAGATTCAACAGTGTCGGAGGTTGAAGGTTTCAGAGCCGAATGAAGTCGGCCTTGTGCGACTTCCTCAGTGTGCATGGAACTTGGTCATGGGCGGAGAATCCAGGGCGCAAGCATTGAGAAGCCGGTTGTATGTGGAGAAGTATAGAGTACGGGTTCTGGTCGAAGCTGTTGCATGGCACGGCCTGAAACATACTGCCCATTCTCAGGAACTCAAGCAGCCGGAGGTAGAAGAGTTCAGATCATTGAACGTATTCTTGCCTCTTATTGCTGAGAGATGCATCGGAGTCCACAGAGATTATTCACCAAGATTAAAACGATATGGGGGAGGGGAGGAGATGAAATCAATTGGATCTTGGGAGAATCTGAAAACCGAGGTTGCCATGGGAGCTTTCTACTCGACCAGGGCAGTGAGCAACGTGGCTACACCTTCTGTTCAGCAGAACTTGGAGGTACTTAGCGCACTCAAGACCACTGAAATACCTATAAAAATTAGCAAGCTCGGCTTCAACTCCTGTGCCAGCACGGAATCGGTAGCCCACACCTGCTCTTCGTCTCCAAGGTCTATACCTCCCTTTCGTCCTGTCTCCTGTTTTCAAGCCATTACCTGCGCAAGAGCTAACAAAATTCCAGTCTCACGACAATCGACGGTTCTATTCTAGAAACCTGGCTCCTTCCGTCTAACATACCTAAAATTATCCCTATGCACCGCATCTCGTTTGGTAAAACTATTCTCATATCCGACCGCGATGAAGATTCAAGCTCCGATATCGATCCCCATCCCTCTACCACGTTTAGAATAGATGTCCTGCGAATTCACGAAGATGCGGCACGGGAGATCCAGAAATTGATTGAGTCGAGGGGGCAAGCTGCTTCGGATGATCATGTCAAAAGGACGTTTGAGGTTGTGGGGATTACCGGGCAACCGAGACGGAAACTGCCTTCATATTTCTCAAGCTTCCGTCGGACATTCAAACTTCTGCTCCCTTTGTCCATGATACGGACGGCAAGTGGAGCTTCGATTCCACCCACCGCACCAATTATCGACCCTTCCGATCCGAGCAGCGCTGGGCCGTCAGCTGGTGATATCATCAGTGCTGTCTCGGTAGCTGTCGTTGGAACGGTTATTTGGCATTGTGTGAAGGGGTCACCGAATCGACGTCCCTACCTCGTCATATCTCTCCTGGTATCTGGTTGGATATACTCCATGGTGCTCAATCATAGCAGCGGGTTGTTGCCGATCGCCAGGTAAGCGAATATATGTCAAAGCCGAGATGATCCAGACTAATTCCCAAACAGTCTGTGGATTTGCATTCTTCTGAATACCCTCTACTTGCTTCACTTAGACATGGTGGATCTCAAATTAGGTCTTAGGTAATATCCCTCCACCTGTTTCAACCGACCTTCAGCCGTTGACTTGAATATAGTTATGGCATAAGCGTTGCATTGGTAGGCAGTCTTTTGGACGGCGCTCTATCACCATTTTCTCCGGATACACATTATCTCACTTACTTCCCACATGCAATTGTAGTCTGCATGATCATGAGTGGTCTCGCCATCCGCACGGTAAGATTAGTGGTCGGGTCTCTTTCTCCAAACGCGGCCAGAACGATTCAGCCATGGCTTCCACAAGCCATGGTCCACCGCATTAGAGATAGCTTGAATGATGTTCCGAGCCTTGAGGAAGGATCGGCAACATCCACTGGACGAATTGCTGCTATCGAGGACACACGCGTTTGAGATTCTGTGTCTTGAGGATGGATGGAAACATACGGGACAGGAGCATGGCCAATTTCGCTTGGCGGGGCGATCATGGGAGAGGCGTTCAAACTTAAGATGGGATCTAATGTGATTTCGTACATTTGACAATACAAAGCTTTCTGATGATCGATCAAGATCATCAATTTTCATCCGCTATTCGCACAATACTCCCACAAATTGTACCGCTCGACGGACGGGCGCTACCACTTCGTTGGGCTGAAACTCCAAACAGCCGTTTCTGAAGCCACACTTTCGAAATAGGAGAACTTTAAGAAAGTAGACTGACCATATCAAGGTTCGCACATGTCGCATCAACATTTAACTCCAAGGTACAGAGCTCCACTCATAATCTTTTCCCGCAATGAAGCAGACCATGAAACAGCCTCTCCACATCTGAACACCAGAACGCGAATGAGAAGAAAGCGCAAGCGCTGTTCCGTGCCACTTGTATCTTCAAGCTTCCATCTTATTTTCCCCATTGAACATTCAGAAAAGGTGTGCTGGCGACCCCTCGATCGACCTTGGCGTTGAAACGAAACGAAACAAAACAAAACAAACATGCGGCCACAACTGCAGCCTCGAGGCGGTCGTGATCAGGGCGGCAGGCAGATGTATGGTGGCAGGATATATACTAGCATGTTAATGACATATCAAATAATTACAGAGAGATAGAGACGCGCGTTTAACAGTAGCATTTACTTGACCTGGCCCCCGCACGCCATCATCTCGAAGAGTAGGTTGAGTCGACTCACGTCAAGCCGGATCAATCGAAATGGATATCTCACTTTCGTCCAGTGCATGGTAAGCGAGATGCTGATTTGTCACTGTAAACAAAAGTGCAAATACAACACGACCACCTCTTCAGCTTCATCATGAAGAAGGTATGAACGGAATGAGAGATCGACCAAACAAGACTGCGTTATTGACCCGTATCCGCTAGTCGAGGCCTAGAAATTCACTTTTGCGACGAAGATCTGGATTGTGATTTAGTTCCTACCGTGAGTCTGCAAGGCTGAAACAGCCCCCATCATCATCATCGCTCCATCCGTACCACCTTCCTACCACGTCTTGGTTTCTGTTCCCTTCTTCCAAGCCTGCAGACTGCAGGGAAACGTAAGAAGCCCGGACTTTGGAGATTCCACTTCCTCCTTCACTGGCCTGCTTTGTCTGAACAGAGCAGAGCAGAATCCCGAGCGCGCGTACGTAGGTTGTGGGAATCCTCTCCGTCTTCTCTACCATTCCCGCGTCCATGTGCAGTATGCATCATGCAGGGGTTCCTTCAAGGCTTTTTCCCCCAGGATCTCGAGGCTGATACAATCAATTTCACTACTGCATGGTGGGGGCTGGATCACATGAAATGCAGTGGATTTTGGATTCTGGATGCGCAAATGTGCGGAGGTGTGGGTATCACTGAGGCTGAGTGTGCATTGGGGGCTATTCTGGAAGCCTGCACTACCGGTAATGGAACATTTGGTGGAGAGTCAGGAATAGAAAGACAAGGGCCTCATGTTCGGGCCTATCAGAGTGAGGACCTCGTACAGAGTAGCTTGCAGAATCGGCTTCGCGTTGTCTCGCTTAGAAACAATGTGAGCACAGACCACCTACGCCACTTTTGGCTGACACCAAAACGGGCCGCATCGGCACGCTCCACCACATCTGCCACTACTCCAGCTCAGGATCTAGTACAGCACAGTGCAGTACTTCCATATCGGGCGAAACTGAAGAATAAATGTAAGCCTTACAATGCCAACAGCCTTAAAGCCCCTACATTCAAGGCCGATGTTCAAGGCTACATGAGATAAGTCGAGCATGTCAGAAAGTTAGAGTGCTACGGGATCAACTTAGTGGACTGACATCTATTGATTTTTCTTGCCGCGAAAGAAAGCGGGTTAGCAGTAAGAATTCTGTAGAACAGCAATTTGAAATCACAAGCATTACTAAGTCCGCACTTCAAGGAACCTCTTTATCACACTTCAGCGATAAAAAGCGACTTTCATAGATTAATCTCGCCAGGCAACAATCGAAGAAGACAAAGCTTACTCGGTACTACGCATCTATAACATTCATATGCTCCTCTAATATGGCAAAGAGGTACCGACCTCAAACTGCTTGAGGAAGAAATCAAAATCTTTAATAAATGCTTCCAAATTTACACCTTTCCATTGCCCATGATGACAAGAACCGAATTCATGACCTTAAGAAATCTCAAGTTACCAAAAATAGACCGGTCAAACACTACCAAAGCGTTCCATTCTTAAACGAAATGAACTATACCTGACCTTTGTATTTATGCTCTCCAATCATGTGAAAGTGTACCAAACTAACACAACGATATAATCTTCACTATCCACTTGCCCTTCCCTGAAATGTACGGGCCTTCGGGTCTAGGTCCCAATTCCCCCGTTCTTCGAAATGTTTCCCACCCGCCTGACGGATCGTCGGGAGTATGTACTCCCTCAACAGCCTCTCCTCTCATGATCTCATGTATATATGCAGGAGAAACGACCTTGAAATTGGGTCCAATGCCTCGTAAAACTACCGGTGTTGGACACCCGAAAAGAATCCAGATCTCATCATTAGGCTCAACAGCCGCCCTTCCCTCCGTAACTCCAAGATTACCTGCAACCGTGGAAGCAAGACATCCCGAGGACAGGGTCTGTGTTGTAAGATAGATGAAGTGTTGAAATCGCTGGTTTTGATCAATGTTTCCAGGGATTTTTGAGGAGATGTGATCAAGCTGAAGAGTCTTTATCATTGAGGGATAGAGATTGTTGAATTTCTGCAATGATTTGATTTGTGTGGTTACGCTCGTCTGAGACTGATCGTATGACTTGGTATCGCATGGGACGAGGTCGCGAAGACGGAGTCCAGGAGTGACGCAAGCATAGCAAAGAAGGATCCCCATGTATAATGTTGCCTCCGCCTTGCTGAAATACGATGGAGATAAGTTGAGTTCCGCAAGGTATGGACCCGTGAGTGTATTTCCAAGCCTTCGGATTTCGTTGTCAGCCTGTGCCGATGCTTTCGTTGCTGAGAAGAACAGTGCGGCCAAGGCAGAAAGAGGAATGCACGAGTTGTCTCTCTGGGATACCGTTTCGCTTACTTCGCTGTATAGAAAACCTCGGGCGTAGAATATACCATCATCAATATCGTGTTGGAAAGGATACGAGTACATAGGAAGAGCTCCTGCGGTGCAAAATTGAGCCCAAAAGTAGCCTGCATTGCCGGGTGGGTTCCAGTTTGGAGCCCAAGAGGGCAGGCCCTTGACAGTTTCATCGGGGGTTTGGAGAAGTTTCGTTTGAGTTAAGAACTGTAAACTGTTACATTTGAATGGCAGTAGTCGAGCGATACAAAGATAGCTCTCCGCAAGTGTTTTTTCGTAGCTCATCAAAGAATCGCCATCGTCCTCGTAATCGATAACCAGATTTAACGAAGCGCTTACTCGATCTCTTGGGTCCGTAACATTTAGGCCTTGGACATATCGCAGCATTCCTAATAAATAGATGGGGCAGGTACTCAATGCGGAGCCCCACTTTATAGGATCCAGCTGGTACTCAGCTTGGGGCTTTTTGAGGGAATAGTCCGGTTTGAGGGTGAAAGGATCAACCGGGACTTTGTGCTTCAGCATTTCCCGCCACAGACCTAGGCGTCGGGAAAAAGTTCTGTCGGTGCCCATCTGGTTCCCAAGAATGGTCCACTTATCCGGAATGTGGAAAAGGCTCTGGCGTTGACTTGACTTACGGAAGATTTGAAGTTGAAACGTCATTAGTTTATCTCCCGGTATTGTTACCCCACGACAATTAAATTCTAGCTTCGGTGAATAGACCAATTCTTGTTGTACCCATAGTCTCTCCCAATACGGATGCTGGAGCAACGGGATGAGAGGCTCCCAAAACTTGGGGTCATCTCCTATGTCGTCCAGTACGGTGTCTTCTTCAAGACTCAGCAGCCTTTGTATGCAAGTGCTATCAAGAGAAAGCTCAACATCAATCCAAACAGCTGAAAGTGCGGCCCGAGAATAAATCTCCCTCATCAAATTGATCTGGCTGCTACGCTCCTCTATATCGCTTTGATTAATGCACACTGCATCAATCCAGAGATTTTGAGTTTTGGTTTGCAGACGTATATGTCGCAGGGCGTTTTCCAGCGACACAGTGACTGGGAATGCCTGATCGTTGTCGACGGTTATGAGCCTGGTATCTGAAGGATTTCCCCACATGTAAGAAAGTGCATCGTACATTGGGTGCTGGTCGATGGGTTCAACTGCCAGCGAACATCGTAGAGGATCGTCAAATATCCCGGGCAAGAGCGATAAGACTCGAATATCACCAGTCGTCACCATGTGGTAATTTCTGGTTGAAGCTGTAAGGAAAATGGCACCCTCGGTATCCTCAGCCTCTGATAAATCAGGGGGAAAGCTCCCATCGTTCTTGTAGATCCTCCTTGTACCTCGCCTCAGCGGTGTATAATGGTAGTCACAATGCACAGAGTCCATATTGGGATGGAAGAGAGGTAACGGGTTTGGCGTCCTCTGGCTTTACCAGACACATGCCGCCGGGCCTGCTCCGGAGAATAAGCAAAGACACCTTATTACGTAAGCTTAGGAATTGTGATTACTTTGTATGCTGCGGCTCGAATATAGAGCATTGGAGGTTGGCGCATGATACAGGTTTCAGGATAAGTTAACAGACTATGCTCACGATGTGTCACCTTGTCTTCAGCAACTCTGTCGAAGACACATATTTAGCTTGACCATTCGCTCCGAAGGAATGAAGTAAGAAAGTCCGCCGCAAACTTCGAGTCGACTTACCAACTGCAAAGAACAGCTGGCTGGGGATAATTATCTTTAGATATCTCCCGGAAACGTGCCAAGGCCAGGATATCATTCAGCATCGGCGGCAAGTGCGTAGACTAGTTGTTCAATCTCAAGTCTTCATTGGAATTGGGGATTTCGTATGTTATCTCCCAAGAAATCTCTGGATTAAGGCTGGTGCCTAGCCATGTCACCTGATGCTCAGGTAGCAACATGTTTTCAGCACTCAAAATGGCTGAGGTAGTCTGTGCTCACAATTTTCTCAAGCAAAACGACGCGAAGCCGATTTTGTAAGCGACTGTACATGCAATTCTAGAGATGATCAAGCTCTAGAAGCGAAACTTGGAATGCGGTCAAAGTGACTTACTACCTCGTCAACTTTTACTGGACTTTTTTTGAGTTCGTGACAAAGGATGGTGCCTAGCTAGGTGACTGAGTAGCTCAATTGATGCGCGGACAGGGAACAAGAAATGATACGGGGAGCTAAAGACATAGTGAGGGTGATTCTACAGATCTTCATCTTCATTTTTATGTAATCCTATGCTATCGCAGCCACAACCCATCCTAGCTATCCTGCAAAGACGCCAGCTACTAGCAGAATTATATCAAGTAAGAAAAGTGAGTACAAGTAAGCAGTCCCGAGCCAAAGCTAACGCAACGCATCTCCTCATGTGAAAGAGTGGTATCTCAAAATCATCGTATCAACCCATCCATCTATCCCTTAGTAGAAGTTCTGTTGTGATAGTATCATCATCGCCGTGATCATCTCTGCCGTAAACGTGGAGAAGAAGAAAAAGGGACGGAAAGCAAAACGTAATGTAACGCCCTATGTATCGTTTGCCAACCAGCGCCAAAATCAAGAAGCAATAGAGGAATGAAACATCCGTGTGTGTAGTTGTGTATCGTGTGTATGTGCTTGCGTCGTGAAGAAACATGTCGCATTTGCCTCAACGCCGTGTCATGAATCGTGAAGTCGTAAAGTGTCAGACCTATTCATCCTCACCTTCGGCATCCTCCTCATCATCACCATCTTCCTCCACCTTAATTCCATTCCGCGCCTTCCGCCCTGCCCCTCCACCAGCACCATTACCACCAATCACCAATCTGTACCCTCCATTGCCTCTCCTCTCCACAATCCCCTCTCTCAACGCCCAACCCACAAGCAATCCATCGTCGCCCTGTCTCACAACACATTTTCCCTGCGCTTGGCTCTCCAAATGCTTGCCCACATGCTCCATCCTATCATCCCAGCATCCATTTCCTTCGAACATATTGCCACAAACTGGACACGCCAATCTCGTCGGCGCTTGGCGCTTAGTCTTGAGACACGTCTGCTGCAGAGTCTTGATAGTCTCTTCCCATACAGCATCAGTACCAGCCTTCTTGCGCTTGACAGGCAACGGGACATGCATTCGACGAAGATGTTGTGTGAAGAGGTCTTTGCGGTTGAACTCGCTGCCACGGGTGATACCTTCAGCTCCAGCTGCATTGCCGTTGGCTTTAGTACCTGGACTTGGGACGGAGTGTCCAGCTTTCGAATGATGACCTCCACAACTCCCTAACTCGCAGACCCAAGCCGCGAGGTTCAAATGCTGGCTACTGACGTGGCGCTTCCACTCGTTCTTACTGGCGAATGTGGAATTGCAGCCTGCGAAGTCGAAGACGCAGACGTAGGCGCGGGTGTGTGCTGATGCGATGTGGCGCTGTAAAGTAGCGGTGTCCTTGAAGGGGGCGTGGGAACAGGATTTGCATATGACTTGGCCTTTGGCCTTTTGAGGCGTCTTGGAGATACGGCCACGCTTCTGGGATGGAGGAGTCTTGGTGTTGGGTGATGTAGGGCGCCGCTTGCGAGTTCGTGTTGACTTGGGGGTGTACTCGGTATCTGAGGCGGGGGTGGAAGGAATGTGTTCTGGTTCTGCCTCGAGGTCGGACATATCTGCTTCGGCGTCGATGTCGGATACGTGGGAATCATCGACGTGGATTGTGTCTCTGGGGGATGCTTCATCTTGGATGGAGGCGCCGATACCTTCGTCTGAGGGGTAGCGGTAACCTTGAGACGAACTGGAAGTCTTCATGGTGGCTTGGTGGTGGTGATCAACATCCATTGCGTATTCATTCTTCATGGCTACCTCTCCAAAGTCATCCTCGAGGTCGCAATATCCATCATCTACATCCACAAAGGCTTGGACCTGATCCATGCTGACGCAGGGAAAGCCATGTTGCTGAGGAAGAGCGTAGGCTTGGTAACTCCCAGGGCCGCCTTGAATATCTGGGAATGAGTGTCTGTATAATTGATTGTCCATTCCGTTGCCGCGGTATCCGTTCTCAGGATAGAAGTCCCGCTCAGCAGGTGGACTATTCGCACTATCGTGGCTAGAAGTGAGATCATGTGAAAGCGAAGGTGAAGCCATTCTGTGGTGCGAAGCTCTTGGAAGAGACGATGTAGGCATGGAGGCATGTTGTAGATTGAGAATGTCCTGCGGGATGTTTGGAGTGGTAAAGAACTGGCGTTGTGGCTCGTCGACAAAGCGCTGCATGGTGGGATGTTGTATTTGCTGATATTGTTGCTGTTCTGGAGCACGTTGCTGTTGAATCTGATGTTGTACCTGGAGGGCCATAGGGATTTGTGAATGCGAGGTGTTCTGGAAGGAGAAGCTGTCCAGAGAAGGATCGATGTTCATGTTCCAATCCATGCTGGTAAGGTCTTCGCCAAATTGATCATCAGAGTTGGTGTTGTCGAAGAAGTGAGGATGATGGACAGGCATCTTATTGTAGGTCATGTCCTGAGATAATGAATGGGTGGTGTCGATTTGAGTAGGCGAAGCAGGTGACAAAAGGTGAGTGAACAGGAGATGAAAGGTGAATTTCCAGGTCGGAAGATTTGACTCGGGGAATTAAGACAATGTGTCCAGGCAGAGAGGAGTATAACTAGCAGTTCTCAGGTCAGGGCGATTGTTTGCTCCGATTTCGAGGTTCTATGTTGTGTATCAGCAATCTTGCTGTGGGGGAAGCACGTTATTGGTCGAAGCGAGAACCGCTCTCGACAGACCAAGCAAAATCGAGAGAAGACCAAACAGAGACAAGTACATACAATGCACAGGATCCTCGATACAAATAAACAATGGTATTTGTTGGAATCGAAGCACCGGGTAGAATCCTTTTGTACACAGCAGGGCGTCGTTATGCACAATCCTCTCAACATATACAGAACCAAGTCTCGGATTCCAGAAGTCAACAGGTAGACCGAGATAGAGTGGTGGGGCGAAGTTAATCAGTCAACAATTTTCCAGAGCGGCGCAGTTTCTTCCTGGTGGGATAGAATAGGAGAGCTGGAAAGGAGGGATCAGGAGGAGTAGGAGGAGGAGGACGTTGAGATAAAGTAGACAAATGACCCGAGGGGAGAAGGGAAGTCAGTCAGTCAGTCCAAGCCCCTGCACTACTCTCCGGACTCATCCTCCACAAAAGAACCAGCACCAGAACAAGCACCAGTCTACTCTACTCTCAGAACTGCCCTTTCTTTTCCTGGATTCCGATCGATCCAATCCAATACAAAGCGGTAGATCAGGATCAGGGCAATCCGTCCAATCCAGTAGTTCAGTCGAATCGAGTCCAGAGCTGCCCTCCACACCATCATCCATGGCGGCGGCGTCGCGCACGTCGTCACTTGTTTCCGGTGTGCAAGCCCATACCGAAGTACGGAAACAGGAGAGCGGGAATTCAGTCCTGCGCAGGAGCAGAGCAGAGCCTCAATTCTCTCCTGGTGCAAAAGTGCACATGCCGTGTCATGAGGTGCCAGACCGACTGGAGGTGTTGCCAATGGTGTGAGGGAGGGATGGGAGAGGCATGAACTAGGGTGGGCGCAGGGCTTGCTGGGCATGAGAAGGCCGCTTAGCTGTCCGCAACCCAAACATCACCACTACGAGCGACTCTGCGACCAACATCCCCATCGACATACATATCCGCCGTGTGTCAGGGGTCAGGGGTAGCTGGCTGCATATGCGATGCCCATATTATGCAATCCTGGCCAGGTGGTTCTGCTTGTGGGGTGAGAGTGTCAGTGAGGTGTGTTTGTGGACCTGGGATAGCTTCGCTGCGCCCCTGTGGCCGTACAGGTGGGTTGCACCAGTTCAGTTGAAGGCTTGATGTCCAAGGCCAGCGGCAGACAGACGGAGGGCATATGAAGCTTGGCTTGGTACGCTACAGGGAACGAAGTATGGTGAAAGTAAGTTCATCCTGTACCTGTGGTTCGCTGAACAGTTTGGGTTTGGGTTGATTGCATTGGATTGGATGCAGTCCAGTACTCGGGAAAGGATCGATACATGGATGTTGATGAATTGATCGTGGGGCATAGTTTGCTAGGTGATGTTCTTGCTCCCATTCTACTGTACGGTCCGGATATCAATACCAATTATTCTATAGTTCTACCTACACGGTCATTGTCTCAATCTCAAGCAGAGAAGCGGAGGTATACATCAGATTCCGGGGCTTCCACAGTATCATCATCAGCTCACTTTTAGTAAAAAAATCTCCAGACGACGAACTCCAACGGCATCAATCAATTCTTCCCCAGCTGTCACTCACCACCCCACCTGTCAGTGTGAGACCGCTGAGACTCGGGGCTTAGTACCTTTCTAGCTTCCTTCCAGCGATCTTTCATCCCGGGTTTTAGCGTCTTCCTCCCTGTAATTTGTACAACACCGCAAGGCGAACAAGGCGTTCCAGGCAGACTTCGACAATCAAACTGCAACTGAGATGCGAGATTTGCATGCTGATGACGGGGTATCTGCCTATTCTTCTTTTCCTGTCTCACCCACCCGGTAAGTAGGAATTGATATGATGCTATGTATTTGACTCTGAACCCAAGATGTAAGAATTCTTCAACCGAGACTGATCGATATGCTGTCCGTAACCAGCTGTTATTTATTACTCTTGAAGCGAGGACTGACTGGGAATTCCTGCACTTCTGCTTTTCTGGCCTCCGGAAAGCTCGAGCAGCTAATCTTTTCATTACCCCTTCAAAATCTATTTCCAACCTCTTCTTCCCTTCCCTTCCCTTCCCTTCCCTTCCCTTCCCTTCCCCTCCTCCACATTTCATGTTTCCTTTTCCCATTTCCCACTCCAGATTCCCTCCTCGTCTGAGACTCGTCTCATCTTGGGAATGATCACCTGCAATACCCTTCAGCCTTCAGCCCCCAATACTTGCCTCCCCAATCGGCCATCCACACCCGCACCTCACCCGCACCTCACCCAAAAATTCACGCCTACAGCGGCTGGGGTTGCATTTCAGCTCGCAGAGCCTCCAAACTGTTTCCTACTATTGGCCATTTCCCAACTTCCATCAAAGTTTATCCTATCCCATTTATTTTCTTTTCGTTTCATTCCATTCTATTTTATCCCGCTTTTCTTCCCATTTGGTCAGGTAGGTAGGTATGAAATCATGCAAATATGCAAATCCAGCGCCTACAAGCCCAAAGCCCGAAGCCCAAAAAGCCATGAAAGCCATATATTCCATTTTAAGAATCCCCCTCTGCGGGTGCGAAAAAGCCAGATAGATCTACAGCACAACATTCCACATAGTCCGCCCGCCCGCCCGCGCGGATGGCGGATTTAGATTTCTCTTCTGTATCAGATCAGACCCGGCCCAGGCCCAGACCAGAAGTCCTCTGCTGGCTGGAGTTCTGACCGGTGTGCAAAATCCTCAGAATCTAACCCGCGAATCAACAGCGTGGAGATTGATTGAAACGCTCGATCAATTGATTGAATGAACGTTTGGCAAAGCAGGAAGAGGTGAATCATTCGCACACGTGTCTTGCTTACTTACCCCTCCTGGCGCTCCCCCTCGAGCTCATCGATTCCTGAAACTACCTGGGCAAGAATGCCCTTTTCCCTCCCCCTTTTCCGAATTCCTACCAGTAAAAATCCGCCTCACATTTGCCCTCTCCTCCGCTCCTTTCCCAAGCACCAGCATTAATCCGCCCAGCAGAGCCCCAGTGAGCCCAACCCACCTGCACCAAGTCCAAGTCCAGTCTACTCCAGCTCACCGAATACCTCACCTCTCTTCCCACTGGACGGACGGGGATGGTGTGCGGCGTTGGGCGTTGATTCGCTTACAGGGTAGTGCGAGCGAACGCCCGTCTGCGGTGCGCGGGGAGATGCGCCTGCACCTGCAGCTTGCTGAATCCAGGTCAGGGTTGACTGTCGAGAATGTGGTGGTGATGGTGGCTGGGTAGGAAATGTAAGGCAGGGGAGTAGATTGACTCGGTGTCTGAGGGGGGTTTAGTGCGGCTTTTTGAAAGTGTGCTGTGCTGTGCTGTGCTGTGAGTTGGACAATGGTAGGTAAGATACTATGAGTTCAGGAATATGGGTTAGGTGAGAGCAGGGAAGGAGAGTTGGGGTCTGTTATTAGATAGAGACTTTCTAGTTTGGTGAGGTCAATGGTGATTGGGATCGTAGTGGGTGGTCAGCTGCGGCTGAAAATGATGGTGTTGAGGACTAAGAGGGATGTGATGCTACACGGTAAGGACTCGGGAAAACTCGATTTGGATGTGAAATTGGGCTCTTTATCAAATTCATTATTGTGATCTTTCTTGGGAGTAAAGTTACAGTACATAGGTGCAAGAAATGCAGGCAAAAGATCGAGAAATCCAAGCATAAGTGGTATCCCATCCTTCCTCCAGCGCCGTTCTGTCCGAGAAAACCCCCCAATTCTATTCCCCGCTCTCCGAATATATCAAAAATAAACCCAATCTTCGTAAATATGAAAAGAAACCGCTTTTAGTACAGACATGAGACATAGTGGCGAGAAATAAAAACAAGAGAAGAAGTCAAAAGAGTCGTATGTCATAAACATGGAAAACTGGACTGAACAAGAGGAGCGCATAGGCTAGACTATCGTTGCTAGGAAGGGGGCATAGATAGAGACGTAAGATGGCTTTGAAAGATGTTCAACTATGCAGCAGGTGGCAGCGGGACAGCAGGCATCTTATCAGCGATCTTGACCGCTTTCCATTCACAGCTCTCGCAGAAGACATGAGAATCCGGGCAATAGTCGCAGCTTGTGTAGAATTTGGGATTGTAGGGCATACGACATTGGCACTTTGTCCTCAAGTTAGCTCACGGTTCCGAATGAATATGGTGGGTCGAAGAGAAGTTTAAGCTTACGCAGGAGACTCTTGTCTCGTAGTCTTTGTGGTTCCTAGTTTTTGCAGGTTTAGGATTCTCTGCTTCATCCATGGCGCGCCTTTTGTGATTTTGAGTATCTTCCTGGATATGGATAGGAGTGTTTGAAGGCTGGCCCTCCGAAGCTGGTGAGTTCCCACTTCCAGAAGGCGATCCAGTATTCTCATCCGGTGGAGATCCAAGAGGAGTCGGTATCATGACATCTCCCTTCGGCTTATCACTATCCACTGGAATCCAGTCCTGTATACCTTGCTTAGGGAACCCAGCCTTGCCCATGAAATGGTTGTCAATATGATCAAACCTCTCCGTCCAAGCATCCAAACCTTTCTTCTTCAAATCAACGAGCTTCTTACAGAAACCACACCAGAATCTAGCTTGACAGTTGCGGCCAATCCGACAGCTATCAAGCTTCTTCTTGACTTCTTCATTTTCGGAGATCTGGTGCTCCTTCTTGAGATGGTCCTGGAAGGTTTGACGACGGTAGCAAACTTTGGCACAAGCTCCTCCTTCGGGACGTTCAGAGTCGCAGCGCCAGGTTTCCAGGTGGAAGTGTTGAGAGTTTTCGTGGCGCTTCCAATCATTTTTGCTGCCGAAGTCTTTGTTGCAGGTCAGGAATGTGCAGCCATAAGGCCGCTCGTGACGCTTCATGTGTTTCCTGGCGCCATTAGCAATGTTTAATTATCGGAACGCTGAAGAGCATACTTCAATTCGCAAGGACGACCTCTGAAATGCCCACAAACCGAACAGGTAATCTGGTTCTCGCTCTTGTTACTTGCAGCAGAACCGGGGTTTAAGGGTTTGGCAGCCTGTGTGTCCTTGGTGGGGGAGACGGTAAATCCTAATTTGCGGATGATGTTCAAGACTTCCACGGCTTTCTTCTGGGCTTCGAAATTATTGGAGGTGTCATCAGATGGATTGTCTCCAAGTTTCGCGGAATCATTGGTCCTGGAAGTCGATGTGGCCGCATGTGGATAAGTGGAATACAATTCTTTGGGGTTAACTTTCCTGGTGGGCAGACTGGTCCTCTCCGATTCCTGATTCTGGATACGTTCCGTGGATGCATCGGAGACATTTGCATTGGCTGCAGCCAAAGCTTTTTGGATCACTTCTGTCAAAGTTGCATCTGTGGCTGATGCGTTTGGCCTAGTTGCCTTACCTTGGGGGCTGACCTTTGCTGACAAGTGTGGTATCGCTTGTTCAATCTTCTTTAGAGAAGGGTCAATATTGGTGGAGAGAAGGTTGTTCATGCTTATCCTACTTTCAGGGATCCGAGTGGGAAATTTTAGCACTTCCACAGGCTGAACAGTTGTTGGTAAAGATTCCTCGGACTGAGGAGACTTTTCCTCTGGTGAGGGTGCAGCGCTCTCAAAGGATTCTGTTTGGGGTCCAAGTGATGGGATAAAATCCTGAGTCCGATCCATGACATCCGGATAATGTGCTGGCCTATCTCTGGGAGGACTCTCATACACGGGATGTGCTGGATGAGTATCTTCTTCAGGGGAAAGTTGCTGGTCATTTACCTCCGGTTCAGAAATGATGCCACTTCTTTCCCAGAATTCAGCCCTAACTATTAGTACAGTCGAGTTTTGCATTGACCTAGATTCACACACCTTCGGATCAGCTCATCGAATTGTTCGTCGCTCCTAATAAAGGTCGCGTGAACTCGCTTGAGATGACTTCTAAAATTGTCAAGACGTGGCCATGCCTTATCCTTTGATTTGCATCCGGGAACAAGACATCGAAACCTCTTGGTTGGTGCATTCTCCGGTATGGCAGAAGGATGCTTGCTCCTGATGTGTCTATCCAGATCATTTGTTGTGCTGAATCCATCGGAACGAGAACACCCAGGAACTCTACACACGAATGGCTTCTTATGGCGCAGATCATGCTTTCTGTTCCTGATCAGCAAAACTCATGTATCGGTTCGAGATTCGTACTTTAGCTCTGATTGCGTCTTGACCTGTTTGTGGCACGTAGGGCATGTTAGGCCAGGTGTCTGCGGGCTCCAAGTACCACTTGTTCTGCTAATACGCTGTTGCAATTCATCATTATATCCATGGGTCAGAGCTGAAAAGTCCTGAGATGGGGCAACCATGCTATAGCTATCATGATCTCTGTCATGGGTATCTCCACTGAACACGGAAGTAGTCCCAACACTACGGCGGGTGCCATAACCCGAATCCGATTGTGGTCCGAAGTGAAAATTTGAGGTGTCCGTGGTATTTTGTGGTCGATACTGACCTGAGTATGAGATGTTTCGATTACTTGTCTGCTTCGACAGACGATTATCTCCAACAGACTCTGAGCCATCCTTTGGGAAAGGAGCCCAAGGTCCATCATTGGCTGAGTACCAATTCACTAACGGATTGTCTGATGGTCCACGGCCCTGCACATTATTTGGCATTGTGGTCAACCTTGGAATATTTGGTCCTCCATAAGAGATTTCTCCATATCCTGGAGATGATGCATACTCCCACTGCATGGACGTAGCGACCGAAGGGTTCGGTAGTGTCCTTGACGGATTCGGATTCAAATCAATCTCTATGGGCCGTGGAAGGAAGTCCGATGAGGGGGGTCCCATATCCCTTGTGTACATCTGTCCTTGGTCTGTCGACATGGACGCCAGTGAGGGGAACTAAACAACATGTCCATCAGAACAGAAACAAAATACAAGCATTGGAGATCTGTCGTACTGAGCGATTACTATTGCGGTGGTAATTCGAATGGCTTGCCATGGTGACTAGAAGGCGTTAGCTAGAACAACACATGAAAATCAAGAATAACCAAACCAGTGCTATTTTCCACAATCAAACTATTAATCGATTACGATTCGGTAACTTTCCCGGACGACCACAAATTGGTGGAGTTTCTTGCAGCTGTGGGGCTTAAGAAGAGCTGTACTTGCCCATGGACAGTGGGCAGTTGACAGTGAAGCTGGGACCTTGTCGCCGTCTCTCCTCTACACGTCCTGGGCGAACTGGACGGGGCGACAGCAAGATCGTGATTATTCCCGCTGAGTTTGGAGATGCAGGAAAAGTCTGGTTCGCAGGAATACGGACCACAAGGCAGACTCCAAACTATATTGCGGAATGAGAGAGAAATGGGTTGCCTCAGATTTGTCTCCTTGGTTGAGGGGCTGGCTGCACTGCTGACCAGGATTTCGGTGAGCAAAATGGGCGAAGCCTAACCTAGACGATCCGCCCCTGTGATTGGAAGATAGAGAAGCAACACGGTAGCGCAAACAGAGCAGCGGTCAAGGCATCGAATCAGAGGAGAAAAGGAGAGAATGTGTATCTACGAGAAGAACAACAGCACGAGAGCAATAATCTGTATGAGAGATTTATTAGCTGTGTGATGCAAAATGGGGAGACGAGAGAATCGAGATACACGAAGGATGGATGGTTGAGCGACTGAGTGAGTGAGGCGTGCGACGACGCCCTTGCCTGCCCACGCCCGAGCCCAAGCCCAGCCCAAGGGAAAGTGAGGCGTGCAACCGAAAAAATAGGCAACAGGAGAGGTTCATCTGCCCTGACACTTGATCCTTCACCGCAGATTCATCCCGTGTCTGAAGCAGAGACACAGCATCGTCGACTTCGACGAGGTCTTTGAGCCTCAAAGATGCATGGATACGCCCGGCAGGACAGAGTGCATGAGGTGATCATGAGATAAGAATGGAAGAAGGTGTGAAATAGCTTCGATGTTTGCTTTTTGCTTTTTGCTGCGCTGCCAACAGCTCGCCTGAGATTAGGGGCGGAAGCTTCGACCAAGACACTCGTGATGTTCACGTGCATATCACGAGTATCCAGCAAATCTGAAGGCGGGAGAAGGCTTTCGGAATACTTTACGCTGTTAATGTCTGCTCCTGAACTAAAAGCAAGCACATCTCGAATTCCTTTCACCGGTGCCAAGGAGTGACGACTGAACAAGTCTCAATAGAACCATCTGTGCATCTAGAACTTCAGAAGAAACAAACATCAGACCAGGATGGCGCAAGTACGTAGTACATAGTACAGCATGCCCGGATCTCATGTCAAAATCATTGTCGTGAGACACCGTATTGTGCGGTATCACGAAAGGCACTGCACAGCCATGATCTTGGTTGCGCAGCAGCTGGGAGGGGAGAGGGGTACTTCGCATGAAATTGGAAGTATGCTATAGAATAGCCGAGATGTTCAGAATAGGCCATTCAGTTCTTCTGAATTTATTGACACAATGTATCCACCTTCGACTGTAACTTGAAAAAATTAATCGTAGACAGATGATAGCAAAGCACTCATCAATAAAGATCTCGCTTGAGATCAACTGGAGAAACAGACGGCACCGAAAGCTCTTCGTCTCAGTCGGCATCAAGGTCCACCATGGCATGTTAGCAATGGGGCATGAGGGCGGTTTCTAGACTTGAGTACAGCTGTAAGACAGATTCGAGAACGTATTGCCGAGATGATCCTCGATGTGATCTGATTTAACAGAGGGAAGGTTTGTTGACTTTTCTGGGGAGATGTGGGGAATCGTTATCGATTGCAGGGACCTCGCTTGCCGCCTCAGGCTTGAGTCGGCTTCTAAGATCCAAGCTCCGATTGACCTCATACACAAGAAGCTATCCAGAATTCTCCAACAGAAAAACCAGCCATTGATTGCCCCAACTAGAAGCTCTCTCATTCCCAAATCAAGTCTCTAGGTTGTCAAATCCGAACCGACGATTAAGATGTTCACTCCACGATTCAGAAGTGCCCTCCGACCAGCAGCGCAATGTCTCCAGCAACAACGCAAAGAAGCTATGCGCCAGAGCTACATCTCACAGCAGATGTGCCAGAGGCGACATAAATCCTCGAGACCATTCTGGAAAGCATCGAAGGAGCTGTTCAAAGCGTATCCATTCTCCGTATCTGGTGCTGTGTTCTTGTACGTACCGCGAAGATACTTTTGGGCATCTCCATGTCATTCATTCAGACCCCGGGATCAATTGCTAATTGCATTCTATTAAATAGTATTTTCTTTGGAGCCGGAACACTCATGTATTCAAACTACATATACCACAACTACATCATCGGCGCCTTCCACAAATACCCCGAGCCGGTAGCCAAACAACTCCGCAAAGCCCTTTACTACACCAACATCTCTCTCGAGCCTAAGAACGCCGTTAAATACTACCGCGAGGCCCTGCGTATCGCGGATGAAGTCGGCATGGATCCATTCTCCGATGAGATCATTGGTGTCAAGATCCAGATAGCTGCGCTTATGGAAAGAGTCCAGCAGTATAAGAAGGCGATAGATATTCTGGAGATTGTGAAGGCAGATAATCTGAAGTGGTTGGACAGGTTCGGGGGTCAAAAGGGAAATGAGGGGCGCAGGACGAGGATATTGGGGAAGACGGTCGGGGTCAGTGTCAAACTGGGAGAGTTATATGCGAATGAGTTTGTGTTGGAAAAGGAGAGTGCAGAGGAGAGGTTGGTTTGGGCGGTGGAGACTGTGTTAAAGGAGCAGCGACGGAGAGAAAAGGAGGGTGTCAAGGAAGGAGAGGGGGACTGGCTAAGTGCCGAGGAGATGGGTGGGAGTTTTGAAGGTTTGACCACTTTGCTCGCATGTTGTGCTAAGAACAAGAACTAATGGATATAGCACTCGCACACCATTATGAGGAGAAGAACCAGCATTACCTTGCTGCTCCTCTATTTCTCCAAGCTCTGGCGCAATCACCGCCATCGAGTTGCCATACCGCAGTACTAAGTAACTTAGCCAGTCTCTCTGGGTACCATGTATGCTAATCAAACCCAGTGAACAATCTCTCCATATCCCTCGCCCAACAATTGCCTCCTTCCAACACACCAGCCGCATCCCGACCAGCACTGATCAATAACGCTCGCCTCTGGGCCGAAAAATCAATAGCAGTAGCAGCCAAGATCACCCCTCCAGATCGAACGGAAGAATGTGACGTTGGCTGTGCAGTAGCCACACATAATTTAGGCGAGTTCGCAGAGATGGACGGGAATGTAAAGGAGGCTAGGAAAAGGTTCGAAGAGGCGAAAGGGTTGGCGAAAGCTATTGGATTTCAAGATGGAGTGGAGAATGCTGAGGCAGCTTTGAAGAGAGTGCAAGGGAAAGTGTAATGCAAGAGATGAGGATGAGAGTTTGTATTATAGGCACGAGTAATGACATGATCTCAACACAGCTGTGGACATGGCTGTTGTGTCTCAGCGCTCTGAATTTCCAATGCTGGAGTATGTACTTCCCTGCGAAAGGTGAGTCCATGTCCACCGCTTGTATCAAAGGCTAGCATACTGTTGACTGACATATTACATCCGAGTCTAGTATGTTGCGATGCTCAAGTTTACGCCTCTCATAACGGATCATTTGTAACACTGCTGTTGGCCATTGTCATTCTGCCATTAGTGACACTCATCTGACTTTAAAGTCTTTCTATCCTTTCACCTTGCTGGCCCGCAACAATCCTTTCTGAATTTCTACGAAAATGCATCTCATTGTCCTGCTGCTTCTATTACTTTGCCGCCCTTCTACTGCTATCCATCACCCACCAGCATTGCCTTTCATTTCCCCAAAGCTGAACTTCAATCTGTACTCACTTCACCATTCCCTTCATTCTCTTTCTCTGTGATCACCCTCGCACTACTCGAAATTCTCTCCTTCCGTCGGCCCTCGATACCAACCTATTCACTCTCAGCCACCGCACTCTTGTGCGCTCGAAGCGGAATCGAGATCGAGTAATTTTTTTTTTCGCTCGCACTCTAGCCTCGAGCATCAACCTCATTCTCTCCCTTGGTCCGCACCAACCTCGAACTTCTAGATCGAGCCTCGTGGGTTCGAGATCGACGGACAACAATACCGACGAGATGTCTTACGAATACCACCACTACCCACCACAGCCACCACCCCCCCTTCAAGCTCAAGCTCATGTTCAGTCACCTAACCATGATCGCTCACTACATCCCATCTACGCCAGTCAAGCAATGGGGAGCTTTCCATTGCCTCAACACCAATACCAGCAAACCCTCCAACAAGTATGGAGCCCATCAAGTTCACCAAGCGGATCATACGCCTCGAGTTCGATGCTTCCTGCCCATGGGGTTGGTAATGGTAAGGGTACATTTGTTGGATCTATGGCTAGCATCTTACCACATCATCAAGGCCAGTTTCAGCAACAAGCGCAGATTCATGTCCATCAACCCTCGCCAGATACCTCCAGTTCTCAGGTTTCGATCACTGGCAACAGTTCCGGTTCCCAGCTTTCTGTTAATGGCGGTGCTGCTCGGTCGATGAGCAGCGTCTCTCCTGGCTACCAAGCACAGTACCATCCACCGTCACAAGAGGTCAAGAAGCCTTATACCTCACCATACCAACCAGGTGCGAGCGTCTCCAGCTCTAGCTCGCAGATCGGGACCAATGGGAATGGTAATGCTGTTTTTGATATTTGGCCGCAGTATCAAGGGCAGTACTTCTCGCAGGGACAGCAAGTCTCACCGGCGGCGTCAGGTCAGATGCTTGCGGTCAATAGTAATGGCTATGGGACTGGCGCAAGAACGTTGAACAGTATCTCGCCGCAGCATAGGCAGCAGTATGGACAGCAAGCCCAACAACTTTCACCGTTTCCGTTGAGTCAAATGCTTGCTGTGAATGAAAATGGCAGTGGTTTTGGTGCTGGGTTGATGGCCAGCGTCTCGCCGCACCATCAAGGGCAGTACTATCAGCAGAAGCAACGAAGCTCGCCAGGTGAACTCGGTTCTCAGCTTTCTGTCAACAGTGGCACTGGCTCGAGACAAACGAGTATTATCTCGCCGCAGCATCAAAGTCCATCCTACCAGCAAATCCAACAAGCTCTCGGTCCTCCTCCAGCTTTCGCACTGCCTCGTTCCAATAGTGCCAGTCCAGCGAGGTTCATGTTTCTTTCGAATCAACAACAAGGCCAATACCAAAGCCTGTACCCGCAGCTTCAGACACATTCTGGACAGGGATCGGGAGTGCAAAGTGCGTCTAGTCCGATTGATGACAATGATGTATTTACGGACGTGAAGGCCGAGGTGGATGAGCAGACTCAGCAGTTGTGGTATTGGATTGAGGTTGTCAAGGTACGTCTCCCAACTTTCTGCAATATCAGACCATATCAACTGACCAAATCTCAGCTCTGGACCTTCCACGACGCCAACCTCTCCCCCTCCGAAGCCTCCCGCCTCGCAACCCTCTACATATCCAAGCTCCCCTCCGACCTCCCCATCCACTCCAATCCCACAGCAGCACACGCCTCTATCATCTCAACCCTCCTCTCAGAATCCCACTCCCTCCTGCACCATCTCACCCTCACCATCCTCTTCCCCCTGATTCACAGCTGGTCTTCCTCACCCGGCTTCCACATCCACATGTCCCAACCTTCTTCTCAACCACGCACCCGCTCCAAATACCAAATCACCCCCCTCCGCCCACCCAACGACGCCCGATCCAACCGCCTCGCCTACTGGCGCCTCCAAGCCTCCACTCCCGCCTCCTTCCCCGACGGCCGGATCCTCACTCCCCTCGAGAAATTCACCGAGGTTCTCGACACGATCCTAGATCGCAAATGGGTGTACGCAGTAGGTGACGGTGGAGATAAGCAAGTGAGGGCGGTGCGGGCGAAGATGCAGGGGTATCTGATGTGGAAGTTTGTGTTGAGTGCGGATGTGGTGTTTTTGGAGTTGGTGCTAAGGTTGAGTGCGGAGGCTTATGATAGGGAGAGGTGGAGGGAGGTGTATTTCCCTGCTGTGAGTTGCCTTTCCAGTTTCTTCCACTTGTACTTCTTGACTTTGTGGAAGAGTTTCGGATGTTGGATTAGGTTCAGTGGTTTCTGAAGTGATTAGGATTATAGCGTGCTAATTTTGTCTGTGAAGATGATTCCGCAATTGATGGCTATCAACCGCGATCCTCTCATCCTTCCCTTCCTCATTGGACCTGACGATTGGCCATGCACTCTGGGCACCGACGAGGATGTGATGAATCGATGCGTAGCAGCAATGGGAGTTGGACAGCAGTGAAGCTGGGCGTAGACATCTAGGAGTTCTCTGGAGCTTGGTCGTTGCTGGGTACCAGATATACTATCAAAACTAGACGCCAACCAATACAGACGAGGTTGGACAGAGTTTCGTAAAACGGTGTCTTCTCCCATCCTTTACTTTTCCACAGTGGTTTAACATATTGAAAGATGCGACGGTATGTTCGGTGGGGGTGTTGAGTCCGTTCGCAGATGGAATCTTCTTACACCTGAAATTTTTTGCACGTTAAGTGAAAGTCTGGATGTAAAGCACCAGAAAAGGTGCAATCAAAAAGGACATAAACAAACCAACTAAGGTTCCAAGACTTAGTTATGTGGCAAAGCTACCCCGCACCATGACCCCGCCCTCTTCATTGCTCCTCCCGAGTTCTCCTTTCTGGGCTCACTTTGCAGAACAGAACACGTCACAATTCCATCTATACGGCCTACGCTAAAAATAGAATTCTTCACAGCATAAAGAGCAGTCAAGCCAATTATCCGCTTCATGAAAATCTCGCTTGAATTCGTCGCTAGCAATTGCATCTAGTAAACCTCAACGTGAACAGCATCGCACTTCCCAAACCACTGTCAGTCAGATCCGTAAGCTTCTTCATAAGCTTCCTCGTACTCCTGTCTTGCCTCCTCGACCTCCTCTCTATCACTACTGCTAACAGAGCTTCCGGAAGCAGTCTCATCTGGCAGCTCGCCACTCTCGATTCCAGGAGGTTGGCTCTGGTATTGTTGGCTCTGGTATTGCTGGCCTCCATGGTGTTCATCGTCATCATCTAGATTATGCCCATTAGCAGCCTTTCTAGAACCTAGAAAAAGAGCTTCACGTAGTTCTGACGTATTTTGTTCGATAGGCAGCAGGGGTTTGATACATACCAAGAGCATTCGCAACCAAAACTCCTCCTACAGCACCAACAGCCACACCAGCCGCCGCACCCATCATCATATTCTTCTTCGCATCATCCTTAGCCTTAGCTGGATCCTGATATCCTCCCTGCTGATAGCCTCCCGGAGCACCATAGCCGCCAGGAGCACCACCTGGATATCCGCCCGCACCGTGATCACCGTATCCACCTACACCACGACTGGCATCATGACTCTCGTAGCCGCCTTGTTGAGGGTATGAAGGGCCAGTTGGGACAGTCCAGGTCACTTTGCTGTTCCACTGCTCTAGGTACGCCCAGCGATTTCCGACTGGATCCCACAGTGCTTGCCATCCTTGAGGAACCTGTGGGGTAGGAGGAAGACCACCAGGTGTTCCGTACTGTTGGGGAGCTGGACTGCCGTAGGGAGCTGGGGCAGGAGCGCCGTATTGACTTGGAGCTGGACTGCCGTATTGTTGAGGGGGAGGAGCGCCGTATCCGCTGGGTGCTGGGCTGTATTGGTTTGGAGGGGGACTGCTGTAGGAGGGGTGGCTGTTGAAGGGTGGTGCTGGTGCTCCTCCGTAACCTTGTTGAGGCGGTGCTTGATTGTAGCCTCCGTACTGTGGCTGATCGCCATAACCTATGTGGTGACGCCGTCAGTGGCGTGCAGACAGGGCTGAGATAGCGGGGTAGAAAGAACGTACCTCTTGTGGCTTCAGCTGTTGGGGCTGGAGACTCGTCTTTCTTCTCATCTTTCTTCATCATCCCTTCGAACTCCTTGGTCATCTTACTGAAGAACGACATGATGGAATACTTTGCTGGTGTGTCTGATTTGTTGAAAAGGTGAAAGGTTTGGAAGAGTACGTGAGGAGGGAGAGGAACAGATTGCAGATATGTATGAGTGATTGGGAAATGGTGAATGGAGGGGAGAAATGCCAAGGGATAATCTGGGTATGACAAGGGCCAGGTAGATGCACGGCAGACTGGGCACTCAGTGCGTGTCAGATGCTAGCCGAATGAGATGAAATGGCTCAGTTCTTTCTTCTTCCCTTTGCGAGCTTTGTTGCTTCACATGGACCACGGTTTCGGAACTGCAAGCATGGAAGCAGATCGATTTTGGATGAGCGTCAGGATGTTCACAACCGCCAAAATCAACATGGATCTGTGTTGTATTGTATGGAATGGATGGAAAGATCAGCCGCTCCGGGACGGACCATGAGTTTTGATATGCGGGAAGGCCCGCAACTCTATGACTAGTCCAACTGTCAGGACAGACTTGTGTTTAGCTACCCTTCCATAACCCCTCACCAAAGGACTGTGGCTCAATCTTCTAGCTGTCTAAAAGCAAGCATTACGTGTATCCACAAGGGCAAACACCGACTTGGCTAATTCCTCAGCATTCCATTCTCCGGATCTCATCATTCTGTGTTCTCTTGTCGGTCATCGGGAAACTCTTTGATATGCTGTGGCTGTTGCATCCGCATGAGCAGCATCTGCAAGAGATCCCTGAACAGCTGAAGAACCGCCCCACCAAGAATCCTTGGCTTAGTGGGGGGTAGCAATCCCACGAATAAAGCAGTACAGGACCCCCTTGGCGGAGCACGAATGTCTGGGTTGATATAGCTTGGCGCCTAATTTTTGTATGGGAACTCGGTTGTGCGGCACCGCGCCTGGTGAGGAGAGTTCGGTGAGTGGGAGTGTGTCGTGAGTGTTTTGGGAGACGAGGAACTTGGGTGCGATGGGAGGAAGGTTTGTCAGCGAGGATCTGAGTGTTTGGTGGTGGAGACGGGGAGGAATCGGAAACTTGCCGGGCATCTAGATCTGTTCTTTCATCAAGTGATGTTCGGACTACAATATCAAAATACACGGTTTCGTCTTTCCACGACCACTAGCTTTGATTAACGGAGCTCACACATGTCCAGGCTTTACATGAGTATCCAAATGCTCCAACGACTTATGTGCTCCTCGAGGATGGCTCCTGATATCACATGACGGCCCCTCTACAATACTCTTCTGCTATTTCTTTTTACCGTTGATCATGAGATTGTGACAGCAACTTGGTACTTTGTAGGCAGAATACATCATAGATATAATGCTTTTCTTCCACAAGCGAGAGCGAAGTTCACCCAGTCGTTCACCAGATCAGCCATTTAACCATATGGATGACTTCTGCAATAGCCGATCATTACGGCACATTTGAATCTCTGGCAGATCAAAGCCCAAACAGCAATTCCAAAAAATTGTCTTGCAGTCGCTCATATTTGTTGTTGACTCAGAACCCAATTTGAGGATCGCGTCTCAACTTTTGCTCAGACTTCGTCATGAGGCTTCTCATTTTCGCGAGCCTTCTATGTGTAGACACAGCAACTAGGGACAAAGTTTGTGACACTCTCAATCGCATCTTGGGAGGAATGTTCAGGCTAACATCTGCTGTGAGTTACTCGGACTCATGACAGGAGTTTCTCAAAATGCTTTCGCGAATGAGCCTGGAGTCCTGAAATTCGGCCTCTTTGTTCCAAACGAGGAGCCGAACGACAGATTGATGTATTCCATTGAAAAGTGAGTCAAGTTCGAAGAGATCCTTCTTACATTGTAAAAGATTGACATGCAATGAAATCAGGTATGCCGACCAAGCCGCCTTCAACTCCCACCTATCCAGCAAGCCCGTAGTCGAAATGTTCGACTGGATCAACTCCGCCAACATCTACTCCCGCCCAGCTGAATTCTACAGCCTTGACTCATCCCCAGACCTCGTTTCCATCCGTCCTGAGCTCGCAACGACAAAAGACCCCTATGTCGTCGTTCGGCACACCAACTTTCAAGATAGAAAGGTTGATCAGGGTCTATCGGCATTGGAGAAAGTGGTTTCGGCAGCGAAGAATGAGTCGGGGACTTTGCTGTGTGGTGTCTATACGGATCCTGCTGCGCCGAAGAGATTGTTTACTATTGATGCTTGTGAGAGTAAGGAGTATTGGTCGAATACACATGTGAAGAGTGAGGCCTATGTGGAGAGCGAGAAGGTTACGAAGACTGTTGGGAATGTTACCGAGCTTTCGTTCTTGAAGATGATGGGTGGGTTCTTGTATAAGCCTGAGTTAATGGACGCTTCCTTGCGACTGTGGTACGTACAAGTCATGCCACTCTATCTCGACAATTTTCAGTGCTACCCGATTCTAATGTGGTAAAATCACTTCGGATCTTCTTCTCAGAATATGGAAATTCTATTAGTCTGTTCTTTTGCCAGATCCTTCACGCATGGAACCTTAGCAAAGCAGTGAAGTAGGTCTATTTGACCAAACAACACCAAAGATCGATGCAAAGCATCACATGAGGACAACCTAAATTTATATATTCTCAATGACAAGCCATAGCAACTTGGACGCCTTCTTGGCCTCTTTATCCCTTTTCGCCTCGTTATCTTCACGCTGTCCCTTAGACACAATCACTCTCTGCGCCATGACCTCATCCTCACTAGAATCAACCTCCTTCCTCTTCTTGCGCCCCTTATTCTCTCTCTTCTCATCCTTCTTGGCACATTTCTCATCTCTTTTCTCCCGTTTCTTCTCTTCCTTCCTCATCCTTTCCCCCTCCTTCTCAATTTGTTTCTCCCTTGCCTTCAACAGCTTCTCATGATTCCTCTTCTCCCTACTCGCGACTTGTCTCGCGCTCAACTTCGCCAGCACAGTCGTCTGCTCTGCAGGATCCGGAATATTGAGATCCAAACTCGCTGCATACGGCGCAAGGACTTGGAACGCTCTCTCCGCTATCGACATATGAAGTGTCTCTTCAGACAGCGGCTGTAATTGGGAGACGCCTGGCGGCACTCGAAGGATCTCTCGCGTAGCAGCACTACTCGCGATGCTGCCTTTCAATCCCCGTGGATTGAAAAGCAGTTTATTAACTTCTCTCATGTAAATCTCCGTGCGGCCTTTCGAGACAGCAGCGACGCCGATTTTAGCAGAAGCTTGCACTAGGCCTCCGGCGAGTTGGGCCCAGTGGTATGGGATCATTCCTAAGAGGCCTCCTGCGAGATCGAGGACTTGGAGAGGCGGATTGGCGGTGGCGACCACATTCAGGTTGTCGATGAAGGCGATGAAGTCTGTTTGGGAGATGTTTTTGGACTGGAGAATGGGAGCGTAGGCGCGCAAGAAGGATTCGCCTGTGCCGGGAGTGGTTTGAGGGATCGCAATCGGTTTGGGGATGGGTGGTAGGTTAGATGGGATGCGTCCAGCTTGCTTTGTGAATGCTAGGGCTTGAAGGAGTACTAGGTCCTCAGAGGACTGTGGATAGTTTGCGGAGGTGGGTTTAGGCTGCCCAGAGGGTGATTCGGGGACGCCATGTGTGGCCGAGAGACTCTCATACAACTTTGCGTGATGGAAATGACTATCGTCTTCTGGGTATGGCGGTGGGAATGACTGCTCTGGCTGCTGCTGAGACGAAAACATATCTTCATTACTTGTCGGTATCGAAGCAGAAGGGTGATAATCTCACGGCGACCACTCTTGGTGACGGTCCAGATCTACTGTCTGGTGGGACTTCATCGAGAATAGATGCAGTGGCTTGCTGTGGAAACAATCTGGAATGATTGAAAAAGTACGGGTTTGAGCTTTCATTTAAGATTTTTCGTATCCCATCTTGACATACTTGTGTGGTCCCTCCCTCGCAATATACATACCTCAATGGGAATGTAGAAAATCTCTACAGCTGAAAGCTTATAAGCGGATTCGACCTGCTTGAACCCTTAGTTCTTGGGCCAAACAGTTTCAATGATAGGCCATCTATCGGCACATCTGATTCGATGGACGGATTAAAATGGTAGCAAAGTGCTCCCGTACCTACCAAGTACAGCACTACTAGTCCGACAGCTGCGGATGCCCCACTTTATCGATTGTAAGCTCGCAGAAAACCTCCGGTTTTAGGAAAGCCGAAGTGAAGCTAGCGTGGGATCAAACGTAGCGCTTATTGACGACAGCCCCGTTCCGACATGATATCCTCAACTGCCGCTGGCACATAAGATAATGTCGTGCTCGCAATTTTTCGGACGCTTTGGGAACCATGGCTCGAGCGAAAGGAAGTGGGCGATCTGGAGGTACGTCTCAGGTCCCCCTTGTGTTGAGAACTGGCCCCTGAAATGCATTCCTTAGGCTGTAGCACGTGCAAGCGTCGTCGTGTTAAATGCGATGAGAGAAAACCTCTATGTGAGCGTTGCGAGAAAGCAAGGGTCTTATGTGATGGTTACGTGCCTGAACATAGATTTGTAGATGAAAATGCAAGGACAGAGAGACAAGTCAAGAAGAAAAGTGCGAAACCAGTCAATATCAGATCTGCTTCCCGCATATCCAAACTACCGAAACCTACCGAAGCTAGTTATCACTCTGCTAAGCACACAGCTTCGACGAAGCGCCCGAGAATCGATACTGGCTTGAACATGGGTGCATTTTTGGAGGATATATGCACCTCATTCTTAGTTTCTCACCTCCTGTCGGGACATGTTTGCCTCCCTTGGCTGGAAGAACATGCGAAAGACATATCAAGTATGTCTGGGCAGAAAAGCGTCCAAGCCCTCGGGGCCCTATATTTCGGCCGAATCCACCGCCAAGACGAGATCGCCAGTCGAGGCCATAAACTGTACGGTCAGGCACTTATCGCTTTGAATTGGGATCTTCAAGACGGTAAAACGGCCTGGTCGATCTCTGTGATAAAGAGTGCAATGGCTCTAGAATTGTACGAGGTTTGTTGCTTTCTTCACAGTTCCGTGAGGCTTCTGGGTGCTAACACGTGCAGCTTATTGCCTTCCGGTCTCACAACGGCTGGATGAAGCATGCAGGTGGTGTCGGACGATTGATTGAGCTTCGTGGACCTTGGAGACATCAATCGGTAATGGATCGGTTCCTACTCGAAGGAAATCGAGTAACCATTGCTTTAGAATGTTTGATCCAACGAAAACGCTGCTTTCTCGAGCACCCAGATTGGAAGAACATACCTTGGTCACTCGATCCAGAATCAAAGACTTCCCTTCACTATCTCCATGACCAATTATGCGACATTCCAGGTCTCGTGGAGGACACTGCGAGCTTGCAGAAGTTGGCTTCGGATTGCGATAAGGATTATCAACGTCTGGTCCTCTCCCAAAAGATTCTTGATCAGTTGAAAACCTTATACGAATGGCGTGCATCCTGGGCCCGACAGAATCCAGATTCATGGCATGAAATTCCATCGTCAGATCCGCCAGAGGAGCAGATTCGCCCGACCGTCTTTCGCTTCAGGGACCTGACGATTGCGAATGAAGTCACATTCTACAATGCCCTCTTACTCCTTCTTCACAGACTCGGAAACCAGGTAATAGGGAGTTCCTTTGACGCCTCGACTCTTGCTCTTGACTTGCCAGCCGACATCGTCTACGGTCCCTTGTACGCGCCTGGTGTTGCGCCGAACATTCAGGAGATTGGAATGGAGATTTGTAGAAGCGTGGAGTATCAGCTAGGAGAGGAGAGAGCCAATGCGGGAGCATTTTTCCTGTTGTTTCCTCTGGCGATGGCCTACCAGGTGTATTGTCCAGGAAGTCGAGAATCGGCGTGGTTGGGAGGCATGATGAACAAGATCGCCGATGATAGTGGATTTGAGGTTGGCAGACATCTATGGGAGACAAGTAGACCGAGAAAGAGTGCAAGAATGTAGTTGTCAGTTAACACTGCAAGATGACGCTTCTTTGTTGCTGATCAATATGTTCAGCATACTTGTCTGTGGTAATTTGCCATGGACTCAGATCACTAGACTCTCCTACATTTCAAGATGACGGCGCGTGGTTATCCAATGATCAAGCCCATTGATTGCAAGCAAAGGCTGAAGCATTCATGGTCGGCATTGCCGGGGTTGCAATGCTGCTCTGACACTCTAGGTCCGAAGTCAAACGCTAGTCTCGAACAGGAAACCGAGCACAAGCGAGACCCGTGAATCTGGCTTTTACCGCCGCCCGACAAAACCTTGAGGGTTGTTGATGTGTAAACTCTTGTCACCTCGCTTTCCTCTCCCAATTAATCATGGACATGGATATGGACAAAATAGCCGGATTTCAAGTACTCTCGTTCGGCAACTCCGATTTGAAAACCCGTAATTACAAGAAACAGAGACAACACAGGAAGTCTAGATCTGGCTGTCTTCCCTGCAAGAGGAAAAAGGTCAAAGTCTGTATCAGCTCGTATATCCTCATTGGGACCATTAACACTCACGTAACATTAGTGTGACGAGTACAAGCCAATATGCATACGATGTCGTCGAAACAGCAGGATTTGTGCATACTCCTATGAGAGGCCGAATGGAGGCGAGCATGAAGATAACATCGGGGGGCCTAGCGCGCTTACAAGTATCTCTACCGCCAGCTCAATCACTCTATATCCCAAGACCAGGAACGGAACCCCTGGTCTTCAACTCCTGCATCACTTCTGTACAAATTGGAATGCTATATTCCGGCTGCCGGGTCGTGACGAGCTAGTCTCGCTCTCACAGTCAAATTCGCTTGTCCGCAATACGTTACTTGCCATTACTGCGTGCCACTTACGGCATATGTCTCCAGGGTTACTGCAGCATCGTATCGCAGAACATCGTTATCAATCTCTTGCCATTCAGGACTTCCAGACAGCCCTTGAAACGCCAAGTAAATCATTGGGTCAGCAAGGAGCGAATGCACTACTACTGTCGGCGTTGTTGCTGAACATGGTTGCTTTCACACTGCCTCATCAAGAACGCGGCGATGAAGATCATCCTAAATCATCCTGGGTTTTCAGCTCTAAAGAAGGCCGGCTGGGATGGCTAGCTCTACAGGCGGGTCTGAGACCTCTCTCGATCTCTCTGTCGGCGTACACGGACAAAGCGGTGGCATTTTTAGATCCCATCATGTTTGGTCAAGGGAGAGCGGGTTGGAGGGAGATCCACAGATATAGGCGTCTGGATATTGTTCCTGAGACTTGGATTCGAGCATTCAAACTGAATCGTGACCGCTCTGTTTATGGGTCAAATGTTACCAAGCAGAATGGTATCTTTGGGCCAGCCTTGATCGTGCTTGCAGTTCTACGGGGCATCCATCCGCCGCAGTCGATGATACTCTTCAATTGGGTGTTGCTGCTGAAAATACATGGAGAATTGAGAACGCTTCTCTACAATAAAGATGCAAGGGCGATGTGGCTGGTTGGGTACTGGCTGGGGCTGATGTGTCGATACAAGGGGATCTGGTGGTGTGAGCGGCGGGTAAGGAGGGATTACGAGGCAGTGCGCATGTGGCTTCAAGGACTTCAACTCGGCGAACGCGCTGGCATTGAGGAGCTTTATTGGGAGGATCTGATGCAACATTTGGACAATGCGCCGTTTCTTTCGCAAACAAAAACTTAGCTGGCTGCGGAAAGAGAAACGATATGTATGCTTCAGTACATTGCATCATCAGTTATCATGGGTTGCTGAGTGGACAATCTGCTCCATGGACTGCACAGTGTCGGACGTTCGATGTCCTCGGTATGTCTAATGGCATTGATTGAATATTCGGTTCGTCCATCCTACCAAGGCTGGACACCGTGAGGGCCAACCACCTTTCCAACTTCCGAATCTTGTCCCCCTTCGATGACACCTCTTACAAAACTGCCACCCTCTGCAGGATCCCTCGCTCCCATCTGCCAAGCATTAGTCAAAAGATCAGTTCTTCGATAGTCTATTTTCTTTGCTCACCCTTTTCAGCTGTTCAACCCCAACATTCCCCAGATTAGTTGCGAGAAATCCTGGAGATATAGCCCAGACCTTCACACCATCACTGAGTAGTATCCTATGCCACTGCCTCATCATCATATTGAGTCCAGTCTTTGCGTTCCGATATGCCTCGATGGGATTGATCTCCTTTGGCTTTGGCCAACCTGGTGCTGGCGATGCATTGACACGCTGCAGCGCTGGGGCATCAAACCTCTCGGTATAAGCGAGCGCAGAAGCACCGCTTGTGATGAAGATCAGGCGTGGGTCTATTGAGTTGAGCAGCAGTGGCACTGCTTCGCTCGTGAGTACTTGAGTGCCGGCGACGTTGACATCCCATGACAGGTTCCACGCCTCTCTGATACTCAGTTGACCATCTCTGAGGGCTCCATCGAACCCTGCGCCGCCGTTGTTGACCAAGACATCCAGCCGGCCGAATTTTGATTTGATGTTTTCGACAGCGTTATGAATGGACTCGTCCGAACTAAGGTCCAATTGTAGTACGCTAAGGCTGCTGGAAGAAGATGGAGTTCGCTGTTGCACAGATGCAACGGCGGCTTCTCCATTGCTGACGAGCCGACTTCCAACGATGATATCGTACGAGTGTGGGCTTGAATACAATGCCTTGACGATTTCAAGGCCGAGACCTGTGTTGGCCCCCGTGATGAAGACGATTCTCCTGTTTTCGGACATCGTGATTAGCTTATGAGAAATGTTCGAGTTGAAAGCTTCAGAGAAAGGTGGCGAAAGCTGAGTCTGCCATCAGAGCCATGAAGGATACTTATACAACACCTCCGATCAACTTACCCAGAGGATGCAGTAGCAGATTTGACATCGGACTTATGAGTCAAGCGTCGGACTGGTGTTTATTCGTTTGGCAACTCGGTTTCCTCTTCTGATTAGCGCATCGGCTCGTTCATGTGACCCGATGCGGAGCTACCGGGAAACTTAGATCACCACGCATGTAAAGTCGGAAGTATTCTGAAAGTAATGCTTGCTGCTATCATTCCGGATCGTATTCATCTATCATGGCGACTTTGGAATCAAGATAATAGTGACTGACAATGACTGACCCCATGACCCCGCTCGTTTCCGCCACGAATATGATTCTTAGGTTCGAATGAAGCGTACCGTTAGTCGATTAGAAAAGCTATGCGGTAAGCAACTATTCAGATTGTTGACATGATGATAAGAAATGCACTGTACTTGTCCTTACCTACGTGACACAGATGGTCGAAAAACGCAACGTGATCAAAATCAATACCGGCTGGTGCCGGTAACTTAGTCAAGCTTCCAGCCTCACATTTACGCAGCCGAGCGTATGTGCAAGGTTTCGCTTCAATTTCGGTACCTAGCAAATGGGTTTTGATCTCTTCCCAAACTTCTTATCGTTCGTAAACAAACCACTTGATCGAAGTCAACCTCCAATTTTACCACCGAGGCAAAGAAGGGTCGCTCGAAACCGGGAATGTGCACCAATACGATGTTTTAGCCACTTCGTATTGATCCAGCACTTGTGGCGGTGCCGCTATCGAATCAATATTTTGGCGCGGTCACATTACCCAACAAACACCCTTTGCCACCTCCTCTTTCAGCAGATCTGTCTTTACAACGGTCGCTAGATCGCGATCGCGTATCGATGGCTTCAAATGTTTGAACATCTTTGTCCAATCGTTCCCTTATGCCTTGTCACAATCTTTTCTTTGTTCGATGCCTCAAGCTGAATGAAGGTCATAAAGGCCCCGCCGCGGCGCGATGAAGGCTCTTTATTGCTTGCTTGCTTGCTTGCTTGCCTGATGGAGGATTGTGTTGCTATGGCATGTAGGTTCAGACTGGAATGTCTGAAATGTGGATATCTTCCTGGAAGTCTAGGAATTGTCTTAATACACATGTCACGCTTCCCATATATTCAGTTCTGTCATGTTCGCACGCTCTCAATAGCTCTCTCGAAGCCAAAATCCCACAGGAGTCCGATTGATAACTGCATAGGGAAGTAAGTCGGTTTCATTTTGTCGGCTCATCTTCTTTCAAGGGCTGCGATAATCCCTTTATGGATAATTTTGAATCATCCCTACGTATATAGGCCGCAGGCAGCTTCTTGAGCACTCTTGGCAGCCCAGTTCAATCTTCAGAATGCTAATAGATGCCAGAATATCGGCTCTGTTTGTTCTGTATGTTTATACAAAGACACACCCAACCCATTGTCTCAGAACACTACTCGTCAGCGGAAGTCAAAACTGAATAGCCCGTGCTGTACTCAACACGTCGACTCAGTCAGAATTCACATCAAGAAGGTCAAACCTGTCGGCAGAAACATGCATTCAGAACCCACTAGAACACCTCCCCCTTCAACACCACGAAACAAGATAACACGCAAAACATCTTTCCCCATGTTCCCCTTAACACCACCACAATCTTCTCACTCAACCAATCGTCTCGAGACCTACACACCCCCGCACTCGCCCATCTTCTCCGATCCACGAACCAGCACCTTGACGCCAGCGTCAACACCTCCGCGTTCTATGGATTCGCCATTTAACCCACCTGAAACCGCCATACCATTCCCCATCAATAGGTTCCCCTGTACCCTGACGCCTGATCCAAGCCTACCAAAGTACTACAATAACAAAAGCAACAATGACGAGCATTGTCGCATCAATAACGATCTCCTCCGCGTCGTTGCACTCATGGCTCACGGGACAGGAACCTCAGACTCCGAGTTTTTCGACCGTGCACTTAGTCTGGTCGACGATTCTTTAGCCAGAGCAACGGCATACGAGCTGTGGGATACGGTGTCGAAATGCCACCTGTATCGCACGTATTGTTTGATGAATCTGAAGAGGTGGAAGGAGGCTAGGCTAGCGGTTGCGAAAGCTGCGACTATCAGGGCGTGGGGTCATCAGCTAGAATCTATCATGCGTGATATTGACGAGCAAGAAAGCAAGGAGATTTTGGAGGAATTAAGGTTACTTTCAGTGGATAAGATTACGAGTGCGAGGAAAATGAGCTTTGATGTTTGTGTACATCGGTAGAGCCGATACACGGGACAGGTGGTTTTCAACAAGAAGGTCAAGCACTGCTCAGCTGCGCAGGATCTGGGGTGCTAGAAATCGTCAGCTGAGAAGATAAATAATTCGTTGGCCACGGTATTGAGCCGGCCACTCCTTTGTAGCGCTCGTATCACATAGCGATTGCCATCTTTTGGTGGGGGCTTGGGCTGTGAGGCCTCCCCTCCGAATCACACCATGGTTGCCCCGACATTGTGGCTGGAAAGATCTGGCGCGGGGTGCACAAGCTGCGAACTGTGAGGCCTCACCACCTCCACGTTACCCGAGAGCCTCGCCTGTATATCAGAATGTCCCCAGAACGCAGATGCTGTACGAGTACTCTCTTCCACGCAGGACATTGTATTTTTTGAACAAAGTCGCCAGAATTTCTTGTCAACTCGATCTGCACTTCGTCTAAGATGTAGATTTTTGTTAAAACCCCCTCAAGCAGGGCGATCACATTAGAAGTCGAGCCTGTCGATCGTGTGAAAAAAAAAGGGCTTTTCATCAAGGGAGAGGAGCTACCTGGTGCACAAAGTCTCATGTTTGCAGGTCAACAGCTCGAGGACGGGCGAAGTCTCGCAAAATACAACATCGAAAAAGAATGCACTCTTCATCTGGTCAGACGACTCCGCGGTGGTGGCGATGGGAGATTTGATGTCACAGTCCAACTTCCAGACGGGAGAGAGACCACAGTCCGGCTAGAATCATCTGACACCATTCGCTACCTTAAAGCCAGAATCGAAGAAGCCGAAGATATTCTTGCCTCATTTACCACCAAGAAGTTCAACTCCGGGACCGAAGGAGTTACATAGAGGAAAGTCAGCTACACTGTTGGGATCTTTGAATCGCCTTCGTCGACGTTCTACCCGATCTCTTACTTCCGGCTCTCCTCAACTAATTGACGACTCTGTTACCACTCGGCCGTCCCGCGGGTTACAGGCACGCACGCCCACTGCGTCAGTACTGCGCAAGAAAAACACAGCAAAGGGATTCCAATGCGAGGATCAAACATGTCTTAAAAGCTTTCCGTCCAGTAATGCTCTTCGGCAAGTAACTCCTCTTTTCCACCCCGTAGTTTCTTCCTGAGTCGTGCTGATACAATGCTCAACAGTAAGCATCAGCGATATCATACCAAACGGCACCAGTGCCAGCAGTGCGATAGAGGCTTTGGTACCATCACGCACCTCAATCGACACGTGAATGATGTGCATGAGAAGCAAGTCCATTATTGTCCGATTGGCGAATGCGAGTATCCACTGGTAGTGGGAAACGGGAAATCATTTGCTAGAGAGTGGAATTTGACGAGGCATTTGAGGAACATGCATCAGATGAACAGGCGCACATAGAAGCAGAGAGTTTCCTGTAAAGTATTTTTTTAGGGATTGGTGACTTTCGCTGTGATGATCATGGACCTCGTGGCAGCAGACTGTGGTCCAGAGAAGGATCTACGAAATTTTCATGAAGCGAATCATAATATCAATACACGTTAGCCGAGACCAAAGTTTCACCCGCACTGAAATTCTCCCGCATCAACCAATCAACCATATCTTTTCCTTCGTCAGAGCAACTTTGTCTCTTTTTGAGATACCCTGCATTCGCAATCAGGTCTACTTCCCTGCACGGTGAAAGAGAACCCCACCGGATGCGGTATCTTGATCTTCGCTTAGTGTCAACAAAGAACATCCCCAACCACCATGAAGATTCCATATCCCTCTTTTCAACGAATAAACCATACCATATGCATCACAATATCTAAGTTTTGGACAATTTCAAACATATCGCTTGTCCAGCACAGGATAGAGCCAAGATAGACTGCTTCTGTACCGAGCAATTCTTCCACGTCAGCCGCCATGGCGGGGAATTATCATCCAAGCGAGAAGGAGGGCCATTGTGAAGATCGACCCATCGTATCGGTAGATACCGCAGGAAATCACACTGCTCCAGAAGCAGAATGCATGGATATCGATACCGAATCATGGAAACTGCCTAACAAAACGACAAGTCCTCACATCTCGAGTCACCTCGCCACAACCTCGCCCTCAGGTCCATCACCTGGCGTCCCTCTTCCACCAATCTCACCACCGAGAACAACCCATTTACAGTATCAAACGCTTGCATATTTCCTAGTCCGGCCTTTTGCACAGTCTCATGAAACGTCATTGGCACTTGAGCCGCGTGCCGGTTCCGAAACTATCAACGCTCAAGCGGTCTCTCCCCTCCAAGTGAAGTCCCCTTGTATTCCGAAGAAGCGAGACCATCAGTCAAATGATTCGTGTGCATCGTTTACCAAAATTGAGATTTCAGAGGAGGCAGTTCTGGATGAAGAGATTTGCAATGAAAATGAGGCGGGCAAAGAGAAAGGAAAGGCCATTCCAGGTTACTTGAAAGCTGCAATAAGGAAGTACCCGGGAAGATTCAATTCGATTGAAGCACCACATAACAAGAGCGACGAAAGGCACCACAAACAAAAAGACGCTGTGACACAGAAGTTGAAGATCGAGGGAGAAGTTGATGTGAGTGAGGGTAATGTGGGGGAGAGAGAAGGTCTTGTCCCCCACCAAGCAATCTACCATCTCGACACACTTCTCGGCTCAACTCCTGTAAAGTCTCCATTCGATGACTACATCGGCCCTCAAGATCCACTCTTCGTCGGTATGGCAAGCCTCCCCAGCCAGAGCCCAGGCCAAGGAATTTCTCCTGCCGGCAACGACGACGATGATGATGACGATGGACATCATTCTGCATCCGGCGCTTCAGGCGCGGGAGGAGAGCCTTCGAATACAACCATCAAATCGAAGAAGAAGCGAGTTCGTAAGAGAAAGGGAAAAGCTACTGGATCAGGGGCTACGACGCCTAGTCGACAGCCAGCTGATATGCCGAATATGCCTCCTTTTCCGCTTGTGACTTCTGCGCCTTTCGGTACTACAGCTACAGGCGAGGATGCGGAGGAGACATCTACACCCACAGCACCAGAAGCCCGAGAGCAAGATAGCAGTGTAGATGAACAATCCACAGCCTCAGAGCCATCTGTCCCCTACAAGCCGTCAGATTCAACTGAACCTACGACTGCAGACACTCCCGTCACACCACCAGGTCAAACCGAGCCCTCTGGATCCAGATATTCCGACACGATCAAACCCCAAGATGCTGAGGGAGCCTCTCTAGCAGCTGCTACGTCCTCTCCGCCACCATTCTCACTAACACCCATCCCATCCAGTCTGCCCACGCTCCCCTCCTCACCACCACAACGCACCACGGCCGCATTCACGCAGGCCAGTGAATCCTCAGCATCATCACCTCGCTCCCCATTGAGACCCATGCCACTCCCACAACCACAATCTCAATCTCAATCCTCGGAACTAAACCCACCCCGCAGTCCCAAACAAGTCAAAAGCCCTTTCGTACCAGCCGTACCACCCGAGGAGCGCCTACCGATAATCAAAGAAGGAGAAAGGGCACCAGCTATGTTTAGTCATCCGCAGGGTATAGATGTTCCGAGGAGGGAGTATGATGGGGAGAGAGTGGTGAGGGAGAGGGCTGACTTGATCAATTTAGTGTGGAGAGGAGATACCCGGGAGGGTGGAGTCAATGAGGGGAATGGTGCTAGGGATGGAGGTGATATTACTACTACTGGTGATGATGCTGGAACTGGAGTTGCTGTGCAGAGGTTTGGTTTGGTCGAGCGTGTGAGCGATGACGATGAGGAGGAGCAAGGACTAGGAGACGGAAATGTGGAACGCCAAAGCAGCTGGACTGTAGGTGACGACAATACTCATGGTGCTGGTGCAGGTGTTGCTCCCTTTGTGCTGCCGGATGCGCCGCATGATGCTGGGAGTTCGGGTCTGGGTGTAAGGACCTCGATAAGTGGTCTTGCGCCAAGGACAGATGTGAGTTCGGGATTTCGTTTGTACCATCCCTATTTCCTTGGAAAGGTCTTGGACAGTGGTCGAGTTGAAACGGCCATGAGATTGGAAGTTGTGTCCTAACTCTCGCTTTGTTTGTTTCGGACCAAAGCTGAACCCCTGGATTAAGCGAGGGGAGAGATTTGAAGTCAAGTCTCGCTTCGGCTTTGCTGGACTCAAGATGACCCAAGATATTGCTTCGATCCCGCACTGAGATGTGGTGAATAAGAGGCTTGACGGGGAAACATGTCTGCAATGGTCTTTGGACTGGTAAAAGCCCAGTAGCTTCAGTCCTAACCCTGAAGTCTGGGACTGAGAGCATTGAGAGACAGATATGGCTCAGTGTCAGCTATCATCAAAATGAGGGAGACATAACATATGCTCTACACCTCCTCCCCAAGACTTTCTTATATCCTCACCCCATAGCCCTTCTGACATCTCATCCAGATTCCCCTCCCTCCAGAAGTCCTAACCTTCCGCCAACACGCCGCCACCAACACAAACCCCTCCATCCAACTCGCCCATTCCGCCATCTCCGCCGCCCTCGCACACGCACAATACCCTTCCCACAAAACCACCGAAGAGATCCTGCGTCTACGCGCGCTGGTCGAGGCATTGACTCGTGCAAACAACTCTGCTGTGAAGGAACTAGGGAGGATGAAAGGGGAGTTGACGGAGTTGTATGGTAAGGGAAAGGAGAAAGAGGTGGATGGTGATGATGAGGGAGATTGTGAGAATGAGAAGAGAAGAGTGGGAGATTTGGAGGAGCTGGTGGAGAGAAAGGACGAGGAGATCTATGAGTTGAGGATGGAGTTAGCACGAGGTTCAGTCCCCGGGCCTGCATTCTGTCATCCAGACGGCGAGAGGGAAGCCGAATTCGACGCCTTAGTCCTCGCCCTTTCCAAGGCAGAGCAAGCACTCCAGGACAGACAGGACGAGTATAATGAAAACAATCTCATGACACGGGAAGATTGCCAGAAATCAAGCGAAGAGAAGGATCGCGCGTATGAGTTGAAGATCAAGGGTCTTGAGGATCATGTCGCCGAGCTCACGCACGAACTTGATGCAGTGCGAACCGATGAGAACGCGAGAGGCTTAATCACACAGGAAGAATGTACAACGCAGAAAGAAGTCGCGGTCTCGAAGCTGGAGGATGAAATTTCACGTCTTAAAGACGAGATCAAGAACCTCGCCGAGTCGAATGAGAAGGCCTGGAAGCATGCCGCGGAGGAAGAGACCAAGAGAGAGGAGCTCCAAGCGGTGATTGAGAGTCTCAGAAGGGAGAATGAGGTGCTAGCTGAGGACGCCAAATCGGTGAGTCGTGAAGCGGCGGGCGAGGAGTTGAGGATCGAGGTTGATCGTCTCAAGGAAGAGCTCGAGACTGCAAGGCGTAAATCTGATGCTTCTCAGGGAGCGACAGATATCATCGCCAAGCTGGCTTCGCAGCGAACTAACGAGAAGCAAGAGCTGGAGAAGCGTATTGCGGAGCTGAAGAGATCTGCCCAAGGAAGCTCAGTAGTTAATCTAGATGGCATCTCGACCGCGGAATGCGAGAGCCAGAAGAGTGCTCTCACCAAGAAACTGGAGGATGAGAAGAAGGTCTTGCAAGACCACATCAAGCAACTCGAGGACGAAAATAAACTCTTGAAGGACACTATCAACACCCTCAAATCCGACCTTCAGGACTGCCGCGATCAAGGCAAACCCAGCGACCCCCCTCCAACAGCCACACTGAGAGAACGAATCGCCGGCCTCGGGGCACGAGTAACCGAGATCAACAAAGATCTCGACTCACAAGGCGCCGAGCTGAGCAAACTTGGCATCTCAAGCAATTTCCAGCAGATGCGATTCTTAGAACTGGAGAATGTACGACTGACCGATGAAGTGAGGAGGCTGGAAGAGGATGTGAGGATGGCCAGGAATAGGCGAGTAGCGAGTCCGTACACGAGGTTTGATGAGAAGGATGCAAAGATTGAGGAGTTGGTGCGCGAAATCGAGACGTTGAATAGAAGTGTCGAGTATTATTATCGGGAGGCGAATTTGATCAATTTGCAGTATGGCAGGGTGCTGGGGAAGAAGAAGAGGTTGGAGGAGAGGATGGGATTATTGGAGGAGAGGGCGAAGGAGAGGGTGGATAAGAGGAAGGGAAAGAAAGAGAGGAGAGAAAGGAGGCGGAGGGAGATGGAGGGGCCCGAGGAGAATGAGAGGCCGAGAAAGGATGCTAAACTCACCAGGAAGAAAACTAAGAAAGTTATAAGTGCTGAGAAGCGCGCGGAGCTTGAGCGGAAAGAAAAGGAGATTCAGAATTATGAGATTCTCGTGCGCGAAAGAGGCGAAGTGGAAACGCAAGTTCGTAAGTTTATAGTTCCCGCAAATCATCAAGACTGGTAGATGTACTAATCGTTGTAGGAAATCCCAACGGTAAAGAAGCTGCCAAAATGTTCATCAAGCAAGTGCTTCAATGGAAGATTGCCCGCGTTGAGCAGTGTCTTGCAAATATGGTAGCATCTCGCGCCATTCGCGGAATGAAACCAGACGACGCCCTACCCGCAGTCTGCGTAGCTGATGATGCAATATACAAGGCCGAACAAGTCGACGATCCGGATTTATCAGCTCAAGCATTCCTGTGGGCTGGCATAGCAAACTTCTATCATGGCCAAAGCGAGATTTCTCAAGGCTACCTAGACAAAGCTCATGGGTTGAAGAAATATCTAAAGTCGGATGCTGATCGCAGGGTGCTCAGTCTCTGGCTCAGGTATGGGGTTCGAAATAGGTTTGTTGAGAAGCGAATGGATGGGTATAGCATGAGATTCAAAATTGGAAGCAAGAGAGCTCCCCAGGCTGGAATGAGGAGAACCTCATCCACTGGAACTGCGAGCACGGCCGACTCGCACAAATTGCAGAAAGTCAAGCCAACGAATAAGATGAATGACCTCCCGGAGTTTGACGATGGTATGTGCCTCCTGAGAAGCGTGAGGATATATACTGACAAGAAGTAGATGGAAACATCATAGGTGGAGAAGAAGATGAAGACCTAGGAACAGAGGAAGAACAAGAGGCAATCGAGGTGTAGTTCGACCGACCGGCCGACGTCTACAGAATGCATTCATGCAATTATCTCAAAAAAGAAGATTTGGTAAGATTTGCTGTTCGGAATTCAAAGCTTTATCATACGGAACACAAAAGGACTCAATAATAAAAGTAACAGTACACGAGAAGGATTTATTGCGAGTAGCATACTGATGCCAGCGAAGGATGAGATGTGGGGATTAGGCAATCTTCTGTCATTTATGTTAGCAATGAAATCTAGGCAAAACGAAGAACAAGTTCAGGATTTATATTTCCTCATCCATATCTTGCTTGCAAATGATATATTCTGATCCCACATTACGCCGAGAAAATGCTGCTAAATGGGACATCCCAGAACCAGCTCGCCACGCCCATAGCACCCAGGCTCATCGTGAGAGCCATCAGGAAATTGACCTCATTGTTATCCAATACACCAATCGTGCCAGACTCCACAACACGACTTGGTTTCTCGTCTCCAAAGCTAGATTTCCGCCATTTCCTCTTCGCATCGTATTTATCCATTCCGCCCATCTTCTGGTCTAATTCGTGTTCGACTTGGGTATTGGTCGTATCTTGAGATAGAATCGCGTCCTTCCCTTCGCCCTCATTCAGTACGTTGGCTCTGACCTCTGCCCGTTTCTTGTAATGCATGCTATTCGGTCCGCCTTTCGAGATCAGCACTTTCTTGCCTCCATCTCCTTCTACGATTCGTCCCGTCCGCGTATCAACAACGCTCTGCTGTAGCCACCCTCCAAGTAGACTGTCCAGAACGCTTCCCAATGCTCCCCAAATGGCCATGGCGAAAGCAAATCGATTCCTCGCATTCAAGCCCCATCCTCCTACTTTCGGTCCGCAGAATGGAATTAAAGCCACTGAAGCAGCAACGATGACCAATGAGCCCAAGAAACCTGATGCGAGTCCGTGTAATGTGACGCCACCGTTTGTTCCTGGAGGCACCTCTCGCAGATTCCAGGATGTGATGAGTCGAGGCTTGCTCTTCGATAATATGCCCAGCTCGGAACTGAATGTATCTGCTGCTACAGCAGCATAGTTCGCAACGATTCCCACCACTAGTAGATCTCCAGGCCACGAATAGCAATCTGTCGAGCTCCGAGGTAGGACACCATCGTTTCGTTTGTATAGTTGATACGCATGGAGGAGGGTTAGGATGGATGCAACTCCGGAATTTGCTAGAACTATACCAATCATCAGCAGAGTTCATCTTCTGTAGATTCATCGTCTCCTACCTTGCACATGTGTTCGTGCTCCTTCACCTCCCGAACTGCCTGTTGCAGACATCGTCAACTTCGCCTTGATATCATGCTTGACCTACACCAGTCAGCAGAATCCAATCAATACCAGAAGCTGTACAAACCTTCGTAACTCTCGTTCCAGCCAGGAAGAACACAATAAGAAGCGCGAAAGGCAGACTCCATGGATGCACGGCGTGCGCAGCAGCTGTCAATACTGCCGCGACGATTCCAGCTGGTGTCAGCGACTTGTGCGAGTAGGCGCGCACTACCATGGCCAGTGTGACTGGCACTGCAATGTAGGCCTTCATCTTGAGGATTGTTTGAGGAGTTGTGATGTTGAAGAGCCTTTGGAGAACATTTCACGCGGAGGGAGATGTTTTGGTGCTGACCGCAGCTTGTCAAAGCCGGCTGGGACTCGAGTGAGGTCATTTCTGCGACGCGAGACCTCAGAACCGCCACCATCCTCGCTCCTGTTTCAACAACCACAAGCACACGAAACGAAAGTCTACCGCTTGTACCATGGAAATAAATATTGTTTCGCTTGATTGTTTACAATTCCGTTGGAAGGTATTTACACAGTAATGGTATCGAGCATGGTTTACAATGAAACTTACATAAGGCCTCTAAGAACTGTATCTATCTTCGAGCATAGAAAGAGCCTCTTTGACACCTTCCAGCCTTATCCCAGTCTAAGCTCTTCTCCAGGAACCCTTGAGAACAAGCAAGTGCTCATTCAGCCGTCAGATCTCGGTTTCTTATCAGGAACAATTACTCAATCCTCCAAAAATCCGCAAATCTGCCCCGCAGCAAACTCTATTGGAGAGCTGATAACAGGATCCTGCAGTAGTGGGATGCAGCTATCTCGATGTCAACAGCGGGGAGCTATCTAGGCATAATCCGGAAGAAGCTCACATTCCTCCTTCTCAGTTTCTCTCTCTCGTTCTACCCTTTCTTTCCTTCAGTCTGTACAAGATGTTGTCTCGTAGGGCACTACTCGCCCTTAGCGTTGCTTTCAATGCCATTGGAAGCTCTGCCGGTAGGCATCTATACAATACCACCCAGATACTGGGTACTCAAACCCTGGACTCGCCATATCCCTACGAGTTCCCTGTCCTACAAGATGGAGTCAATGCGAGTAGTGGGCAGTTCCCAATGCCGACATGCAATGGCTTCACGCTCGAAGAAGCTACCATAGACCAGATGCAGGAAGCTCTGTCGCAAGGAAGGTTGACTTCCGTTCAGATAGTCATGTGCTACATACAGAGGATATGGCAGACTGATGAATATATTCGGTAAGTTAATAAACATTTGCCAATTGCAAATCTGACAGTCCAAGTTCAATAATGGAGCTCAATCCCGACATCCTCGAAATTGCAGCTTCGCTCGACCTTGAACGGAAGAACGGGCATGTTCGCGGCCCACTTCATGGAATTCCGTTCTTGGTGAAAGACAATATAGCCACAAAAGACAAGATGGAGACAACAGCTGGTTCATGGATGTTATTGGGTTCTGTCGTTCCAAGAGATGCTCATGTTGTGCGGCGATTGAGAGAGTCGGGTGCTGTTATGATGGGCCATGCAACGCTCAGTGAGTGGGCAGATATGCGGACGAACTCATATTCGGAAGGATATTCGGCGAGAGGTGGCCAAGCTCGGTCGCCTTACAACCTGACTACGAACCCGGGTGGGAGCAGTTCTGGTAGTGGAGGTGCTGTAGCTGCCAATATAGGAATGTTTTCATTGGGTACCGAGACAGACGGATCGGTGATCAGTCCAGCCGAGCGAAATGCTTTGGTTGGAATCAAGCCTACTGTTGGCTTGACTTCTCGAGCTGGGTAAGTTCAATCCTCCCATCGGAAATGATAGCTAACAATGTAGCGTCATTCCCGAATGTCACAATCAGGATACCGTCGGATGCCTCGCCAGAACGGTTCGTGATGCAACATACTGCCTCGACGGAATCTACGGCCAAGACACCCGCGACAACTACACACTAATTCAAAAAGCCCCTTCAAATGGCTACACCCAGTACCTAACCTCCAAATCCTCCCTCAAAGGCGCCGTCTTCGGTCTCCCCTGGCTCACTTTCTGGCAATACTCTTCCGCCGAACAGCAAACCACTCTCCTCTCCCTAATCTCCCTCATCGAATCCCATGGCGCCACCATAATAAACGGCACCGAACTCCCCTCCCGCGAGAAGATTATCAACCCCGAAGGCTGGGACTGGGATTTCGGCAGCACGCGCGGCTACCCCAATGAATCAGAGTACACAGTCGTGAAAGTCGATTTCTATAACGACATTCGCGCCTATCTATCTGAACTTAATAACACGGATATCCGCTCACTGGAAGATATCATGCAGTACAATATCGACAATGTCGGGACAGAAGGCGGACTCCCGGATGTCCATCCCGCTTTTGCTGGTGGGCAAGATGGTTTCAATGCTTCTTTGCAGAGTGGTGGTGTTATGGATGAAACGTACTGGCAAGCGCTCTCTTTCATGCATCGCGCTACCCGCGAAGATGGGATCGATGCCGCGTTGTACAATTCCGGGAACCCGGTGGATGTCCTTCTTGTTCCTAGCGATCTTGGCCAGGTGACGAATGTGGCTGCTCAGGCGGGGTATCCGCTGATTACTCTGCCCGCGGGGATCAATAGTGAGACGGGAATGCCGTTTGGATTGGGATTGATGGGGTTGGCGTGGAGTGAGGGGACGATGTTGAAGTGGGCGAGTGCGATTGAGGATGTTCAGTTGAGTGGTGGTGAGGAGACGAAGGATTTCAGGAGGACGCTGCCGAAGTGGTTGGATTATAGGGCGAAGAACGTGCCGGTAAATAATGTTTGAAATATTGAGGTAGTGATAATGTCCAATACAGCTCACGCTACTTCTCTTCCTTTTCATTGTCCTAACAGTCTGGAGAGTGAAGTGTGAAGAACAAGGGTAGCTGGGGCATATAAATACCACCACTTCGCATCCCACTGGATTCAGGCCCAGACTGAATATCGAGGCGAGCAGAAAGAGGGAGATGTGGAGGGATATATTTGAAGGTATTTGCGGCGCCAATTTCTCTTCAACGGCTTCAATGCGTCTTGTTCGGTAGATGTTCTCTGGCGCTATTTGGAGAATACATCCGCCCTCCAAGAAGTCAAAAGTCTAGCAGGATAGAACATCCATACTTTGACAGCCGGACTAAAGCTGGCAGCACCGATGAATTCCGGCAACGATACTGCATTAGACTTACGTCTCCGTCTCAACTGACGATGGGAAGAAGACTCGAATCGAATATTCCAGAGCAATGACTTGCCCTACATAGATCAGCCTTCGTATTCTATCTTCGTGACAGACGCTTCCTTTCACACTTTCCATGTCAGGCGTGAGAGCACTTGGGACAGTCAGTTGGTTATATAGACCTCTGGATTCTGGAAGGGGAATACATGTTTTGCCTACACGCTTGGAGACTGAAAGTCACTCTGTCGCGCTCGATAATTTTTCCATGAGACAGGTTGCTAATTTGCCATCTCTTTAAGGAAAGGATAATTCACTCGCATGCTTCCTGACATCTGAGGCCAGTGCTGAATACAGAAAGGCACTTCGCCTCGCTGAGCTGGGTCCTCATGAAGAAAAGTCCATGGCACGTTGATAACCTAAGGCTGAGCCGCTCGTTGGTGGAAGCTCATTTCCTTTGCTTCGCATCACAGAACAATTGCTATGACTTCCATGTCTACAGTTGTCATTATTCTGCCTCTTTGGTGTCCTCTGTAGTGTTTGTAGGCTTAAGAAGAATAGTAGCATCCTGTAGGAACTTGGAGACGCGAGTGGGCGCGACAGCGGCAGGACACTTGACAACGATAACAAGGTTGCATGATTTATGGTATTAAGACCGAAACTCACGCCATCTGGAATGTTCTGGAGAAGGAGAAATTTCGGCATGTTTCTATACACTCTTGATGTCTCAGTGCTCGATCCTGAGATCATATCGGGTATACAGAACTGACCATTATATCGGTACACTCGCAGCTTCTGATGTCTTATGTGCAAAAGAGAACTTCCTGATATAGCGGCCTAATAACTTATAGTCGTGGATAAAATGGACTCAAGTTTCAAGTCACCTCAGTTTCAATTAATTTCAAGTGTTGTGTTACTCACCACAAATCGAACAAAGAGGAATGGATATAAGGAGGGCTGAACCCCTGGCGAACGCATCCGATCTCGATGGGAGGGCTTGTGTGCCGCTCTTACATAAAAGCAGGTACCAGTAGTTGTAGATTTTGATCCAGTTTGCAATTGATTCAAACTCAAGATCGGTATGTGGTGTCAGTTCACCACCTGTTTTCTTGCAATTGACTTGAGATGGCGAGTGATGGACAGTGGATAATTCCCACCTATCAATGACACTCAGTTGCAGACCTTATGGGTTCAATCTGCATATAAGGATCATGAATTTGCAAAGTGAATCGTGTCAAAGAGTCCTGTCGTCACTTTGTAGTTTGTTGTGATTTGTTCAGTTTCTCCAGCAGTCACATATTCCAGCGTAACTCCAAATAACAACACCTGCTAAGCGAGGTCAAAATCTTTATTTAACATGATCCATTTCAAGGTCACTGGACCAAGACAGTATCTAGTGCCATTGATAGGATCCAGATAGGTTAGGTATGTCTATTGGCTTCCTTCTCGCTACTGAACGTAAGGTTTTCTCTGAGATAGACTTACATCGACACTCGGAAGCAAGGGATATTCACCTCTCAATCTGCAGACATGCATAAAAGAGTGGCCAGCACATTGAGAATTCGTATTTGATCTCAATAATTCTTAATGGCCTCAGGCATTCATCTTGTACCTTGTGGATGTTCTAAAACTCCGTGGCCGTCTTTCTGTGCACTGACACGTGATTCTGATCCACTTTTGGCATCCATCTGGAAGGAATTTGCAACATCTGGTTGATTTTATTTCTTTTCCACTTCATCATGATTCGGTCTCCAAATCGCCAAGAATAATGCAGCTCTTTACCCACTGCTAAACTAGATGTGAAGTTGATATTGACTACCCTGCTTCTCGCTTAGCCCTCCTGTTCATATTCAGGGGCAAGGTCCAGGCATCGATCGCTAAGAATAGGGATGTTCCAGGCAGCATGTCGCTAAAATACGCCAAGACATCGTCCTGGAACCACGGACGGCACAGCACTTCCGTATCAAACCTTCATGTTTATATAAATCCCACGTACAACTTCTCATCCATCATCACCATCAAACCAGCACGATGGCCATCAAGAGACTTCCCAGAGAAATCATTCAGGATATCGTATCGTACTTACCCGATCGTGATACGGATCGCAAAGATCTCCTCAATTGTAGCCGGGCATGTCAGTTGTTTTGGGATGCTGCGACGCCAGCCATTTATCGGGACATCAACCTGCAGTATGACCATGATCAAGATACTGAGGTGAACGAAAAGACAGAGCGGAGACAACTTCGTCTTATGCAATCTATTGCTGAGTAAGTGATTCTTGCACATAAATCTCTTGCCTATAAGAGTCTGAACATCAACAGGAATCCAAAGTCAGGCGCACAGGTCAGGACATTCGTGACTGATCCGGAACCCCGTCGTCCTAGACTGTCTACGCATCAAAGAACCGAGATAGATGAAAATCTACTGCTCGGTGCTGCTAAGAATATGACCTGCCTCTCTAAAGCGCTCTTCAATTTCAATCCCCTCGCCGTTCAGGTCGTCACAACGCTGCCATTATATCCGGAATTGACCGACTTATCGCTAGATGGATTCACACCAAGCAAACACATATGGAAGAATGAGAAAACCTCGCTCAGGAAACTCCATTGGAAAAAGTCCGCAACACAATATACATATTATGCTGATAAGCTGCCGGATATGTTTGTCGAGCTCCGCCTCCTGCTCAAAGTAGTCGAAGCTACCTGCCCGGATATGGAAGTCTTCAATATCGAGCTCGCCAACACAAATTCTATACCACCTGAAAGAGACACTGTAGTCCCTCCCGAGTTGATGGCGGAGTACAATGCGCTGTTAGAGCAAACGGAAGCCAGGCTGTCCAAGCTCCGGCGCTTTGGGTTCATTATGAATCGTGTTCATTTCCATGCAGGCAATGAGGAGATCAGAACATTCATCCTAGATGTCGTGGGGCGGTACGGGCATTGCTTAGAATCAATCACCATTCCAGGAGGTGCTCACGCCTGGACTAGAGAAGGTCTGGACTTTATCTTGAAGGTCTGCTCTTTGGTGCCAAATTTGCGAGAATTGAATGTACTGGGCAACGACTTGGGACTTGGCTCGGGCTCTAAATTGGGAAGCATGGAGGCTCTTCGGGCGCTGACGACGAGCCCAGCTACAGCTAAGATTGAGAAATTCTCAATCATGAATATGGGGGGGCATTTTTCAAAAGAGACGGGTGAGGTTTTCAAGGCTTGGAAGAATCTTAAGTTCTTGCAAGTTGGAGATGAAGATATTTCTGGTGGGCCATTCGGCGACGATGGTAGGCCTCAATTCGATGAATACAGACCTGTGAGTACTATCTTCGATATGGCGACATTCTGACACGTGGACTGATATGATCGCAGAAGATCTTAGCATTTATCAAAGCTCTTCCACCGTCCCTGCTAGAGCTCTACATCGAGATCAATGGGAACGATGTATGTTGCGATGAAGATGAAGACTTCGACCCTATCTGCACCATGAGTCCCGCAATATTTCACGCCCTTCCCCGCCTACACACTTGCGACGTCCATGCCTGGATCTCCAATTTCGACGGTGGACTTGGTTCGCTTCCCGAGAAAGGCGTCTTCTACAGACGGCTTCCAAGCGATCCAATGCGTCCAAAAGAACGAGCGATTTGGATGTCACGAATGACTTTCCTTTATCAGGATGAGGATATTCTTGTGAAGAAGAGTGCGAAAGTGGTCGAAAATGAGGCATTTGAAGGAGAAGATGCGAAGGAGATTTGGCTTGATGGTGCGACATTTGCGAAGAAGATCAAGGGGACGAGTAGGGGAAGGCCGCCGGGAAGATTAGATTTCTCGTGGCCGTTTTGTGCGGATCTTATTCAGAGTAAGATCGCGGATTATGAGATGTTCAGAACTCGTTAGGCATAAGAAACAATGTCATGGATATGATCTTAGTGGCCGAGCCTCCTGTGGCCGTTAGACATGGCCGAGGGTAGACTTTCGAATCCAGCTACTAAAGTACACTAAACGTTCTATCCTAAGTTCAAGCATCTAGAATTTATCCCTTGGCATCCACAATGTGCACCTCATCCAACACTCTCGCCTTGACCAACCTCTCCTTACTCAAACAATACGACTCCGGCAAATCCACCTCCTCACTCTTCTTCCCCAGCATCAAATCCACAGCCGCCTTCCCACTCAAACACGTATTCGGCATTCCATGCCCCGTGAAGCCCGCGCAAACAAACAATCCCTTTCCCCCACCAAGTCCTAACTCCTCCGTCAGCTCCCCCACCCATGGCCGATCGTCCCGCGAATACCCCATGATCCCACTCCACTCATAACTAGCTTTCAACTCCTTCTCCTCACTCTTGATGTCAACAACCACCGTGATCTCCCTGCGCAGATACTCAGCGGACGGTTCATCGATCGACGAATCGTCTGACACGCCCAATCCCGCTTTCGCAGCGTACGAGCGTCCGCCGCCAAACATGAGTTCGCCACCTGTGCTGTTATCCTTGGAGTAAGGGCGCTGGATCAGATAGTCATCTTGATGTCTATTCTGCCTCCCATTCCCGATGAAACCGTAGGAGATCTCGAATGGCGGGTTTTCATCATTGCCGGGCTTCATGGTAGGTGGTGGGATCAGACTGCTCATCTCTCCTCTGACGGGCACGATGAGATCGCTGAATTCGGGGAGGAGATGCGAAGTATATGCGTTGGTGGTCAGGAGCACTTTCTTGGCGGCTATCATGCCGCGTGGAGTATGGACGATCCAGGATCCGTCGGATGACTTTTGGAGGTGGGTTACGGCGGTGTTAGTTTGGAGGTTGAAGTTTAATGCTCCGTTTTCGTTGGTGTCGAGCAGACGCTCGAGCATCCATGCGACGAGCTTGTACGGCCATACGCTCGCAGCGTGCTTTTGTAAGAATGCTCCCGCGGCGGTTGGGATCCTCAGATCAGCCAACGATGGGTTACTTGATTCTGGCGTGATGACAGACACGAGGTCTGAGTATGAGGGGTCTTCTTTCAAAAAGCTTTGGAAAATAGCCAGGGAGCGTTGGAACATAGCGGAGTCCATGTAAGCGTGAGCAACGCGGAGAGTTCGCCAGTCACAAGGGATGTTGTTGGTAGCAATGAAGGTTTTGATGTGCTGGTAGTTGCGCATCTCAAAGGCGCCAACATCTGGCGGGTTGCCGTATATGAAGGGTTGGCAGTGGCCTCCATTCTATGATGACTTCGTGAATATATCGCTCGAATTGTTTCTTTGTGTCGCGGAAGAAATGGTAGTGGACTTACCCGTCCAGTTGCACCCCAACATGCTTCTCTCGCCTCTAACATCACCACCTTCAAATTCTTCCCAGCTTCATCCTCACGCAAGAAATGGGCTGCAGAGGTTCCAGATAGTCCACTCCCGACAATCACCAGATCTGCTTCAGTAGGCAAAGACTCGGTTGTTCGATATCCAAGTAGGATTTTGGAAGGTTGGCTATGCCAGAATGAGTTTGTGGAATTGGGAGTTGGTAGGCTGGCTTGGCCGGGAAGGAGCTTGGTGCCTGTCATGTTCTCTCGTCTCTTGAATCTCTGCAATTTGTGAGCTTGGGTATGAGATGAAATAGGATGAGATGAGATGCAATGGGCGATTTCTGAAATGGATGATAGATAAGCTTTGTATTGGACTGGCTAAATGTATGTCATGATCAAGCTTTCGGAGCTCAAAGATGGGAGTGAAGTCGTAGGCTGCTCCGAGAATTCGGAGCTCCGGGAGAGTACACGTGATATTTGGCCGCGGGGCAAGCTTTCTAAAGAAGCATATCTTAGATGTGACATGATTATATTGATCGATCAAACGGAAGCACGGATGAAACGTGTGGTGTATGGCTGTTGCTAGAATGCTCCGATTCTAGGCTGGTGGCTTTGGGACGATCTTTAGTAAGGAAATTCAGAACTTCACCACTTGTTTCCCGCTTTCAATTCGCTACCCATATCAACCCAATGTCAGTTTGGAATGACATGAGACTGGTCGCTAGAAAGAGAATGTTGCAGTTGACTAAATGCGAAGTGCCTGAGGGCATGTCAGATAAGGCATTGAAGACTTTTGCCGGCGCTCTGATTTTCACTCGTTCCCGGGTTGTCTTCTCTCAATCGTGAAGTCCCTGCCCCGAAATGCCTTTGATGTTTCCAGTCTAAAATGCTTTCGGACCTTCACCTGTCTCAACCTTCACCACTTCCAAGAACTCATCCACAATTCCCTTGTACATCACAGGCTCATAAGCCACAAACCACTCATGAAACCAAGCCTTCCAACCCCACCATCCAAATCCCCTGTTTGGATTTCTCTTCCAAGCAACCCGGCCACGATCCGTTCTCACGCCCAGCTCCTTCAGCATGATATCCATCCAATCCCGAATTTCCAACACACACCAAGGAATATTCTTACGGCCAGGATATCTCCTCATCATAAATGCATTCTCCAATGCGACCTTCCTGTCCATATCTTCCTTGGTGCCTAGCGTCGCATCGGGCAGTAGACCTTCAAGATAAGCAATAGCCCACAGGGTACTAGTGCCAGCAAAGAAGCTATGCTGTGTGTTTGCAAGCTGACCAAGAAATACAATGCTGCGATCTCCTTGGGCTGCAAGCTTTGGAGGGATGATGGTACGAAAGAGACGGAATTGCGTGTTTGGTCGCTCACGGATAGGTGTCTTTGGAGCTGTCGCGAAGATTGGGTACAAATCCATGATCTCTTTGTCGGCTTGGGCATCTAATTGGTCCCAGTAGGTAGCTTCTGAAGTCGTTAAGGTCGACTTGGGTACCGGCAGACCGAGCTTTGACTTCATGGCGTCGTTGAAGAACGGGATGCCTTCTCCTTCCCACCCAGTGGCAAAGATTACCGCATCTGCATCGACTTGGGTGCCGTTGCTGAGCTTGAACGATCTCTCCTTGACAGAAACTATCGAGGTTCGAGAGACTTTGATATCCTTGTCTTCATTGAGAAGTTCGAAGAAATCAAGATCGTTCCTATGCGCCACTGAGAGGCCAGTCGGACTCCAGAATATGCTAAAAGAAGGTCAACACGTTGCTGCCGCCCTTTAATTGGCACACTCACTTGGGAACTGTAGGTTCGAGCAATCTTCCATTTTCGCTCTTCTTGTATCTGTCACCCAGCCCTTGCGCCGTGAGCTTCTTCCAGAAGCCATTGAAAATGATTGTCCCCAGCTTGTTCTTGCCGCTCAAGCAGAAACGATCCCACCATCCTCTGTAACCATACAGGGTAGGGCTTTGATACTCGAACACTCGACACAGTGAGATTTCTGGTGCTGACTTGCCACTCGCAAGCTTCGCGTTCATCAGCATACCTGCACCAGCGCCGTCTTCTCGGATGACCCAATGAACTGTTTTGCCAGCTCTGGCACAGGCGCTGGCAGCCTCGATTGCTGACTTGTTACCTCCGACTACGACAACAGAGTGAATTGATTCGGACGTGATATCTGCATATCGTTTGTGGAGGTCTTTGGAGTGGATTGCAATTCCATTGAAGGCAGAAATGTCGATGTCAGGCATTTTCGGTCTCGAATTCAAACCCGTGGCAACAAGCAGCTTGTCGCATGTCATGGTCTTCTCTCTCACAGTGTCAGATTCTTCTGCAGCCACTTTCGTAAACAACTCCCACTCGTTCCCCGACCTCTCTACATTCAACACCTCGGTCCTGAACTGGACCCTGCGAATGATGTCGAATTTCTTGGCATATCGTTCTAGGTATTCGTGCATTACGTCTCCTCGGATATCTGCCCATTTTGACATGCCAAATTCCTCTGACATTTGCAAGTCCGAAAGTTCAAACGCTGGAGAAGGAAGATCTGTGACTAGACCGGCGTATACGCGAGATGCACTCCACACCCCACCAACTGAGGTATCGGCATCAAGAATGGTCAAATTGATATCAGGATTGATCTGAAGATATGTCTTCGCTGCAACGAGACCATATATGCCTGCACCGATGATGATGACATTGCATCTCTCCGGCGAGGGGAGGAGGGAGGCTTGAGACATTGCGAGAATGGAAAAGGAGAACGATGAAGAGATCCGCCCAAGTATACAGCCCTCGTGTTATATTCTTATAAGGAACGAGAGCTCAAATACTTGGCTGCATTACTCGTCGCGATTTGTGATAGAGCCCGAGCATATCGGGAAGGCATCTCGTTCGAAGGTCCAGTCTCGGCTCGTACCATTGTCAAATCGCGGCACAGCTGACAAGATCTTACCTTCTGCTAAGGTACCAAGCATCCAAGAATGTCATCTCATCCATCAAGGGATCATGATATGATCAGCACTGCAACCCAACATCCAACATCGGCGCAAAATCCGCGAGGACCGCATCCTAGTGGCGCTCTGTAGGCGGAATTTATCCTTGTGGAGCTGAGCAGCAACATGAAAGGAAAGAAGTTTGACCAGCGCGAACCCAGACGTACTGGCAGTCGCTGAGTCAGCAGTTGTCCTTTCCCCGCCATACGAAGGGTCCAGAAATCGACTCTCCTGGCAGCAAGTCTAAGAAATACCCCTTGTATTTGCCGTTGAATTGATATTTGCCGTTCAATTAATTTCCGACTGCCCGGTCATGAGCTCCTGTACAGTATTATGTCCATTGATTTTGCCTGTGGCTTGAACCCACGCTCGTCTATCTATATATTCCCCATTCTTCGGTCCCCAGAATGCAAACATAGCTAATCGCTCAAATTGACCACAAATACATCCTACAAATCTCTTTCGCAGATTACCAAGTCATTCTCATACTCCAATGCCCTCAAATTAGCCGCTCGGGGCTCTTCTCATCCTCAGTTTTGCGAATGGCATCGCCTCCCATTCTCATGTACCGTCTCATGCATTTCCCGATCTTTTGGTAGTCCGTACAGTACAGTCTATTTCTTGATAGCCTTGATAGCCTCTTTGATCTCCGACATATCGCTCATTCTTGCGGTTTTCAGCTCCTGCACCAGACTCAGATGCTCCTTCTTCAGGGACGCGAAATCATCGTCGAGCTGTTGATGCCAAGGATACAGCACGAAGACTTGGAATGCCAGGGCTGAAGTGGCGATAAAGAAGTTGGTGATGGAGAATCGGCGAGCGACGATTGCCATTTTGATGGTTGCTGATGCGGTGGTGTAGATGAGGATAGTATACAATCACGCGGATTTCTTCTCCTTGTGTGAAGTTTTGCTGTAAATTCTCAGTCACACGAGCTTTACCTAAGAATGGGAGTATGGTGGCGTACCGGTTCAGAAAAGTCTCAAGAAAGGACAACAAGGCAAATCCGGATTAAAGCAAGTCTCCTCTCGAATAACTGTCCTTCGCGTTCACTCAAGCCAGCACACCTGATAATTACTTTCGAAGCCGTCGACGCATGTCCTTTTGAACAATGTACGAAAGGAGAACAGAAAATAAATGACAGAGAAAGATTTTGGATGTCTTTAATCACGTTTGAGAAGGGTGGATCTCGGGCATGATCGGAAGGGTAAAATCAGCTGATGTTTGCATGCCTCGGCCCGCCTTTGGCCAGGGGTCAAGATGCTTCCTTTTCCTTCGCTGCGTGTTCTCTGCAGGATCTTATCTTATCTTTGGCATTTGATCTCTTCTTTTGCTTGTGACGAAAATTCGTTCTGTGTCTTGCTCGTTCAATCTCCTTCATCTGACGGTCTGTAAGGTCGTATTTGGTTGGGTAGAATCTTGGCGAAATGTCTCAAGATCTGGAAATAATATCTACTACGGGGTCTTCAGTATGACTAACAGCATCTCACGTATTGACAAGCGATACTAAAGTCTGTCTCCACGACCAGCTCTAATTTTCATTCGGTGACCCGGCAGCCTGGTCACCGGGATGCTCCCACTCAGATTCAGACATGCCTGATCAAAGTCCACTCACTGGCTTCGGAATTCACACTTGAGCAAGCCTAATAACTGTTCAAGCTTGTCCACTAATCTTCAGGCCTTATGAGTCGGCCTCGCATTGTAGATAAAAGCATTCCAGGAGGGAAATATGAGGGGCGGGTCTCCCTTTTCTTGCTCGCTTAGTCCCACCCGAATCCAAATATTGATATCGGGCGTCAAAAGAGAATGGTACTACGCTTGAACGGTTGAAGCACCCGACGTTACACTTCGCTGTAAGGCCCGTAGATAATGTGATATGGAGCCTTGATACCAACCTTGAGGACGAGATGAAGTTCTGTGGTTATAACTATTTACACGAGAAAATCACCAATTTGCTTAAAAAGCACCCATCCATGGGGAATCCTGGTGTGGTGCTTCCGTCAGTGTCGTTACCCTGGAGATAATGGAACTATTGGATACTGTATGGCACTCATTGTGCTGTGCATCGATGTGCCGAAGGACAGAAAGAGAAACCTGTAAGGTACTACTCATTCGTTTTCACGAACAAGAACCAAAATGACTGTTTGAGGTTTCAAAACTCAAGGCTCATATCGAACAAATGAATCAGGTGTTCAGATCGAGACTGTGCAGACTTGCAGCGTTACATCTCGCTTTGCTATCCCATTTAGGCAGCTGGTTAGATACCCCGTATGTGCCAAGAAGCCCGTATCCTGTGCCGCTCAGTGAAACCTTAGCGTCTCACGGTATATTTACCCAGTCTCCCCTCCCAAGAATTCTTCTCTCTTTCCATCTTGCCATTTCCACGAGATTTGACAATCTTTTGTCCACGGACAGGAATTGCTGCATCTGCAAATTAGAATATAACGTAAAGAATTGAAAGTCCATCGCATCTCGCGAATAAATATAAAGTAAAATCTGCGCTCGACTCCTCGTCTGGTGCGTTCGGCGTGATGAACCAAAGCGACTTCGAGACATCCCTATGCCAGCCATCAAATGACAACGCTTTCGGTCCAATCGCCCAGGGCTGTCGTTCCGACTTCGACTTCACGCTGACTTTTGAGCAGACCATCTTCTCGATTGGTCCTGCTGCGATCCTGCTCCTGTTCGCCCCTCCCCGCATCGTCACCCTTCTGCGCTCCAACACCAAGACACGGATCTCGCGAAATCGCTCCATCAAAACAGTAAGACCAACAACACGGGATCCTGTTGCTAGGCTAATGTATATAGGTCTTGTGTCTATCGCTCATCGGAATCCAGCTCGCCCTTCTCGTCCTCTGGACATCAAATCGCGTGACTCGAGCCACGCTACCGTCGTCAGCTTTGTCATTCGCAGCCGCCATCGCAATTCTCCTTCTTTCTGGTCTCGAAGATAGCCGAGCAGTTCGACCATCGCTCATAATCAGCATCTATCTCCTCTCAACACTCATCTTCGATGCCGTTCAAGCCAGAACTCTGTACCTTCGCCATGACGACCCGGGAATTCTCGGCCTGTTCACGACGAGCGTGGCCGTCAAAGCCATTCTTCTCATCTTGGAAAGTCGAAGCAAACGCCGTTACTTGAGAGCTCCGTACAATGCCTACTCACCAGAGACTACGGGAGGGATCTTTAACAGAAGTGTTTTCTGGTGGATTAATCCGATTCTTGCGACTGGGTTCCGGAGGCTCCTCACTTTGGATGATCTCTTTCAAACTGATGCCTCGCTTCTGACTGAACCCCTTCGAAATCGCATGCAGAAGTCTTGGGATAGATGTGAGTACCCTCATCTTTCTTTCGGAAGAATTAGTAGCTGACATGAAATCCAGACCACACTCGCGGAAATTCTAGACTTGCTTTTTCGATTTTGCACTGTTTGAGATGGCTTTTCCTCTCAGTCATCTTCCCACGCCTTTGTTTGATTGGCTTCAATTATTCCCAGCCGTTTTTGATCAGCTCGGCTATCAATTTCGTTTCTGAACCGTCCAAGAGTCGGAACCAGAACGACGGATATGGACTGATTGGTGCGGCTGTACTTATATATCTTGGAATCGCTGTGAGTACTGTTCAGCGGGGGCAATACTTGTTTTGTGTTTAATTAAAGATTCCAGATATCCACTACCCACTACCAACATGCAGTCAATCGAGTATTGGTCGGGTTCAGGGGGGCTGTGGCATCTCTCATCTTCTCGAAGACACTGAAGCAGCACGCCAATTTGGATGATAAAGATGCAGCTTTGACCCATATGAGCAGCGACATCGATCAACTTGCCTTCAGCTTGGATGCTCTTTGCCAAGTATGGGCACAAATTATCGAGCTCGCGGTTGGGCTGTATCTGCTCAGCAGGAATCTCGGATGGGTTTGCGTTGCTCCCATCATCATTGTCGTCAGTGAGTTATTCTGCCATGCCTAATGTTCGGTATTGATGCTTACGAGGGTAGTCTCAACTGCGTGCGCTGGCCAAGTTACAAGACTCATCGGTCCGAGGCAGAGAGACTGGATCGCAGCTGTCCAGACTCGTGTCGGGATGACATCTTCAATGTTAGGCTCCATGAAAAGCGTGAAGATGATGGGGCTTTCGGGTGTTCTATCTACTACGCTCCAGAACCAGAGAGTCAGAGAGCTCAATCTTTCGAAAAAGTTCAGAGTCATGGGGATGTGGCGCATGATATTGTGTATGTATCCCCTCACATTGACAAGACATCGTTAACAGTACCCAGCTTTCCTGCCTACGACTGTAGGACCAATGGTGACTTTCGTGATCTTTGCAATTCAAGCATCTCTGAGGGGATCTGAGAGTCTTTCCACTAGTGAGACATTCTCCTCGTTGTCGATCATATCACTCCTTACATCTCCTGCCGAAGAGTTTCTCCAAACACTGCCTATGATTGGGATGGCTACTGGATGCTTGGAAAGGATCCAAAAGTTCCTCCTCTCCAATTCGTGTGAAGACCAACGTCTCATCCAGGAAAGCGGAAATTCCGCATTCCAGCACGAGACTGGGCGTGGAATTGAGCTTCAAGGCTTCGCCAAGAACTCAGCCGGTGTTGTCATGGCACTTCGCAACGCCAGTTTCAAGCCATCGGCAACTGCTGAAATAGCTGTGCGTGACATCAATCTCGATGTCATGGAAGGGTCCTTGACGATGGTGGTCGGGGTAGTGGGTTCTGGTAAGTCGACCTTGATAAAAGCTATCATTGGCGAATTGCAATGCGAGACTGGATCCATCATCTCAAACTTCAAGACCTCGGCCTACTGCAGTCAGACACCATGGCTCCAGAACACTACTGTTCGAAAGATCGTTACCGGTTACGATAGTACTTTCGAGGATGATAACGAGTGGTACAATTCGGTTCTTCACGCGTGCGCTTTCGATCGCGATGTGTTGGATTTACCTGACCAGCATGACACGATCATCGGAAGTCGAGGAGTGACACTGAGTGGCGGACAAAAGCAACGACTAGTAAGTGTGGCCTTTGCCAAGCATGAGCTGTTCCTGACCTGATCAGGCACTCGCCAGAGCTGTATACGCACGAAGGAGGATACTTGTGCTCGATGATATCTTCAGTGCGATCGATCCTAAAACCGAGGCGCTCATTGTGGAGCGTTTGTTTGGAGCATCTGGACTTTTCAAGAAGCTAGGCAGCACTGTGATCCTCGCCACGCATGCCAGTAAGTTACCCAATTGTGTACAACCCGCAGCGACTGATAGGTTTATAGTCAAGCACCTTCCCTTAGCAGACAACATCCTCGTTCTTGGTGCCGACGGCGGCATGATCGAACGAGGAGCATTCCAGGAGCTTCGGGGACGGAATTTGGAATTGATCAACTCAGTAATGAATCAGGAGCCGCAACCTTCCACTGACGATGACGTCGCCGACTCACAGGATGGTCATGGACACAAAATTCCGGTCGCCGTCAAAGTTAACCCAACCTCAGATAACGAAATGACAAGAAGAATTGGCGACTTGTCAGTATACAATTATTATCTGAAATCTATCGGTTGGAGAATTGCCGTGGCAAATGTAGTGACAGCCTTGATTTGGACATTGGGATCGAACTTTCCTCGTAAGTAGATCTAACCTTTCATCACTTATCAATCTCACCATCAGCAGCTTTGTGGCTCACTTGGTACGCCAAACATACCGTACAAGAGATTGGACTGTTCATTGGCATCTATATCACGACCGCAGTGGTAGCACTCTCAGCGGCGACTGGTCTTCTCTAGTGAGTGATTAAAGATTCTCTGGCTGCTGTTTATGGTACTTATCTTGTCTAGCAACCTTTACATGAAGCTCATCCCAAGATCCGGGGCTGGCCTTCATAAGATTCTTCTCACATCAGTCATGGGAGCACCACAGTCTTTCTTTGACAAGACAGATTCCGGGCTCATACTGAATCGATTTAGTCAAGACATGACTCTCATCGATGCAAGTCTTCCTGGTGCCGCGGCAATGTGTTTCTCTGCCTTCCTCCAATGTCTCGCTCAATTTGGACTTATCGCGACTGGCTCGACTTACATGGCTCTTGCATGCCCCGCACTTGTACTGTGCGTCTACTTCTTACAGAGTTTCTACCTTCGAACATCACGCCAAATGAGATTCTTGGATCTGGAATGCAAAAGTCCCTTGTATACACACTTTACTGAGACCATCGAAGGGCTGTCAACGATCCGAGCATTTGGATGGGAAGAGCACTTCTTACGAGAGAATGTCGAGCTACTTGATAAGTCTCAGCGACCCCACTACCTAATGTATTGTATTCAGCGCTGGTTTAATCTCGTTCTGCTTCTCTTGGTTGGGCTTACAGCAGTGATTGTTGTGGCCTTGGCGACGAATCTCACTAGTACCACGACGGGTGGTCGGCTAGGTGTTTCTTTGAGTTCTATTGTGAATTTCAATTTTAGTCTTGGAATGTTCATGATGTTCTGGACTCAGATGGAAACTTCACTGGGTGCAATTGCGAGACTCAAGAGCTTCGAGAAAGAGACTGTGTCTGAGCATAAGGAAGAGGAGACCTTTATGCCGAGTCACGACTGGCCGACTTCTGGGGCTATTGAGTTCAGAAATGTCTCGGCTTCTCATGGGTATGTTAATCTCCAACTTGTGCAAAGTACAAACTTGCTGATATTTCACCTAGCACGTCTCCCGCACTTCGCGACATATCCATGAACATCAAATCTGGAGAGAAAATCGGCATCTGTGGCCGGACTGGAAGGTGAGTCGACCCGGCCTATGGCGCCAAGGAAAGCCGACGTGCTGAATTAATACTGGGTTACAGTGGTAAAACTACCCTTCTCTCCGTTCTCCTTAGGATTCTCGACATGACATCCGGCACCATTCTCATCGACGGCATCGATCTAAAAGTGATTCCCCGCGAAATAATCCGCTCTCGCATCGTCACCATTCCCCAAGAACCATTCATACTCTCCGGCTCCGTCCGCCTAAATGCCGATCCAACATCCACTGCCACAGACGACACGATCATCGCTGCTCTGGCCAAGGTTGGTCTTTGGGACATCCTCTCCTCACGCGGCGGTCTTGACGCCGAAATGACAGCCAATCCTCTGTCTCAAGGCCAACAGCAGATCTTCTGCCTCGCGAGAGCAATGCTTAAATCAAATGCGAAGATCTTGGTTTTGGATGAGGCGACTAGCAATGTTGATGCGGCAACTGATTGGATCATGCAGAGGATTATTCGGGAGGAGTTCAAGGATTTCACGGTCTTGACTGTGGCTCATCGGATGGATACTATTATGGACTCGGATAGGGTTGCCGTGTTGGACGGCGGGAGGTTGGTCGAGTTCAGGGAGCCGCAGAAGTGATGATTTTGGTCGATCCAAGCCGGGCAAAGAGGGTTGCCTAACGACATGATGTCTTGATTGCTGACATCTTTTTGATTACATTTACTTGCCGCTTAGCTTGACACTCGGGCTGTTGTTTCCTTGTCTCTCGTATCCACTAATGCTCCTGTATTCTTTCTCTTCCTTCGCCTCCAGCGAAGCTGAGATCTTTTTCTCTTTGTTTACTTTCAAGCGCGAAGCGAGGTCCACTTAGGTTCACAATCGTGAATGGGCAAGGTTGAACGAAATGATACATGTATCCATTGACAGCCTTCTGATTATTTGTGCCTCGAGTTTTGAGTATCCAGCCAATGTATTTAATCAGTTCGTGTGTTTCTGGTGCTTTCCTCTTCCTTCTGACGATTTGACTTGTATGGTGTTTGTCATTGCCTAACTTTCGACGCGAGCACTCAGCGCAGGACTCGCGATGAGCTTGTCAGAGACTCGATCCTTGCTTGCCCCGCACACAGGCCGAGATAAGGGAATCTGGAATATCTGGCTGCAAACTTTGCGAAGCAGTCTTTAAGGCAACCTTCAAGGATAGTGAGCGTGACGTACCAGTACAAATTAATTTGGACGGCCAATGTCTAGTTTATGTGGGTAGAAGTTTCGTGCAGCTAGGTTGTCCTCCAGGTGAGTTTGGATTATCGATCATTGTAACACTTCTAGTGACACGAATATAGATCTACCGCTTGTATGGGATGGTAGTTTGGTTAGCGCTGAATTACCTACAAGCTCGTTTTCACAGTCGTCGCTCAGATTTATGCGAGACAACTTGGAGCAATGTACTTCTCAGCACCCGGCTTGTCAGCAGCTGGATACAAAGCTTCCCACAAGTCTTATTGACATAAACCCTGGGAACGATACCTTCAGGATAGTTGAAACTCAGGATGGATCTGCAGGCCGATACGTTGCGCTGAGCTATTGCTGGGGCTCCTCCAAATTTTCGACTTTAACGACAGACAACACCATGCTAGATTGGACTTCTTTATCAAGCCTACCAAAATCCATCGTCGATGCTGTTCTGATCACTAAAGCCTTGGGACTAAGTAGACGGCTAGATTTCCGCTTTGCACATTGTGTTCTTGTTGAGGAGATAAAGCACTCACGAAGTGGAGATGATACTGACGATTCGGGCGCTGTAAGACAGTCGTTGGTGGGGGTGAGTTGATAGTGATGGGTGGGATTGAGAGCTTTTGCGTGAATGGCTTATGAAACAAGAATCCGATATGATAGAAAAGGAAATATCAACCTCCCTGCCGAATTTATCGGCAGCAAAAATGACCAAATAAGAATGTGACCATTTCCAATCCAGCCTGGAAGACCAACATTCTTCTCGCCACAGCAGCCACCAACAGTCCGTTCAACAACTTCGCGAGTCACAAGGATCATCCCCTCCACGCTCAAAACAACGCAATGCTTCTCGTCCATTTCCAGCATCTTATCAGCCTCGTATCTATCGAAGTTACCTTGGCACCAATATCGCATGTCCACAAATTTCTCGGGCGTGCTTGCCGAGCGTTCCTGCATCCCATCTTATCGCATGGACATCTGGGCATGGACATCTGGACATGCCCAGGCCCTGTGTCCCGGAACCTTATCATCGGACATGGTTCAGACGGGATGTTTCACAAATCAGAAAGGTTCAGCACGGTGGCGCTGCGTGGCGCGCAAGTGACAGGCTTCGAGGGTTGCACTTGCGATACGCTGGATTTGGGCAATATGCTGCTCGCCGAGAATCTGGAGGATGGCGAGGTGTAACGGTGATGCTGGAAACGTGAGACATCAAAATCATTTACTTGTGCATGAGTGCGCAGACGGTCAATATGATTATTAGACGGTCCGAAGCGAATGCGACATTGGGGTATTGAATGCGACATCCAACACGATTGTTGTCACTTCTCGCTGGACTGGCACGCGTTGACATCCTCATAATTTTGCTATATTTGAATTCGTTGCATTTGTACGTGTATCAGATACATGCGGAAGTCATTACATTAACAAACTCCAATCCTTAACCCCCTTTTTAACCAAAGCCTTCCAAGTTTCCATGCCCCTTAGCCGAAGTGAATCAAAACAAATGCGCGACCTTTTTACAGGAGCGCAACAGCGATGGCACCAGCAGCACCGGCAAGCATCTCAATACCACCAGAGACACGTCCAGCGGCAGCAGTGACGACCAGACCGGAAGAAGTGGAGGTCTTGGATGGAACAACAACGGTTCCTGGGTAGGTTGGGGATGGAACGGGTGCCAATGTGGTGTAGGTTGGAACCTCGCTTACTGGGTAGGTTGGGTAGACGATGGTGACAACGCCAGTTGAGGTTGGGTAGACGGTGGTGGAGGTGTACTCGCTGGAGATGTGCGTCTCGGTAGTGTAGTAGGTGCAGGTCGAGGTGGATGGCTCCTTAGGAGTGTAGGTTGGGACAGAGGCAACTGGGCAGACGGTTGTTGTGAGAACGTAAGTCTCGGTAGTGACGTGAGGGCCAGCTGGGCAGTTGGTCACGGTAGGCTTGCAAGATGTGACGGTGATCTCAGTGATGGCATAGATGGTGGAAGTGGTGTATACCTCCTTGCTGGAGCTAGTCGTGTGGACTGGGTACTCAGAGCTGGTGGAGGAGACTGGGTACTCGGACTTGCTGGTCTCAACTGGGTATGAAGAGCTTGGTGTCACAGAGGCTTCGTAGGATTTGCTGGACTCGCTCGAAGGTGTGTATTCGGCCGAGGAGCTTGAGGTAGTCTCAGAAGTGGTGGTGTAGGGAGCACTGGTGGATTCCGAGGTTGAGGATGAGACACTTGCACTCGAAGTGTGAGTGGCTGTGTAGGTGATACAAGAGCAGGCAGAGCTGATGGCAGTGGAGTCTCCACCACAGTTCTGGTAATCGGATGGGACTTCCTTGACGGAGCCGTCGAGATAACCGTAGCAGAAAGGAACGACAGTATCAGTGAATCGAGAGTCGATCATGTTTCTGTAGCAGTTGTCGGGCTCCTGGAATCAACAGTCAGTTTCTGAGCAATTACTCTTCCGAGGAAATCAATGACTTACGCAGTCTGGGTAGGTGTTGGCATTGACAAGAGTAAGAGCAAGAGCTCCGAGGGACATATAAGTGGTACGCATATTGAGAGATGTTTTGAATCCTGTGGATTGAACGATTGAATTGCAAGAGTGAGTGACTGTTGGAAAACGAGTGTATGTGGATGAACAAAGAGTGACTTGGGAACAGCGGAGGCAATGACTTTTGAGGGAAACTTGACAGGCGTTGGCTCGAGAGGGGAGGATACGAGATTCAAATAATAGCTCTGTTGTCCCGCGCCAAGGCACACATGCTGAAGATGTGGTCAAGGAACATTGTGGCGCTTTGCAGGGGCTTCAACGAATTGACTTGCAGGATTACAGGCGGGATGGACTCTTGTCGATAGTGGAAATTAAGGCTGCCTCTCGACGGCCCAGCGCACGGGAGTCGCAGAAAAAGAACCAACGCTCTGGTCATCGGTTAGAATAGGGGATAGTCTATGCTGTTTTGGGCAGAAGTAAAGCGGATTATTTTGGCTGTCGCGCGGCTAGTCAGGGGAGGGTTGTGTGCTGTAACGTCGCAATTGGACGAAAACAAAATAAAACTAAACTTAATTGAGGAGGTCAAAAGCACACCGGAAGAGTTCGGTGACACTTGACTTTGCACCAAGAATAGGAGATCGACGATAGGAATAGGGCAGGCTCAGGGGTAACAGCCAATCAGTGTGGGGAATATATAGTGCCACAACATGCCAACAACCACCTGATTTAGCTTTCGGAAAACCGGCTTGCTCTGGTAGGATCGCGAAAACCATCGTTGAAGATATTTTCGAGTCTGACTGTTCTGACTGGATGAAAGGAATCAGCCTGTATGCAGAAGTCAAGTTCTAGAACGGACCCGGTCCAGCACTACCAGGCCGCTACGTACGGGGCGTTCAGTCTCTCTGACAGCGTTCCTGACTTGTACCTGACTAGACGGAGGCCCACTGCAATTCTTCAATCGCCTCGTGTCCACCTCGCGAGCCAACATCCAATAGTGTGGAAATCGCGTGTTCATGACCCCCATCGGAGACCGTGATTATCGGAGATTTTTAGTACGAACCCCGCAAACCGTAAAGCTTCGATCAGTTCAGGGACCCCACTGAATTATCGTCGTGAGACAACCAGCGAAGATGTCCAATCCGTGCAGCTGCAGATCAGGCTGAGGAGCGCTGAAATGCAGGTACAAGGTAACATGCAGGCACGAATAACAAAGCGGTAGAATGCACAGGAAAATGTGAAACTTCTCTCGGAACCTTGAGCAGAGTTTTCCTGCACACGTCGGGATGAACAATCGAGAAGAATAACCCGTTTGATGATCTTTGCCACATTCGTACGACTTTCAGAACAAGCTTGATTGGGTAGCGTCAATTGTTTATCCGCTCGTCTAGGGCGTCGTCGCTTCGACCCCCGAAATGAAGACTCGTATCGAGGATATCTTGAATTCGATGTCAGTCTTCAGTCTTCGACAAAAGCGGAAGCTCACTTCAACGTGCTCTACGTCATGTTATTTGCCTCGGAACGCGACCCGAATACCAAGCCGTTGCATCGGTACGGATCTGAACAGAAGGGTAGCCACGGCACGGCCTGGCATCTCAATCATTCCTAAAACATTCATTCCATGGAAGGATGACCCTGAGATTTCCTCATCAATAACAGTTTCCCGTTGTCTATTCACTAAACACGTCAAATCAAGCACGGGACTGTATTCCCCTGAACTGTTGGGCCACGGTAAGGGTCTCAAAGTCCCACCAACAACATGACGGACATTTCAATTCAGTACCCCTGCGAAAGTTCCTGTTTATGTTCTGCGGAAATGTATGAATCTTTCCTCAGATTCACGAATTCAATTGTTACGTTTTGTTTCTCCTTGTCCTTCCTCGCGAGACTACTCAAAGCGTCGTCTTGTTGGACTGCTTGCGCTGCTTTGTCTCGTTATGAGGTGCTTTGAAAATTTGCAATGATTGGCTTTCGACTTCGAATCCTATCGGCTGGCACCTATTCACCAACGTGATGGGAATATGCAGTGTCCGGATTGTGGCTACTTCGTTCAAGCAGCGAATTGTGTACTACTTGCCCGATTTGAGCTCTCGCATCTCAACCATTCACGCGATCGCCAACGTGTTGATTGAGTACCAATACACAGCATGCTGCAGTTGTATGGCTTTTAGACGCCGTGCAACACGATACGTGGCTGGCTCGAAGTCTCTACTCGTCGTTGGTTGTATCGCGATTCATTCCGGAGGCTGGTTGCGGCCTTCACAGACTGGTGATCTAGGGATCTGGATTGAGGTTAGGCAAACGACGTTCCAAAGCCTCCAGCTATCCGAAATCGGATTCTTGTCGTCTTCCTTTGTTTTGCGGGGAAGAAGGCGATGAGTTGTTGCATTTTGGGCTGCTGACGTTGGATGGCGATCATGGCTTGCATCGTCCCTGGGATCATTTCTCGGGTCCAGAGCCCCTGGGATCGTGGCTTATGTTGCTGGATTCCAGGTACAATGTCTGGGACAATTTTCCATTGACAACGCATTGCATGTATCAGAGTCAAATGCAGAAGTTGCGACTCATCATTTCCATCAAGTGGTTCACGTCCCATCTTGGGGAACGCCGTGAACTTGTTTTTACTCTGGAGTCTTCCAAATCAGTTGCCTTTGACTTGCACACGATACAGAGCAATGGTACGATCGTGCATTGTAAAGTCCTCAAATGTCTTCTTGAAGCGGCTCGTTCCTTGCCGAATTTATATTTTCGCGATTTGGATTTCGCTTGGGTTGCCATGGCGTTGAATCATCAACCCGATCGAGGACTAGGCAATTGAGCAGAATGAAAAAGGATAATATATTTGCTCACGGATATCTCTCAGCAATAACTGTAGCCCACAGGGTCTTTTTCAAGTTAAGTTATTGCCAATATACCCACCATAATTATTGATCCATTTCGAGGAGCACAAAGAAGTCACGCAAGGGATGGACGGTTCACAACAGCTGGGAATCATTCTACTTTACTTCTCCTCATAAACGTTGAAGTTCAACTCCCAAAAGAGCTTCGATCTGTGGCCGTGAATATAAATAAGGTACTCGTGGGCTCCTGTCCAGCGAGTCATCAAGAATAGAAACTGGAAAGAGCCAACGACTAAATCCTTCCGTTCCCGACAGGCTGTGGCAGGCCAAGGAGTGAACAAAGTGCTTGAATCACGACAACTGAAGTATCCGCCAACTACTTTTGCGGCCGTGAATGGGCTTGAGATGTCGGTTGTAGTTCCACACTCTGACAATCATGCTGGGAATATAAATGCTCTACATCCCCGTCCAAAATCCTGGCCTTCCTCCACACAGACAATAACCAAAGAGATTTAATTGGAAGACACAACAACCAGAACGTCGTGCCACAGTAATCAGCTGCGTATCTCATAGCACTGATACTTTGCAGGACAGAAACGGGTCCGTCCAGATACCGAATTCCAGAGTATACCGCTTACTTCTGGTACGTGGATGCCTCTCCCACTGTATTGCGTCCCCAAGGAGGAAGCTTCCTTCCCTACTATGTATGACCCTGCTGGGCATCATGCTGACCGAGACAGGCTTGATCCATTTCAACGAAACGAGCTCTCGATCTCTCCAGATGAAGTGTTCTGCCATTCCGGCTATGTTTGCCTCCGTGATGCTCGTCCTCATCCGAACGGCGTCGGCGGCCCCAACCATTTTGGCATCTTCCGAACTTCCCAGCAGTCCTATTGCCATCATTAACTCTCCCACTTCGAACATCTCCACGATCGACCCCCGCTCTTCTTTCGGCATGGACTGGATGCAACTCGGCACCACCGGCTTCCAACCCTGCTTCCCTAATGACCAACAAGCAAACATGTGCACCTTAACCCTTATCTCGCACCCCTCCTGGAACAACCTTGTCAAACTCTACATCTACGACAACGAATGCAAACGTATCGGCGAGAACCTCAGCGTCCCTCGCGACATGCTGGCTTCGAAGTGGGGTTGGGGAATGTCGTCAGAGCTACCGAAATACCTCGTCATCTCGATTGCGCGTGATTGGGATCCTAGTGATAGCAAGAATAAGGGAGTCCAGTTGGACTATGGCGATTTCCATTTCAGACCTTTCTGGAAAAACAACATGCCATTCGCCAAGGACTTTACAATCAAGGGTTATGTTGACGGTCATACGATTTTCAGAGCTGCGTTCCCGCGGTAAGCCTGAATGAAAGTGATGTTATGGAACGTGCTGATGACTTTGTAGATGGTAATGGAATCATTGATGGAGATGTTGGATCTAGAAGCGGTGATGTTGTTGTTCATTCGGTGGTTGGCCTCAGCCTTGACGTTAAGTGGATGTTCGGTGAAAGTGTGGTGTGCCATTGTCGCACGAGATTGTTCGGATAATATGTTAGCACGGCTTCATGAAAGCGTTGTGTCGCGTTGTAGTATAGTAGACTGTGTAGAATCGATGTATCTATGAACATGACCATCTATATTTTTGCCCAAATCAAATGTTCTCAAGCCAAGCATGCATCACTTTAGACCATCCTGTGTTGCGACATTTACCGTGTTGTTTTCCCAGATAACCTTGTTTGCAAAGTGTCCGCGGTTGTAAGGCATGAAAATTACTTAGACGGTCGAGCTCCACCACCGATGGCCATCAATTCAGTGTAGAATACTGTGTTCTTCGTTAGCGAGTAGGTCCTGATTTGGGACAGGATTACTTACTCAACGTTGAGTTAGCTGGTATTGGTCCAACAGCATGATCCCCATACCCAAAAGCAGGTGGCAAGGTCAATTTCCTAGATTCTTGTCAGATATTGGACAAAGGCTTGATCAATTATATTGAATCGATGGGTTCAGATGGGGAAGGGGCACAAGAACTGCTCCAAAGAGCAGCGTCGGAAATCTTACCTTTGATCGCCAATGCACATATCTAGAAGACCAAGTTCCCATCTTGATAAAAAGCTCTGTTAGACAGCAATATCCTAGAATATGTCTGAGCCGGAGCGGAGTCCACGAACCCTTTGATGACTTCCCCAGCGCCGATTGTGAATGCGAATGGTTCTGGAACGCTACCACCATAGCCTGTACACATGGTCAGCAGCTTTCTCGACTCCAAAGAACACTTCAAGACGTACTCGAATCAAACAAGGTTCCATCTGTAAGGGTTCCATTATAGTTCACCGAGATCAAATCCCCACTCTTCGTCTTCAGACTGCATTCACTCGAGCGAATGACCTCAATGGTCAGACCATCTTGTGCAACCACATAACCGATCGCCGCAAGGGCAAGCAAAACCAAGAAATGCTTCATGTTTGCATCTCGGAGACCAACGTGGCTTTTCCGTGCCAAAGTTACGGGGAAGGGTTTCTTCTTGTAGATGCAAGCTGTGCACCCTCCCTTTCAGCCTGAACTCGGCATCTCGAATTGATCACCGGCACTTCGAACAAAGCGATTTCCCACAAAAACCTTCCAATCAGTAGCCGAATAACTTTGAGCGCGACTGATAAAGGCATCTTATTGGCCCCGTTACCTCAAAATGACACATTCCCCAGTCGCACAGTACTACTTTCGACGGCCTCACTGCGGACCTCACATATACGAGGTATTCAACGCCATTGCCGCCAGCAGCCCAGGACTCAATCCTGCGACCAGGAGCGTGATGGACCAGCCTATAATTATGAAGCCAAGTTGTTTCCAATTGATAGCTTTGGATAGCTGTCGCTTATTCCGACGTCGATGGTTGCACCAGGTTGACGTTGTGTGGTTAGAGCCCGAGTCGTGATGTTACGAGGTCTGCCAACTAACTCGCGATGTTGATGGCATATCCTCGCGTCGGGTTGATGAAAATTGTTGCGAAACGTTTGTGGCGGTTGTATTAAGGGATCATGAAATTCCCAAATGCTTACACGTCACAGGCTCACCGATTTGTAGGAAAACCTATGTTGGTAGATGCCTTTATTTCAGGAAAGTGTGGTAGTGGGGAATGCAATTCAGCACTCGCTTAGTCCCCAAACACTTGAAAATCATTCGAAGACCTCTTGAGAACCTCTTAAATACTAACTCTATATGGCTATAGACAGCATGATGCAGTGAAGACTGATGCACTTGAGATAATATGGGGCCAAGATCATATTGGATGTAATGGAATTCTCCACAGCCCCCAAGTTCGGCTGGAATTCCTGCCATCAAGGGAATAGAGCACAAGCAGCAATAGAAATAGCCAACAATGCGAAGAATAAATCCCTGGAAGTGCCAGATGAAGTAGCTGGAGTTGCCTCTGCTCCAATATTCGTTCCTGATGCAAGTGTAGTCGTAGATCCAGTCGGTTTTCCCATTGCGGTCGGAGAGGGTTTTCCGCTTCCTACCATCAACGACGAGGTTGTCACTGGAGTTGAGGTATTACTATCCTCAGAAGCAACCCCGCACACTCCATCGCCCAGGCATATGTTTCCTGTGCTACAAAAAACACCACCACAGAACATGGCACTGCACAATCTCAGTACAGATTCCCAAGATGCAAGACAATACATGAGGTTTGTACATGCGCAGAACAACACTTCCCATAGATATCATCGCAGACAGTCCCGATGGGGCAGCATCCTAACCCAGCAGGACAAACGAAGTCGCTGTACTCTCACCAGCAGTTTTTCTGACAAGAAGTACGAATTCAATACTCACCTGGCAGAGCACGACCAAGATCCAGAAGTGTCACCCGGGACTGGATCATCATATACGATTGGGTCGTCGATAGTGGTCTCGAAATTTGGGATGCATTGCACATCGATACAACCATTGCCAGCAAGACACAATTCTCCTGTGGTGGTATCGCCACACCATGTGGTGCGGGAGTCGAGTACCTTTGGAAGACCTTGATATGTGGGTGTCTGCGTGCGTGCAACGAGATCCCCTAATGTTTCGATGTTGACGTCGTGGGCGTATGCTTGAGATAGTGAAGCGATAGAAATCGCCATAAGCGAAAATGAGGTTACAGCCAGCATGATGTCGACGAGCTGCATCTATTGAGCTGATATATCAGAGTATAGCAATGCATTCAACAGGATAGATGGTCTATTCCCCTTACATCTTATATAACCTGTCGGACCGATCGTATCTGCTGTGCTCGCCCTCAGCCGTAGCTTGGCGAGCCATTGGCCATCATGTTGATGCCTTCTTTGGGGTTTATATCGACCGATTCGATACAATCACTTTGAACTGAGCTGAACTCAGATGAGAGAGGCTCCAAGATTCATGGTATATAATATTCCAGTGCAGAGTTGCCAACACAATAGGTTGCGACATCGGGATGAGCCTGTACCGGCAACTTTGAGGACACCAGTGCAGTCCGATTGCCAACCTACTGCAAAGGAACTACGAAAGGACTATCTCGAGAAAAGGAATTTGCGGAACAGTCGAAATTGAGGTTTAGAAGCTCATGTTTGTTATCTTATCTTCTGCTTTGTTGTGCGCTGCAGCGCCGGAGAAAGCCACAAAGCCACAATACTTATATGAAGCTTGGACAGCGCCACGAATACTTTGCTGGCTATCAGGAACGACCACTGAGCATTATGGGAGCTAGGTTCAGGCAGCCATGTATCCTATGGACGTTTTCGCTCGATGCATGTAAGCAAGCAAACGGACGGGATAGTCAAAATGGTTCCCTTGGATTGAACAGTTTTTGCCTCGGGTATTTGCAAACTGGGACGTTTGCATCTGATATGGAAAGACAAAATTATTTCGAACCTTGTGCCTTTCGGCTGGATCTCCGCTTTTCTCTTGCGTGTGAGTTGAAGTTCACCTTCCTCCTTACGAGATGAGAAACACTCTCGCGTGACTGAATGGCGTCCACGCTGGCGGCATTTCTCCTGAATCATTTTCTCCAGACGGTTTGGATTCTTCCAAAGCTTCTTCACAGTCTTTCACAATCTCATCAAATCCATTTACTAAACATTCTCCGAAAATGGCGCAATGCTCAACCTGTAGTGCCGAGCTTAGTCCCTCGCGGACTTGTCTTTTGTCGTTTAAATGAGCACTGCTCCCAGTCTGGCGAACGAGAAATGGCACCCGAGAACCTCTCAGGTAGACGATAAGGTACTTGCCAGCATACCGAGTGTTCAATTTGCGGCTCGGTAGTAATGCCAGACCCTCAGAAACAACTTCACTCCTCTCGTTGAAGCGCTGATATGCTGCTACCCGTTTCGTCTCGATGATGGAAGTCTTGTCTCTAACAACAGCTACTGCCTTATTGTTGTCGTCATTCCATGCTATGCTTTTGCGTCCTCGGGCCAGGAGATGATACTCAACAGAATCTCGAGGAGGATCAGCTTGACGATTAAGAAGCCGCGCAAGAATCGGAAGAGAGTTGGGGTATGGCCGTTCTAGTGAATTTCCTTCCTGCAGGGTCAATTCGCCTTGGTTGAGAACATGTTGCCATTGTTCAAGGATTGCTTCCGTCAATCTGGACTGATCTTCACACCAGCGGTCCCGTATATCTTGGAAGCGAAGCTCATCATTGCCCAGTAGTGCAATACTCGCTCCGTACTCTACAACCTCGCCAATGATGACGCCAACTGCAGCGAGGGTCTGTTGACTGGCCCACATTCGGCTTCTGCTGACAGAAGCTTTACGTACTTCCGAATGGAAATGGTTCTCGGGCTCGAGAGTGCTCAGGATGGTCCGAGATGTGTATCGGAACTTCCAGGGAGAAGGAGTATTCCAAGCGCTGCGATCCCAATTGGGGACCCATGAGGGCAAGTACCCCCTTGCTTCCTTTTTAAGAGGTACAAAATTCCGTTCCAGAACGAAATCCCGTGTCCGGTCGTCCCAGGGATTTGTCCCTACAGAACAACTGGATTGAGGTGAATCGGGCGAGTCCAACGCATCAGACGAATCAGACGAAGCAGACGAAGAGCACGAATCTGTGTCACGTAAACCTTCAAAATGGCGCCGGCATTTGGAACATTGAGAGATGTGCGGTTTCCCAGTGGAGAAGTCGTCGATGTAGCTGAGGATGTCGTAATTTCGATCCGTTTCCATGACATGTCTAGCAAAATCCCTGTATACTTCGGAGCACAATTTGTGATAGTCTACAGCAATCAGATCGCTGTTCAAATGGATACCAGTAGATACACCAAGTAACGCATATATCTTGTCCCTCGGGTCAAAAGCTTCCAATTGACGGGTCCTCGACAAAGTATTGAGAATTGATGAGTCTCCACCTTTGTAGTTCTCGACCTTTGAGTGCCAGGATGGCCCCAGATCTCCCATCCCATGTGCTTCTTGGTAGCTGAACCTGGCATGAAACATATCACGAACGACGTCGATCTTTCCACTCCTGCCGATACTGAAGCCATATCGGTCGTGATATCTGGGGCTCAGTAGGAGAATCTGGCAGAAATCATCCCAAGCGATCTTCCGATTTCCGCATTGAATTGTCACGAACCTCGAGACAACCACTTCCTGGAAGACCCAGACCCTCCGAAACCACGGGCGTCCCAGGACATCTATCTCAACATCGTCCAGATCGCCTCGAAATTCCAATAACTGCTCCATCTTGGCCGGAATAGAGTGGTCTTCATCACCATCACCATTCACTGACCACTCGCTGTTCCTCTCCAAGAAGTTCCACGCTGATTTACCCGTATTACCGCCATCTTGATCACCAAGATAGATGGTCGTCTCCTTCGCTGCCGAATAAATCGCACACATCTGCTGGACCTGATGACTCCGTTCCGTCAACTCAGATTGGTTGATACAGATGGCATCTACCCATAGCCTGATCGGTCGGTCACGTCGGCGGATGTGACGCAGTGCCGAATGGATGTTCTTTCCCACTGTCAGCTCAGACGAGCCGATAGAGATGGTATGACTGTCTCTTTCATCGCCCCAAACGTAGGATATTGCGGTGTAAGCTCTCTCTGGCTGGTGACTGTCACAAAGTCTCATGCCGATGAGGTCACATTGTGGTGAAGCTGTGAGGTCCGATGATGGGTGAAGTTGTAGAACACGAATGGAGTCTGGTTCGAGTAATGGCTGATATTCGTACTTTGTAGGCGATAGCTGAGCCATGATTCCTTATATTTGCAAACGCTTTGACGTCAAGGTCAAGGTTATTGTAAGGCTGTGAGAAGGCAACCAGCTGAAAAGATGCACTGCTGGCAGGCTAGCATCACGTGGTCATGCGGCAAAAAATAGACGACCATGGGATTTTTTACTCAGATTTCAACTAATGCTATCCACGTGGTGTAAAAAGCCTAATGATATGTTAAAGCCATCAGAAAGAAGACTTGCTAAGCTCTTCCCATTTCTTATCCGACTCGGCAAGCTCTCTGCCAGCTGCGGCACCATACTCAACCGCATCTGGCCCAATCAACAATCTCAAAGGCGGATCCTCAGTCCCAGCGAGCTTCAAACAGATCTCAGCAATCTTCTCCGGAAGAGAAGGCTCCTGCCCAGCATACTGCTTGATCATATCCACAAAAGCTCCAACAGTCGGCTGATACGGCTCACTGACCGGAGGAATGGTCATGGAAGACCCAGCCCAGTCAGTCCTGATACCTCCAGGCTCCATGACAGTAACCTTGACACCTAGAGGACCAGCTTCCTTCGCCAGGACAGTCGAGAAGATATCGACTGCTGCTTTGGCGCTTTGATACGGTGCGAGTCCAGGCGTTCCCATACGGCCACCCAGGGAAGAGATCTGGAAGATGTGACCAGAACCTTGCTTATGGAGGATTGGAAGAACAGCTTTGGAGACATAGACTACTCCGTAAAAGTTGGTGTCCATCTGGGCTGTGAAGTCCTTGATAGTGATGTCTTCGATGGCTACTGTGTTGGCGTATCCGGCATTGTTGACGACGACATCTATTCTTCCAAAATTTTCTTGGCCTGCTTTGACGACTTTGATGACTTCTTCGTTGTTCGTGACGTCCAAAGCGAGAGGGAAAATTTTGGAGCCGTACTTCTCAACGAGAGAGTCGAGCTGGGATGGCTTGCGGCAGGTCGCGATGACTGAACCCCCTGCGTTGAGGACGACTTCGGTAATGGCACGGCCAAGACCTCGAGATGAGCCAGTGATGAGCCAAACGCCTGTCATGATGATGCCTGAAGAGGTTTCTGAGAAAGTTGTAGGACGTGCAAGAGTGAAGCGCAGGTTGTTCAATTGCTGAAGAAGTTTTGGGAAGTAATAGATGTTTGCTATAAGCTTGAAAATTATTGAAGTCAAAACAATCACAAAGGGGAAGGAACATAACACTTATAAATAAATTTGACATATGTATCCTATACCTCAATCAGCTCCCCAAAGAAACAGAGCTGCTGCTAGTATGACCACACAGGCGGGCGCTCCATGTGGGCATAGCCCGACGAGGCCGCGTCTGATAAGGTGTACGCAGGAGGAATTACTCGCAGAACCACGATACGGCGACCCGATAACCTCAACGGCCAAATTTACGCTCTGACTACATCTTCGTGAAGAGAATAACCCAATAGATGGAGATGAATTAGGCATGCAAGCCCGCTCGGAGATGAAATAAGGTCGGCAAGCTAGCGGGCGCCCTTCCGCTTCGCTTCCAGGCGGCCGTGTCACCCCGTCGCCGTACCATGACGCTGACTGCTGATTCCACAAGTAACAATATCCTGATATACACAAAGCACTCAGGGCACCAGGAAAAACCAAAACCAATTCAGGGGTAATTCTAGCTACTTACTAGGATATACGGGTCTATACCTGTGGTCTCTATCAGTTTCAATTTCGATGGCAAGCCTTTTGGAAAGATCGTTTGCCTTCCCACTGGGGCCCTCGTCGCCGCAAGTCGTTGGCAAGATCCACGACATGGCTGTTGCTCTCCATGCAGCTCCTGCCCGATAGGATGCGAATCCATCGCTAGTAAGCACATAGTACCTGTCCAGACTAGGAAGTAGGAAGACTAGGTCACCTGATATCAGATATGGAAATTCTTCTAGGCGTTGGCCAGGTACAGTGACACCCTAACCCTAAGATCTCAAACATCGAGCAAATGAAAAAACAACGCATGTACACTTGTGAGTTACCCTTAGCCGAGACCAACACTGGTCTCGATAAGTTTCGCGAACCAATTTCATACTTATTTCCCACTGTGCCCGGATGGTCCCCGATGATCATTCTTGGCCAGCTTTCAGCCAAGCCAGAGACTTGCTGATAAACGGCTGGAGCATGTTGCTCAGTACATCAATACTTCATGAGTCAACCTTATCAACCTGGACCACTGCTCCTGGGTTTGTGCGGTAGTTCTGAACGGCTCTTTGTACTGCTGCAAACAGCGTTGATCACAAGCCTTGAGGCCCGCTGGTATCATGGAGAATATACTCATTGCAGCTTTTACCGAGGGGTATATGCACGTCTTGCTGTATTATTTACGGAATTGTCTCTCTTCGAGAACTCGAGCATTGAAGACGAGATCGGGATACCTATAATGGATGGAGGTGTCGGTGTTTATCCCGATATTCTCGGACATGTTCCGTTCCTACTTGACTGCCCCAGGCGATTGACGGTTACAGTGGGGGTGATGACGATCCTCATCGTGCCATCAACAACCCGAAGCGGGGTCCCCGCAAACTGTGTTACCAATGGCAATTAACACCTCGAGGTTTAAGAACTCTACAACTCTCTTTATGTCTCAAAGAACTTTCCCAAAATCAACCAAACTATCCTGTGCACTGGATCCCAACAAAGTTTTGCAAGCCAACATGACTACCCTACCCGAGAAAGAAGGCTCCTTTCGTGAAGTCGAGGGTACAAAGGGTCCTGCGGATCCCACTCTTCAAATATACGTCGAGTTTGCTTCCAAAGATTTGCAATGGAAAGCTATACAGAACAAGAAACTGCTTCGAAAGGTTGACATTCGGCTACTCCCGTTCCTGATTCTGATGTATCTCCTCAACTTCCTCGATCGATCGAATTTAGCCCAAGCTCGACTCGGATCACTAGAGGCAGATCTGGGTATGACAGGAACCGACTTCAACCTTGCGACTAGCATTCTATTCGTCGTATGTCGACTTCTGGCCGTGTTGATACGGTCCTCGCTAACAATGGTCAGGGATATTTGACGATGCAATTGCCGTCCAACCTACTCATCACTCGAGTCCGCCCGTCAATCTACCTCGGTCTTGTCATGACGCTTTGGGGAATTGTCTCAGCTGCTCAAGCTGGTACAAAGTCTTTCGGTGGTCTCCTCGCTTGTCGAATCATGCTTGGTGTAACGGAAGCACCTTTCTTTCCTGGGGCCATCATGCTCATGAGCTCGTGGTACACTCGAGACGAATTGGCTCATCGTATATCTTGGTGTAAGCTACTTCCTACATGTTTACTCTTTCGAGGCTGACAATGTAGTCTACTCCGGTAATGCGCTGGCGAACATGTTCGGTGGCCTCCTTGCTGCCGGTATTCTTGGAAATCTGGACGGAGTGCGTGGAATCACAGGCTGGCGATGGCTCTTCATTATTGAAGGTGTCATCACTATCGGTGTAGCCTTCACCTCAATGTGAGTGTCACTTTCTCCTCAAAGATATCATTACCGACCTCCCCAGTTTCGTCCTTCCCGATTTCCCCGCAACAGCCAAATGGCTTTCCGACGAGGAACGCCATTACGCCCAATGGCGGATGATTGACGATGCAAAAGAGTCCGACGACGCCAAAGCCACAGGCCTGATGTCTGGTCTCAAGCTTGCCCTCAAAGACTATCGCCTTTATATCTTCATCATCTTCCAGCACCTCTCACTCCTCTCCCAAACATTCCAGTACTTCTTCCCGACCATCGTCAACACGCTAGGCTTCGGCCGCATCGCGACTTTACTTCTCACAGCACCAGTATGGTTCGCCACATTCCTTGTCTCACTCTTCGTGACTTGGACGTCTGGACGGACTGGAGATCGCTCCATCCATATAATGTGCTTGATGATGGTTTCTCTCATCGGTAACATCATCGTCATCAGCGCAACTGGTACCGGCGCACGCTTCTTCGCGATGTTCCTGATGCCTATGGGTGCAGTTTCTGCCTATCAAATCATCGTCGCCTGGGTCGCAAACAGTTTCATCAGACCAAACGTCAAGAGATCTGCTTCCATTGCAATTTGTAACATGATTGGGAACACGGCTTCGATTTATGGATCGTATATGTATCCTAAGTCTGATGGGCCGAGATATTTAGCTGGTGGTGCGGCTGTGGCGGGCATTTGTTTCATCGTTGCTGCTTTGGCGTTCGTGCTAAGGCTGGTTCATATCCATGAGAATAAGAAGCTAGAAAGAGCTGAAGCGGAAGGGTTGAGTCCTGAACAGGTCAGCGGTGAGGCTCGAGGGGCCGGATTCAGATATGTCATTTAGAGGTGCGGTGGTGGGTGACAATCTTGAAGGAATGGTTGCATAAAATCAGTTGGTGTATTATGAAAGATAGAAAACAGCCTTGAGGGTTTGCCCGGCCAATCTTCTGCCCTTTCGTCAATAGTCGTGGCGGTTGAGGTTGTTCCTCATTGGCGAAGTCCCCACACCCGCTTTTCGGTGTCTATTTCCAGGGCGGTACAGATGCAAGCCAAGGCAAGCCACAATTCAGCCTTGGGAATACCTGCGATTTATTTCCTGTGACTCAAAAGTCTCTCTTCATCAATGCATTTATTTTGTGTGGCTTAGATTTCGTTCGTTTCTTCAATTACTATCTCAATATGTGGTATTATATCCTCATTGGAGGAAGTGGCCTGCTCTGCTATCAGTCGGGTCACAGCATGAGCGATTTTGCAAGTGTTGGCGCTGTACCCTGTGAGTATCGCTTCATCAACCAGTATCCCGCCTCCACGGATATCAGCAATGGCATTTTTCGATGCGGAATAAATATCATGTACCTATTTACAAGCTTAGGGAAGCAGTCTCGGCACTGAAGTATTGTTGACTGACTCTACACTTCCACGAAGCAGGGTATGGAGTCGCCAGTGCCGTCCTCGCAATTCGCTACTACCAAAGCTTTCTACGCAGAATATCCTATATCCTCCTGCTCATGTACTGGTTCGCCTACGTATCAGGCGGTGGCTATCTACAATCACAACAGTATTCGCACATTTTATTCGAGCTTGCAAGGTCACGAGCTGCAGACCAAGGAGAAACGGACTCCTTTGGCAGACATTGGACACTCAACATCGCATCATTTCTAATTTACACCGCGATCAATGACTTCGGAGATGCATTTCTACCGAAGTGGTTCTGGTCCAGACTTGCTTTCAACATGTTCCTGGAGTTTATTGTATTTGGGCATCATGCTTATCAGCTCTTTCTTCAACGGCAGATAAATCGACTAGTGAGGTGGAATTGGAATGTCTTCAGATGGCGAGACTACGGCCTTGAGCTTATGTGGTCTAAAATTACTCGCAAATTCGACAACAACTACACAAGGGCATTGCTGTACACTTGGTGGTGGCTCGGTCACATGCTTTACAAACACTTCACTCCAGATCTCATGGGCCGCATCTCGACCAACATGCTAATCCTACAACTTACCACCTGGATCTTTGACGGCTGGAAGAAATCCTCTCCTTTCACTGATAATGCGGTTCACTATGCGACTATTTATTTCATTTGGTTCCGGGAGCTCACTCGCTTCAGTAATCCCAATCCCCCGGTGTACGAATACTCAAAGCTGAAGAAGCCGGACCATATCCGTTTACTCCTGCTCCATCCACGCTTTGGCTTCCGCCCGGTTTCGGGTAGCATAGTAGATGGACCTTACATGCGGCTCCTTTTCTATGAAGCAATATCTTACACATGGGGGAGTCCTGAAAGGTCAGAGGAGATCATGGTGGATGGGTGTCGAATGATGATCACGAAAAGTGTCTACGAAGTCCTGGCAACGCTCACTTCCCAATTCCTCCCTCGACTGCTCTGGATAGATGCGATTTGTATCGATCAAGAAAATGACGAGGAAAAGGAACAACAGGTGCCGCTCATGGACAAGATCTATTCCAGCGCGCTTTTCACAACCGTCTTCCTGGGCCAGTCACCACTACCAGGATCCAACGTCGCAAAAAGAACAGATGGTATTTTGCCCTACCAATTTGACGGTATCGTCCCACCAGATGAACAAACGCGTAAGCATTTCGAAACCGCTCGGCTGGCGATATCCACCTTCAATGAATTCAACATCCTGAAGTCTCCTCTTGAAAGCAGCGGCAAAACCATGTACGATCTCTACGAGACCTTCCTCCCGCCCTCATCAAGATCAAAACAATGGCAAGCCCTCATCACCTTTCTCCAACACCCCTGGTTTGCCCGAGTGTGGGTCGTTCAAGAAGTCGCTCTATCACCACATGTTCAAGTCCGTTACGGCGACGAGACGATCGATTGGCGGATCATGGCTTCTGCTGTCGAGATGATCCATAATCTCAGGCACTTTCGATTGTGGCTAGAATGGTCACATAATGTGCAGATCAGACATGCAGAGCATTCTAGTCTATATAATATCATGCGGATGAATAAGCTCAGAGAGAATTTGTGGCCGACTGAAAAATACAGCTATGTGAAAGAAGTCACGATCACGCATGTTTTGGCGGAAAGTACGTATTTCAAGGCGACGAATCCGAGGGATCAAGTGTATGGACTGATGTCAATTTGTGGAGGGGAGAATGGGTTGAAGGTTGATTATCAGGCGAGTGTGGAGAGTGTGTATATGGCTGCAGCAAAGGAACTTATTGAGAAGAGGTCGTTGGGATTGTTGTTTGGTCTGGCGGGGATGGGAAATCGTGTTGGATCGGAAGAGAGCCAACTCGAACTTCCTTCTTGGGTACCGGATTGGGCCAACGCACCTAAATATGATAGAATTAAGCATCCAGGTAAGCAGGTTACTTTCTCGTTCCTCGGCGCCATAACAGAGATTGAGGAGGGAGATGGTAATTGGAAGCTGCTCGATGAGAAGGGAAGTAAGAACCGACTGACTCAATTCTTAGTTGAAGACACGTTCGATTACCGATGGAAAATCGAAAGCAGGAAGAAGGATGAGCCCAAACCTTCCGTCACGATCAGCAAACACAATACACTCCTCATAGACGGTGTCTTAGTCACCGCAATCGCCGAAGTCGGGCCATCACTGTTCAACACATCGATCACCGAAAGCAACGGTGTCGTGGATGAAATGCACCATCTCTATCAGAACTACGCCAACTGCAAACAGTTCCTCACCATTTCAGCCTTGACTCACGAGCAATATCCTCATGCCGAGCGCCAATCCTTGTTGGAAGCTTTCCACGTCTGCTTAGCTACTGGGCGAAAAATCGGCCTCGCTTCATGGGCTGAGCAACTGAAACATTTCCGTCTACGGCCAAAGACCGAATCAGAAGCTGAGCGAGAGAAAGTGTATAATATTCTGCAAGAGATAGATGGCACGACGCAGCAGATTGAGAGGTACTGCGGAGGAAGAAGGGTATTTATAGGGGAAGGCGGGTGGATCGGGTTGTGTCCGCCCGGGGCGATGAAGGGGGATAAAGTGTTTGAAGTGAAGGGGGAGAAGGTTCCAATCATGTTGAGAAAGGTGGGAGTCGGGCTCGAGGAAACGTATAGATTGGTTGGAGATTGTTATTGTCATGGACTAGAGCCTGAGAAGATGGAGATACCAGAGCTGAAGGTCGAAGTCATTTGAAGTCGATGAAAGAGGGGGAATAGATGTTGACATAGAGATTCTTCGAAATAGATTACAGGTTCACAAACCAGGACCTCACAAGATCGCCACGCCATTCGGTGGACTAGCAACTCCTCCTGGAACCTAAAGTATATCAGTGATCATCCCCTTGAATGTCATAGGAGAAATAACTCACATTCAGTGGAACACTACTAAAGAAGAACGTCCACTTCTTCAACCTCGCACATTCCCCTGCCAATTTCTCCAAATCAAAAAGCTCTCCAATTGGCATCCCCCACCCCGCCAAAAGCCACTCATGCATCCAATGCGTCGTACTCTGAAACGGCAGTGCCTCAAAAGCTGGCATATCACCCGCCACGGCCGCAAACTCCTTCTCCCAGATCCATCTCAAACTCTCCTCGGACGACTTAACTCCAATTGCAGGAGGAGGATTAGTAGCTGCGTAGGCAGAAGCTTCTTCTTCAGGTAGACGCTCAAGTGATTTGACGAAGCCGCTGTGAATGAAGAGAATATCTCCAGGTTGGAAAGTGACATTTTGGGATGCGGCGATAGCGTCTAGTTCTCTGACGGTGATCTCTGTGGTTGAACGCAGGGCGTGGCTGAGTCCTTGGGATTTTGCCCATGCTGCGTAGTCGAGTAGGACACCGCGGCCGACGACGCCTCCGTTTTGAACCCAAACTATACATATCAAGTCAACAAGAAGCGATCGCAAGCGTATGAGGGTTGCTCACCATGTATCCCGTTCCTTTCCGAATTCATAACCTCCTCCTGCTGACACCCATTGAAATAAACCTTGTGATCCTGATACCCAAAATGCCTGAATCCGTCCCATTGGGTACTAGACTGCGTGTTTAGCGTCAAGATATCATCGTTGACTGTTCTGGGCGTTTTTTGGTAGATATGTTGGCGGAACTTCTGCCGGCCGAAACAGGGCACCTTCGGCATGTTCATGGGCCAATCTGTGGCGATTCGAATTCCGTGAACTATCTCTTTTGTGGCAGCCAGGGTAGTTTCTGGAGTCAGACGATTGAGCATTCCAAGTTCGTCTTTGGGTCCAAAGAGACCCCAGGCGTTGCCTCGAGGGCCGTCGCGCTGGAGGGGGAGGGAGCTGAAGGGTGGGGTAGAAGGCATTTTGTTCTTATTCGTGATGGGACCGACTTAGAATGTTAGGGAGAATCGAATCAGAGGATTTAGTAATCACAAGAGTAATGTCTATTAGTTGAGCAATTGAAGAGATTGAGAATATCGTCTTTATTGAAAAAGTCCTTGATAAACACGTGCTGTAGCGGGGTATTCGTTACCTACCTAGGTATATAACGAAGTAACCCCGCGTTCGGCTAAATAGAGGGCGAACGGGATCTTGCCTCATTGGCTTAGATTGCTACAGTTGAATTATCTACAATTTCATTGGAGTCTATTCTATCACTGAAGATCGAAAGAAGGCGCTTATGGGGCGTCGTATTGATTATTACGGCGGGGCTGTGTCCGTAAGAGGCTAGCGGTGTAGACCGTGATGCTATATGCACCAGGCAACACAGCGAGAATTCTCCCCGTCGATCTTGAGCCATCTCACTTCTGCCTCGTCCCTCATAAACCGACTCTGAGACATGCTCTGCGACGCTTGCATTGGCTTGGGTCAATCTCTTGATGGGATATTTGTTTCTGGTGATTGGGCCCATGGCCACTTCAAGAGAGTTGTTGTCAATGGCGTAGATCAGTCCGAATTCTAGGCAGCCTGGTCATTTACTTTCTAATGTTCCTGTCGTTCCAGGAAAGTTCGCTTTCAAGCAGAAAGATGCCGTCATCACCAGTCGACAACAAGTATGGTTGACGCCGCAGAAGCAGGCTGCGAATTGTGCTGCTTACTGCTCAAAGAAACGGGAAACTCAGGGACGGGGTTTGAGTCCACTTTCGACCTGGAGAAGACACCGATATTTGCGCGTGTCGTGCATGATCTAAACGGCGATCTGAGGGTCGTTGCCTCGAGGATACTCTTCTATCAGAGTGAGCCTGAAGACTCCCTAGATTTGCAAGCTTTCGGCACCAGTTTGGGGATCTACGTATATCCAGTCAAGCTACGCTATGCTATTGATTCTGCAGACGCGAATTTGGGTTGACTTGGCCAGACGACCCAGCTTCCAGACCCAATTTCATCAGAGGACAGCCAGTCAAGCCCGAAGTATCATCAAGTGCTTTCATGAAAGCCAAGAAATGAATTGAAGACTGTATCAATTTGCATCCACGATGTCGCAATCCGCCAGAGTTTTTTCCGCTGCGGGTCGTCGATGTTGGCTCTCCCGATGGAGCCGAAGAGCCACGACTCAAGATTGACCAACAATCGAGAGCCCCTTGGGTGGCCTTATCTCATTGCTGGGGAGGTGGCATCTCCTCAGCTACTCTAAGCTCAAACGTTCACAGGAGGTTCGAAGTGCTTCCCATGCCATATCTTCCTGTTAACTTTCGAGACGCGATCACTATAACAAGGGCACTTGGTTACCGGTATCTATGGATTGATGCTCTGTGCATACTGCAGGACTCGCAAACGGACTGGCAAAGCCACTTGTCTCAAATGGGAAATATCTACCAATTTGCCGTGGTCACGATTGCAGCTGATGTCGCAAGCGACTCCAATACTGGCATTCTATTGAAAAGACACCAAGCCGCTATCAGTGTACCTGTTCCGTACAGAAGTCTAAGTCTTGAGGCAGAAGGAGTGCTATATTTCAGACCTCTGCTCTTCGAAAGTCCTAGAGGGCCTATTCAGAAACGAGATTGGACACTGCAGGAGGGTCTTCTTTCCGTTCGCAGCCTCAATTTCTCCGAGGACCAGCTTCTTTGGCAATGCCAGACAACAAAGATAATTGAAGGGGAAATAGATATTCCAGACACCCAGGGACGCTACAGAGGTGCAGCATTTCCTTATTTGAAGCGATCTTTTCTTCTTCCTAATGGCCAATCCGATGTAGACAAGAAACGGGATCCGCTGGACACTGAGGTTTTCATGTCGACTCCTTCTGGGGAAGCCCTAGACCATGGGTACCTCATAGTCAATGAGTATGTAAAGAGAAGCCTCACAGTGGAGCAAGACAGGTTTCCAGCTTTATCCGGAATTGCCAGCCAAATCCAAGAACGAACTGGATACCAGCAAAGTCATACTCAACTTTCTTTTTCGCTGGTTCTGTTTTAGTATTTAAACGTGAGCAGCCGCCGCTTTAACCTGAGCCCAAGGTAAGCATTCCTGAGTATGGCCGGAGCAACCTGAGCACGGCTTGACACGTAACAGAGTCGGCCTGAGAAACCACCAAGGGGTTATTTTTGGTCCTGAAGGACCCGTTTTGGCTCCCTTATTAGTCGCTTAGATCTTACCCATCTTATGTCAAGTATTATGGAATGGATCCATATTCAGCTCCCTTACCTCCGATGTTTTCCTGGGTCTATTTCTTCAGATCCACATTCGCTTATTTTTATACATCAGCAGCACTGAAACTGCGCCGCCAATGAGCAGTCTCAGAAACGCTTCTCATGTAATCCCAGCCCAGTCATGTCCAAGACCATATGTAGGTAGTCGATAGAAATTGCGTTATAGGAATACTGCAAATGTCTCAGCAGGTAGTCATAAGCAAAGAATAGAATTTAACATACAGCTGTCCAAGCAAGCCTTTTCACGGAATTCCAAATTAAGCGAGGTGCGGGTAGATCGGGAGCAAACAAACAATGCGGAGTACTTGTGGCCAGCAATTCAAAGAAACTTTGCTCAGGGAGACTCTGGTGTCTGTTCCCAAACATTAAGACCGACTGCTAATCAAGGAGTCCTCAGAGTATTACAGAAAGTCGATTGATTGGTGTGGAAGAAAACTAAGAAAGCTTGTGTTTGTCCTGTCTCCACGCAAAGTCTGAACTACCGGAAACCTCCATAACACAGGTATATAGCCTGCCTCTGAAACCAAAAGTTGGAGACCTGTTTGAAATTTTTAATACTTTGGTCTTTCCTTCTTCATCATCTCCTGGAACCTCTTGAAATTTTCAAACTCTTCCATCTGCATTTGACTCGACACAGTAACACCTTCGTCTCTTGAGGAGCCCACACCAACAGACTTGCCTTTGGCTATTGAACCATATGCATCTCTGATGCGGGGCAAAGCTTTCTCTTCTTCGTCATCATCATCATCATCATCATCATCGTCACCATTTGCATCGTCATCCGTGTCAGATGACTCCTCGGCCTCGCTCTCAGGATCCTTAGTATTTCTTCTAGCAGGACGAAGATGCCTTTCTTGACTCTGTGCGGAGTGGAAGGCAGAATTCTTGCCTCGATCAGAAACACCAAATCTGTCGTACCGAATATCCTCTCGCCAGGCTACGTCCGCCTCTGTGGCTCCAAGTGTTTCTTTCATGTATGTATCGAATTCCTTGGATGCTTCTGCAACCACTCGAAATTCTTCCTTGCCCAGAGTCGTGGATTGCGCTCCAGATTGACGAGAATTGTACTCCGCAAGGGTGATAGCAGTTTGGAATGCGTTTCGGATTTGTCTTTCGATTCAATTTGATTAGCAACTTATCAAGTCGCTGTAATAGGTATCAATATGTAAGAAACTTGCCTTCCATTCCATGTAATGAGCCCTTCCTTCGCCAGACGTTTGTAATGTGACTTAGCAAAGCTCGTTATCTCCTTCGACTTGACTTTGAAGTCCACTTTCTGCGACTCTTGCTGTTCTGCAAGCGTCCTCTTAAGAAGTATCTTATACAGCTGGAGGGTCGCATGCAGGCCGAGGTGTGGATAGAACAGACTCATGTGAATGCGGGACTTGAAGGCAGGGTCGATGCTTCCAACACGGTTAGTAGTCAAGAACAGTATACCCTTAAGAGGTTAGCGCTATTTGCTCTACTGTTTCTTTCGCTTACACTGTAATACTCAAGAGTGCGGAGAAACACGCTGACAACCGCGTTTCGTCGCAGGTCTGTCTTGTTCCTCTTGGCCATGAACACACTACAAGTAGTTCAGCTGCCTAAGATCAAGATTGTGCTACTCCGGGGAAGACCTGCACCTACTCGGCTTCGTCAAGAAGAAGGACACAACCCCATCTGTGAGCAAGTTGGAAATTCTTGTCAAGAGAGGTCTGGACGTCTGAGGCCGTTTCTCCAATGTCTCCGCAAGTCACTGGAAACAACGGGCGTTGTGTCAGGTCCGCAACGCATTCTGCGGTCGAAGTTTTCCCAACGCCTTCAACATGGTCAATTTGATGACTTCATTCTGTGGTATTTCAGGTGGTAACAGACCTGGTTCGCCGTGGAGAAGGATGATTAAGCCCTTGCCTGAACCCAAAATTAGTCATAGAGCTGAATTAAGATGAGAGTTTTCAGCTTCACCTTTGCCTCTGACGAGATCCATGGACGCCCCTAACTTGGAAGTAGCGGTCAAATCTGTTGAATTTCTTGCATGGATCCTTACTAGTGCCTTTACTGTTTTTTTATGTCCATCAGGTCTGCGATGGTGTAAGATAGGTGAAATCGTAGAGACAACCTTTGGAAAACTTACAGCACTAGACTATCGAAGTTGTTTTCATAAACGACATCTGAGAGATCATTGATGTTCACCGTCACTGCAGTTGGTATCAGCTTCCAGTAAATGTTAAAATGGTACCTTATGGCATACCCCACTGCCGGCTTCTGAGGACAAATCCATATGCCCAATAAGGAAGCAGTATTTTGTCTTTCTCGGCAAGGTCACTTGCTGGAAACTTCTTCAGGGCATAGAGATTTTTCTGAATATAATCGTCAACTTTTGCTTTGTCAATTGCAAGATCTTTCTGAACGGTGTCACTTCCGCAGCCTGGATTCGTAAGCAAATGAACCACTCCAGCCATCAAAATTGTGGTTTTTGAACTTGCTCACATCCTTCGATCATCTCTCCATGCGTACAGAAGGGCGGTGCTTGTGTCTCACGGCTGTCCCCCGCCGTCAGATCGTCAACGTCAAAGTCTAATCTTTTGTCCCATGCCGGATTTCTGTTGATTGCGAAGGTCGTGTCAACGATTATCTGAGCATCAATCTGCGGAGGAACAATGTTATTCTTTTCTTGAAAACATGGAAGGGCGGTAATACTTCTTCTGCAGGCTCATCCAACGTCGTTCCCGTTAGCAACTTGTGCGCATATGGAGTTTTGGTCAGTTCGAGGTATCTTGTGCCTCGGTCAACGACATCTTTTTCCAGCTCCTTGTAGGATGGATCGAGTTTCAAGGGAAATATTGTCAAAGAAGTAATGAGTCTTTTGCCTTGATATCTGTTCCATCATTAGCTTCCGAATCAATATTCAGCTGCAAAGTTCATCGTCCAAGATTCAGGTAAACGAACTTCCGGATAGAAAATGAGATGAAACTAGGTCCAAATGATGATCCATTAAAACCGAGGTTGTAACAATCTATCACAAAGCCATCAACAGCGACAGGCTTCTGTTCAGGATGAGTCTTAGAAACCAAGGTCTCGCGGCCACCCTGGATAGTGTTGTCAGCATCAACTCAAATATTCGACACCAGTGAGAAAAGTACATGGCGTGTACTCACCGTGAAATTGATCACTCGATAGACTTTACACATTCCAGATTGTTGTATTACATTATCTCCCAACTTGAACAGATGCCACAGATCTTCGTATTCGATGGTGGTTGCCGTACCATCCCGAATCTTGCCTCTCAGCTCTAGCGTTGATTTCAAGTCGACATCAAGAAACTCCAGTAGCAGTTTCAAATCAGTAAGAAGATCTTTGTCGTCATATTCCATCTTAGGTTTGGTGTTTGTTATCTCTTGCACTTTGCCTTTGGTGTTCTTGTCGGTTTGAGTCTCTAACTCTGCGACGCTCGCTCTGATTTGCTTCTCAAATTCGCAGAAGAGCTTGAATGGCCTTCTAATTATGATTGCAGAAGACTGAGATGCTTCCAACCGTGCGCGGTGGTATCTTGGCTCTATAGATTGGCCAGAGATCTTTCCAAGGTGCCTGGACAACAGAATTGGTCGAATTCTTATGGCTCGTGGTGATTGTTGGCTACCGGCATCCTCTCCACTCTTAGTATAGCTTGCACCAGGATCCTTGTGGGCGAGAAGAACTTCTAGCGCAGGCTGTAGACGTGGCAGAATTGTTTTCGATGCTTCGGTCAATCGGAATTCAGGACCAGTAGATCGCTTCAGCTCATGAAGATATACCGGGTTGCTCACCGATTTCGCAATCTCAAAATCTTCTGGTAAACCTTCTACCTCTCTTCGAAGCTTCTTGACTTCTGCCTCCAGGTTCTTGACTCTAAATTCAGTGTAGGCTGTGTGTAACATGGCTTGCCTACTTCTGGCTTCCAATCTGCTTCTCTCTTCTTCAATCACCTCCGGGATCAACGATGGGTAGGAAGCTGTACCAACTTTTCGGAAGGATTTTTCTGGATCGTCTTTATGGTCCATGACCTCTTTGGTAAAGGTTTGGAAGAACGTCGCTTCTTTCTCCATCTCAGCGCTGATTCCAGGATCCAAGAGCTGGGCATCCTCGTTCGGAGCTGCTTCACTGCTATATTGAGGGTCCTTGGGGTCATCATTCGAAGGTAGCTGGCCCATCGCAATAGTGCCTGCTGATTGGTCACTGTCAACACTGTGCACCGTTCTCCCTTCCGTGAGCAATGCAAGCTCGTCAGCCTGCCGGTCAACAATCGTAGACGGTGAGAGCGCCACATCACTCATGGTATCTAGAGCTGACATGGCTCCGATTTGCAAAATGTCTGCTCTGTGAAATATGTTAGGATCTGACAACGCTTTCAAATTTGGCGAAGTTCAAACGCTCCGGCTTATATGTCGTAAATGAGGCCGATGGCGTGAAGGAGCGTGAGTTCATGGGGCGATGTTTAACCAATAGGACCACCACAGTTACTGCTGTTATCTATGCATGTGTTCCTGGGACTGCATGAATGAGATAGAGGCTGCATTTGCTGACGAATTAATGCCGAGTGTGGAAAGAGGTGCCACCCAGCTCGTCCTCATGCATATGCCGCTAGTGCGGTTGAAAACTATGTGGCGGTCGATTCGTTTCGAGATCACGATAAAGGCACAGCCTAGCCAGTCATCTTAAAAGCCTTGCTCGCCGAGTACATGCATGTTTTGGAATGATCGTCTAGCTGGCTTTTCTGCAAACACATCTGCGGATACTACATTAACCCCATTTTCGATGACAATCACGGTCTACTAATTCATAGACATTGGAAATGCAAATGGAAAAATATCATCAAGAAGAATCGGGGTTTTCCCGCTATCAGCAAGTCGCAAACGAGGCTGCAATGTTTGTCGAAAAGAACGTAGTGATAGCAGGACAGCAGGCCCCTGTATATGCGGGGCAGCTGGATCGATTTGTATCTATAGAGGAAGGACATCTGTTGCATCAGATAAGGTGCCATTCCTCTCTCCTGTCCGCAATTTGAAGGGTCTAATCAACCGAATAGCGACGAGCTTTGGAAAGAAGCGGATGCGGAGAAGAACAAACTTTTTGCACTGATGCAGCAAGTACAAGTTAAACTCGGCAAGAAAAGCAAGGGAATTTACAAGCCAGTTGATCTGAAGACCTGTAATTGGGGAGAAGTAATGTCAGAGGTACATGCTACCAGTCAAAGCTGGAAAGGTCTCCCTGGAAAAATGTCCACGGGTCGAAGATGCCTTGAAAAGTTGGGGCAGGACTCGGGAGCATTTCAAGCATGGCTCGGAGTACTACCCGCAGGAGACTATGGAGCGAGGTAAGATCAGTCCTCAGCCTCACCCAGCGAAATGCTGATGGTTATCATTTAGTATATGCGGGGTCTTCAAGCTCGCTGTTGGTGTGAGTCAAACAACCCATAACTCTTTTTACCGCCTGTTCTCATAAATATTTTGGGAAAGCCGCTGACTCCCTAGGCAGGCAGCAGGAAGATATATTGACGTAGAGGAGAGCATTTTTGATGCTCTTGCAGAGCTACCAGACATCATGGAAGGTGCTCGAAGGTACATACTGATCTACCAAGACTACCCAAACCAGTCGCTAGAGCGCAAGACGTTTGATTTATATCTTGCCATTCTGAAGTCACTCAATCATGTCGTGCAGTTCTTTGCTGATAGCACTGCAAGTAGGTATTCTCCTCAGATTGACACTATTTACTCACCTAATTAGTGGCATAGGAAAGTTTTTCGAACCAATTGCAAAGCAAAAGTCCTACAAGGCTGACCTTACCGAAAGCCTCGAAGATGTTAGGAAGCATATTTCGAGGATTAAAGAGGTGGCTCAACAATGCCTGGCAGCTCGAAGTGCGAATATAGATAAGAATGTGATTGAACTTGTAGAGAGAGTGGACACTCTTCCTCAAGAAATTGGAGAGCAGGTTGCTCAAAAGCTCTACCGACTTTTGCAAAGCAGTCCACTATTTCAAAACAAAGGACATGGCAAGTTATCTCTGCCCAATCGGCGAGGTCGCAGCTGATGGAGACGATAGTTACAGAACTCCGAGGGGACGGAACTCCGAACAACACTATTGTGGGGACAACCAAACACTTGCTTGAGCCAGCAAAATACAGTGAACATCTTGTATGTGAAAATTGGGTATTGTGCTAACTTTATTCCAGACCTTGCAGCAGCCGAAAAACTATTACAGATTCTGCGTTATGACCCTGCTCATATAGCAGAATCTCTCAAAACCTTCTTGGAAGGTGGTCACAAATTGGACGACCGAGGAAAGGCACAAGCGTCGGCCATGGTCGACAGCGACAAACTGAGAGTTTGGCTTGCAGAAAAAGAGACCTCCAGCTCTCTACTGGTAAACGGACGATGTGACATGGAAGCGACAGAAGGTCAATCTCCCCTGAGCTTCGTGGATGCGCAGTTAGTGAGAGCCTTCCAACGGAGCAAACAAGTACTTGTGATAAGCCACTTCTCCAGCCTCTACTGGGATCCAGGAAATTCCTCTAGAGGAACACCTACTGTTAGGATGGTGGGGTCTCTCGTCGGCGGCCTGCTCACCCAGATGTTGGCTGAAGGGATCGAGGTAGACATCTCATTCTTGACCAAAAATGATTGGAAGAAGTTGGAGGGCCTGGAACTGAGTAAACTTTGCATCGTCTTTCGTGAGCTTACGATGCAGCTCCCGGTTGGCACTGTCATATTTTGTCTCCTGGACGAGGTAGTCGTGTACGAGACTTCGTCCCTGTCGGCTGAGATAGATGCAATCATGCGACGGCTGACTCGTTTGGTGACCAAGCACACCAAAGTTGTTTTCAAGTTGCTTGTTACCTCTCGAGGCCGGAGTCTGGACTTCCAGAAGTATTTCAGGGACGAGGATATCCTCGACCTACCTACCCATGTTGAAATAGACGATTTCGCAATGTGGAAGGTTCAGAACATCGGCGAGGAAGATAGGAGCCATGTTTAATGTTCCACTTAAGTTAGTCTCAAATCTTTCCTTCGCTGGTTCCGTTTAGTCTCCAGACGTGAGCGTCGACTGCGTTAACCTGAGGCGACGATGAGTACTGTTGAGCACGGCCTGAGCAATCAGGGTATATCAATAGAGTTAGCCTGAGCATGCATTATGAAGCCCGATTTAGATCGAAAGGGGCCATTTTAGCTCCTTTGAGGCTTTGTTATACATTTATTATCTTATCTCTAAGTGCGAGAGCCTACTTTGTTAAGAGCTCCTTTCGCGTGTAGCTTGAGTAAATGCTTCTGGGTTGTCAGTAGAGCCTGGGTAGCTCTCCCGTAGTCCGTTATACTTTCAAGGCATGCTATACCCTCCGAGCTATCTTCCTGGTCCGTCAACTATCACTAGCTCTCCTCACGGTTAGTAACCCTTTCCTAGCTCTCATATACCCTCCTAGCTCTCTTCCCAGGTCCGTTACGCTTTCCTAGCACGTCACGCCTCGCTCTCTCTTATCCGTCACGCACACCAATATCGGCGAGCTCTCCTACCTCACTTTTGACTCTGTAAAACGCTCCTTACTAAATAGTCCGCACCAATTCCCGTCATCAAGTAAAAAGCTTTTTATCCCTCCCGGTGTAAACTAGCCTTCCCCTTTCTCCTTCTACTACTCGCGTCTCTTCAACTAGCATACCCGTGCCTTGTCCTATAAGGTAGGTGTTTGTGACGCCATATAATCTGCCGTGTGTGTCCCTCTCATTGAACCTGGCTTGCCCATGTACTTCAAGTCATCATCACGTCGACGACGGGCGTGGCATATATAGCACGTGGAAGCTCGAAAGCAATGCTATCGTCAAAAGAATATGTGTTTCTGCCAGAAACTCTCAAAAGTCGAGTAGCCAAAGCATTTGAAGGGAAAGAAAGGTTTCGTGCCTGTTTATGTCTTTGACAATTTGGACACAGCGTAGCTAAAGTATATCAGCAGGGCGTGGTATGAAGGGGAAAACACTAGTGTGGATAAGAAATTAGATCGGGCGTATTCTAATCCTTAAAAGCATCTGTTTCAAAGAAAAAAATCAGGACGCTTTGATGTGTCGATGCGCTTTTAGAAGTGTTATGATGTTCTGTCGTATGTTGGTTTAGTTATTCTACTTACATGGATGCGTAGTATAATTAATACTAAATAGTGATAGTCCATCAAGGTGGCACGTAAGACTCAATCGGGGTAATCGAATACATTGGCAACAAATTAAATTAAGTTGCAGGTGAAAGTGAAGCCATATGTTCGGTACTGTAGGCGATATAACGGGGCGGGGTAAACCTCCCTTACTTATTACTGTCCTCGTATCTGTGAATGTATGAAGTAACATATTTGGGATTCCTGACCGTAGTGGGAGGGCTACTTCAGGCCTCTCGCTGATATCTACTCCGCCTCGTCCGGTAGATTAAAAGCAATTAAAGCCAAGAACATTTCTGAGGTTTGCGGATCGTGAGACCTTTCTGTTTGATTGAGACCTTCATGCTCAACCGCCATGGGCGATCAGCCATGACATTACGTGCATCTATTTTCACGAGGATTGGTTTCAGAATCCTTTAAAGCCTGTTTGAGCTCCCCAGGGATCATCGCCAAAATTGTAAGAAAAAGAGCCTAGTCTATATGCAGCCTGATCGGAAATTAAATGCGTGAGTGAGTAGTAGGCACTGCTCAGGGGCTGCTCAGGTTGCTCAGGTTGCTCAGGTTGCTCAGGTTGCTCAAGTGAGCTAAGTAAGGAGATGGTGATTGGCGCCTGAGTAGAAGCAGCGAGCTTACTAACCGACCTGGGGACGAAGAAAAAACAGTTGTGTTCAACTGCCAGTACAAAGCTGGAATATGGGAAGAAGATTTCCACATTGGATTATTATGGTCTTCTAATGGCACTGGTCAGAAGCGAGAAAATATCAAGTGCCCTTCATGGACTTGGGCAGGTGTTGTGTTTACAGGACCCGGCTGGTCGAATGCCCTTATGATATGTGGTCTGGTCCTCGGTCAATAACAAGGAATGTGTTCCCAACCGTCATCCATAGCAGATCTTTAATTAGGGAGGTCGAATTGGAAACAAGGGAAATGGTTTCTGGTGTTTTTGAGTCGGGCACAATCACCATCGAGGGAAAGATTCAAAGCGCTGGCGATTGGAATTCTCGTCATTCACTTCCACTGCTGTACAAGAGAGGGGAGAGATTTGATCTCAGTGATCTAGTCCAGTTGAGAACTTACACAAAGCCGGTTACGGATTCTCCACATATACTTTGCGAGCTTGACTACCACGAGGACTGGCCGGAGAACTGGACAAAAGAAAATCAGACCCGATTCGAGACAAGAATAGCTTTCGTTCAGATATATCGCTTATCTGGACGCAAAGACGAGGAGGGTGGTAGCGACTATTATTATCGTGGTTACGAGAAGCTGGCCATCGCCTATGCCTTGATGATAGAACCGACTGGCGAGGAGGGGGAATATAGACGTCGGGGCATAGCGGAGATACCGTGTGAAAATGGTATGGCTGATGATGGATGGGGTATCCGAACCGTTAACATCATCTAGAGGGCAGCAATGACAATTGATGCAGGACTGAATAGATTCTCAAGATTTCTACAAAACTCTTCATATAGTTCTGATTCGGAAAGAATGGAGATCCGGCGTCTCCATCCTCGCTAACCAATGGCAGAGGATGCAGCCATCGTGTTGCAAGAATGCAACGATCATAGTCCGATTTCCTTAGATCGTTGCGAATTCAATAACTTAAGGTCATATCAAGGCGATGTCGCGAATATCCCAGCTTAATCTCAAGGTCGAACAAATTGCAGTGGCTACAGATTCTCAGACTTTCAATATTATCGCTCAAGAAAGGTCGAGCGGTACTTTTGAGGAAGTGGCATGTGGTGCCAAGCAGCCCATTCGGCCAGCAAGCTTCAGATTCCTCCAATCTGTGAAGAGAGTGTCGATCGCTAAAACGAAGGAGCCGCTTGGCAACTTGGGGTTGTGGTTAGTGGACGCCACACAGGGCTGCAGTCACGCTAGCGAATTCCAAGACGGGTCATCTAGAAAGCCTACCTAGGAACATGAGACACCCGGAATATACATAACAGGCACCCGTCATTATTGAATCCTTCTACTATAATGTCTGGATTTGGCATTGACGTTCGTGACATCGATGTGAGTGAAAATTGCGCGAAGGAGGATCCGCGCGACACTTTGTTCATCGACTTGGATATTCCGCGGCCGCCCATTTGGAATTCCACAGGATAACAAAACATCGATCCGATTGGACTATCAAAGACCCAACATGTATTTCCTCGAAACTTTGCTGTTCATCGCGACATTCGCGCCGATGGCCAGCGCGTTCTCCCTCTGGCGCCGAGCCGATGCAGTAGTTCCAGTATCACCAAGAGCAGGAGACACCATCGTCACGAACTCCAACTGGGACATCTTTTGGACTCCAAATGGTGATCGCAATGTCACAATCACTCTCCAGCAAGGAGAGTCGCAGAACCTGACTCTAGCGCACGTCATATCTGGTAAGAATTGACCTTTACTTCCAACCCTTTGTAACTTCAATTCAACTATTCTATCTTTTGAGAGTTTTGACTCACAGAGGCGCTTCCTTAGCATCCACACCAAACAATGGCTCATTCGCCTGGCGGGCGCGAGAAGACAGCTACCTTCGTGCCATAACTCGCAGCAACAGTCCCTCCAGTGGCTGTAATTACACTATGGAATTTCGCACCAACGGCGAGGCTTTCTACTCCGATTTCTTTGCCATCCTGAACGAAGACGATGGAGGTATCACAGCGAATATGTCTTGTGGAGGAAGTACACGGCCAGCTACAAGTTCTGGTGCTGGCTCGGCTGCGGAGGCTGGCAATAGTGGTGGATACTCTACTGGTGTGCTTGCTGGGGGTATTGTTGGTGCAGCGGTTGGGATGGCATTGTTGCTTGGAGCGCTATTCTTTCTGGCGCTGAAGAAGGACTGGATTGTCACGGGGAAGGAATGTAGGAGGAGGGTTGATCAACGTGGGATGGCAGGAGAAGCTGGCCAATTTTTGCCACAGCAGGAGGTGCATAAGCCACATGCTCCGCAGATTGGGGGCGAGCCGATTTATCAGATGCCGTAGTGGAGGAGGTGCGATGCGCGTGTTTCTATGCCAAATATTTGAATACATAATGCTATCTAAGCGCTATTGCAAGACACATTTGTTGGAGCCTCATTCGAGTATCGTGTTCGAGGCAAGCGAGCTCGCCATTTCATTCCCACAACAAACTTCCCAATCGGGCTCAAGATTCAACAAGGCTCTTCGATGAACCAAACCTCGTCAACCAATCATACAATTCAATCGCAAATCGCACAGGTTGGTCCACCATAACCAGATGTCCCGCATCCGGAATAAAAGCCTTCTCCTTTAATCTCCCTCCTAGCCGCTTGATGAAATCCTCCACTTTCTCCCGCGGGATCCATTGATCCTGCTCTCCCCACACAACTTTCACGTCACATCTGACACGTCCATACAAATCAGCATCCAGCATCTCCGCCACATCACCATCATTCGCCTGCGCGATCTGTCTCACAAAACTGCGCTGCCCTTGCCCATCACCTTCCGTCCAAGGCTTGGCCAGAGCATCCTCCCAGCCTGCGAGTAACACGTTGGAATCATGAACCGCACTCCGAGTCACAGCTCTAACAACTGCTTCGAATATACTTGGCGGTAATTGCAAGAATGTTTTTGCTTCTGAGCGTGCAAGTTTGTAGAAGCCGTCGCCCCACGGGAGGACACAATTGGCATCAACAAGCATCATCGTGTCAAATTCGCAGTCATGGAGGAGATGAGCGCGTAAGACGATCGTTCCGGCTATGTCGTGGGCGATGATAGCTGGTGCTGAATTGCCTGATTTGCCGTCTAGCTGTACGTGCTTGAGAAGTTCTGATAGAGCAAGGGCTTGGAACTTGACGGACGTGTCGCCGAGAAAGCTATCTTCGGGAGTGTTTGTGTTGCTGCTCGCATCGAAAGCCTGCGATTGTCCATAGCCTGGGAGGTCGAATACTAGAATCTTGTATGAGCCTCTGGCCAGAAGTGCTTCAATAGTGGGTTTGAAAACAATTGATGACCAGGGTGTGCCGTGGACGAAAACTACACATTTGGCTTGGCGAAAGGAGGTAGAGTTTTTGTCTGATTTCAGAACGTTGTATCGGATATCCCAGTTCTGAAACTCGAACGATGAACGCAAATCCATTATTGCAAAATCTGAATGCAATTCAATTTTGACTGGTAGAGACTTTGAAGTTGATATAAGATTCTGTACGTACTTCCATGAGAATCGGCAATTACGTCAGTGATCCACGTCTCGCTTACAAACAAGCAACGCCTTTTCAGTGACAACAGTTTCGATGACATGGCGAAAACGAATGAGATTATTTTCCACTGATGTTGAACTAACTTGATACAATGAGACACACAGTCCATGTGAAGTTTCCTCAATGCCTCATCTACTTGTCCTCCCAAAGCTCTTTCGTCGCGGTAGCCAACCATCGATTCGACTCACTGGAGAACTCTGGAGGCTCCTGAAAATGCACCTGATCCAAACTTGTCTCAGCAACCTTAGCAGACAGACTCGAATCCTCCAAGAACATATCGTATGCTCGAAGAAGCGTGCTCATCGGCGTTATGTGCTCTTTCGGGAATATCGCCAGCACTTCTTTGGGCGCCAAATTCGTCGGAACAAATGCCGGACAGATGCAATTGACCGTGATGTCTTCGCGATGGAAACGAGTCCCTGTTGCGCGTGTGAGTCCTACTAACGCATGTTTGGCGGCTGTGTATAGCGGATCGGACTCCATGGGACTGTGGGACGTATGGTTAATACACTGAATGGAAGCAGGCCTCTCAACAACCAGCAAAAATGTTGACGTGGGCACTTACTACAGACCCCCCATGGATGAAGTGATGACCACTTTACCGCCCTTCTTCTCTTTGTTTTTCCGTGCAAAATACTTGAAAAGCCAGATGCCTTGCACGACCGCGTCCAGGTCGACCTTTAGCGTTGTCAAATCCAATTCCTTCGGGACACCATTCTCGTCCAGCGCTTCATTTTCCTCGTACAAGTCTTGTGTCTTCGCAACGCCGGCATTGGCTGCAAAGAAGTCTAATCTGCCACCACCCCATTCGAAGGCTTTGGAGAAGAGTTGAGCTTGCTGCGAATAAAAGGCGACATTGGTGGTGACAAAAAGAGTGGAGGAGCCGAGTTCAGCAGAAAGCTCTGTGCCGAGCTTGGTGTTAATGTCGGCCATTATGACGAGCCAGTCTTTGGAGATGAGGTGTTTGGTTAAGGCAAGACCAATGCCAGAGGCTGCGCCTGTAATTATGGCTACTGGTTTTGACATGGTGTTCCGAAGCTCTCAAAGGCTGAGCCGATAGAGAAAGACGATGAGAATTCCAGACACCACTAAATTGAACGGAATCAACGATAGAAACTGGCAGTACTGATTCAAACAGGATGCGTATGCAGGTTATGACACTAAGAACAAGAGACCGTTCCTCCCCCCTTGCTAAGCGAGCACTATTTCTCGAGGCGGGGGCGGGGTAACGGGGTACTGTCACTCCAAAATTTTACCCCATCACCTCACTTCTTTCGGAACCCCCATGTGGGGTAGATAATCACAATCGGTAACATGTATCCGACAAGACTGTATGGATTGAGCAAGGCTATTTGAGATTGTTCGACTTTTACATCTACAGCTGGGTTGCCAGCCAGGCATGGAACTGACCACAATCAAGTCGATCAATATCGTTGATACACCTGAAATGGCCAATAAAAATTTGTTTTGCAAACGCCTGGAGCAAGACTTAGGACCCCGTAACCATACCATTCACATCAACCTTAGTTGCACCCAAGAAGAAGCCATCCCGTTGAGCCTTTTGCCACTCCTCCCGCACCACAGTTGCTCTTTTCTCATCTCTAGGAACGAAGCGTGCCTTGAAAGGTTTCGGTAAAGTATTCGCTCCCAATTCATACGCATCATCGGAAGTATCAACCACCTGTACTGACCCATCAGGATTGAAACCCGGTTCAATCCTGAACGCCCACAAAATCTTCGCCAGCGTGATGTACAAGCTGTTCTCGGCAAGGTGCATGCCAGGACAAATCCTTCTGCCACCACCAAAATCGAAATGATCGCGAGCATATGGATCTGGATGGCTCGCATACGCTCCTGCTTTGTACGGATGGTTGAGGTATCGCTCAGGTTTAAAAGCATATGGGTCCTCGTAACGAGTAGCGTCCATGTGAATTGCGTATTGGTGAATGCTAACGATGGTGCCCTTAGGAATGTAGAAATCTCTGTAGATAACATCGGCAGTCGTGTAGTGCGGTGTTCCAATGTTGGTGACAGGTCGAATTCGTAGAATTTCCTTCACCATGGCGCGGATGTAGGGAAGATCATTCTCGTGCTCGAAAGTTGGCGAGGAAGATGAGCCGACGACTTTGTCGAGCTCCGCATGAGCTCGTTCTTGAACCATTGGGTTGGCAGCGAGGTACAAAATCAAGCTGTTGAGGGAGGATGAAGTCGTTTCAGATCCGGCCTTTCGAACTGTCAGAAAAATCGAACTTTCAGCACCTCGTTTGAATATACCTCAATCATCGTGCCCGCCACGAATGCTGCCTGAACTTCACCAATGTCCTGTTTCTTGTAGTCCGTTTCCGCAAACTGCTTGACAAAGCACTCAGGAGCCGATTTGGTGTCGATTTGAACCATCAGATTATTCCAAAGCTTCGTCCAAATCTTGACTTGTCGCTGTTGGTATTTCAACGCTCGCGACCTCCACCACTGAAGGGAAATTGGAATCTTCGCGAGGGGAGGAATGAGGTCCGCCAAGAAAGCTCCAGGAGCGGTGCTGTCGGAGAACTCTTTCATCAGACCGTAAATCTCCCTGACATCTTCACAGTCCTGACTTTGTTAGTGACCGCCCATTGAGAGAAAATGGCACACATACCCATTTCGGAACTCTTCGACCGTACGTTGACGTCAGAACAACAGATGTCGAGTAACGTCTAATATGCATGTAGAAATCCTCCTGGTTTTCATTTTCCGTCAACAGATCAAACAACAGCTGCTTTGATTCGAATTCCTGGGACGGTCTATACAAATCAGAAACCTTGGGAGTCAACAATTTGTGGACAATTGCTCTGAGCTTCCGCCAAGTCGGCGTATATCCCATAAGCAGAAATCGCATGCCACCGCTGATAATGTCGTTTCCGACAGGCATTGGCGGCCTGCTAGAAGTGACGGCGCTTTGTTTGTCGATGATCTCCTTTACAGCAGCCGGGGAATTCAGATAGACCCGGTTCTCCCAGCCGATCTGAACCTGCATGATCTCCCCGTACTTGTCTGCCCATTCTTTCAATATCTTTTGTGGTTGTGGGCCCAATTGAAGCGTGTTTCCAACCAGTGGAAGCCCTTTGGGGCCAGGAGGTCGTCTGAGACCTTTGGGAACTCCACGGGAACGAAGCTGGTAGAATGAGATGGCACAAAGGCAGGCAAAGGCTCCCAGGTAGAAAGATATGCGGAGATCGAGAAACTGAGAGAGAGCCATGATGATCGTCGTCGTCTGCGCCAGAATAGTGTTGAGGCAAATGTAAGCAAGAGAGAGCAATGTCCTGCAATGAGCAAAGAAACTTCTTTTCACGATTTGAAATATATTAAGAGAGTAAGCTCACTAAAATTTTAGCCCAGAGATATTGGAAGGGCTATTGAACGCTCCAATTACACTGTTTGCGAACAAATCGAGGGGACCCCAGAGGCTAGCTGGGTCTTCATGCTTTTTGTGGGGGACTTCCGGAGGGCAGAAGGCCTTGACCGTAGATTAGCATCGATCGGCACATTCATACAGGTTGCTGAAGTTAGTTTGCAATTGGGGTTCTGATACCCCAACCCCGCAAAAGTCCCATGGTGGGATCGGTGCGGGGTAATTCATTAGCGAGGAAAACCGAATGAGAAAGATGTTTGTAAACAGAGCGTAAAAGTGATCGCCTGGAGACTTAAACCCCTTCCTTCATTTCATGCTTTTATAATAGTAATATCCCCACGTTTCAAGTTGAAGACCAAATATAAAAGGTTGGGACCAAGATGTATCACTAAAACAACGATGTGATGCTTCATCTTTGCCAACCGGAGACCATTACGGGATTACCATAATTCACAAGCAACGAAAATCATTCCTGCAGATCGAGTAGAAACTCTTTCACTAGCACTATCAGTCTATATGTCGATAAAATGAAGAAATACATGAAGAATTCCCCGGTCCGACGAAATTATACCAAGCTCGGAGCCGGAACTCGTCAACAAAGGACCAGATGGCTGTATAATCTCTCTTGTTGTCAAAGTGATCCAAAGAGCAACCAAATTCTCCCAAGCTGGGTTCCGCTCTTCAGAGGGCCTTTATTGAAGCGACTTGAATCGTACAAACACCACTGGCCGCCTCAAAAGTCTCCTCTTGAAGCTTGAGGCTTCTGACCCAGACGAAGTGAGAATCTCAGTGCCAAATCGAGCAGGACAGCTTATCATGTCGAGAATCATCGCCGATTAAAGTGAAATAGAGATATATGTAGATACAATGCTGATAAACATGAGATCGTCTAGAACAATTAATGAAAATTTTCCTCAGAGGCTTTATACCTAGAGGTAGCTGATGTACTAGGAGAACATACCGACATGTCATAACATTCGTTCTTTGCAAGGGCCATTGCCAGCCAGCGTACAATTTAGAGCATTGCCTTTCCGCTATTTAGACAGTGCAAAGACCTATCGTCTCGAACGTGAAAGGAGCACAGCTATCATCAACATAATTCCCCAGCGCCACACCACCACAGAACGCGGGGTTTGGCAGCCTTCCACAAGTCCCAGGGCAACCCTCAGACAGATTCGTCGCTGCAATATTACCATAACAACTAAGAATATTCGCAGCAGAGCGAGTACATTTCAAAGTGACTCGATTGGATGCCGCAGGATTGGTCTGGAAGAATATAGTTCCAAGATTCGTTGCCTTCTCCATACCTGCGACATGTCCGTTGCTGGCCAGAGATCTGTCGGCAGTGAGGGTGAACTTTGCGGCTTCAGCGATGTTGCTAGTGAATGAGGAGATGTATTGGTCGTCTGCATTTGGGAGTACGGCGTACACGATGTTGGGATTGGTGGCTCCTTAGATCTTGAGGTAGAAGGCGTTACAGTCAGCAATTGGTGTTAGTATTGATGTGGCTTTTGTCTTGGTGATGCCGATGAATGAGCATGCTGAGGTATACCGAGCTGCACCAGAACAGGCCGAGGCATAGGTTGGGACTGCGTGTGAAGTCGTTCTGAGGCAATGTTAGCGTTCGCGAACTTGGACGCTGAAGTCTGATAACGTGGGAAGTGTGACTAACTTGCCCTTGGAGGTAGGACGAGCAGTCTTCAGAAGCTGACGAGGGTCCTGGTTTGGAGCCGCTAGCTATAACAGCCCTCAAGCAATTTTTTCGAGCACATGTTGCGATGACATCTGCAGCCGCAAGAGTGGCTACTACTGGAAGAATGGTGAGATATCGCATCTTGTTGACTTTCAAACTCAGACCGATGTCAATCTGGAGCAGGTATGGCTACCAGGTGACATATGCTGGCGTGATAGCAGGTTCATTTATAATCCATTTCAAATGAGGTGAACCGAGCCGTCAACATGTTAGCGCCAATCAAGCTTTGGATAGACTGTCTAGTCAAATGGTGGAAGCTTATAGTCGCGGGAAACCTTACAGGCGAAGCTTGATAGTAGTAGTATGCTGCAATTGTTGATCTGAGTGGCTGCTCCTTACGATGGCTTCAAAATAGGTAAATGCTACATGTCAAATGTCGGCCACTGAACAATTAGCGACATTCGGCTCTCTGCGACATCTGGAGCCAACCCCAAACCGAATACTGTGCCACCGCTAGGAGAGGGACACGGAGAGGAAATCAAGCAAAGATTTGTTGTTATTTTGACCTCGGTCCCTGGGAGTGACATTAGCTTTTTGTTGACAGCCTATCAGATCCCGCGTTGCCCTCAATATTCGGAGAAAGATTCCGTTGCCCCACTTGGTGAACTTATGTCAACATCGCTTAAAGCCATTTACCCCTTGAGTTGTAAGCTAGCCACCTTTTCGATCGGATTCTGTAAGGAGATACAATGACACAGTATCGGGGTCATCATGGTTCCGAGTGCTTCGATCGCCAGAACAGGGTTATCACTATCTTTGACTCTGGTGAAGCCATACAGACGGTCCATACACGCCTGCTCCATGCACAATTTTAGTCTCGGAAGGGTTTTTGGAGGCCGTATCAGGGATGCATACTCTCGAACAGAGAAAAACTTTGTTGTTAACGAACCTGGCACTGTCATCACAAGGTTCTTCATTTATCTGCCATGAGAAATACCGAGGATGACTATTCGATGTCGCAGATGTAGCCTACGAACTTGGATTTGTGATGGCGCGCTATTGAACGCAGCCTCTGACGACCTTCTCCAAACGCTTATTTCTCGACTCGGGTTCCACTCAGCATCGAAGTCTGGTCAGTATCCTTTTCGCGAACACTGCTGGGAGGCTGGAAGGAATAGGACCTTTATAGTCAAGGTCCCAATGATTTAATCCCTGGCGCGAATGCACGTGATGGAGAAGAATTGCCGCTAAGATTCACCTACAAGCAAGAAAACGAAATGGTCCTTGACTTACAAGCAGACAAATCCTTCGCCGGCATTCGAGCTTGATGGTATCGTCATAACACAGGGTTACATAAATGTTAGCAGAAGGCCGATAGCTGTGTAAAGTCCCAGAGGGCTCGAAAAAGGAAACAAGCAATACACGAGAAGGGCAAGGGTATTCTGAGGGACACTGTCAAGTCGGTTCAGCCCGGTTGAGTGGCATGTTGATTGATGGTTCAGACCTCATCATCCCACGACTTATAAATCACCAAGAGAGTCAATAAGGGGAGCACACACGAACAGCCTCTACAAACCTTTGACTCCATGCTCTCGTTACTGTTCGATGAAATTTCTGTTCACACGAAGCTACTTTCTGGCCGGGCTTGTGTTGAATCGTTATCTTCGTAAAGTCGACTGAACTCTATGGTCTTCACCTTCGGGTTGTCAAACGGTTTATATATTCGGATATCTCGTTGTCATCGGGTAGGCTTACTGTCGTCCTTACAATAGAGTCGGATCTTGGCAATGGGTATGCTTTTGCTCTTCTCAACTGGTCTAGCTTTCTTGGAAACTTTCCATGGCGAGGGAAAGACATGAGAGGGCTCACGCGTTTCTTCAGAGCTACTTCCCCCAGATCGCCGAAGTCCAGGTCGCTTTCTCTCTCTCTGCCATGTAAGAATGATTTGTGTAAGAACCAGTATCGAACAGTTTATTTTAGTCTCGTTTATATTCTATTCTGCAGCTGTTGTAGTGGTAAATGTATGGACTGGTCAAAGGGTTCAATCTCCGTAAGTTAGCATAACGTGGAGAATGTAAACCACTATTTTTCTGGAGATGAATTTGGTATCGATTCGAGGCCATGCAGCTCAACCTCCTACCTGCTAAGGGATGGACAGGTGTCTAAGGATTGCTTTTCACGTCCAAGAGCAGTGGATGTTTGCGCGTTAAGTAAACGTACTGAACGTGCTCTTCATCACCAGGACTTGAGAAGAGGCAAGGATGCGAATACAGTTGTGTTGTCAGAAGTATCGTTGTCATGATCCTTATTACTCCCATCCTTCGGCAGACCCACGAAAATTAACGTCCTGAACTGACGAGTCGATCACCAGGTTACGCAATTTTCACAGTCGAGTAGGATGAGACAGCTACATGATATATCCAGAAGGCACAGCATCCACTCTTTTAGAACCCAGAGACAAAATGTACACAGTTCTCAAAAACCCACCAAGTCGCGATCCATGTGCATTCGATGCTGTTCCATCTGATCAGTGATGCAGTTCGTGATACTAAATCCGTGCCTTATATATCTACGCCTGAGAAAACCACCTCTCTGTGAGCCTTGTGATAAGAAGTCTCAAGGAGACATTCAAGGATAACCTCCAGCTATCTACCTCTGAAGCAAGTCGAACTATAGCAAAATGAATTACTTTCCTAAGGAACTGGGACATCACGTGATGGCTTGGTGAGCGTAAAAGACCGAGGCCGAGGGCGCGAGAGCATACTCCGTGGCCATTTGCAGCGTCAAGAGGAAGAGGACACAGAGAGTGAGGATGAGACTGTAGTGTGGGCAGTTGAATTTTAGTCGGGCTTCCCAGGGGATTTTGTATGGTAGTTGTGGTTAGAATTCATTCCGTCATGATCTGTAGGAAAATGAAAAGCAGTGAAAGTGAACATGAGGTAATGGGGTTTGATATTAAGAACATCGTATGTCGCTGTCAGATCTTTGTCTTTTGTCAAGTCTTATGTCTGGAAAGAAAGTAGCGACATTGGGAGCGAAAATTGGGAGGTTGACGGTAGAAAGCGATGAATTGCCGCAGCTACTTGGTACAAGTTGAACCTGTTATTACGGTCCAGGTTTCGTTTCCATGGATTCGTCTTCCTATCATAGGTGGTTTGTTCATTGAATTATTTTCTCTTGATGAAGTAAAGAAAGAACATCTAGTTTATAGAGTATAACGGTGAGCCGCCTAAAGTCAGCTAAGTGCTAATAACAAGATCGATAAGTGAAGACGTAGTCGCGTCTATAAGAGTATCTGAACCTAAGTGCTCGTGATCATTCATAACATTACTAAGAGAGGATACGGAAACTGAGTACATAAGGAATAGATCTCGCTTTTCTAAGTTTCTTAGGTAGGATAGCCAATGATTGATGAAAAGTTGCAGGAGCTTCAGAAGACTTGAATGGTGAGTGATATAGCTGAATAGGGATGTTCCAAAAGCGGTACAGAGCCGATGGTACGTTGTTGACAATAACATATCCTCTGTCAATGAATTAGTCGTCGTCGATATAGCACCGAGGACTTCCTCAGGTTGCACCTCCGGAGAGCTCTCTGTGGAAGAGATGTGCAAGCATTGAAGCCTATACGGAGAAGTGAAAGTATATTGAAGGTGAGCTATTCTGAAGATCTTTAAACTGTATAGCAAGCGTAGCCCGGGAAACATATACGTGCATTGTTCAGAAACTCTTGTGCTATGGTCTTGGATATCTCTCCATGTAGAAAGGATATATGCTAAGAGAAAATGTCTACCTCATCGTGAATCGTTGGATTTGATCAAGAAAATTTGGTACTGGTTCATACTCATGATTCACCACCGGCATATTTACCCACTCTCGCCCTATATTATTGCGAATACAGCACGCGTTGCTTGCGATAAAGTGTGGCACCGCAAGGACAAATAAACAGTTCAGATAGACCCTCTGACTGAAGAGGACAATTCCCAACCTCTTCGGACCGGAAACGCTTGTTCTCCGAATCACTTCATCAACCCGACAGGTGAAGATCCACCCCGCGCCGTAACCCCGCACCGTACCAGGCTCCGAGTTTTCGTACGTTTCCTATCCGAGCCTTTCTTAATGAAGTCCCCGCTGAGAAAAAGTATGATTCTGATCGTGTGATATCACCGCGCAATTCTCTTGGGAAGCACAAAATAAGGAAGAAGCTGGAATGGATGTAATGCTAGAAAGTGAGGCGGCCGCATCAATCACAAACCTCCACATGCAAGTCCAGTCACCAGTTCTCAAGAGGCTGACTGACATGTCATAACAACCTGAATCTGGAAGAAAAGTAGCGTAGCCGTGTTAGCCGATTCGGCTGCCTGTATTCGGATGTTGAAGAGTCCAGTCGAGTCCATCCAGTCAATTGAGAGTGGCGTCTCGTTCACCGACTTGTGCATTTGAGATGCATGTCAGCTCGGCTTACCTATAAGAATCACGTATTATGTGGAAACATGACTGGAAGGTCCATTGGTTATCCTTCTCCCCAACCTCGTAAAGACGCCTGCTACGTTAAGGAGACAAATACCACCATTCTACTCTCTGAGTTTGGATCCTGTTGTGTTAACCAAGTCACACAGCCGAGGATCCCAATAGAAGAGTTCGGGAAGTTCGGCGTGTTCTACAATATACTAAGCTTCGAGTACATGTCAGATCAACTAGGGTGCAGGTCAGGATCCGCTTTGGGAACGAGCGGCTGAGGATTAGCGTGGTGATAAGAGCCCGATGAATCGCCAAGGACGCCTATCGGCACTTGCCTCGATGATGCATGCAGCTGGGTAAAGTAAGCACACCGGCTTTTTGGTCCGTGGTCGGGGTGAGGAGATATGGGAGAGAAAATGTGTTGATGTGGAAGTGAGTTACTGACAAGATGAACGTAAGATACCAAGACACAGTATATTGTTTCATTGTTTCGAGAGATAGGAAAAAGGAAACATCAGATATGCCGTGATACGACCGTGCTACGCGATAAACAAGTCCCCACCATAGGATAAGAAACACATCCACGTTTCCAATGACGCCTTTTGGGCCTGTGAGCTGTCTGGTCCAGACCCAAAACAGCACCAGCGCATCCCTTCCCAACCATCCCTGGGATCCTCCCCCTCCAAACCCAGGCTCACAGGCATTCCAGCCCCGGCACTCGCGGACTTCTGCTGTGCAAGGCCACCTATGACAGGATATCACTCCCAACTATCGAGGATCAGACAAGCTTCACAATTGGTCCAACGACCCTAACTATGCCGCTTAGAGGGTAGGTGAGAGGATTCGCTCCTACACCGGAACATCCGGATTCGCGAGTTGAGCGACGACCTGGCCCTGGCCGTGACCGGAATCGTACTACGCCAGAGCTCTGACTACTCGGGTCCTGCCACTTGAGTCGACGACTCGACTACGAACACGCTTGACTCGGATTTATCAGCGTCAGACTCAGCATCATCCTCCTCCTCTCCGCGAGAGACATGACAGCAGGACAGACAGCCATGCCATAGGTACTTGTAGCCGGGACTACCCTACCTGCCCATCTCACTTCACCTTGTCCTTTGCTTCGCCTTACGACCTGGACTTCACTCTTCCGTTGCTTGCTGCCTTGCCATTTGTTGGTTTCGCCTTACGGTACCACTACTTGCTTGCAGAGTCGACTGTGTCGATGCCACGTTCGCTGGTCGGTGTGTGAATAGAAAGATTGGTTGTTATTGGAATTGCGATTGGGATATTCCTGGATTGGATTGAGCTGGGCTAGATTGGATTGACGACATATACATACGATTACACCTCTCCGCCGGCGTCGATGAGCATGCCTACTACATCTGCAGACAATATACGACCTTGACACTGGTATGCTGAGGAGTTGAGGGGAGGCAAGAAGGACATAGGCTACGGCTCTGAAAAACACGATTCCACGAAGAGCAGGAGACACGACGGAATAAAGGTCTGTACATGAAGTAAGGAAGGAGATACCTAGGCAGAAACATACCAATACCGAATCGATGAAGAACCTCCGCCGTGGTGGCCTTGCCGTCTTCCTCATAATCATATCATGGTTCGGTCTCACCGCCCTGCATAAATACCTCGATCCTAACGAACATGCACCCGACGAGCTACGAGAAGATGCCTTCTGGATCGCAACGTCTAAGAACTGGTTAGATAGGCAGGCATGTCGGTGGATAGGTCTCTGTGGTCTTGCGCACTGGCATCCGGATCCTGCGGTTAGGCCATGGAATAAGAAGAGGGATAAGAAGAGACATGGAAGAGATGTGCAGAGTGTATTGAAAGAAGAGGGGCAGGATGGGGAGGAAGATGATGATCGTGATTTGTGGGAGCAAATACCAGGCGATGGAGAGAAATTACGGCCCGGAGATTGGGATGGTGATACTATGGTTCTGAAAGAAGTACCGCAGTTCGTACTCGATCATGCGCCGCTGGTACATCTCTATTCCGGGGAACAGTTCTGGCCATCGGACATCAGAGAACATCTGAGACATGTGATGCCATATTCAAACCTCACAGAACTCAACATCACTGGATTCCGTCCTACAGTTGACAACCTACACCAATTGAACGAGGGAAGGAAAGGCGCATTTGTCTTCTTGCACAGTAAAGACGATGTAGAAGAGCGCCCAGACTGGTTAGGAAGCGCATGCAACAAGCCAATTCCCTATGATGATGACGAAGAAGAACCGGAAGACTCTGATGAAGAGGAAGAACCTCTCCTCGAAGAAGTCTCATCCGGGGCCATCCCTTCAGAAGAAGATCTCGAGACATGGTTCGACCCCTATGGTCCCAAACACAAAGTCGCCGCGCCCATCACACCAACTTACCAGACTGCTCCTGCCGCCAAGAAGCAAACCAAAGAAACCTACCGTGAAGCCCTCCGCGCCCGCTCTCCCGCCCTCCAAAAGCCAGGCGGATATTCACCCGCCCCGGCCATCCTCGTCCTCGTCGACAAAGGCTCCGGTATCCTCGACGCCTACTGGTTCTACTTCTACTCCTACAACCTCGGGACAACCGTCCTCAACGTCCGCTTCGGGAACCACATCGGCGACTGGGAACACTCCCTCATCCGCTTCCACAACGGCGTCCCCAAAGCCGTCTTCTTCTCCGCCCACTCCGGCGGCCTAGCCTACTCCTACTCCGCCGTCGAGAAAGGCAAAGGCAAAGGTCGAGAAGGTCGCCCCGTATTATACAGCGCGTTGGGCAGTCACGCAATGTATGCCCAGCCAGGCTCCCATCCTTACATCCTACCTTTCGGCCTCCTAGCCGATGTCACGGATCGTGGACCGTTGTGGGATCCAGCGCAGAATTATCTGGCATATCATTATAATACATCGATCACGCATGGCGCGGACGCGAAATCATTCCCTTCTCCAGATGGCGATCTCTCTGATCCAAGCAACCAGGACTTCAACCTCGCAAACGACACCGACCCGCTCTCACCCACAGACCCCAACACCCTCAAACCCTCCCTCGACGCCCGCCTCCGCACCACCAACCTCCCCATCTCCCACATGCGTTCCGCGCTGCAACCCGCATCCAACACACCCGACGCACCCATGGGATGGTGGTGGTTCAGCGGGCATTGGGGCGATAAGTTCTATGCTTTGGGGGATAGGAGACAGTGGCGGTTTGTCGGGCAGTATCATTATGTTAATGGGCCGTTTGGACCCAGGTGGAAGAATTTGGGGAGGAGTAAGGTTTGTCAGAGTCATGGGGTTTGTAGGATTGTGGATAGTTTGAGGGAGGGAAAGGGACGGAGTTGGATTGGGAAACGGTGACTGAGTGGGGAAAGGGCTGAGGGGGAAGAGGGCGAGAGGGGAGTTGGAACGATTGGGCTAGACTGGGTTGAGTTGGATTGGAGTTTATGATTTGCTGGATGATATGACGCGAACGCGAATCGATGAATAAGAGATGTGGTATCGGGTACCAGAGAGAGAGAAGGTGAGATGAGGTTGACGAGAGAAGAACTGGATATAGAGACAGATTTTCATTTGGCAAGCAGTGCGTTCTTTCACAGTCAGTCCTTAAGCTATACCTTGTACGTCTAGTCAAGAATCTTTTTGCATTCCTTGCTTTGCCTTTCCTTCTTGAGCTTCTGGGTGTGCATACGAAGTACAGTAGATCGAACGAATTGTCATGCCTAGTAGGAGTGGAGAAGAGAAGAGAAGAGAAATAGAAATTCCGTCTTGAGATAATGAATTTATATTTTCTCCATTGACGGACGGCCTTGCTTTCAGTTATATTACATTATATTATATTATCTGAGAAAGCCGAGGAGTTTCGCAACTGGGTTCGTTTCTACCGTCTAATGGGTGGAAATTGGGAAATTAGGATATCTCGGGATACTGCGGGGTTTGATAATTTGATGAGAAGGGATGGATGGATGGATGGATGGACGGCGTCGATAGGGACGAATCCGGTCGATGGGTAGTCATGCGTATGTTGACGATGGCATGGCATTCACGACCCCTTCTCTACCTCCAAGCGAGGAGACGATTGCGTTCTATTCATTCTACCTGGGTACCCTCTTAAGCTCGATTTAGTTGAGAGATCAGCGGAAATGAGATGTATAGATGAAGATGATGAAATATATATAATAATTTTTTTCTGGTTGGCTGAAGGACGTGCTTGAAGTCAATCCTATTGCTGCTCTGCGAGAGAGCGAGAGGTTCGTCGAGTGAGCTGGGAAGGAAGCTATGCTGTGCTGTACTGTGCTGTTTCATGCACTGTGGCGGGGTACTCGAGTATATCATGAGGACGGGCGAGGACGCCTTGGAGCCTGCTGGATCCTTGAATAGGATATGAGAAAGGAAGTCTACCTTGAGAGAGAGAGAGGCTGGGCGGTACGAAATGGCATGCGAGTATATCGATCTGTCCGAATGTATTGGCCACTGAGGGACCTGTACCTTATGAGAAGAGAAGACGGAACGGGGGTAGTAGTTGGGCTGGGATTTGCCAGCCAAGATCCAGGCTTCAAGTGGAGTGCAAGTGGCTGACCTTGACCTTAGTGAAGCGGGACGGGAGTGGCGTGTAGTGTAGTGTAGTGTAGTGTAGTGTAGTGTAGTGTAGTGTAGTGTACCTGCAGCATCTCATCTCAACCTCACCTCTTTCCTTTCCAATTGCCTCCTTTTCCTCTATCCTCGGGAGATATCAGATCTCTAACACCCGCAAAAAGATGCTCACCGACTGACGGGGAGTATGCAAGGTCGAAGGTACTGCGGCCTTTCCCAGCTGAAAGGAAATACCAACAAACAGAGACTGGCAAACGGTGCAATGCAGTGCAGTGCGGTGCAGAGAGCAAGGGTGCCAGCAGGTCGATGGCGCAGCGACCCGGCTCGAGAAGAAGACCATGGACGAGGTGACGCGAATCATCATATGCGCGGACCCATTGTGTGGCGGAGAGTCAATTCTATCATGCAAACAACATAGATAGAATTATTCTCGGAGTCACCGCTCTTCTTGATTCTGTAAGGGGAAGGGTGCTGAAGTCAGCCTCGTTGTTGGTTTCCCATGTCTGCCCAAAGGAGCAGATGTCTGGTTTTGGACGACCCCGATCTTGCCACGGCTTCGCATTTGTTTGCTTGCACTTTCATCACTTTTCCTTCAGGTTCTGCAGCTTTCTCGTTATCTGTTGCAATTTTGAGAAGTTTGGCCGATCATGCCGGTAGAAGGTATCTGATCTGTCTTGGTGCAGATGTGAGATTTCCCGGGGTAGTAAACTCCTGCATCGTTCGTGTCTCAGACTTTGCGTAGTACAGTGTTAATTGCACTTTGGTTTCTTCCAACTGGCTGCACTAATAGTTGTTTGGTTTTGAAGCATAGGAACGGGATTTTTGGGCCGAAGGTTATCACCCTTTTCAAGTAAATAGTGGTAAATAGTGTACAGATGGGATTTTGAAGTTTGAGCTATAATCAGTATCCAGCTTCTATATGACATCGCAAATTTTTTGATGGTCATTCCGGTTGTCATGTCTGTCTATCGATAATAGTCTTCGTTCCTGTTCCCAATCTACCGCAATCAACGTTTTCGATTATGCATCGTGCCGCTCTCCACAAAATATGTAGCATTCGAAACCTGATCAGAAAGGACATTGAGCAGGGGCGGGCTCTTTCATCTTATCCTGGAAGCTCACCGAAGTTGTTCTCTCCTGGTCGACGATCGGCTGCTGCGAGACCTTGTCAAGGCTTTGCAGCCTTCAGGCAAGGCAGAATTCCTTGCAAGCATGATCAGCTCTTTCTTCTCTCTATTTAAATGACGACGTCCGCCTTTTCAGTTTTCAGACCGTCATCTAGAAGTTCCTTCTCAGACTCGACTTTTCAACGGAATAGACGATCATCAAATCGTCATCAGGTACCCAGCCCAAGCTGCGACAGTAACGAACGGTACCTCAAACCTGTTAGAGGTCAACATTCTCACAACTATGCATTCAGAACCTACCGCAATGGCCAACGATAAGATGCGAAATGGCAACGGGCAAGCTCAGAAGAATATCAACATCACTGACTCTCTGCACGATCTTCAAACCGACGAGCAGCGAAGAATTCTTGATACCGTTGCCCAGGTTCGAAAATGTGGCCTTGAAAGCATCCTGTCCCTGCCTCAGCTGGTAGTATGTGGTGACCAGTCAGCAGGCAAGAGTTCAGTCCTCGAAGCGTTGACCGAGATTCCTTTCCCTCGCAATGACAATCTCTGCACCCGATTTGCGACCGAGATCATCCTTCGCCGTGCTACCAATGACTCCCTGACGATCAAAGTCATACCCGACGAGCAAAGGCCCGTGAACGAGCAGGCCAAGATCAGAGCATTCGAAGAGTCTATCACAGACTTCGAAGACCTCCCAGGGATCATGAAGCTGGCCATGAAAATCATGGGCATGGGCGACGACAGCGAATCTTCGTCGACCGGAGCATTTGCCAAAGATGTCTTGAGCATCGAAATCGAAGGGCCCTCTCGTCCGCAGCTGACGCTTGTCGATATTCCCGGACTGATCGCAAACGCCACGAAGGGTGTCACTGATGCCGATGTGAAAATGGTCGCCGAGATCACGGACCATTACATCTCACAGCCGCGAACAATCTGCTTGGCTGTCATTTCTGCCACTAATGATCATGCCAATCAGCCCATTCTTACTAAGGTCAGAAAGTACGATCCTCATGGCGATCCCACTCTAGGTATCGTCACGAAGCCCGATCGGCTTTCATCAGGTTCCGGAAGCGAAAAGGCATTCATCTCGTTGGCACGGAATGAAGACGTTTTCTTCCGTCTCGGATGGCATGTCTTGAAGAATCGTAGCTTCGAAGAGGGAAAATGCTCGTTGATGGAGCGCAACATTGCCGAAGATACCTTCTTTCGCATCTCCAATTTCAAGGTCCTGCCCAAGGAAACTGTTGGTATTAACACTTTGAGGACTCGACTCAGCAGACTTCTATTCGAGCACGTCAAGGCGGAGCTGCCGAAGCTACGTCAAGATCTGGAAGATGCTCTGGCCAACACGAAGGCGCAGATTTCTATCCTCGGAAGTCGTCGTTCCACTCCCGAAGATTGCAAAGCGTACCTCTCTCAGCTCAGCTTGGAGATTTACGAAATCACCAAGGCTGCGGTCGATGGTCATTACGAAGGCGAGTATTTCCACAAATCAATTCACCCAACCACCTTCGCTGAGGAGAGTGGTGAAATTTCAATCAGTCGCATTCGAGCAATTGTACAAAAGTCAAATACGCAATTCGCTGAATTATTCCGCAAGATGGCTCACAAGTATCACATCGAAGTCGGTGGAAACGACAAGGACGGGCTATACTCATTTGATCCGAACTGGGACGACGATTTGACAACGAATTTGGCCTTCAAATCAGCGCTCCTTTTCAGATCACGAAAGCCGAGGCACTCCGATGGGTTCAGCAAGCTCTGGCAAATACCCGTGGCCGTGAACTGGTCGGCAACTACAATCCCCTTCTGGTAGGAGTTCTGTTCTGGGAACAGGCATCCAAGTGGAAGCGAGCAGCTTCAGACCACATCGAGAATGTCGCTCGGCAATGTGAGCAATTCTTGAAGACACTGCTTCACGACAAGTGCCCGAAGGACGTCAAGTTGAGATTGTGGGACACCGCTATCCACGACGCTCTGAAAGAGCGCACCAACCAAGCCCGCGCCGAATTGGACAGAATCATTGAAGACGCCAATGGATACCCGATCAATTACAACCACTACTACACTGAAACGATCAAGAAGCGCCGGACCAACCGCCAGCGCATCGCTCTCGAGAAGACTGCCAAGAACGCCACCAAGACCAGTCGAAAGAGCGACACACAGGGCATGGAATCCATCACCACCACCGTCGACGTCGATCAGATCGTCGACGAGATGACCAATAACAGTGATCAGAACATGGAGAGTTTCGGATCCGAAGAAGCCCTCGATTGTCTCCTTGCGATCTACAAGGTCTCGCAAAAGACCTTCATTGCAAATGTCACCACCCAGGTCATTGAGCGTCACATTGTCCGAGGCCTGGAAAAGATCTTCTCGCCGGTTGTGGTCAATGCTATGTCGGATACTGAGGTCGAGGCTATCGCCTCCGAACCAACGTCTGCGAAGCGGCAGCGTGAGTTTCTGGAGGATCGCACCAAGAAGCTGCAGGATGGTCATAATATCTTCAAGGGTGTTATGGGTGCGGCTAGACAGTAATATATATCAGTTTCGTGCTTTGTATCAGCGGATTTAAGATTTTCTGCTTTCTCTTTACTGTCTCGGTACTTTGGGGTTTTCCGGTGGAAACATTTTGGTTGGTCGCAATCTATCACATATTCATAACTTAGTGCCCGGCTTCTAGTTCTGAATCTGTAGAATCGAAGTCTCGTAACCATTTCTCGACATGAGCATTCCCGTCTGTCTATTTTCTGGGGGTCCACCTTTCCATCTTGACATCCTCAAGTAAACATTCTGCCGAGTCTAGGCAGCCACAGCTTGGCGTCCCTTGCCCCCTCCCATAAGCGAACGGCGCAGTGACACCTTCTCATAAGTCGTCGACTCTGCACTTAAGGTTATCGCTGTAGCATCTCTCTCATACTTCTTTTCAATCTCTCTGCCCACGCACTGGACAAATATCATCCCGTACGATGGCCCGGACAAAACAGACAGCTCGCAAGTCGACCGGCGGCGCAGCACCGCGGAAACAACTCGCTGGTCTTTACTGTTCATCATATCACTCCCTGAAGTACCCTCCAATTCCCTCGAGCCAACACATTATACCTCAAAGTTCAGTCGCTGCTAGCACAGCAGTTGCCTCAGAAGCCCAGAAGAAAGTCCTCTCCACTCCCGATCTTCTCATCATCATCCTATCTCAACTTCCTCACTCCTCATTACTCAAAGCCAAGCTGGTCAACAAAACATGGGCGAGTCTTTTCAGCAATGTGGAAGTTCAAGCTGCATTGTTCGTGAGTCCGAGACCGAAGGGGTCGGCGATGTATATGGAGAGATATTCGGATTTGGTGATGGATAGGTGGGTGGAGTTTTGGTCGGTTGGTGGGGTTGCTAAAGAAGAGGATGAGGAAGAGGAGGACTCAGATGAAGACATGGGGAGAGATGAAGAGAACAGAGAGGAGTCAACTGAAGAAGCCCCAAGCAAAGCCACCTCACCACTAAGCCCTACCACCACAAGACCCGAACCCATCAAACACCGCACCCAAACCGACCGCCGCGGCCGAACAACCATCGAACTCCGCCTCACCCACTCCCTCTCATCCACCACTTCCACCCCTCCTCATTCGTGGCAATGGCGCCAACTTCTATTCTCCCAACCACCCATTCGAAACCTAGAACTCGTGCAGCAAATCAGCAGGCGCGTAGGCTCAACCCTCGAGTTTCGCTCTACGATCCACCGTCCCAACGGCCTGACGATGGGCTTCCTCTATGATGCGGTTAGGTACTGGCATGAAGTGGAGGGGAGTCCTGTGCAGTTACTTTTCGGGAACTCGAGGAAGGCTGGGGACTTAGTGGATGAATGGATCTATTATCCTGATGGACAGGGTTTGAAATGGGATGGGGAAGGAGAGGAGGAGAGGGATTGTGTGACGATTTGGGGGAAGACGAGTGTTGGGTGTGGGCAGTATGGGGGGCTGACTTATGCGAGTTGGGGACCGACGAGGGAAGGGCAGGTGAGGAGGGAGAGGAGGAGGTACATTAGGAGTGGTGATGAGCATGTGGGGTTTGAGATGGGGGAGCCGAGGGAGGTTAGGTATGATTTGAGTTTTCTTGTGGCTGCGAGGGAGGAGGAGTTGAAAAGAGGGGAGGAAGAAGAAGATGGTGGTTAGGAAAAGCTCGATGGATATTGATCTAGCATTCGGTATATCTTATTCAGGCTGAAACATAAAGACGGGGAGTAGTTTCAAATCATCTTCTATCCTTTGTCAATGCCGACGAGAAGGCTTCGAAAGAATCAATCGCTTACCGGACCTGGGCTCGTCAATGGTCCCAAAAGTACTATATCTCCTGCACTTTTTTAATCCCCTGTTTTGACTCTATCGTGATGATCTTGGAATGCACTGTTGCAAAATTACCGGACGTACATTTATGTCAAATACAAAACACTGCAAAACGCCTGCAGCTTGTGCTCGTGCTTCTCAAATTTCCATTCCATGTTGGTCATGGCGGGCAGGCGGGGTACTCAAAAGTGGGGTCAAGCTCTCCAGCTTCTCTCATACGGCATTGATCTGCCCAAAATTCGACCATCTTTCCTTTCTGCTTACAGAACATCGAGTAGCCGCATATCTGCTCCGTCAATGATTCGCGCCATGAAAGATAAGAGGCGTAAGTCACCTTCCTCAAGCGGGCTAGCCTGGATTAACCATCCAGGCACCCGAAAGACGGCCAATCATTAATAAAGCTTGAAGCAACGTCAACAACAATTTCCTTGTGATATTCCCTGACCTGTTAAAGTCTGTCAACGACATGTTGTTTCCAATTGTAACGCTGCTGGCTGTGCCGGTCGTTCTGGCAAACTTCCCGCCACCACTAAAGGATGTGAAGACCTTGAAATCGAAGTACCATGAGGGAGTCACGATCTCGTACAAGAAGGTGCGACCGAAGTCATTCTATGATGGGGATTTGAATTGATGTTTTCCAGCCAGGGTTGTGTGAAACGACACCAGGAGTCAAAAGCTACAGCGGCTATGTCCATCTCCCTCCTGGCCTGCTGTCAGACATCAACGGAGAATCTCAAGATTATCCGATTAACACGTAAGGTTTCTCTTCAAACTTCCCAAACACGAATCTGATTCGAGATTCCAGATTTTTCTGGTTCTTTGAATCCAGAAAAGATCCTCATAATGCCCCACTCTCCATCTGGCTAAACGGTGGTCCGGGAGGTTCGTCCCTCATGGGCCTCCTTCAAGAGAACGGACCCTGCTTCATCGGCTCCGACTCCAACTCCACGATCTTGAATCCCTGGTCCTGGAACAATGAAGTTAACATGTTATATCTCGACCAGCCAGCTCAGGTCGGCTTCTCCTACGACGTACTTACAAACGTGACCGTCAATTACGCCGCGGAAGAAGCAGACCACATAATCCAAGCCGTCAACTTCACTCATGGCGAGATCCCAAAACAGAATAACACTTTCTTCACGGGAACTATGGGTAGTCAGTCACTCACTACGACTGCAAACTCCACGACGCACGCTGCTCATGCGCTGTGGCATTTCGCGCAGACGTGGTTCTCTGAATTCCCTGCTTACAAACCACATGATGACAGGATCAGTTTGTGGACGGAGAGTTATGGTGGGCATTACGGACCTGGATTCTTCAAGTTCTTCCAGGAACAGAATGAGAAGATCACGAATGGGTCGATCAAAGAGAAGGGAACGCATTACTTGCATCTTGATACTTTGGGGATTGTGAATGGGTTGTTGGATATTGTCGAGCAGTCACCTGCGTATCTTGAGATGGCTTATAATAATGTACGTTGACTGGTAGACGTTTGGGATCTAGTATGCTGACCAGAGGCAGACGTATGGCCTTGAGCTGATCAACAAGACGACGTATGAGGCGGGGATGGACGCTTGGTTCAAAGCTGGGGGGTGTAAAGAAAGGACAATCAAATGTCAAAAGCTTGCAGAGAAAGACGATCCAGACTGGAGGGGTAATGTGCCGTCAGTAGTGGAGTGTTTTGACGAGGTGGCGAAAGACTGTATGTCCATCGAGGATATTTTCAAAAGCATCACAGTGAGTAGAATTTGTACCCATGAGCCGAAATTATACTGATGTATTGCAGTGGGGCTGGTATGATGTTGCCCATCCTCACGCAGATCCAACTCCAGAGCCATGTCAGCCCCCTTTCACCCCAATAATTTATTCCAATACTGACAGTAAACAAGACATGCTTGGCTACCTCACCCAATCCTGGGCTCTCGAAGCCCTCGGCGTCCCTGTAAACTTCTCCTCCAGCTCCCCCGCGGTATACCACGCCTTCTCCGGAACCCACGACCACGAGCGTCGGGGCTCCATGGAAGCAGTCTCCTACCTCCTCGACAGCGGCGTCAAAGTTCACATGGTATACGGCGATCGCGACTATGCTTGTAATTGGCTAGGCGGCGAAACAGCTTCGCTTGCTATCCAGTATTCTGGGACTGAGGATTTCAAGAATGCTGGATATGCTCCGATCTTGGGGGTGGAGGGCATGGGTGGATTCGTGAGGCAGTATGGAAATTTTTCGTTTTCGAGGGTCTTTCAGGCGGGTCATGAAGGTAAGATCTCGCTCGCACTTCATGCTCATTCAAACGCGGTTGTATATGAGAGCATTACTGACTGTTTAAAAGTGCCATGGTATCAACCCGAAGTCTCGTACAACATATTCATGCGCGCTATGTTCAACAGGGACATCGCTACGGGTCTCCTTCCTGTCTCGGATGATTTGACGACTATTGGGCCTTCGTCGACTTTTCATATTAAAAACGCTGTCCCGACAGCTCCAGAGCCGAAGTGCTATATCTTGAACCCGGAGACTTGTACGCCTGAGCAGTATGCCGGAGTCAAAGATGGCTCCGCTATCGTGAGGGACTTTTTTGTTGTTGGGAGTGTGAGAGATGGCGGGGTTGTTGGAGTGGGAGGGAAGGATGGACAGAGCGTTATGAAGGAGGCTGGACAGGTTGAGCTTTAAACTGGGTTGCAGTAACAGCGTGCATTGTTGGAAGAGAGAACAAATAAGAGATGACAGAGATATGCTTGGAAGATAAACGGGAAATTGGATACTGAGGTCTTCGCGAGCGAATATACTGGGATTTCTTGAGTACCGGTAGTCCTCAGCATGAGAATACAAGAGCTCGATGCTGAGGAAACACGCTTCAGCCCCACCACTTTGCTCGTCAACTGTTGGTGGGAAGCCCATTGCCATGCAGCTCTTCAATTCGCACCTGTTGTATCTACGAGTGGCCCGTTGGTCTTTTTTCGTGGCTTCCTTGATATGTGTTATCTTCATCCAGACCAACTGATTTGCAAGATATTGTTACATCAAAAACTGTACGTACGTACTTGAACATCAAGCCGTCGATCGTCTATTTCGAGAATTGCCTCATTGTTGGTGACCAGTCTCAGCGAACGCCACGAAGGATTCGAGCTCTAGCGAGCCACTCCTCTGCCGCATTCAGGCTCGCTTGTTCCCTGAGATCCCTGGAATTCTATGCATCACACCCTGTGGGTAAGGCTGTTGCGGCACAGCTAGGCAGAGACCGCCCGCCAAGCTGCCAACCAACAGACCAACATCCACTGCGCCTCCCCGATTTGCTCCTCATATTTCGCGTCATCCCACCACACCTCTCTTCTTCCTCTTGTATCTTGTCACGATTGCAAGTTGATTTTGTACTAACCATAGAAACTGAGTCTTTTCATTATGGCGTCTCTATTCATTTCACGGGGTATCCACTCCTTGATTGCTTCGAGAGACACAACTTTAGGCTCAAACATTGCCTGGGGCGGCATCACAAAGAGAGATGAACCGACCGATCACAAGGTGGCTGGAACTGTCTTCTGGGTATTAGTTGCTGTAAATTTTTGCATTCTGGTGCCTGTGTTTTTCGTCGTAAGTAGATTTTCTGTGAAATTCTGGGTACTTTTGCTAACATGTCCGAAGCTCGTCTACACAATCGACAGGCTGTTCCCGACATTGGCTATTGTCGAAGCCGATAGCCCTCCCGAATATGAACTCGTCACTGGCAGAGAAACGAATACTGGGGTCGGGAAGGTCAACGTAGGCAGCCCTTCAAAAGATGCCATCGTCCCAGACGATTTGAACGAGTCATCTTCCTCGAAACTCATGCCAGACGAGACTGCTGGCCTACCTTCTACTCCTTCCAAGCCAGTCACGTCCTCCCTGTTCGGCACTTTACGCCTGCTCCGTTCGTCTGGTACTGGTATTTTCAAGGCCTATAGATGGCGCTTCCTATACAACTGTGTCTGGGGTTTTGCCTTCGGCATCGTCTCGCAAGTCCCGTACATGCCAGTCGTAGCATCAGCTGTGGTCGCCTCGCTCGCTGCAACCAAAGTCGAGACTGCGTGGACACACGCCGTCCTTTCTGCACAATACGATGGATACCTCTACAAGAAGCTTCCTAGCTATATCACAATCTTGAAAGCTACGGCTATACCCCTTGCCGCCGAAGCTGTCTTGATCCAGATTATCAATGCTATTGCTATCTTGTCTTTTGGCAAGAGGACCGGTAGTGCTGATGGTATGGGTGTAATACCTCAGTATGAGAAGAGCACGAGCATTACTGCCCTCTGCATGTTTCTCGTTACCTTCTTCACACTTTACGCTTGTTTGTTGATCCCGGTGGAGGTCATGTTGGTTCGGACTCGTGCTGCCAGTAAGTACTACTCAATCCTTCAACCCCGCTGTTCCGCTCTGGAAGCTGACATTGCCCGTTATCAGTGCTTGCCGATGATGTCCCCACCATGGTCCAACTCGACTCTTCTATTCGAGTGCAGAATGAGGAAGACTTAGGCTTTATGTCATGGCTACATGCTTGGAAGACATTCTCCCGTGCATCGTGGATCCGTATCGCGAAAGTCAACGCGAAGAGCTTGGGTGCTATGGTTGGGACTGAGATCGTTGCCGGTGCACTCATCATTTTGCAATTCTGGATCTTCACCGTTGCGACGCAACCAGCGAGACCTCATTAGAAGGTATTGGCGTGATGAAGAGAGCTCGATGTTATTGCAACTGTCTGCTGGGACCGGAACCGTGGAAATGGGAGATAGGATTATACAAATTGGCATTGCTCTTTGGGACATTTGAGATGACTCGAGGTGTGACGATGTATCTGGCTGTCTAAACTTGATTTCAAATCAACAAAAACAAGAACGCGGTGATGATACTTAGAAGAACTCTGAGTCTATACAAGTGCGTAGTACAATTGTTCATTAGGTGAGCAGCAGTCTCATACAGTGCAAACAACCGTCCGCTCCGGCTAGGCATGGGCGTTTCATGTTTCTTGAACCCGCTCCGCGCTGGGCGGGACGGAGTCATGCAACTTTGCCAATGTTGCTGCGATACTATACGCGACTGGGTCGCGGAACGGCGTGCGGACTGCTGATGTAATGCTGCTATTGCACGGTATGCGGCAACCCGCGTCCGATCCGGGACGGAGTTGTATAGCGCCATTCTCAGTCTAACCCGCGGCCAGATGAGTCCGATTGTTTACTCTCTACTACAGTAGGTTTATGCTAAGCCACAACATAACCGAGGTGAGTAGATTTTTGCCCTTTGCGGATATCTGGTAAGGTATATAATACATGTATGTGGTGCACCGATTTCCTTTCAATTGATACAAGCAACCAACAGCAAACCACAAGCAGTCAACAGCAAACCACAAGCAATCAAGCCCTTCTGTCAATTCCAATCACTATGTCGTCCCCCAAACTTCTCGTCATTGTAGGAATTACCGGAAATCAAGGCTCCTCGGTTGCAAACGCTTTCCTCAACAACCCAAGCTGGCAGATCCGCGGCATCACCCGCAACCCATCTTCTGATGCCGCCCTCGCATGGACAGCCAAAGGCATTGAAATTGTTAAAGCCACTTTTGACGACGTTTCTTCCCTCGAACAAGCATTCAAAGGCGCTATCGCTATATTCGCCGTCACGGATTTCTGGGTACACTACTTCAACCCCGCAAATATCCCAAAGGCTACAGAAGCCGGTATATCTATGAACGAATACGCGCGCGATCTCGAAACCGCAGACGGAATGAGCCTAGCTCTTGCGGCTACTTCCCCGGCCGTCTCCTCCACGCTCACACATTACATCTTCAGTACCCTCAGCGACACTACGGGACGATCGAAGGGCAAGTACACTGCGAATTTTCACTTCGACTCGAAAGCAGCCGCGACGCTGCGAATTCGAAAGGAGTTGCCCGGCCTTGCTGCAAAACTAAGTACCGTTCAAGTCGGTATGTATGCCGACAATTGGAAGAGGGGCATCGGTCGAACTCAGCAACAGAGCGATGGGTCACTTGTAGTATATATCCCGGAGGGGGATAGAACTCCAATTCCATGGGTTGTGGCACATCGCGATACAGGCGTCTTTGTGAAGGCGCTATTACAGCATGAGCCCGGTAAACATGTTTTAGGGTGTTCGGAAATGACAACGTTCCGCGACTTTTGGACCTTATGGGCTGATATCAAGGGTGTAAAGGTTGAAATGCCAGAGGTGTCATTGGATGAGTATCTCAAGCCGTTGCCAGAGCCAATGAGAAAAGAAATGTACGATTCCTTGAGTTATATCTGGGAGTTTGGATACGCTGGTGGGGATCCCGAGGTTAGCCTTTTGGCGGATTTAGACCCAGAAGCAGTGACGACCAGTATGAGGGAGTACATAGAGGCAGAGGACTGGACATCATTTTTTGCGAGCATGTAATACCGTCGCGTAGGAGCTGTAGGTGTAGACTTGTTGTCGCCGGGAGTACGTCTGAACGCGCTGTGATGGACATGGGGGATCCTCTTATTCTTTGGAGACTTTCAAATATGACTTACTTCAACGTTTGATAGTAATTGAGATTTCATCAAAACAAAAGTTGGTAGTTGGTGTTCCTCACGCATGCTTTGGCTACACGACTTTGACTTCTATCCCTTTGATGATTGGACCTAAGCGAAGGTCAACATGCGAGGGGCAAGAAGCGAGACAAGGACATGGTATTTCTATACACGGCAGGGTAGAACCAGAATAGCGACTCAATGTTGACCCTGAGCGGGTATCCGTCAATGGTCATATGCAGAACAGCGATTAGGCACATAGAGACTTTTCGAAAGAGAGCTACAAATTTGCCTTCTGTTTTTGGCACCTAGGCAAGGCTTGGAGGTAATGAAAACTTGTTGCTGTCACTATCTGGCTTGGATTATCTCAAACGTATTCAAGATCTCCAAAGTGCTGCTTTGTCACGGCCAACCTAGCATTATCATCCACCTTAGGCGTGGCTGACCCTGGGGTATTGCAGGCTGATGTTTGCGCCCCGAACCAGCCGTCTGTTGGAAGCTTGGTAGATACAATTTCTTCCAAGTCAAGCGCAAGCAAATTACAGTATCTGTCCAGGTCAAGATCATTTGGGCCTTCTCCCCACGGCTGCCGACCTGTCAGCTTGATCTTGAGCCTGAAGAATGAGAATAATAGAAGAGAGGCCACGTACATTCTCAATCTCTAGTCCCACTTCCGCCAAGGCGAAAAGCGCATAAGCAGTAACCATTGTAACAGGAACACTCCACCAATGCAATTCACGCCAAAGCTGTGTGGGAAGACCAAGGATAAATATCCATACAATCCTAGAAATCGCAATATTGTAGCCTAACGGGATAGGTGTTCGGAGTAGACGCTCGCAAGCGGATACGACTGCGGTGAGGCCTTCCACCTGGGCGAGGAGATGAGTGTAGACTTGAGCATCCATGTTTGTAGTTAGACGAGTGTGCTCGATGTAGTATCCCATGTACATTGTGATTGTTATTGGATGGTTGTTGTTTGAATATGGATACTAATTTCCGTTTAGCTCGATGAAAAAGTCTCTGGCACGATTAAACCTACGTCCGGTAGGTATGACAAAAGATTCCTCAGCTGGACACAGCTATCCCAATCTCGCTCATCACGAAGATGATGCTTGAGTGCAACGGCAAGAATATGAGTGCACTGTATGGCAAGTCGTTTCCCTTCATTCGGGAATTCTTCATCCATAGCGGCCTCGCTCGGCCCAGGTATATGAACCCAGACTGTTCTGGCGAATGATCTTGAAAGAGTCGATAACCTTTCCCATTGAGTTCGTCCATCCCACCATCGGCTGTATGATGCTTGCATACGAAATGAGATGGCAAGACCAACCACAAACCTATTTTGAGATTAGATAACAAGTCTTTAATAAGACTGGATATGGCTCACCCGAAGGCAGGGAACAGAATTGGAGTGTGCATCGAGAGCTCGGCTCCCATAAAGCTTGACGCGGCGCATACACCCAGGGCCACCAGACCCGAGAAGATAATCTGTCATATATTAGTTAGGACCTTTGCAAACTTCAAGCTCACAAAAAAGTGTTAAGTCGAATTTCTACCTGTGGCAAAATCTTCACGAATATCCCTCCCTTCCACCGAAGCGAATATGGGATCCATCGCGAACCTCTCCGTCGCTGGCGCTGATCTGCGTGCCACCCATGAAGTGACGTATACTGATGGTGGTGTTGAGAACGCATATTGGCTTCTCAGCAACAAGAATGATATTTTGGAAGTAAATCTCGTAATTAATGACTGCACGTCGCTTTTTCATATACGAGTTACAAAGCCCACTTATATCGGAAGGCCAAGGATCCAGCTCCGGCTTCGCCCATAGACCGCCACTAGGGGAATCTTAATTAATTTTGTCAGACCACAATTATCACGCCACATCTAAATGAACTATTTTTTGCCTCTAGATTCAGCATCAGTACGCGATATGGTTTGTTAGATCGCCTCGGAAATAAATTGAAGTTGGGATGGACCATGCGGGGTAGCGGGGTATTGTTGACATTCCAAGCGAGTTGCCCTGCAGGCGCCGCTCTCGATATGACCACAAATGTAGATTTGGCAACCTTGGGACCAGAAGGAATCATGGGTTTACCATGAATGCGAAGATCTTGGTGGCCTTTTGGCCAGTATGGGCGACAAGCGACAAACGAGCTTGTCGTCCATTTGGGCATGATTCACTGTATCGTGGGGAGGTGTCGACTTCTTCTAAGTCTTCATACGGTCCAGAGTACGATTAAGATTGATGAAGTTGGACGGCCTTGTCGTCAAGTTGATACTAGATTGCTGCGTTAACAGAGCCCACCCATCAGGGAAGAAAACAGAAAAAATCCTGTTGGAGGAGTCTGATGTTGGAGAAAGTGAAGCAAATCGACAGTCCCTATCTGATTAGCCGACAATGTGGGCTCAACTGGACATGTCTGGATTCAATATCTCATGTGAACTTCACGCCAGTGTCGAAAGTTCAGACCACGACTTTGACTTTTTCCGTTACCGAGTGAATGGAATTAGAGATCATCTCTTTCAAGTCATCTATCACGTACACGCAAATCCATCAGCAGACATGATACTAGACAAGATCCAACGCTACATGATTTCAGAACAAAGTTACGTGGGCCCAAGCACCAGCTTTGGTGAACCTCTTTTCGCTCGCAAGGCATTAGATGTCTCCACAACCGACCGATCAAATGCCCACCACCAATGCTTGAAGAAAAGTTGCCCAACCTCCCAATTCTCGACGCTGAGAAAGTCAGAGCCCGAGACTTTCAGCCCCTCTGCAGAATCATCCATGTCATAGATCAACTGCATCAGCGCAAGTGGATCCCTAGCCATTGGTGGCCTGACATTTGCCGGCTGCGAAAACACGATGATGAATTTGGTCCTGACAGACGGCCAAGGAAGAAGGTCAAATATAGGATGGTGTGGGATTCGGCATTGAATATCTGTTGGCTTTAGGTTTGCGGGGAGAAACGGGGTGGATATCAAGGATTTGTCGAAGACCCGATGCGCGGAGATATCCCACATCGACTCGGCACAGCCGAGCATTTCTGCAATAGAGAGTCCTGCTTTCATTACCTGAAGCTCTGGAACGTCGATAGCTCGATCATCCGGAAACGTGAACTGGGAACTTTCGAGTCGCTGTAACTCGGAGGTGAAGTCTGCTGGAATAGGAAAAGTCGATATATCTGATAGAGAAATGGTTAGCATTTAGTGGGTCACTTAAGAAGTAATCGACAGCTACCAAAATCTACGAGTCTATTTACGTCTCCAGTACCGTGAGTGGCTGTGCTGCTGGCGATCGTTGATACGCTACTGGTCGAGTCAATTTGAGTGATCGTTGTGTCTACTTCGAAGAAATCGTGACTACCCGTTATGACGGGCATGCTGAGGTCCCAAAATGGTGTCGTGTTAGGAAGAGTAGCTGTAGATGACGTCGATGCAACTTGTGGTGATGGATCAGCAGGTAAATCAGCCCTATGGAGGCGACTCTGCGCTTTTTCCCGCTTCTTTTGACCTGCCCTCAACATCAGTCTCGTCTGTAAATCCCTGACTCGGTCTTGAACTTACGATATCTTCGCTGAGCAAGCACATTCAAGGCCCGTTTCCTATCAGGATCCCCAGGCTCTGGGATAACGATATGTGGGGTTCTTTTGTCCGCCATGATGAGCCATGCATAAGTCCACACAGCCAAGCGAACGATGGCAAATCGGTATGCAGCCCTCACAATCTGAGTAAACTTTGGACCATCACCCGAAGATCTTCAATAATCATGTCCTGTGAGATCCAAGCTGAGGGTTACCCCGGTAGAACGTTCGGGCAAGCAACGTAATGCAGTCCGTGAGGTTTCTGTCGGGTGTTGAAGTGGAGATGTCACTGGTGGCTGACGCTGTTCTGCATTCGGTTAAGAGCATAACGGGGGAATGTCATGCTTGCAGCTCTCCCGCTTCGCTAATCGTGGCTGCATGTTAGTCGGCATGAATGAAAGGGGAGGTTAAATGAAGTATTTAATCTTCAAGCAAAACCTCTGCTGGATGAAATCTCATACCATTATATCTCATATCAGAAGTCACTTTCACCACTGACAACAACTATTTCTGAAATCTCCGAAGCAAACCAAATACACTCCTCAATATTGTCATGGCCACCCTACCCCTACCACCAGGATCGCTAGCCAATAGCTGCATCAGCTTCATCTCAATTACCCGCGCCTTCGCTGGGGCTTCTGCTCTCTTCACACCTCAACTTGCCGGCCAACTATTCGGTATACCGATCTATCGCGAAGCGAACATCATTGCGCGCTTATTCGGAGTCCGTGATTTGCTCCTTGGACTCACCCTCTGGATCGCCCATCGCAGAGTTTTCAGAGCCAGAGCGAAGTCTGATACAGCAAAGTTTGCAGAGTCTAAGCGGGATCTTAACGCTGTGGTTTGGATGGGATTGATATGTGATTCAGTCGATGTCTGCAGCTGTGTGATTGCTGTCATGGCAGAGGGGATGGAGGGACGAGCGATTGCTTTGACTGGCGGAGGTGCGGGTCTCTTTGTCGCCTTAGCAGGACTGGTTTTGAGACGCCTTTAATTCTGAGGATGGTTCGCGAAGCGCTCTGAGAGAGGACACGGTTTGATTGCTTGTTGATCTTGGACTTGGTCTGCGGACGATAATGTTATCTACGACAGTCCCAAGGTCAATTGGATTTTTCTACTCTTCTTTAGAATTCGTATGTTCCATATCCGTGAGTCAACAGAACTTTGTTTTTCGCTTTCGTCATTCGAGGGTCCTTTCATTGTAGACTTCTTTTCGGGGTTGAGAAGTCACTCTGTTTGATTTTAATGTAAAATTAAGGGTTCCAAGTTTTTTTTTGATAATAAGTACCATAAATATGGCATAGAAATTTCCAAGTATAGCCTTTCGATTGCCGCAATATCAAGACTTTCAGCCTACATAGCACTTCTGCTTATGAAATGACCAACTCTCCCTTGTGTACTGCCTAAAACAACAGCTACTAAGTATCCTTTCATGCTGCACTTTCTGGAGGACTCTTATTCATTACAGGAGAACCATGACTCAAGTCCTACGACAAAATGAGTCCACACCAATAAAATGAGGTTGGTATAAGAAGCAAGATCAAGTTCAGGGTCGTCTGTATTTGTGACTTGTCTGCGTCGCTCACTTATGGAAAGGAGCTCCTCGGAGTGTCTGCCTCGACCGAGCAAAATGTTCTGACAGATAAAGCTGCTGCCAAGTTAATCTAGGAAAGGACGTGACTGCGTACCTACCTAGGCAGGTCCCCTTGCCTAATATTACCAATCTCGTGACTTCGCAACCAGAGCAAACACTTTGGCGTGGCGCTACTAACCGTAACCGAGCCAAAAGATTTGGCGTTGCACTGTTGATATTCTCCCCGTCGCGAGCTTGAACTTTCTTCTTCATCATCAAAACCTACAACCTCTGCCACAACATGGCAGCTCAAAACCCTGCGCGAAATGCGCATGCTCCTGCTCCTGCTGCCAACACAATACCAGTGTAAAACAGTGTCGTGGCTGGGTGGGTACAACGCATCAATCAGGCGCCTTACGACCGGATGAGCGACGGCAGCGTCACCACACTTGCAGCCATTGACGAACAGTTAATACGATACCAGCGAATCATAAACGATGCAGTTGCAGATGATCCATACTTCACTGCACCAATTGCTGTGAAGAATTACCGTGTCGAGTGCTGGTCCTGGCACTCAATTTGTGAGTTCACCTTTCACATGTCGAAACCTCTATGACTGACTCAGGTTGCAGACGGTAGACATGAAAATTTCCAGTTACGATTCCCTGGTATTGATCCAGAACCAAAGTTTCTAAGGGTACGTCATCTATTCAAGGTTTGAGACATAAATCTAATGTTCAGCCTAGCTGCAAATGTGGACTCCTCCACTGGTCCTCCTAGAATACCGTGCACAAAACACGGCGCCAACTCGAATGCAACCACAACCTCCTCAGATGCGATACCAACCAATGATGCAAAACCAACCACAGCAACCACCACAACAGATTCTACCACGACATCCCATCCAACTACAACACTCGATGCAGCCACCTCGACTGATGCAACAGCCAGCTGGTCCTTGGAGGCCCCACATTCCCCTTCCCATGTCCGCTATCCGTGAGGACATCATTGCTGCCAAAGGAGCGGACTATGTACCGACGTGGGGATGGAATGGGACTGGTAATGTTCCGAAGTACACCTGTTTTACCACAGCTGAACAATCCTACAATGCACTTGTAGGCGTAAGAAAAGACCCAACCTAGCTTGCGTGAAATCCATAGATTGTACCCTGGTGTTAAGATCATGTATCAAAAATGCGAAACCGAACCCTGGTCGTGTGTTTGGAATGCTGGGACGATTCAGCGGCCGTCCGCCTCAACACTGATGACACCCGGTGGCGCACCTTCTGCCAGTGCTATAACTTCATGTTCGCCTGGACTAGGCAGATCGGTGTTGCGATGGATATCGTTGACTTCCATGGACAATCATTGGCCACTCATCCTGCAATCCAAGATCAACAAACATTGACTCGCCCTCGAAATCCGGTGCCACGACCCATGGCGCCCTCTCGCATTCGCCCATCTGCCATCCGTGCCGATCGTACTTCTGGTCCTGCGCGGCGCCGTACTGCTGCTGCTAGGCAACCACAGCTGGCTCGTGGTGGTGGCGGTTGCAGTGGTCCTGCTCCTGCGACTGGCCCCACTGCTAACTCCAGGGCTGGTGCCGGTGCCGGTACTCTCCGTACTGGTACTGGTCCTCAGCCACCTCCTGCATCGTGATCTGTTCTCCTTTTGTTGTGTCCACAGTCCTCAGTTGAGACTATCTAGTTCTCAGTTGATAAAGGGCCCTCTAGCCCTCACTTGAGTGGACAGTGCTCTGGTGAGTCTGGCAAGCCTTCGTTGAGCTAAACTTCTCTCTGTTGAGATTTCACCTTGCGTATTTACCATGAATGAAATACTGTGAAGAATTCATGCCCCAATATTGCCGTGATTAATGTCATCACCGATCATCGATTGACTCACTACTCCCACTTTTGATGCTCGCGTGCTCACTTCCCTGAAACGATCTCAGTGTGGGGTTCCTGCCACTGACGATCCCGCGCCAATTGGTTAGTCTTTCTCCGCAATCGGGCAGCCGTCCCCGGCATTGCTTATGTAGAGCCAAGTCCCCCCAAAGCTTTAGAGGTAAGCTTCAAATCTCACAATGGCTTCAAGAACCGACGACATTGCTCTGCAAGTCTCGCTACCAGGGGCAAGTGATCAAAGGTTTCACAGAGCGGATATGGAGCAGAATGCAACCATCCTCGAGCAAGCAAGCTCCAGACAATCGGAGTCCAAGAGAAAGAGGGCGTCGGTGTTGGTTGGATCAGCAATAATTCAATTACCAATTTGGGGTATGCACCTCGCTTTTAGTCTTCAGCTCTGATCACATCCACAGGGTTCGCAATGAGCTATGGAGTTTTTCAAGAATACTTCACGAGCGATTGGACATTCCAAGGCAACCAAGGAGCAACTGGTGTCATTGGCACAACAACGAATGGAGTGATGTATTTGTCGATGCCATTCCTATTTGCGCTCTTCACCAAACGATGGGCGCGGTATCGCCAGACAGCTGCAATATGCGGCACAATTCTCACTACCCTCAGCTTCCTACTCTCCTCGTTCAGCACTCAAACCTGGCACTTGATTGCCACTCAAGGAGTTCTCGCAGCTCTTGGGTGTGCTTTGATATACAGTCCAACAACACTTTCTCTCGGCGAATGGTTCACGAATAGCAATCGGGCCGTGGCTTACGGTGTCGTTCTGAGCTGCAAGAACATCGTCGGATCTTGCTGTCCCTTCCTCGTCCGAAGTATGCTCGACGCATATGGCTTCCGGACAACGATGAGGATCTGGGCCGCTATCGTTGCAGGAACCAGCTTCCTAGCCATTTTCTTGATCCCAGCTCATCCTTCTTCCCTCTCGACCACCTCTCCTCGTGCGAGGAGAATACCCTGGAACTTCCTCCGCCATCGTACGATCTACATCTACAGCATAGCCATCATCCTGCAAAGCTCTGGCTATGGTATCCCACAGACATATCTCAACACATATGCCCACGAAGTCACGCTGCTGTCCCAGAGTTCTGCAACGCTTTTGCTGACGCTGTTCAATATCCCTGGTATTGCTTCATCGGCTTTCTTCGGGTATTTGAGCGACAATAAACATTTCCCGCTCTCGGCCACGACTGTGACGTCTATCTCAGCTCTTTGCTCTGCGCTCGCAGCTTTCCTGTTCTGGGGCTTGACATCGCAGGGCAGCATGGGATTGCTGGTGCTCTTCTCGATCACTTTCGGGTTCTTTGCTGGCGGATATTCGGCTACTTGGGGAGGCGTAATTAATGAGCTGGAGAGTGAAGCTGCGAGGAGCAATGAAGCTATCGATACAGGAATGCTTTATGGGTTGTTGAATGGTGCGAGAGGGATCGGGTATGTAAGTGGTGGACTTGCAAGTGTGGCTCTCCTCAAGGCTGGTGGTGAGGCCTCGATCGGTGGGTTTGGATATGGAACGACGTACGGCCCATTGATCGTCTTCACGGGACTTTCTTCCGTGTTTGGTGGATGGGGTCTGTTATGGAGGTGGAAGAAGGTGCCGGGTCTGCTGAGATGGGTGTGAAGCCCGCTGAGTCTTGGGACCAAAACGCCGCTCGGATGGACATTCACATAATGTTCCGGAAGTAGCCACTTCACAGTCCTTCTTCCTAGGAGCTTTCTACTCTGATTCAAGGTCTTTACCACAAATCTGAGACCTCATGTTTCATGGTTTGTTGGCCGTGGCGGTTTCTGAGGGCTTTTGGCCGTAAAGCATATGCAGTGGCCTGGGGAAACCTGTCAGAATGGTATCGCAAGATCCATTGACATCTCGGAATCACAACTTTCATGTACGAATGAAAAGAGGAATCATGCAGGGCCTTCCTCACACCCACAAGAAATACCTCAATCTCCGCAACAGTCCAACCAAGTCCCTTCTCCGTCGGCCTTTTCGCAACACTCATCAAACCATTCGATATTGTAATCCTCCAGTATAATCCGGCAAGTTTGAGCGTTCTGTTCTTCGGCCATGTTCCGATCGGGCAGCGTAAAACTTGCTCTTCAATATTGATGAACCGCGCTGCTTCCATTTTCTCTCGCAATTTCGTCTCTCCATTCAGGTCACTTCCAAATTTCGCAACTCCATCCCGTACATATTCGAGCCATTCTCGCACGGGGGTATGGTCGATCGAGGGATCCGTCGTCGCAGTGTGGGTGATAATGGAGTTCTTGGAACTCGACCCATCCTCCAGGTTTGGCATGCCTTTGTTTGTTAGAATGCATTTCATGGTCTGCATGTTTTTTGCACTTACTTCATCGCTCGCTCCATGAGCGCAGCTGGCTTCCTGATCGAGTGCAAAGTATGCCGTACATGGATGTAGTCGAAATGGTTCTCAAGATAGATCCATTCGTCTTCCAGATCATTGACCAGAAACCGCAGATTTGGCGGCACCCATGGTGGCTGAAGCGGACTCAGATCAATTCCTATCACCTCCGCAGAACTGTTGCTGGCTCGATCATCATTATACCCGTCGTCTTTTTCTTCAGCCCTTGCTTCCGCGGCTTCAATCGGATTGTCGGTTATCAAACATTGGTGGGTGAATCCAGATTTAAAGGGATTGTCGGCGACTCTGGCTTGGAGAAGGCATCGTGTGACTGAAAGTGGCACAGAAGAAGCGATTCCGAACACAGTGACTGAGGGGTAGAGTGGTGGAGTAGAGCAGTGAAGCATAACATCAGGTCGGGAACTGGCGATCTGGACAAAGGCCAGAATAAAAGGCAGGTTGCACAGAATCTACCAAGCTGACCTATCAATATCCATTTCGAAAATACTTCCCCGCCACCACGTCTTCGATCATTAACATTCTGCAAAACTGACATCTGTACAGCATAAGTTGCGTCACCATGTCTACGGCGAGTCTCGCCACTCTTGCAGCTTCGCTGCGCGAAGCCCTGGACGCACCGCTTGACCTCCAGAATAAGGCTGAGCGGGAGGCACGATTGGAAATCATTGATATGATCCCTGCGTTGAATCGAAAATTGATTGGAGAGGTGCAAACGATTCGGGATATGGCATGGGAGGTAAGCGTTACGTGATCATGTTTTCACTGCCCTGTCATCGGTACCCGAGCTGATTGTGTAACGTTCCACTATAGTGGCTGAACGTTTTCAGTCTGAAGGCTGTCTCTCATTGGTCAATTGCGAGATATGTTCCTTTGGACGAGCAGATCTCATATACGGATCTTTCGACGAAATGTGGGCTAGAACCGATAGCTTTGCACAGATTGATGTGTCATGCAATGTCCAATGGCATCTTTTATGAGCCAGCAAAGGACTTCATTGCGCACAATTCTATGTCCAAGATTCTCGAATGATCCACGGACTGCAGCATGGGCTGAGCTACAAACAGAAACCATCCTACTGGGTGGTGCTAATAATTGCGAGGCACTCGACAAATGGCCAGGTTCAGAGAGCAAGAGAGAAACAGGCGTGTCGATTGGATTCCATAATCCTGACCAAACTCTCTCTATGAAGAAGTAAAGAAGATCCCGGATCGAGTTCAGAGATTTGGTCTTGCAATGGCATTATTCAGTTCAGGAGATGGCTATGAGCCAAGTTCTTTAGTGGAAGGATATGACTGGGGCAAAGTCGGTGGAGGTACCATCCTCGACGTGAGTTACAAGTCTACCTTTCTGTTTCCAGTGACACTCACATCATGAGGTTGGTGGTGGTAATGGATTTACCAGCTCTGCTATCTCAGACGCCTTCCCCGCTCTCAAAATCGTCGTCAAGGATATCGACATCGACGTTACAGATAACATGGAGACCGAACACAAGCGACCAAACATTCAGTTCCAGAAGCATGACTTCTTCGCACCTCAAATTGTGAAGGGTGCTGACGTGTACATCTATCGCTGGATCTTCCACAACTGGGGTGACGATGAGTCAGTCAAGATCCTGCAAGCTGCAATCCCGGCATTGAAGCGAGGTGCGAAGATATTGATCAATGATGGCTGCCTACCTGCACCCGGTACTGGACATCTATTTGAAGAGAAAAGCTCTAGGTATGCGTCCTCACTGCGCATGTGTCTTGATGTGGTTGCTGATCTTGGTAGAAACCTCGATATCTGTATGATGGTGGCGATGAATGCTAAGGAATGCGAGGAAGGTGACTGGGAAGCTTTATTCAAGAAAGCCGATCCCAAATTCAAATATCTCGGAGCTAGGAGACCAGAAGGCTCTCGTATGAGTCTGATTGAGGCTAAGTGGACAGGGGAATGGAGCGCCTAGCTAGGTTTATGAATTTGTGGTAGCGGAGTTGCGAAACGCAATGCACATAGCTTTTGGATGGACTTCACAACTGGGCTTGAGGTCTGGAGAGTCAAATAGGAAAATCTTGTACATACAATAAGCAGTATTCACTTGAAGAATGTACACACAACAAGCAGTGTTCACTGACAGCTTGTCTCGAGCAGGTGACAAAACAGAAGTATTGACCTTCGCTAGCTTTTTGGCCTCGGCTCTTAGGGTGAAATTAGTCTTCTCCCGCCCCGTCTCCTGCCATGTTTCTTTTACCAAGACAATACCACTTCTTCCAAATCGTATCTTGCTTGAGAAGCATCATTCCTTTTCGAACATAGAACGACAACCTTTCTCTCCGTCAAGTTCGTGTCCATCTTCTCTATCCTCAACCTCGAACTCTCAGGCACAGAACCATCAAGCATTGCCTCCTCTTCCAGATTTACAAGCCAGCAGGCCACTTTGACCGCAGCTGCGCTGTCCCAGAGTCCCTCGCGCCGTGGATGCTCAACCAGCAACTTGATTGCCTGTCTCCTGATATTTCTGTCGCGACAGCGAGTTGCAGCTGAAAACAAGCTCGCCACCAAGCCATCATCAAATGAAAATACAGCTTTCCGAGCTTTGGTGCGAGGAAATGTCTCCAGCAACTCTCGCGACAAATAAACGAGCGTGCGATACTGTGAAGTATATTGATCAAAGATCATCTCGGACTCCTCTTCTGGCGGCACACACATAAGGTTTGCAGAAACGTACTGGATCATTAGCATTGACGCTCCAAGGAACTCTTTGCTGCCAGGGCGTTTCCTCGATCCCTCAAAGACTGGTCGGAAAGCCTGATACCATGTCTCTCTGGCTTGCCTGTATTCTCCAAACTCTGCCTCTGCTCGTTGAGTAAACTCATCAATCCTCACTGTTACCCTTCCTGAGTCATCCGTCCCGAAATCCATGTCCGCAAGAGTCGTCCGTTGAGCATTAATGGCTTGCCATGCAAGTGCTCTTTTGGTATGAAAGTCGGAATACATTCTTGCTTCCCTCACAGTCTGGAACTGGGTGGGTATGGTACACTTAAAAGGAGTCCTTTCTTCGAGTTGCAGTAGTGATTGAGGATCTGTGGTAGGGCGGCCAAGGGTTTGCAAAAGAATAATGGCTTCCAGGCGATCGAAAGTGCCCATCAGGTCGATATCACCAGATGATCGCTGCCGAATGGCGCTGTATAAGTCTGTCTCTGTCTCGCACCAGCCACCTGTTGCCTTTTGATTAAATAGCCTAACTCCAGCTTTAGCTGCTGCGATTGCACTTTCTTGATTGCCCATGTAGTTCTCAAAACAAGTTGTCAAGAGACAGGACAGTAGAGCATACTTGACCCAGGCCTGGCCCTTTCGGTTGGGTACTTCTCGCATCAGTTTCAGTGCTTTCCCGTAATAGCGAAGAGCATGTTGATGATGCTTTCTTCGAATTTCCTCAGGGGTCCGCGAGGACGTGTTGTCTGATCGTACCACGTCCATCGTTTCGCTGAGCGCTCCTAGAGCAATCACAGCATGACGCGCAAACTCCTCTTTATGACATATTTGAAGCATAGTTCGTCCCCAGAAATCTGTATCAAAGTACCCAGAAAGCTCCAAGGCGGCGCGATCTTGGAACACTTTGAAATACATGTGCTCGGTCTCGGTGTGGAAAGTGGGGTCAGAATTGAGTGACCATATTTGCAGCTGCTGAGGTGCAGCTCGTCGCTAGAGGAATGCTGTAAGCAAACCTATTGCTGTTAGGTGAAAGCTGAGGGAGCTTACCGGGTGTTGGTTCTCTGTTTTCGCATTTGGTGATCTGGTCAAATTTTCATGGGCAATTGATGCTGGTCTCGGTAGCAACAGTGGAACCTGGGTCTTCTTTTGGACCAACACCGATGGATCTGGCGACGAGTACCCGTCGCAATCGATTCCGAACTTCTCACATCGAATACACTGTCGGTAGATCAGTGGTTTGACCAGCGACTCCGACATCCATCTTATTATCACTTACACTTGGCCTCCTTTCATCGCACTTGACACGGCGGATCCTGAACCCATTAGGCAACCTACTCCAAGTCCAATGATATCGGCTCCCTGGGATGACCTACTTGCCTGTAAAAGCATGTTAGAATCTGAATTAATTATTAGGGGGTGGTCCGAAAACCTCACAGGTAATACAGCCATTCTTGCTTCTCGGCGTACTCGCTCTACGTTTGGGCTGAATATTTGCCAACATTCTGCGACGGAGGTCTGCAAAGATACCGCTGGAGATTAAGGTGATGAGCAGAGGCGATAAACATCACGGCGCGAGATGATGACTCTCACAATGTCAGGGATTGTGAAGCATGCTCGTACATTTCAGCCAATCAAGTCCAGTTGCTGAAAACCCCTTGTCGCTGACATTGGGGGTCATAAATTGGCTTCAAAGACTGACATGGCAGCCGATTTCCACAATTTTAAGCCGTGAAGCTAACATCTGTTGCAAATTCTTGGAGCATGGCTGAATAAGCTTTGCGAAGTCTGATATTTGCTTTATGTCTAAGAACAGATCTCGAGGTCGAAACGTTACCCCTCTGAAATGACCACGTGGTGGGGCAATAATCGATTGATTCTCAAGAGAATTCTTTTTTTTTGTTAGTGCCCTAGGCAAATGTAATTTTCGTTTTTATCCGTTGTCCATCAATTTTTTGCCTGGTCAAGACCAGCGCAAGCTTCGCCTGTGCCTCGCCCCATGAGCCGCTATGTGAGAAGCGCGTTGTTCTTCACACTCCAGAGACCCTTCACTACTTGTTGAAGGCTGCACCAACTCGGATACCACTATCATACAAATTGCCTTTTAGGGACTTCTTCCAAAATATGCCACCATGCCCCGAGTGATTGTATTTTATCTCCACGCGAGGCAAGAATTAGCTTTGTTTAGATTGACCTTCGCTTAGATTCGCCTTAGATTTAGTGTAAACTAGAGTTTTACCCCGCCGCCGTTTCTCGATCAGCACTCGGGCCCGAACATCTGATTTAATCCAAGCCAAATATGTTCCTGACGCTCAATCATGTAAGCGTCCCAATCTCACGATATCCGGGTATCGGCCTGTGACATTGCGTGGATTACTCATTACTAATCACTTGCATGACAATGTGGGGTTCTTCAGAACGCTAAGGTTACATACTCAAGGTCCTGACCTCAAATATCAGCCCATGACTTGAAGAGAGGAGTGTAAGTATGACTTGTGCCTTCAAAACAGTCTGTATAGGAATTAAAGGTCAGTCGATCCTAGAGACGAGAGTCGGAGCAGCTAGACCCCTCCTGAAACTCGGTACATTGAGGGAGAATCAACGAACGGGGCACCACGCCATTTCAACTTGGGGACAAGCTCATCAGCGCTACTCAATCGCACAAGTAGAAAAACGACGATTACCTCCAACAATTTCGAAAAGAGCGATGTCTCGACGTGTCCCGATCGAATCGCAGCAAGTCGATGCACCTCTGACCTGCTCAGCAACTTTCCTCGTCCTCTCCGCAATCCAGACCCCGGACTCAATCAAAACGATACGATCCGTTCTCTCCGGAATCAGTGGTCTCGCCAAGAATGTTTCAATCCGAGATCTAAATGCTTCATTTGCCTGCACAGTCGGCATCGGGTCCTCTGTCTGGGACGCAATCACCTGCCTACCCCGCCCATCTGAATTGAGACCATTCAAAGAAGTCAAAGGGAAGACGCACACCGCTCCGTCTACTCCCGGCGATCTACTCTTCCACATCCGATCTGAGCGTAGGGATCTGAATTTCGAGTTCGAGAGACAGCTTATGGACTTGCTTGGTGAATCCGTCAAAGTCGAAGACGAGACTGTTGGCTTTCGGTATTTTGACGTCAGGGATCTGTTGGGTTTCGTTGATGGGACTGCGAATCCTGTTGGACAAGCAGTCACGGAGTCTGTATTGGTCGCTCAGGAGGATGTTTCCGCTGAAAGTGGGACTGCTCAGGTGGGAGGAAGTTACATCGTCGTGCAGAAATACTTGCACAATCTCAAGTCCTGGCGAGGACTGAAAACGGAACAACAAGAAGCTGTGATTGGGCGAACCAAGTTGGATAATATTGAACTTGACGACGCCCCTGAAGGTCAGCAGATGAGCCATAAGAGCTTGGCGACCGTGGAGGATGCGGAAGGCAATGAGCATGATATACTGAGGGACAATATGCCGTTTGGAAGTCCTGGGAGTGGGGAGTTTGGAACTTATTTCATTGGATACTCGAGAAGGCTGTGGGTAGTTGAGAAGATGCTTCAAAGGATGTTTGTCGGTGTGCCGGAGGGAATGCACGATAGGATTTTGGATTATTCGACGGCTACGACAGGGAGTGTATTCTTTGCACCTAGTGCAAGTTTACTGGCAGGGCTGGGGGATGACTGAAATGCCATTATACGACTTATTAGGGGTGCTAGATTTAGTTCGGAACAAGTTTTGGAATTGTCGTGGGATGCTGGGACGGAAAAATGTTCTTAACCGACACTCTCTCGCAGCACTTGACAGTATTCAAAATACTGCCAGGACCAAGGCGAGCAGACTATGAGAAGTTCTTCAGGGATATGCTATACTTGAAACCAGCAATTAGAATACTTTTTTGTGCGAAGGGATTGAGGAGGCTGAGTCCATTAGATTGCCCATCGCTCGTTGCTCGAAGGTGATGTCAGGCTTGTGTTCAACAACTTCAACTCGCAATCTTCTGTTCGAACGGGCACTAGGGCTGATCAGCAGGAAGCGCTTCAGATTGAAGATTCCAATCATGATGGCCTTTTCGAAGTCTCGTCTTGGAGCAACAACGTGCGGTTGGCACGGGGTGAAAGCATCGTGGCAGTGCAGGCGAGCCTCGGTAAATACCCAGGTACACTCTACCTGATGTATGCACTCAGCCCTTCGCTTCAGCGCCTCGGAGTACACCGAAGCCGTGTACCCCAGTACAATAGGTAAGATCTTACTTACCAGAATGCAAGCTGAAGGTAAGCAACAAGATGGAATGACACGACTTTTGCGTTCCAAATCCACAATAATCGAGAAGAATCTTCGACGCGCTGACTTTGCAAGCCACATTTTGGATTTTCGACCTCTGGATGCGCAGCAATGTCATCGAAAGAGCTTCAAGCCAAGAGATAATAAAAGGACATGTGCATCATGCAATTAAACTATAGTGGTATTATTGGATTTCAGAAGATACTGGGGAGAAATTTGGCCGGATAATTGCGCAAGTTGAGAAGTATATGAACCGAAGCCAATGCCACAGAAAATACTGTTCCAAATCATCTTCCAGAACAAACGTCCATCATCATATACTGATACCTCTCTTCCTTCTTTTTTCAGAACCTTCTTTCCATACATTTCCAAAATGAGTACACTTACAGCGCTCAGTCTCGTGCTTTTGGGCTCTACAGCAGCGAGCACCATCAACACGAGGGAATACCGACCGAATGAGCATCTGATGCTGGTAGATTGTGGTATCGGACTCCTTCCCAATGGTGCTTCGACATCCCGAGAAATGGCATACTATTCTGGTTCATACAACCCAGGCGGTGGAAACACCAAATGGATCCAGCCAGACATGATCGCAAACGTCCCTTGGGATGGTTCCTACCCATGGAGGGGTAGTGGAGTTGCAACCAAGTTTCCCAATGGCGACACTTTCCAGGTTTGGTGTGTAGCCCAAGTCTATCCCACGGAGTTTTCATTTCCTCCGAATTTGTGCTGACTCTGAAATCTTTCAGGATCAATCCAGCCATCAAAGACTGGTCTGAGTCAAAGAGCTACGCAGGCGACGCCAAACACACCTACGGCAACGAATTCAAATGCTGGGCCGAACATGGTCATGCAGCATTCACGCTCGCAGATGGGAAGACCTGTACATCGGCCTACATCTGCTACCACCCACCGGACAACCCTCCTCCTGCGGCCAAGAAATCGAAGACTGACTACGCCATGTCCAAGAAAGACGTCACAGTACGAGTCCAAGGGACCAATGCTGAGATCGAGGCATGGAAACCTCAAAACGCATTCCGCCATATCAATGATGATGATGAAGGCATCCAGTGTGCCGGAACATCATACCAGATTGGAAGTGTTTGCAAGCTTAGATTCAACGATTGCTGGTTTTCGTCCCGCGATCATGTCGATGGCATGAAGAAGATCTTGATCGATGCTATCGCCCCGGCTGTTGCGAAGACGAGAGTCACGAAGAAGGGTCACTACAATGGGAAATGTCCTCCGGGTGGCGGGCCATGTGAGCCCGGATATGATTTTGAGTAAGGGAACGCCCCAATATCGGCTCCTTCTAAGAGGAGAATTTGACTTTCAAAAACCATCCGCTGACTTTTGAACCCCGCAGATACGGACAATACACCTACCCAGAATCCGGATCAGTGCTAGTCAGCGTCTTCGATGAGGGTAATGAAGCAAATGCATCACCAAACGCGAGAATAAAATGGTCCATCGATTGCGAGAACGAAGGTTTCTGCGGGTCTTTCTGTGACAATAACCTCAAAGATATTGTTGATTTTGCAACTTCTCTTGGGGGTGTGCCGGGTTTCGGAAGTTTGTTTTGTGCATTTTGCTGATCGAGGAGCGTGTTCAAAATTTGACTGCATGGGGATGAGGGCACAATGGTTGGAGGTATGTCAGGAGTTGGGAATGTGGGCTTTCAAGGGTTTAGATGGATGACAAAAGTCGTGATTTTAGATTTGTGAGCTGGGACTCGGTGAGTAGTTCGAAATTTTGCATTCAGCTATTTCTAGTTCTATGGATTTCTCCAAATCCAGAGTGTATTTGATTGTTCAGGAAAATGCCCTGTTAGGGTGACGTGGTGGTACTATATACATTAAAGATTAAGCAACGACATATATCCGTCGTTGGTGATGCCCCGGGGGCTGTTCCTTTCTCTTGACAGCCTAGCTTCCATGCAAGAGCTTGTTGCCCTTTAGCCCCGTAAAGATGTGGTACAGCGCGCGAAGCGACATGCCCTCGCGTGAATCGCGGATGTAGCGATGCCCTGCAGACTTCATCAATGACTGAAGTCAAATTTGGAAACGGGTCAAGGTCATGTGAATCTGATCTGAAAAGCTGTTAGCAGTGTTCCACAACTAGCACAAAATAATTATGCTTACTTCTAAGACCAGATCGAAGGCCGATCAAGTATTCTTGACCTCTTCAAATTACTCCTTCACGACATGGCTGACTCCTCCCGTCGTCGAGCTAATGACATGTCCGATGAACCCTCCAATGTCAGATGATGTGACGGCGTCGTACGCTCGCTTCGTGAGACAGGATAGGTCCGAGTCCACGCAGACGTATTTGGGACGTCCTGATGGACTGTCAATTTTCTTGATGTATGGTGTTGGCGCTGCCAGTACTTGTGTGGAGAGAGTGAGTGTCGCGAGGAAGATGGCGAATGTGTAGAACTGCATGGTGGGCGATGTTTGATTTGTTTGGTAGAGCGGAGAGAATTGAGTGATGAGATGCGTTGGGGATTGACTGGAAATGGACGTGTTCTTGTGAAGTTCTGCGGATGGCTGTGAATTATGTATTACAATACTAGACAAAATGAATGACTTTGATCTTCGATCGCGGATGCAAGACAAGAGGAATCAATATTTCCCCTCGGCTCCAGCGAGGGGAGTATATAACCCACCATCTACCTATCGTGATCAACCTACTCGATCAAATGACGTAGAGAGCAACAGAAGATCTCAATCACTCAGCACGGAAGACAGCTCACCGTCGACAGATAAGCTTCGATCAACTGCTTGACATGTCTGTTTTAGGGGTCTTGTGGGGGAGAAGGGCCGTGAGATGTGATTGCGATCTTCGGGTGACATGGGTACGGCAGATGCAACTGTACTCAGCACGTCGCTTAAGAGCGTGAAACTTCCTGGAAGCACTTGTGTCCTCCTGTACATGGCTATAACATCGTCATCTTTATTTCATTTCATACATAAGGGACGTTTAACGCCTCGTATTGCAGCTTACGAAGGTATTTGGAGGGTTGTTTTGGTGATGTTCCCCCTTTCAAAGGAACCGTGCACTCTGCTGTCCCAATCCGGACATGTCTTGGAGATCGTCACGTCGATCAGGGCATTTCAGCTGAAAATCGTTAGCTCCTCAATTTTAGGTTGTGGAGAACCAACAACCTGAAACGCGTATCCTTGCTTCTTTTGTTTACTCCGCGGTTGTGCAGCATTAAGAGGACGCATTTGGACATGTGCAAATAGGGGTCTAAATCACGCGGGGTGAGGTCTACTCAGCCGAGGGAGGTCTCAAGATCTGGCGCAGCTTCGGGAGGAGGTACGACTCTTCTTACATGCAAGGAGAACAGGTGTTGAAGGATTAGGTCTTTCAATCGTTCATGCCAGGGAAGGGGCAAAGACCACGAGTATATTGGTATAGCGGACAGCATCCGGTCTCGGTCTCAACTCCACAATATTGCACCGGAACCTCGTTATCAACAATACTCGCTTCCAGATCTCAAGACAATTCCATGTATTCATTCATACGGATGTATTATTCAGTTCTCAATCGACGCCTTGACATGAAAAAGAAATCTCGAATCAAGGCGCACAATCAAATTGGTATCGTCCTGCTACCCTTCTGAAAACCACTAGCGGAAGTCTCGGCATCTGGCAGCTCGCATCTTCCCAGATCTTTATATCAACATAACATCGCTGCCTTCAATCTCACTCTTGTTCCCCACCTTTCCCTTGCCTGAAGTCTGGTCCTTGTAGGATATGCTGCCCAACTTTTCCCACAACTAAATGTCCCTGTCCCAGCTCAGGGTTCCTTGCACGGCTTTCGATCGGTTTCAGCCACCAATCACAAGATAACACAGTCTCCATTCGAGCAGTTCATCGCTCTCGGATCAAAACAAAATATACAGCAACTATCACAACCATCCCCATGATCAAAACGCTCCGCCTGGACACGAATCCTGAAAACCTTGGTCCCAGTCTCCCTCACCATGGACGCCGAAATCTTCAGCCCGCTCTTCTGCTCATAAATATCCTTCCCATCATACGGAACCTCGATGCTCATCGCAGCATCCGCTTTAGCGCCAGAGTACCGTGGCTTTCCTGCCTGCCGACCCAATGCACCCATCGCTTCCCAATTCTGGTCCATAGCTGCTTTGTAGACCTGATGGTCTGTTTTCACGATGCAAAGCCATGGGTCGTCTTGAGCCGTCGCGGCGGTCCCGCATGCAATGAGGTATTCCGTGACTTTCTCGCTTGCGCGGCCTCGTGTCCTGAACCAGATACATGCATTGAAACTCGATAGTCCGTGGGTGTTGAATGTCGTTGTGCTGTCGTCCCATGCCATATCATGACTCACTCGCATTTTCTCGTAGTATTCTAGACCTTGCAAATCGAATACAAAGGACTGGTTTTCGCTCCTGGAGAGATGCTCCGTATCGGCATCGGTGTCGTCAGATGAGATGAAGAAATCTTTCCTGGGTTGCAAAGGCCAAGAGTTGAGCTCGATGGCAAGACAAGATGGGTTCGTACGTTTGTACTTATTGAAGCCGATGAGTTGCAGTGTAATGCCTTGGACATTCTGAGGCCCTTCGTTCTGGTCATAGCAGTTCAAACTGAGGAAGAGGTATTTGCTGTTCGGTATGTTACGGACTTGAGCGCTGATTTTGAGGCCGTTGTTGGTAAGTGTGAAGTCGGGGTTGGCAATCGCGTTTCTTGAAAGCTCGTACGATCCTGCGTTTGCAAATTCCGCTGGGGAATGTGCGAGGATGCCACGGAATTCAGGAACTACGCCGTGCCCTATCGGATTTGCAGTCCAAGCGAAGATTGAGAGATCGTTGTACTGTGCAAGGATCTCTTTCTGTAGACGGATGAAAGCTTTATTCTCCTCGCCGTATGTCATGGTCATATTCACACCGAAGATTCCAAGGAGGGAATATGCAATATCTTCCACCCTGGCAGTCTGTCTATTTTGCGCCCAGGACATCTTCTTTGCAATTGTCATTTTGCTTAATATACTCATGACGTCTTGCTCCCGATTCGTAGTCCCAGAATATTCGAATATCCTCTTGTCAATCCTAGTTATGCTCGTCAGAAGGTCGCCCAGTTCGTTTCGGTTTCCGAAATGAATCCAGTGGGCATCGTAAAACTCGACCGTTGGCGGGGCTATCAGTTCCTGTAACGTCCAGCCTCTGGTGAACCATCGACAGCCCCTTAGCTGATTCTTTGACATGTCCGTCAACTGAAGGCTGCTATGCAGTGGTGGCATCTCATAGTTTTGGCCGTGCCCCCGAGCCCATCCATTAGGCTGGTAGCCAGATATCCTAGGCGTTGGCAAGAAGTCTGATTCGAAATCGGCGAGTTGGGCATAGCAAACTGTAGCCCTTGCGTACCACTTGAACATGGAATTGATTGCCTCACTCAGTTCTGGCGTATTGGTCTTATCGATGCAACAGGTATCATTCCAGATATATTTCAGTCGTTGCTTGCTATTGAGCGTAATCTCAATAGATCTTTCCACCTTCGTCCAATTCTTGTGACGTTGCTTGCCATGCCCGGCCAAGTATGCGATGTAGTCTTGGTAAGTGACCTCTGTGTCGCCATCCCAGGTGTGAGAGAGAATAGCATATGGTGGTGGTTGGATTGCAAACCACTCTAATTGCATCGTCTCGCAATTGATGAGTCTCATGATGGCGCTCTGGGAATGGAGATTGGAATCTCTGGTATGACGAAATTGGCTGGATTCTTCTATAGCATGAAATCAGAGCAACGGGTTCAGATCACGTCGACTTGTACGTAAAGAAAGTTTGCCAGATCAGTATTCTGGGCACAATTTCTGAAATTGGGGACCTCGAAGTCGTCGACCACTCTTGGGATCTGGGAACGGGAGAGACGAGATATTAACACTTGAAAAAGGATGCAGCATGACGTTGTTTCGAACATACAGGGCTATATGGGAATTGGGGGCCATTCCAGCTTGTCTATTGACGAAATGGCCAATGGCGTCGGTGCGGGTGCGAGGTAAATTACAGGGGCTGGTGCGGCGCAGGGGAGACTCCTTAGCGAGTGCGAAATCTGTATCCTCTTCTCACTATTAGTTGTTGACATATGGGAATCCCAAAGTAAGATTGTGTCTATTGAAATAAGTTATATCACATTTGGAAGTAAAAGGAACAAAACGCCAGCTGAAGTCAGCACGGTTGACCGTTGTTTGTATCCTCGCTAAGAATCAGAGGGACCAGAGCTGACACGCGAGAATCCTCGACCTTGGCTGTGCAGCAACACTAACCTGGGACATTTTACTTCTACCATTCCTGTGTATTTGGCTAGCCCTCTGATCTCAGGCTTCTTCTAAGATCGAAATCCTTTCCGAACAATTCTACAGATCCCCTCAATGATGATGCTCCTCCTCCCCCTCAAATCTCCTCTCCACACTCCTCCCAACCCACTGCGTCCCACTCTTCCTCAACGCCTTGGTCGCCGCCCCAAGATCAACCTTCAACTGCTTCTCAATATACAGCGGCAACTGCGTATTATCCCAATTGCCCGCCATATTCTGCCTCAAGATCTTGCCCCCCTTATCACTACTATACCCATACAGCGTGACATCAGCCGCACTATGTCCACTCGTACTCCAATCCACACCACCCCTCGAACTCAACATCAACCCCATCTCATTCAAAAACGCACTCTTCCCTTTCAACGCCACCAATTTCGCAACTTCCGCATCCGTAGGGTTGAGGAGACCGTACCGGGGAAATACGACAGTTTTGAGGAAGGTAGACGGGTCGGGGCCGCTGTATGATGAGAATAGGGAACCGAGAGCTTCAGCGGAGGAGTTGGCTGCTTGGAATGTCATGGGGTTGTAGCCGGGAAGAGTGAGGCCGCCGCACTCGTGGTCGGCGGCGGAAAGCATGGTTGTGTCGGGGTGGGAATCGATCCAGGTGCGTACGAAGGACATTACTTCGTTGTATTGGATTGTGTCGTGGAGGTGGCCGATGGGGTCGTTGGAGTGGCCGGCGTGGTCGATGCGGGAGGCTTCGATCATTATGAAATAACCTGAGATGGGGAGGAGAGGTTAGTTGTTGTGGTGGAAGGCAGCGGCATGGTATGAGGAAGGGGTAATGTTTACCTCGCTTGGTGTTCTTAGTTGCTTTTTCGAGGGATGTGAGTGCTGTCTTGGTCATCTCCACAAGAGAAGGCTCAAGACTGTCCTGGCGATCGATTTCGTATGACATATGACCTGGTTCATTAGCATTGCTCTCTCGCTCTCTCTCCAGCATTTGAGATCAACCTTACCTTCAGTAAACAGTCCCACATATGGCAACTTCGCATTCTCACCACCCTTCAGCTTATCAAAGCCAGCACGGTCAGTGAAAACATTGAACCCCTTCTCCTTGCCAAACTTCAGCAGATCAACATTATCACTTCTGCATGACCCAGCTTGAGAGCTTGGCTTAAAGTAGCATCTTCCGCCGCCAAGCAGGATGTCAACAACAGAGCCGAGAGGATGACCATAGCCAATCTCGTGCTCTGCAATCTTGGCTTCAGAGTCACGATGTATGACATGAGCAGCGTAACCTACAATATGTGAGTAGTGTGGCAGAAGTGAAGTGAAATGCTTACAAGCTGGTGTGGCATGGGTGATTCTGGAAGTCGCAATCAAGCCTGTCTTGAAGCCATCGAGTTTTGCAGCTTCGAGGATTGAACCCACAGGTTGACGGTTGTCGTCGACGGCAATGGCTGTTACAAAGGTCAGATTTTTCTCACTTGTCTGGGACACAAGGCATAGACATACCAGCATTGTACGTCTTGACACCACACCCAAACGCAGTCGCAGAAGCAGCAGAATCCGTAATCAGATTATCACTCGCTTGAGTCCTCACACTTCCAAGGACCTTTCCTCCAGTCAGCACCTATTGTCATAGAATATAAAATTCAGAGCAAGAAACCTACCATCTGATCAGCAGCCAACTGATACGTAACCGGCCTATCAACATTCCCCCCATTCCTCAACGCCGAAACATAATCCCTTGCCAGAGTCTGCGACGCAGTCCCGAATCCATCAGGCACGATGTAAATGAAGCTTTTCGCAGTAGAACCCTGCCAATCGCCCGGTCCGGTGGTCTGAGCTTGCGAGATGCTGACGAGGAGAGCAACGGGCCAAAGGGTTGAGACGCGCATTTTGAGTTTTTATACTTATACCTAGTAACTGGTATAGGATACGGCAAAGAGGGAGCGAATGAGGGAGAAGAATGGCTGGCTCACAAGGTCCTCATCTTTCAGCTCACATTATCCGTACTTATATACATACGCAGGTACATACACACCTTCCCTCCCGCCTGTTCAACCTGCACACATCTCGGACATACACCTCAAGCAGTCCTAGAACATCCCATATTTTCCCATGGCACAGAACATCTCAATATAAAAATGCCCAGCACGTGGGTGTCGCTGTTGGAAGTAGGAGGGGTTAAATACAAGCCAAGATCAGACGTACATGCCCAGGGCTTGGCTTTAGGAAATTGGTATTTTGAGAGGCCAATTAGGCGGTTGGGGGGAGGGACATGTGTTTTTGAGCCAAGAGGGGAGAGCGCAGGTTGTTCCTGGATAGGAAGGAAGCTCTGAAATGCAATGCAAGAATGGGATGTGATGTGATGTGATGGATTTTGAGATGATCCGAGGAGAAGGATCGGGTGGGGAAGTTGGGAGGTTCAGCTCGGTTGTGGTGAATACATGAATACCTGCTCGTCCGTAGCTGTTCCGGCTAGGAGACTTCCTTTAAAAGTTGTCTATTCTTGTGAGCGCTTTGCTCGTACTGAAAACATTGATCAACCCGAATTTGCAGGATGAAGCAGATCTGGAAAGTGTAGGAAAAGATAATCGTGACGTTACAGTTGAAAAGGAATTCGAAATGCTTCAAGTTCCCGTTATCTCATGTCCAAGAGGTCTTATCGACCAAGAGATTAGGGGACGAACGGATCAGAGCAGGGAAGTGAAAGATATGCCATATCCACTTGAATACGTCTGGGTATCCTGCAAGAATCCTTCAAAGTCCAGCAACCAAAATAAAATCTTGAACCCCCATGATCCAGCCTTCACGCGAATTGTAAAACAGCTAAATTTGTAGTCGAAAGCCATATCATTTCCTGGTTACAATGGGACTAGAACCAGATGTCAAAGGACACCCTGAAAATCCAGCCATTGCGAATGTACGCCTTTCATCCCCCACCGAACCAAGCAAATATCGTCAAATCTCCATTTATGCCTCCTGGAAAGCAGCTGGGAAACGTCGGACATTGTCGGCCAACTTTCCGTGATTGCTCAAGAACTGAACATAGGCACCATCAACCAAGACCTTTCCTCCAGCCTTCTTCTCCATGTACTCCTCACGGCGAAGAGGGGTGAAGCCCCAGTTCTTGGAAACGATGATCTTTTGGCGACCAGGGAACTTGTATTGGGAACGACGGAGGGCCTCGAGAGCGGTAGCACGGTCTGACAACTTGTTAGATCTTGATCCGCGTGGAAAATGACGTATACTTACGGGCATCACGGGTGCGGACACTCAAGATGATTTGACCGATGTTGACACGGGCAACAGTTCCGTTTGGCTTTCCCCAAGCACCACGCATTCCAGTTTGCAATCTATCGGCACCGGCGCAAGACAACATCTTGTTGATACGGACGACATGGTATGGGTGAGCGCGGACACGGAGATGGAAACCTTCCTTTCCTGCAACCTTGACCAAGTACCTGAACAATATTGTTAGCCTCGGTTTCTCCATCTTCCTTCTCTGTCCTCCGCGCGTCTTGTATCATTGTCCAATATTGAATTTTCTGATTTGTAACTCGTTCTTGACTCCACTACGCCACTTATTCCATCGGGGTATACTGACTTGTTGGCGCAAATACGGGCAGCTTCCAGAGCCTCGGAGCTCAATTGTTCGTACTCGTTGGAAACCAAGTGGATGCAGAGAGGGAACTCGTCGACGTTTGCGCGCTTTCGGCCGAGATCGAAAATGCGGATCTTAGGGTCAGGTACACCACGGTTGAATCTGGACTTTGGGTACGGCTGCAAATATGTCAGTTTACGCTCGCAGATGCATATTTGACCGCTGAAAATATCGAGGGGACGTTGAAGATGACGCCCACGAAGGTCGTCATCGCTCAAAGACTCCCTTCATCTCCCCAGCGCCAAAAGAACCTGTGAAGGGTAGGAAACCGACCTTGTTCTTGCAGTAACGGTAACATCTCGCTGGGCGGCGTGCCATCTTGAATGATTTCAGATGGTTTGTCGTTGGGGTGGAGTTGTCGTTGGTTCTCTTCCGGGGAAGTTCGCGGTTTTGAGGCGGTTGACCTCAGAGTACGATTTCAAAGCAAAGGACGCTAACGTCTCGCTTGCCACAATCCATCTGCCCCACTTCGCCGCCCTCAAGACACAAACGAGGGTTGGGCCCTAAGATTCGGAGGCAAATGTCAAGAATAAAAGCCGAAGGAGTCATCATCCTAATGTCGTGCGCATTAAGTTGCGGAATCTGGGCAGATAGAGTCATTTTCAATTACGTGGATCGGGAACGGGCAATTGTTTTGCTGATGAGTCGAAATGATCCATCTTTGCTTAGAAATGCTACGAGACATTTTGACGATGTTGACTCCCGATAACAGAGGGAAACGATACCTACACCTTCAGGACCACAAATCGACGCCATCCAAAGAGTCGGATCATTATGGGGTACCTATAAGTTCGGTCTCTGGGAGGCTGATCTCGTAATGTGCAGTGCAATTTGTGATTTTCGCAGCATCAAATTTACAAACCTGGGATGTCCGAGGAATCGAAGATTGAAGCCAAATAGACTTCCGGGCCAACAATTTGAAAATTTACAAACATCGATCACAGCTCCATCTACACGCGCATATCATATCCTTCGTTGAAAAATTGTTCCTTGAGAACCGGCTGGTATCATTCGCTATGCTAGAAGCTCCGCAGAACATACAATTGTGTCCAGTCCATCATTCCTCAATCCATCTCCCCATGTCCATTGGCGACATTTACTCGGCTTGGGAGCTCAAGATATCTGAATCACCTCCATCCAAGATAGCCATGGTCGAGCATCGGTAGAGCTTACCGCAAGCAGTTCCGAGCTCAATCTGCAAGAAGAAAAAGAAGTAAGTAAAGGGCCCTCCAAAGTCTGGGAGACTTTATCGTTAGGCAAGTCTCTCGCAGACGAAAAGTCTGGTCGTTGAGGATGAGGCAAGCTTCATGGTATGACAAAGGAGATTGTGTATGGACGTACGTTGTTTCCGCTGAAGTGGTGGACGTTGGTCTTGGACAACATGGCGTAGCTAGAATGCAATTAGCAGATGTCTATCTTCGCAGATAATGTGGAACTTACTACTCAAGCTCACTCTTGCGAAGAGGAGGAGTGTTACCGGCGATGATGACCAGCTTGGCCTTGCCAGAACGGAGGGTCTTGAGGGTAGACTTGTATCCCAAGGTGACCTTTCCTGACTTCATAACAAGCGCAAGGCGCGAGTTGATGGAGTCAGCGGTCTTCTTTGCCTTCTTGGTAGGTGCCATCTTTGCGTTGATTCAAGATTCGGATTGTTCTTGAAATGTGGTGGTTGATGCTCCGGCGTCGTTTTTGCGGGAGAAAAGTTCGCGAACGAGATTACAGAATTGGTATCGCAAGTGTGTATCGCGCCAATTTAGCGCGAACCCAGTATTAACGCCTTAGGCCGAAACTCAGGCCAAACACATGTCGTGACTTGCATGTTGTGCAAAGAAATTGAACTAATGTATATGAAATACAGCGCTGTGCGTATCAAGTCTTCTTGTTCTATATCTTGCAGTATAGAACATCAATAGCTGCCCATCCCGAATCTGAGGATATCCAGTCACGTTGTATGAGCACGTGATCAGATTCATACAGTACTCTTCCACCTTCCCAGTCCCACACGTAGATGGGATTCGCGTTTACTGCTCTAGTGGAATTCTTCTATATCTTCGAAACAAATCATCTAGTAATTGAGTTCTGATAGGGTTCACAATATGGTCCTGAAATACTTCAAGTCTGGTAGCCATTAGGATGATCCCTCAATAAGTGGTTCAGATATCAGAATTGTAGAGCTTCTGGAACGTCAAACCATTCAAATCACTTCCTGATAAGCCAGCATAATCCTGGATAGAGCGTTTCAACTTGCATGATACCGGAGATCAAATGCATCTCCCGTAGCCCCTATTGTTGTCATATTATGGTACCGACGCGCCGATTCATGCGACTGGGATTAACAAGCAAATCATTTCGCGAGGACCTTATTATTACTGCCATGTCAACAAGCAGAGGACACATGAATGTTATGACAACAACAATCACAGACACATACTCATGATCGCATTGCATTCTTCATAGTAGATTTATCAAGCAATCACCATAAGTCGTTGTATTGGACTTATCAAAGCCGTGGATAAGGTTGCGAACCTTAGGAATTATTGCGTCGTTGCGCCAAACACTCGGGCCTTGGTTTCTCCTGACTACGAGCAACAACATTCCTCTGTCCATAACAAGAGGACTATCTCCCACCACCATTTCCCATTATTACTATGTCTGCAGCAACGAAAAAGCCGCCGGCGAGCTCAACCCCAGGTCGCAGGCCCTCTACAGATCCCACCGCAACGGCTGCATCAACACCGCCGCCACGACCAACTCGATCTCCAGCCCCAGCTTCAGCAACCGCAAATGGAGTCGCGCGCAGTCGATCAGTCCGCGGCGGCACACCTGTATCGGCAAGAGCTTCTATGCAGAGACCTGGCGCCGGCGCTTCGCATTTGAGCTCGAGCAGTACGACTTCTGATGCAGATGATGACGTTCGGGCAGAGACGGTCGCAGTGTTAGACGATTTAAAGGAGCGCCTGCGCAAGACGGAGGCGATGTCCGAGCAATATCAGAAGCAGACTCAGGTTCTACAATCGAGATTGGATGAAGCTTTACAGGAGCAAGGGAAGCTTGAGGATCGTCTACACGAGAGTGATGAGCGCTTGGAAGCTCTGGAGAATGAGAAGAGAGATGCTCTTAGACAACGACGGGAGATGGAGTCGATATATGAGGCGGAAAGGAGTTCGATGACAAAGGAGAGAGAGGAGAACTCTAATCGGGAGGAGGAGATGCAAACAATCATCCAGCGACTGAAGGATTCCCTGAATTCTAGGTCGAATGTAGATGAGGAGGGCAGAATCTCTAGGCGCTGTAGGTTAAGCATCTTGTTTGAGAAGGCGATAACTAATTTTGATAGCAAACAACTCCTCCCCTATTGACAGCCAATTCGCACCACCATCTGGCTTGAACCGCAGCGACTCTCGAAACAATTCCAAGCTCCTCCTCCAGAAAGATCGCCTTATCGAGTCCCTGCGATTAGAGCTGGCAGAAGCCCAGATCAAGCTTGTAGAATCAGAGAATATGGGAGGAGGACGTATGCAAGAAGTCGAGCGATTACTTTTAGAAGCCCGCATGACAAATGCTCGATTGATGGAGGACAATGAGAGCTATCAGCTGCTCCTCTCGGAGAAGACATTGACAGGAGATTTCGCCAAGAGCGACTTCATGGGATCAGCTTCCCACAATGCAGATGCCCTGAGCGCTCTAGAAGGCAGATCTGCACCAGCGAGCCTGGCAGACGAGTTATCTGAAGCAGGTGAAGGAGAAAGTGAGAATTATAGACGACTGGAATCCGAGTTGAAGTCCGCAAAGGACTCAAACAAGGCCTTGACCCTATATATCAACAAGATCATCGAGCGCCTGCTTCAACACCAAGACTTCGAAGCTATCCTCGACCAGTCTTCTGACTTTAAGCCTGGGGCAAATGTCGACAAGGACTTGCCTCCTCCCCCAAAAGAGCAAGCAAGCGGCGCGTCTATCCTCCAGCGCGCAAAATCTGTAGCTATGGGCGGAGCCAGGCGACCACGACCTCAATCCCAGATGCCAGCAACACACTCCGCTCTCACAGACCCAGATACTGCGCCCAGCATCCCATTCGGCCTCGGCCGCTCCTCGAGCTTCCGAACCGGGCGTCCCAAATCCGAACAATACACCGGCGGCGCCGCCAGCGTCGTCAACCAAATGTACAAAGGCGGGCCCGCCTCCCCTCCCCTCCACGGGCCCCAAACCCCCCGACACTCACAATCCTTCTTCGCTCCCCCTCCAGTGACAGGCACAAACCCCAACGCAGCACACCGTGTCCCCAGCGCCGGCCAGGTCCCCACAGCCGGCAACTTCCCTGGGATGAAGAGCGAGAGTAGCAGCACGAGCGACAGCGGCGATGTGAGCACGCCGCCGAGCAACAGCCCTCCGCGCGCGGAGAAGGCAACGACGTTTGCGGGGAATAAGCCGAGGCCGTTGAGGCTGGTGCAGGATCATCCGGAGAATAGGAAGGTTAGTGGGGATGAAGATATGAAGGCGAAGAGGGCGAGTTGGATGGGGTGGGCGTTTGGGAAGAAGGATGAGGAGAAGGTGGCTGAGGAAAGCATTCAGGAGTAAGTTTGACGTTCGGAGGGAGTGATTCTCCATTTTGAAGAGTGTAGGATGGATAGGGGAAAAGAATGGTTGGAATGATTGGAATGAAGCATTTTGAGACGATGTGCTCCGACGCGATGTGATAGGATGCGATGTAGAGACTTGGACGATGCATTGCACATTGGATGGATGGATGGACGCATGACGGAACGGATGGAGTTGGATTCTTTCATCTGAGTACAGCAGATACGTAGGTAGGTATACTCGGCAGACAACCCCGTGGGAAATACATAACATAATCAATCAAATCACGAAATTATCAAGCTAGGACCCCTTCTCGGTTACAGTATCATTCAATTCTTGAAGACTGTATGCCTGGTCAGCTATGCAAATGGTGTCTTCCCTCTCGCAATCTCTCGCTCAAGTGAGCAGCTTTTACATACCTTGTCTTGGGTATTGTCGTTTGTTACATGCTCGGGTCATCTGACAACTTCTTTGCCTTCGCGCTGGGCGTTGCTCTGCTCGTTCGCTTCCTTCTCCTTGAGCGCTGCTTTGATCATGTCTGCAAGGACATAGTGCCTTTCCCTCTCAGCCAAGTACATTGCGTTTTGAGTTGGCGAAGCTCCGGCGTTGAGGAGAAGTTGGGCCATATCGAGTCGGCCGTGCTCTGCGGCACCCTCTAGGGCTGTGCGGCCTTCTCGTAATGAGCCTGGAGAGTTAGGATCTGCCCCCATGTTGAGTAGCTTGAGAGCGATGTTGAGGTGACCCTTCGATGCAGCTGCTTGCAAAGCAGTGATCCCATAGTTCATTGCCGCTGGGACATTCACGTCGGCGCCGTAATCTAATAATATTGAAAGTATTTCAGTATCAGGTGAATCCTGATCGATAGCTGCTTGAAGAGCTGTCCTACCCCACGTGGGTGCTGGAACGGCATTGATGTCTGCACCTCTATCTAGCAGTAGCTTGGCTATGGCAAAGGAATCTAATTGAACAGCTGCTTGAAGGGCAGTTCTGCTGCCATAATTTCCTGCAGGAGCGTTAATATCCGCTCCTCGGCTTAATAACAGCTTCACCATTTCGATCGATCCGAAAATACCAGCTGCTTGGACAGCTGTTCCGCAAGATTCTGGCCGAGCGGGTTTGGAAACTGCCTCTCTATGACGAAGCAGGTCAAAGAAACTGATATTTGGGCGCGAGACAGCAGCCTGAAGAGCTGATATTCCTGCTGCCGAAGCATTGGCATCGGCTCCGCTGTTGAGTAGGAGTTGTATTGTCGAAAGTCCAATTCTTCCGTTGCAAATAGCTTTCACGAAAATATTGCTCGTACAAGCATCATTCATCTGCCTATCGTCGGAGAGCAATATGCGCTCGAAGGTCTCTTGATCACAGTCAGTCGCGGCAATTTCAAGTGCGGTTCCCACCCGCCGTGAGCCCTCGAGTCCCGCCGGTGCATTTGTGCTTGCCCCATAGCTCAACAAGCAATTGATCAACTCGTGACTAGACCCGCGCACCAGGGCATATTGAAGCAATGATAGGCCTTGCGAAGTATTTTCTTTGAAGCTCGCCCCCGCCTCATGAAGCTCTCGAAGAAGTGTCACGTCGTATAGTTCAATGGCAAGCTCTATAGCGCAGCGGTGCGACACAGGTCCTCTGGCATTGATCTGCTGCCGGCCACATACCGCTACAAAAGTTGCGAGGACGTCTCTCAGTCTTCCGTATGCCTGTTCACAAGTTCTTTCACTGGTGTCTAGAAGATGAGCAGCATCGAGGCCGAGAGCACATATCTGTTGTACTTTGTGATGGTCTTGTCGTGCTGCCGCGAACTGGGCATTGGCTATCATATGCCGAGTATCTGGTTGATACCTGGCTCCTGCCCCCCTCAATAACTTTTCGGTTTCAAGATTACCGATGATTTCTGCCACAGCCAAAATATTGGTACCGTATGTGCCGATAGCAGGAGCATTTGCATCAGCACCATGTCTCAATAGACAATCTACTGTTGGACTATCCCCTGCCTCGACGGCTGCCATTAGCGCACTAGATGGTATCAATCGCACGCCCTGGGCATCCTCCTCGATTGAATCCTCAGTAGCTTCACTTGTGGCATCCACATCGGCTCCAGCGGATATCAATAATTCCACGATGGCTAAGTGCCCTTCCATAGCGGCATCTCGTAATGGCGCCCATCTGTAATGGCCGCTCTGCAGTGACTTTAAACCCGACTTGATTGTCAACAGAGCCCTGACAACTGCTATTTCTCCTGTATAAGATGCTTGCTGTAGCTCAGTCCGTTTGACGGGATCTTTCCCTTCCTCAAATTCGAAGTACATTCGAGGATGATCTGAACACTCTGTACCTAGGTCTAATAACATCTCTACCATTTCGCAGTCTTCATTGTCTATAGCAGAAGCTAGAAGACCGTTAGGTTCATCGAACATTGAGTCGGCCTTCAAGATTTCAAAATAGGCTCCGGCGTTAAGAAAGAGTTGGAATAAGTCGACTTTCCCGGCCTGGGCAGCGCAGACAACTGGAGTGATGCCTTCGTGGTCGTCGACTGGAGCGTCTACATCGGCACCAGCACGAATGAGAATACGGGCAACTCCCACGCTGGAAGCTGCTCCGAGAAGGGTGTTCGAAATCGGATATCGACGCCATTCGCGGAAATTCTGGTTCTCAGTGTTGACATCGATCCCTTCATTCACCAAACGTGTGACCGCATCAATCAGATCCATCTCAATTGCTGCATACAGCAAATGACTTCTTCGGCCACGATATAGACGACGGTTCCGATCGGCTATCAATAGTGCATTGAAAACCTTTTCGTTGAGCCTCCCATTCGAGTAGTTGAGCAATGTCTCTAAGCATGCCTGAACTGCCTGATCTTGTAACTCGATCAAACCCTCCAAGCATAGCTGGGTTTGATTTGAGATCCAATTTTCTGCCTCCGCTGTCTGGGCTCCTGTGAGTTTACAGTTTGATCCGAGTTGCACTACGAAAGTCAAGAATTCTTGCATTGCATCGTTGTCGGATGTTCCAAGGAGTTTGGCGATCCTACTTTCAGTCTCACCATTGTGACTTTCGATAATGGCATGCTGGAATTGCCGAGTAATGTTTTCTTGCATCTCAGTCGCTGACACTCTCGAAGAATTGTACGGCTTCCCTAAAATCTCGGCGATGGGCCTGGAAGTGGACGGCGCAGAGAGTGGCGAAGAAGTAATTGATTCAGCGCAGCTCTGGAGAGCAAGGTCATTTCGAAACAAGAATTGCATTGGTCGGTCTGAAAGTTGTATAAGTATACTTCCTCTCCACAGTTCGGAAATAAACTCTGTTACTCACTCTGGTTGGCGAACAAGTCTGGAAGTCTAAAGCATGGAAGATTGTCGATTCGAATACGCCGCATACACAAGTCGACCACTGCCGGTGGTGGTGTAGCAACGGAGATTCCCTCGGGGGAGGGTGCAGTCGGATCTATCTCTCGTCAATACCGCAGGTTACAGTTCAAGAACCGCACATACACGAAGAGAAGATTCTGTCCAGATCTGACAGAGTATATCGACTTTCTTCCTTCTTGAGTCTCTTCTTCGGAATTTGAACATTGTGAACGACGACTCGAGTCTCCTTGTTGTCTTCGTCCCGCTTCCGTTTCTTGCGAAGAACGTGTTTCCATTCCTCGCACGAGAGATTTTTTCTGAAGTTCCATTCTTTGAACTTTCTCTCATACTGGTTTTTACTAACATGTCATATCAGTAACGTTACGTGCAGATAGGAAGTTCGTGACGTACGATGCGAGGAAATTAAAATTTATTCCCATGTGCTCCATCAATTTTGCAAGCGTGAAATTGAAGTAGAGGCCTCGCAGCAAGTTCTTGTGGTCGTTCCAAACATCCTCTGGTGGAGGCTTGACAGCCTCTTTCTTCCGTTTGGTGAAGTTCATCTTTTGCCCGAAACTTTGGAATTACTCGTTCGGTAATTAGAGAGAAGGTGTGTATGCGAATTACTGCGTTGAAGAAAAGGCATATCAGGAAAGAAAAAGAATGACAGTCAATCTTGAGACGGGTGCAGTACCGAGACAAGAGTTTGGAAAAATTGACTGCTCGTCACCTCTTACCCCTATGTCTTGTGCTGTGGCACAATCAGACCTGCATGCAATGCCTCTGTCATTGGCTCGGGCCAGAATCTTGCAGGGCTCAGCCGCAGCCATTCGTCCCACGGAGCATACCAACGACAAAACACATCCTTGCAGTGAGACAGTCGCCCGGCTTGCAAGCAGAGCATGCATCTTTGCCAGAATCTTACAAGGGCACTGCTGAACGGCTTCTGCTGAACGGCTTCTTACACTGAAACCTACAGCTGCCGCGCCGGCCCCACCTCTATATTCCGACTTGCTCATTCCAGAATCTTGAAAACAACAGGGAAAGCTGAGATGTCTATCCCGTGTGATTTATTTTCACTCCCATCCTGGCCACTTTCAAGCCACGAGGTAGTAGCTTCCCTTTGCGACCGCTGAGCCCTCGTCTGATGCGCCCTTGCCAAAATATTATATTCCGCTTCCTTGTAGAAGTTCGGATGAGCCTTTCTTCGATACAAGTGTATTTCATGATCCTTACGGAATATTGCAGGGCACCAAGACTGTTGTCAAAATGCAAGGCGGGTCAAAGCTGCCCAAGGTTTTTTCATTGGTCGTAGCAGAAATATTATCAACACCAGTGCTGGAAGTATTCGAGAATTGGTCGAAGCCAAAATCTTGCAAGAGCACCAAGACGTGATGAATGATGCTATTTTCCAAAATCTTACCACGGCAGCTGCCATTGTAGTCCAAAGCGAGGCATCATGGTCCATACAAACCCAACCCCCGCCCCCCTCCTGTTTGTCCCCTTCTACTTCAGAACATTCTTTCATCAAGCATCACAACATCACAGTGTGTTCTACATTTTGTTTACTACCATATCTTCTCAATTGGCATTTCTGCAGCATTCTACCGCTTACATAGCTCTCACTATCAGTGACTAGATGCCAATCAATATGTGTCTAGCCTTCTTCGAAAAGTTGTCTCGCTCGAGAACTCTCTTGCTGAAGAAACTTAGACGAGCTTTCAAGGACAAGGTAACCATCTTCTATTCTACAATGCTCAAGCTAGCACAGTTCTGACCTTCCCAGGAGCCAGGAAATCCTTTCTTGAAGACGGTGAAGATCTTCAGTGTACCCCTCAGTGCCCATATTGAGTGCAAGATGACACTGGATACCGGGTCCGAACTCAATTGGATCACAGTCGAAACACTTCACGACATAGCTATGTTCAATAGCATGGATAGACGCCACGAGAACAACGGCATTTGTCTCAATGGCAGCTCCTTGTCTTCGATTGGTACAATTACCCTTCGCTGGAAAGGGAAACGGTTCCGAAAGATCTTCACCACCACATTCCACGTCATAGACGGCGAGTCTATTCCCTGGCAGATCGTCCTCGGGTCACAAACAATCATTGAGCATGGCATTGTGAAGTTCGCTGGATTTGGCGGAAAGAATATCATCGCTTTGCCGAAGAAGACGAAAGGTGAGGCAAGAATGTGCTCCTACTGATTGATGTCAGCTGATCAAGGAGGGAAGGCGAGAAGAGTGGTCACAAAGGCAGGCAAGATAAGCACAATGAAGAAGCGGTTGCGAATGATGCAAATGTTGAAGCTGATATGCGTAAGCGAGAGGGCAAGACAGGCGAGGATCAATCTGGGAATCATGGTTCGGGCTCGGGAGCCTCTCAAAGTTGAAAAGGCGGGAGGAAAGATGATAGCAGAGAGGGAAGCGAATAGACGATGGGGCGAAGTCCGCGCTTCAATGCTACGTAGTGTGGGCGGCGGAAAGAGTTTTGCCAAAAAACCTAGCTGGTAATTTCGTGGTGTTGGCGGGTGAGGAGATTCTTTATAATGGTAGAAGGCAAAACGAATAATATTTCGTTTCAACCTCTCTCTTGATTCTTCCTGCGCTTATCGATGAAATATTTGTTTCTTAACGAATCCCTGATATCTGATAAGCGTGATCCTAGAACATGCATGGATTATTTAACGCGTGAAAGCGGTCTATCGTCCACTGAATCAAAGATCATTCCCTGTAGAAATGAACACAACCTGGACTGCGGCAAATCTATCACCAAGTCATCAGCAACATTCTCTTTTTGCCAAGATTAATCCATAACTCACGTTGAGGTCGCAATAAAGATCTCTCCTCTCTTTGCGCCCGTGAAGAATGACAATGCCGCCGCAAACGTGAAAGTAAAGAGGGCGATGAGACCCAGCCGAATCTTCATCGAATTCACACAATACAGTACGACAATTGCCAAGATTGGCAAAAGTGAGGCGACGATTGTTGTGATGTGTGATGTGTATCTATGTAGAGTCTCGCGATCGTACGATGCGATTCCGGATTCTGGATCCTCGACTTTCTTCACCCTGTGCCAGAACAGTCTGTGAAGCCACAGAACGAGTTGCTCCATGAACCATGTTGTGAACGAATCCCTATTTCCAGACAAGGAAACGGCGAGCAGATCATGATGAGGATCTATGGGAAGGTCTATATTTCCCCAAGTCGCTCTGTCTTTGCCGATCAAGGCGAGGTTTCCCATGCTTGGTCTTTCGAGCCACTGTTGAAGAGATCTCAAGTCATGCGAACTCGGATCCGCCAACTGGCTCATCACTGACTGTTGGATAACTGCATCATCTGTAAAAGAGTCACTCAGCTATTTCACCTGGTCTTCTGTTGGCAACGAACTGTAATCCTTCAACTTCTGACGAATCGCGAGGACAGTCTCCCACTGCTTGCTATTCTCCTCGGCGGCGTAATTCTTCAGCCAATACCAATCCCTCGAGTACTTGCTTCGATTGCCCTCTGCAAAGACAGCATCTTCACCTTGTACTTTTTGAAGACGTTTCTCGAGGTGGGTGAGCTCAGCCTGCATATAGAGGATATTTTGCGAATTGAGGCCACCGAATCTTCGGAATATTGCGCTTTGTGCATACCTGCCCATGTGGCAGGCGAGCTTGGGATAGCCTTCGACAGGTGGAACTATTTGTTCTGCCATTTTGATGAGACTTACAGATGAGAAATCGATGGAACGAAAATGATAACTGCGGCTCGACATAAGGCTGGCGCATGGTGACTTTCGTGCCAGCCTGGCAGGAAATTCTCCTTGAGAGTCAGCCTGGTGCAATGCTTGAAAAAATGAACTTGCAGCCAATGAAATTTCAGTCTGAGTCCTAGTATAGGTTTCAGTTCTCACAGCTTCGACAAGAAATGATTGCATTGTTTTTGTCAACAAAATATTATTTACCCAAGTGCTGAATCAATGTTGAAATTTTACGACGACCTCAGTTCAATAATGCTGCCACCTGCGAGTTTGCCACATCCCACCATGAAGCCGAAAGCCTGTAATGTAGCTTGGATTTGCCTGATAAGGCAGATTGTGCTCAAGTTCCTGCGCATGCATGGCAAAACCAACCTAGCTTCTGGTTGGTCAACACTCTCCGCTTGTGCATGGTCGGATCTTGAATTTGGCCAATGGAATGTATCAGCCAATCACATTCTTATTCCACATTGCAAGTCGGATTTCACTATATTTATCTGATTAACATTGTTCAGTAGACACTATGTTCGACAAGCTGGTCAGTGCTTACCTGTAATCAATCGAAGAACTCCACTATCTCTCGCTTATTTCCGACATGTAAACAAAGGTTAAGTTCCACATGGTCCGCTTATCACACTCAGATACAGGCGGAAGGAGCACATTGAAAACCGTGGTGGCAGTCAGCAAAGAGACAAGGAAATAGATGCAGGGAACTCACTGCCTCGAATCACAAAGGCAATAGTTCAGGCCGAGTATACGGAAGTCATCAAGCGATCTTGTCGATTGGACTAGATGCCCGAAACGAACCTCTTTTCGATAAACACCAGCGCCGTCCTGCCGCAGATATAATACACCGTTCCCTCTAGTCCAAACTACTCCAGTTTTCCCACAACCAGTTTGAGAATATCTTCTTGGCTTTTACCAGCATTCTTCGGATCCTTCGCCACGCTCTGCCAGACTTCACCATGTCTTGGCTCACTGAGAATCATTTTCGCAATCACATCTGCACGTTTCTCCTACGCAAGTCTATTAGTACTGCAGACCGAAAGTAGTATTGGCAAACTTACATCAGTTCCATGCTGCATGAGGAACTTGTAGTACCAAGCCCATGCATCTCCAATATCACTGTCTAGCAGAATCGCCTTCTCAAACCAATTCTGTGCCTTCTCCAACCTACGTTCTCCCCAGAATATGCGTGCAATAGTGACGAAAAGAATCGGATCGTTGTCAACTTTCTTGATAGCTTCCAATGCTCTGGGCTTTCGTTGTGTGCGGGCTTCGAGATGCCAGATTGATTCAGTATACAAGAGGCCACTGGTCGGTACTTGTTGCAGAGCTTGAGCCATGAGGTTCTTTGCTTGGCTGATGTTGTTCGCTCGTCTTTCCAAGCGAACAGACTCGGTCCATAACTCGGGCGATTTCGGCACCGCTAAACGAGCTCGATCGAGAACACCACGAGCCTTGACCACGTTGCCGACTCGTTCTTCAAGCCTCGAGTAAAGAAGCCAGAGGGGCACGGACTTCGTGCAAGCCTTGGTACCCGTGCCGTACGCTTCCCGAGCCTGTGGTATCTTGCCATCAGCTTCGTATATCTGGCCCTTCATCATCCACAGCTTGGCGGATCCAGGGAAGAGCTGAAGTGCTTGATTGACAAGATCGAGAGCTGCGTCGACATCACCTGCCTGTCGCTCGAACGCGACACTCTTCATCCAGACTCTGTCAGTGGGTGCTTCTTGACGGGCTTGTTCCAGAAGTTTTCGGGCCTGCTCAGGTTCCTTATTCTCGGCTTCGAGTTTGACAGCCGCCAACCAAATATCCTCATTGTTCGGGTTTTGGTTGAAAGCTCTGCCAAGGACTCTCCGAGCGTTGTCAATTTCTCCGGCCTGCCACTTCTCTTTTGCCAACATCATCCAAAGAACCTCACTCTGCGGGCAAGCCTCTACAGCCTTCTCTAAAGTCTGCCACAGTGCTTCTTTCGTCCCGTGGTTCTTCTCCAGATCGGCAGCAGCCAGCCACAGTTTCCTGCTGTTCACAAAGACTCGTAGGGCGTAAGCATATATTGCTCGGGCCGTTTCGTATTTTCCTCTGCCAATACTAGCCCGCGCATCTTCCATCCAGATATCTTTCCGATCATCATCTTCATCAAGTCCCCATCCTAGGGTTTCGCGGATGATGGCACCACAAGTCAATACGGCATCCTCTTCTTCGCACTTCTCGGCTTCTGTAATCCACTCTTCGCGCTTCAACATAGCAGACTCTTTCGCGAGTGCCTGGACAGCACGTTTCATGACGTTGATTGTCGTATTACCGATTTGTTCTTGCAGTCTTGCAGCAGCAATCCAAATCTCATGAGATGTAGGGATAGCTTTACGGGCCTTGTTGAGGACTTTCTGGGCATTTTCTGAGGTCTCGAGGCGCGCTAGAGCCAGCCACAATTCGACCGACAAGGGGATGATCTCGGTCGCTTTAGCAAGCAGAAGACGGGCATCTGCAGGATCTTCCTCCAAGTTCACTGCCTCCTTCCAAAGCATTACTGACTGTGGGATATGGTCCAAGGCATGTCGGATGACCTTCTTCTTGGCTCGCGCCTCTGACTCTAGCTTCATAGCCTCGATCCAGAGGTTCACTGAACGGTCGTTGTTCTTGATAGCATTTGCGGCGATAATTTTGGCGTTGTGATTGTCGTTCAATCTGATGTTCTCTAACCAGACGTCCTCACTCTTCGGACAGAATTCACAAGCCCGTGCAATGACGTTCCTTGCGGCCACAGTCTTGCCAGCCAATTCCTCTAAACGTGCAGCAGCAATCCAACCGGGTGCGTGTTTGGGATTCGTTCGAATGACAGATTCCAGCAGGACTCGGACTCTCTTGATATCGGCAACTTGTGCTTCGCCCGAGTTGACTTGTGATTTGGCCAGACTTGTGAGGTATCCTTTGGGGTCGATATTCGTCGCACTTCCAGCAACAGAATCCGTTCCAGATCCAGCTTGGTCCAGTCTGACTTGTAGAACCTTGTCTCTTGCTGCTCCAATATCCGCAAAGTTGGTCATCGTACCGTTCTCGTTGTCTCCCAAGGGGCCATCATCTGCGACTGTAGTACCAAGCTCTGAAGAGTCTCGCGCACCGGCAATGACACTATCAGGCACCGCATAGAACTTTTGTCGCAAAGCCTGCTTGTTCCTCCGATTCTTGCCCGTCAAATCGCCGACCTCTGGTAAATTCGCCCAGTCCTCATCGCTGACTGTTGTCAAGGCGCGCTTTAAATCTGCGAACTGCTGTTGGATCTTGGGGTTATTTCGTTCGTATTCTTCTTGTTCTGCTTTCTCTCGAGCTTCCCTGTAGGTAGAAACGTCGGTAATCTGCTCAACTATTTGCATATTTGATAAACCATCTGCACAGAGGGTACTGAAAGGATGTGTAGTGGATAGGGAGACCAACCTTCTAGCTTTCCGCCGCCTGTCCATCTTCTCATCTACCTCCTGGTATATGCGATCTGCCTCATCGTCATCCTTGTCGTATGCGCCGCCCGCAAACAAGCCGACCTCATTCTCGGGATCCTGAAACCGCTCATCATCGTCATTTTCTTCTTCCTTCTTCTCTGTCGCGCCGTATGCTGTGGGTGCTGCTGCTCCAAGTTGTGCAGCACGCTTTGCTAGAGCTTCTTTGATCTGGTCTTCGCTGGGACCTTCTCGCGCAGGACCGAGATCTGAACGTGTGGTGAAGCCGGTGGCACCTCGACCAAGACCTGCGACGTAGTTTTCGGGCGCCGGTTGATTGAGGAAGTCACGTCGTCCAGACATATTTGCGGGTGAGGGGGTTAATGCTTGTAGCTTGAGAGGGGCAGAAATTCGAGGTTGATGGATTTAAAGTTGAGACGAGGCTGGGTCATGTGATTCTCACTAGCGCGACTGACTTGACATGTCGAGTTTCTCAATGATAACGCAGAACCAAGTCGTCTTTCACTATTTCCTCTGTTGTCTTTCTTTACTACTCTGCTCGTCAGACGCCTCGTATCTCGAGAAAGCGGGATAATGCCTGCAGATGGTACTACCAGTGTAGGATGGACGCATCTCTATATGGGTTCTAAGATTTGTAGGCTGCCGTGTATCATAACTTTCATGCTGCTTCCCTCTTCTCCTCCGCTAGTCAATGTTCCTGTGTGATTTCAGCTTTGTCTACAAGTTGTTGTTCTCAGGATCAGCCTCGCAATATTTATTGGTGCATGCATCCAACCATTTGTTCAGGCAATCGAAGGCGTTTATGGCTAGCAGATATGCTTCTCTTCTTCATCATCACCGAAACCATATTCAATTTCTAAGCCGAAGCGATTGCAAGACGGCCATACCTGCTTTCTGGTACTCTGTAGCAAAGGAGAATACGTCAAGCATTACTTTAATCGGTATTGAGCGTAGGGCGTTAAGGAAAAATTGGGGACGGCGTTAACATGCACCTCTCGCAAGGCTCAAGAATCACTTGCTCATTTGGCTACTTCGAGTCAGCCCAACTTTTACTCGAGGTAATGTGAAGTCTCATTTCTCTTTAATGCAATATAGTATGGTTGATATAAGGATATCATCGCGAATCGGATGTCCCCAGCAACCGCTCGAGTCGCCTTGTTTTCACGATTTTTCGCATTTTCCTCGCACATTCAAAGTTATTAGCGAAATCCTCTGCGCTCACATGTGAAAAGCGCAGGGTCAATTCAGGTGAGGCCACTTGGCTATCTGTTACAATTGGAACAAGTTGCCAGGTTGGTCGGTCCGCGCTCCGAACGAACCGGTTAATTTGCACCTTTATATATCCCGGAACCGATTGATGCACATCCATGGGTATGGAACCCAATCGATGCAAGCATGAGCATCAGCCGTGAGGCTTATGCTACGAGAAAGACTATGTTTTGCACCTTGGGCTTTCTGGCCCGTCTCGCCGGCACTTGGTTGGACCATGTTCAAATCGCTTCCTCTCCCACAATGCTTGGCACATTGGAGTGCATATAAGTGCCGCATGTCGTGTTGTTCCTCAGCTCAACGAAAACAAGTCAATTTCCTAAATGATCTTGAGTCTCTTGACGCGAATTTTCTTGTTGCGCGAAGTTCGTTTCAATAGATCCCGGAAGTATGAGCTCAAGCAAGCGTGATCAAGATTTTACGAAAGGATTGGAGGGGACCAGACAAGGGGTTGAGAGCCCACGATTGTCAAAGAACGACATGAAATGGGAAGCCATAAAGAAAGAAATACATTTGCATTATGTTCTTGAGAGCAACACGTTACCAAGGACCATGCAACTCATACAGGACAAATACGGATTTCAAGCGTCGTAGGTAACGTCGGTTTCTGTTCATCAATTGTGGACTGACGAATCCCTTATTCAGACCTCGAAGATGGAAGATGAAGTTCAAGGAGTGGAAATACGAAAAGCGCCTGACAGAATCGGACATGAAGATCGTGGCCGCGAAAGCCGAGAAACGGGCTTCTGATGACGGCAAGAAAACAGATCTCTGCCACAACGGTATCCTCATCTATCCGAGCAGGATCGATAATTTCAAAAGAAGAAAGACTGTCAAGAATTCCGAGGCAGCATCTCCTTCAGCTGGTAAGCAGAGACCTGTTCTTCTCCATCAAAGTAGAAACTAACTTCTTCCTGGAGACAGACCGGCGTGCATCACATACTGCACTCCAAGGGTCGAGTCTAGTCCTGACCCAACGGCGCCACAGGATGTGCGAAAACGCGTTGAAGTCCTGGACATCATAGAAATGGACGATGGCCAGCTCATCTCAGCCTCAAGCACTCCATTCAGCAGCGAGAGCATCACATTGGACAGAACGACAGTATCTGTCTCAGGAGTCAGCGCTTCGTCTATGTCGGCGGTAAGTGTCACGTCAAGCGGCAGCAGCTCAAACACTTCCATCACTATCGGCGATAGACACGAAGTAGAATCAGAAAGTATAATCTCAGGCTCGGCACAAAATCTCCTCAATCCCACACTTCGCATCAAGAACCTACAGAGAGTCTATTCGCCCTTTATCTTCCGACGCCCTAACGAGATTCTTCATCTGAATCAGCAACCCGACGGGCGAGGAATTATGGTCACGCAAACAAAGGCCGAATTTCATGTGCGACGCCGCGAGTATGATGAAGCAGTAGTTTTGTACTGGAAAGTGATAGGTGGGTGGCGCTTTCTATGCAATGATGAAAAGCGACTCGAAGTGCAGCTTATTCTTGGCAACCTTCTTGAGAAGCAAGATCGAGCAGCTGATGCCTTCTCATTGTTCATGTCGACCTTCATCGAGTATCTGGATATCTCACTTTCGCTTACACTCGACTCTCCTCAATATCTCTCTCTCCGCAGTTCCGTCGTGCGCTTTCGTAGAGCACACGTCAGAGCCAACATTCTTGGGAAATGGAGTGAGGTGATAGATCGTCTGGACTCTCTAGAACAAGCTGAAACGTCATCCTTGCTTTCACACCACGAATATCTTGGGCCCACGCCAGGCTTTATACATGGCCCAGATGTCGTCAAAGCTGCTTTAAGCTTAGCCAATGCTTACTCCGCAGTTGGCGAATTTGGAATCGCGGAATCAATATTCAAACTCATACTCAACAGTACTTCAGAATCGTCCAGGAAAAGGTTCAACACCCTCACGCTCGAAGACAGAGCGATCGCCAATCGAGGTTATGCTATTCACTGCCACCGGCGAGGTAATAACCTGGACTGTTTCTCGTACCTGGCTCGATCGTTGGAGAACTGCTTAGAGGTACACTTTCCTGGCATCGGTACTGAGGTCACCAACGCCATCAAAAACCTCCTCAGAATGATGAATCGTCAACTGATTGTGGATCAAGAATCTGCTGCCGAGCTGGCGGAGTTGAAGCTCCAGCAAGTCAGTGTCGTAATTTCGATCATCAGCAAAACAGAGTCATATAAAGGGAATTCCGAGATACTGATCGGCTCTGATCATACCTATCCGCAAGACTGAACATTGCTCTTCTTAAAAGCGCCTGAGCAGGGAAAGTGCACGGCAAGGTCCGCGATTCTACCATGCAGAAACATTAGCCAATTGCACCCAGACGTCGATGAATACATTGCCCACCCACTACGCTACAACAACATGTCCCGTCGACAAAATAAGAATGTAACATCTCCACCCCAAATTAGGAGGAATGAGCCGAGAGCTGTCACCTATATCACACACATCAAAGATGGATGGTCCACCACAAACCGACGTTCAATGACTTGACAGCACACCAAGCCAGACAAGAATATTCAACGATCTTCTTCCAGTAACTTGCGTAAAGTGGGAGGCTTAGATATCGTTTTGAAAGATGATGAAAAGAGAGTTTTTTGGTGCGATTCTGAGGGGGAATACAATTTATCCAACATAGACAGCCGTACATGGCGATTTACTGGCCGGTGCGTGCAGATTTATCAGCGCCCACCACCGTGCAGCTGACCCCAGCTGTTGCAGCTGCATGCACATGTCACTTGCAGCGGCAAGTATGATTGCACATCCGAAGACAAAAAATACACCTTCACGATCATAATTCTATCTCAGATTGCTTTGGCAACGTCACCCTTCACTTAAGCTCGCTTGTGCTTTCGTCATTGAAAGTAAACATGACCCCTCCTCCATGCCTCTGCCAACCCATACACTTCACCTGCTCACCAGATACCTGTCGCCATGCCGCCTCCATTGAGACAGCCTCATCAGGAGCTTTCCTGCCTCCAGACCGAGTGAAAATCAGAGTGTCAAAAATAGAGCTTGGCCAATCTGTAAAATCCGGCTGCCCGACATGTACAATGCTGCTCCGAAGTGTCGACAATAACTCAGAGCACGTCGATAGCTACTGGGGTGGTGATCATGAGCAGATCCGTATTGATCGTTCGGAGTCTAGCTTGAGAGTGGAGGTTGTGAGGACGATGAGGTTCTTTGAAATATATCGAGGCAAGGAGAATGGTGGTATGTTATACTGCTTCGTGACAAGTTGGCTTACGCATGCTGTGCTCAATTTGTGATTTTCTTCAATTAAGAGCTGTAGTATTCCGTGTGATATACTTACTGATACATTGTAGCTGCATCTACCGGATGTAATGCGCTTCCTATTGGGAATTTTCCTCCTGTAGGCACGAATACGGCAGAGGCATATCACAGCTGCGAACGATGGATCAAAAATTGTGTTGAGAACCACCCTATTTGCAAGACAGTAACTTCTGTATTGCCTCACAGAGTGATAGATATCGGGTACAACGAAGACAAGGTAAATACGATGGCCATGTCGCGTCAAGTACGCCACTAATTTGTATAGACATTTTCTCCTTTCCTCCACGAAAGCACGAATCAATCCGCTCCCTACGCAGCTCTCAGCCATTGTTGGGGCAGCACCCAGATCATCACAACCACTCTATCCACAATTTCCACGCACAAGAAACACATCCCATTTCCCTCGCTCTCCAAAACCTTCCAAGAAGCTCTTCAGATAACAAACAACCTCGGCCTCCGCTACATCTGGATCGACTCCCTCTGCATCATCCAAGATTCGCTCTCTGACTGGGAAGTTGAATCCCAGCAAATGGCCTCCATATACCGCAACTCCGCAATCACGATCTGTGCCGCAAAGTCCAAAGATGGAAATGGCGGGTGCTTCGCCGAAGGTCCACAAACCACCACACTCAAACATCTCGATACCAAGACCAATGAAGAGATATTTGTCAAAGTCCGCAAATGTCCCAGCCACGAAGGCTTCGACGATACTTCATTCTTCCACGTCACCAACAACCTCCCACTTTTCGCCAGAGCATGGACATTTCAGGAAGAGCTTCTCTCGACGAGAATCCTGTATTACTGTCCTGAAGAGATAGTCTTCCAGTGTAGGACAGACATTGATTGTCAGTGCGGCGAGATCTCGTCGTCGCTAGCTGATCGGGGATCTGTGACTGTGAAACGCCAGTTCGAGGATTCGTTTCTGGATGATGCCTATGTGAGAAAAGTGCAATTTCAGTGGCATAGAGTCGTCAAGCAGTACTCTGCTCGATACTCGACCAAGGAAAGTGATAGACTGCCTGCACTCTCTGGCTTGAGTAGAGTCTTTGCGGAGAAAAGACTTGGTTCTTTCGTTGCTGGTCTCTGGACGAAGGATCTACCGCTTTGGTTGACCTGGGAGGTGTTCGGAAGTCCGAATTACAAAGAAGAGTATGTGGCGCCGACTTGGAGTTGGATGAATATCAGGAGTGGGAACCAAATCCATTACTTGCTGCTTGATGGTGCTGATCCTCTTGAAGAGAACAATTTGGAACACCAAGTCAGGATCTTGGATATCGCCTGTGGGCTCGCGACAAGCGATCCATTTGGCGCCCTAAAGTCTGGACGTCTTTTGGTGAGAGGGAAGGCACTCAAGGCAGAGCTCGTATGCAAGTATACACCGGAACCTGGTCTAGGTGGCTCATTCGTTGCGTTGCCACCTTTTGCGGTCCGGTCGGCTGGTAAGGAAGTTGATTTTGGCTGTGACTGTTCTGATAGAGTTTTGGAGTGGACAAAGGAGGGACAAGATGTGTGGTGCTTGCTCATCGGTGCTGTGAGAGAAAAATCGTATTTTCTGGTCTTAGTTCCTCGAGGCGAAGAGCAGGAGTATGCCAGAATTGGGATAGGCGTTGAAGAAAATGTCGAAATGAGCGTTGGGAAGACGGCAACGGACGAGGGCAACAATCACTCGATCGCCACGAGTTGGTTTGCTGATGCTGTAGAAATCGAGATCAAGTTGATTTGATCCTGTTCGTCAAAGTATGGCAGAATGGGAATGCCATTCCTGACCAAAACCACGTACCTACATGTTGCCTAGGGGCCGAATGTGTCGTTCTCAAGCACCTCAAACCTGACAGATCCCAATAATGATATGCATTACATCTAATGTACATCCGCCCAATCCTACACCAAGTGTCAATCGCACTACATCGGGCCCGCCAGAGGTCTGAATGGCGAATTCGACTCGTTCCTCTGGTTCCGTAGATGTAATATTTCTGGGTGATGATGCACACTAGGGTGCATACCCATACCAACAGCCCTTCGAATAGCCCTTGCAATCCTCCTCTGATTCACAGGTCGCAGTCCAGTCTCCTTAGAATGCTTGATTCGTCCCATAGGTGTCATGTATTCGGAAATAAGTGAGAAGTTCTGTCAATGATTAGCTCCTAGCTCACTCCAAGCCACAACATAGCAGAACATACTCGGTAATGCTCCTCTGGGTTCAAGTCCAATATATCGAATGCATCATGATGGGGTTGTCCCCTCTTCTTCCACTTCGCCATCTCTACCTCACTTAGATCATGAGGCGCATAGATATCTCCTGCTCTCCATCGCCTCGATATCTGCTTGCTCAGATCCTGTGCCAAGTTACGATTCTGCATTTCTTCGGCTGTGGTTGCGCTGCGAGTTCGCGACTGCTCCCTATTTTGCCTGTCTACATTTCGCTTTATCAGGTTCACAAGTCTGGCATTTCCGGCACCTATCTCCCGTGGTTGTCTCTGTGCAAAAGTCTGGATGGGGTTGCTGAAAGATGGTCGAGGCTGGGATTCTGCAGATTTTGGACTCGAGCCAGGTAATAGGTCGAGCAAGTCCGAAGTTGTGGATCGTGGAGGAGGTTGATCTTCAGGGAATTGTCAGTGGATGTTTGGAGGACTGTTGCTTTCAATCGTACCAGATCTCGACGAGCGAGATGTTGAGAACGCAGCCCTTGAACTCAATCCGCTCGTTGCAATCTGCCTCGTAGCATTGAGGCATTGGAATCGTGGGGGCGCCATCATAGCTGGCTTGATGTTGCTGTCAAGTCTCCAAGATGTCGTCGTCTGGTGTTGCTGAAGCTATAAATATTTAGCGTGTTCGGAGCGGCGAAAAATTGTCCCGACATCCAAAATTATTTTGACCTCCCCGCCAAAGTTCAAGACTTCAGACATCCTCCACCAGGAATCGAGCCCAGAGAAGAGAAGTCACTATGGTCAGAAAACTCAAGCATCATGAGCAGAAGCTCCTCCGAAAGGTCGACTTTACCACCTACAAAAGTGACAACAACCATCGCGATGCGGCAGTAATTCGACGATACAATATCCAGAAACCAGCAGACTATGCGAAATATAATCGTATATGCGGTGTATGTGCCTCCCCGAGCTCTGATTTTTCTCTACGGATGCTAACTGTGTATTTGCAGAGCCTCAAACAACTTGCACATCGTCTCGCTGCTCTCCCACCCGACTCTTCATTCCGGCGCAAACATGAAGAGCTCCTCCTCTCCAAACTCCACGATATGGGGATCTTGCCTTCCAACGCCGCAAATGCAAAGCTCTCCGAAGTTGAAAAGAATGTCACAGTCTCAGCTTTCTGTAGACGGAGGTTGCCAGTAGTCTTGACAAGGTTACGGATGGCGGAGACTGTGCAGGCTGCGACGAAGATCATTGAGCAAGGACATGTCAGAGTTGGGACGGAGACTATCACGGACACAGCGTTCCTAGTTACGAGAAATATGGAGGACTTTGTAACCTGGGTGGATGGTAGCAAGATCAAGAGGAATATCCTGAAGTACAGGGAGAAGCTAGATGATTTCGATCTTCTGTGAAGAGAAGCCATGGCAGAGGGCTGGATATGGGTCTTGGAGTTCGGGTATGGATGCATTGCTGGCGTTGGGATATCACAAAATGGTAGCACGGGCAGGAGTTCTGCTCAACGTAAGGTTATTTAGGTATGTACTAGCAATGTCAAATCACGACTTGAAGGAAGACGCCTTCGAGAATCATCGCATTGCTTTTGCCCCACTGGTAGAAGTTCTCTTTTGCCGCTTTCCTCCTGCAGAACTAGTTGTGGTATGTATGAAACGGAAACATTTCGGCCCAGCGCCAGAATATTTTTTCCCTAAATTCACGCTCGTCTCAGAATAACCTAAGCTGCAAAATATTCCTAACAAGATCCAAGGAGACACCATAGCCTCAAGACCCCCAACGCTGGCCTCCATCAATTCGGGGAACGAGTTGTAATATTGGCAGGTAGGCCGTCAGCAAGGGACGTATCCGCTGGGAGGTTGCTAAAGTCATTGTCGAAGAGGACCGTGGGTAGGTCTTCTCCGACCACCAGTGCACAAATCCACGGTGACAGTCTCTACTCCACGAACTGTCTTAGTAGTCTTCCATTTGCGATCCAAAGTCTGTGGCTTGCCAGTGACAAGCATACATGCTCCACAATTGTGATACTGCGTCACAGTAGAAGTGGAAGCGTGCATAATTTTGACGCCGCCCTTCATGGTTGGGGTGGGGTCGTTCACTGTGAGGGTGCAGGTTGGACTTAGAGCGGGCTTGTATGAGGTCGGGATACCAGTCGGAATGTTGTCACGCTCATCTAGACCCCAACTAGCAGGCTTGTCTGTTGGACGGACGTGTGGCGGATCCTCAGTGCTGGTTCCCAGACCCCAAGTAGTTGGCTTGTCAGTCGGACGAACATGGGTTGGATCCAAATCTGTCTCAGTCTTGTGCTTCCAGCTATAAGTGTGCTTATCCATTGTATGGATGTGGGTTGCGGATATGCCCGACGTTGAGCTTCGCCAAACAGATGACTTTTCGGTTGGGCGAGCATGCGTCCAGTGTAGGGATGATTGCGTGTGTGGGTTGAAAGCCATTCAGGTGGGGGAACGCGACCTGCTGACAGACGGGTCTCTGTAAAGACAGGCTCGTTTGTTGGCCGGACGTGTGTCTTCACATGGGTGGACAGCCATTCTGGAGGAGGAACGCGACCAGCGAGATGGGTGTGCTCTGGGTGAGCTAGGGCCGTAGTGATGACTGTGAAGGTACCACTTCCCCCTGTAACGGTAAAGGTACCTGGCGAAACCCAGGACTTCGTCTTCGAAGAATGGGTCTTATGTGACTCATGCGTCACTGGTCCAGTGATGACGATGACACCGCCAGGCTCACGTCCGGTCGAAGCAGAGACCGTTAAGGTCGTCAAGCCTGGCGAGACAAGTGTCGTGGGAGTTTGCTTGTGCTCCATATCATGCTCGGCGTATCGGTATCCTGGGAAATGGTCTTCGACACGGAACATCGATGACTTTGTCTCATAGGATGGAAGTGGCAGTCTCCGGACTTTCTGGGCGGTTGGAGGTGGGCATGAATTTTGCAAGTCTCTGGAACCGACTTCTTCGTCTCTGGCGATATAAATAATGCAACCTGTAGGAACTTGTTGTCTGGGTTGAACTACTTCTGTCTCGTCTCTGGCGATGTAAATTGTGCCGTCTCCGCCAGTCTCTTGAGGAGCTGACTGGTGAACGACGCGCGTGCCAAACTGATTGCCGAATTGAGCTGGAGTAGGTGCGGCTGTTAGCTTGATAGTATCGAGATTGTCGCTATGATTAAGTACAGCTGAGCTGAGGTCTGACGTTGTGCTCATGGGAGAGCCAGAGACAAATGTAATGGTGAGCGCAAGGAGGGCAACTGCCAACAGCATGAATTTGAGAGTCGGATGAAAGATGGTGGCCGAGCGCAGGTACGGCGCAAGATTTTCAGTATGATTTTTAAATCAGTTGTGAACGTCGAGGGTGAGGTTTGAGGAGGTGGGTGTTCAACAGTGGCTGAGAAGATTCTTATCATGAAATCAAACGAGGGTTCGGAGTTGACAGGTAGCTAGAGGTATTTGAAAAAGGTTGGCAAATCAGAGATCGCACTGATATTTTTTTTAGCTCCCTTCTAGTGCTCTCTTGACAGCGTCGATGATTCACAGGTATTCGCGACATTGAGTGCTTTAAAACCGCTATACCTCTTCTTGGCATTCGCACGTACACATGTACCAGGTAGGTTCACTTTGATAAGTCCTATCTAAACCAAGGTCAGACTAATATGAATAGACCCCAAGGAACCATGGACCATTTTTTCAGTCCTAGATATGTCATCTAAAGCCAAGTCAACGCCGTCAACGTCATCGTGGTCGCTCCTCAACAGTGCACGAAGGTAAATAAACGTAAGCGAGTCACGTGAAAAGCAAAACAACACCAAGACTTAGTATAAGGATTGAGAACGAATGACTCTAGGTGACTTTTGTCACGACTTTTGTCACGACTTTCGGGAATTCATGGAGATAAACTAGTCAGTTTGAACTGCTTCGTACGTCGAAAAAGCAATTCCATTGCAAAGTTCGCCCATTTCGGCAACTCTTTCAGGCTGGATCTTCGCTCAACATGCTCAGGACGACGTTGAGATCAGCCAAGTCGCTCCCATCCTCCCCAGCTCGACCCGTTCCACCATTTGTGCCAGACGGCGTTATCTGTTCCAAGAGCGAAGATATCAAGTCTGTTGGCCCCCCACTGTGTATAAGTTAGCAAATATCCTGCAAAATGGTGAGAGTTTGGTGGGGTAATGCATACGCTTACGGCAGTCGGCGCGGAGATGAGCACCCCTCCAAGATTCTCCCACGAACCAGACCATGAACCTCCGCTGAAATACTTGTGGTACAAAGCTCCATCCGTTCCGATACCGAAGACGTCATATCTTCCTGGACCCCAGCTCACGATGCTTGGTTCAGAGATAAAGATTCCTCCGAGCGACTTCCACCCACTCCATGAGCGGCCGTCCCAGAGGTTGTGCCAGAGTGCGCTATCTGTGCCGCGTCCAACCACATCCAATTGATTGACTCCTGACGAGGCGACGGCGAGGGATGAGGTAAATACTCCCCCCAACTTCTCCCAACCGGCCCATTTAGTTCCATCCCACCTGAGCACATCAGTTATGTAAGCCACTTGACTCCCCGGGGAATATTGGGCTTACCTACCACTTATGATAGCAGTTGGCGTCGGTTCCGAGACCAAAGAGGTCGAGGCGATTTGAACTCCACGCAACGGAGCTTATGGGAGAAGTGAAGACGCCAGCTTGGTACTCATGGCCACCCCACTTCAGTTCGTTAGTCAACATACCTACCGTAACATGGGTGGATCACTTACCTTGTTTCCATTCCACCAATTGTGATAAGAAGCAGAGTTTGTCCCCAAGCCGAAATAGTCAAGGCGGTTACTGCCCCAGCTTGTGACATCAAGCTTCGAGGTGAAGATCCCGCCATGGCTCTCCCAGTTAGACCAGGACCTTCCATCCCACCCTGAATTTAGTTTAGTGATGAGCTCAAGTGAAAGGAACAAGCATCCTCACATTTGTGCCATGCAGCTGCGTCCGTCCCAAGGGCGAAGACATCGAGTCGGTTGGGGCCCCATGCTGCCACTGTGGGCACACTGGTCAGGACCCCGCCAAGGGATTCAAATCCTTCCCACTGGGCTATGTTAGCAAGTCTGTAATACCGTAAAAAGACACAATATCGATTTGTAAGGTAATGCACGACATACCTTGGACCCATCCCACCAGTTGTGCTGCAAGTCAGAAGCACGATCTCCAGTGCGGAAGATGTCGATGCGGTTGCTGGCCCAGCATACTGCTGCGACCGCAGCCTTCAGAGCGTTTCCGGTAGCAGCGACTTTGACCATTTTAATTGATGTATCTAAGAATTTCTGTTTCAACCTTGGGTAGTTGGGACCAAGAGAGTAATCAAGCGGGAAAAACTCTCGTTCTTATAATACTTTCGTGCAGCTTGAGTCCTCGCCGACCTCTTTCCCATGGTTAACATGATTCGTGCAACCATATTGGTGAAGTTGCATAACCACTCTGAGCACCAACATGGTGTGATCGTCGGCGCATCTCAGATGACATACATGAGTACTGCAATCATTTCTTGAAGTCTTGTTGTACAACCCTAATCAATACCCTTTTTCTTGACTTCGACTGTATGGTACTACGGTAATGTCGGAGATTTTCCGCAGTCCTGGGTCGTGATCGGGGATGACAAGCCAAACTTTGGCTGGTCCTCGGCTAGGATTTCCAGGCGAAGATATATTGCAGTAGTACTTTGTGGTAAGATGCCCAACATACAATAGGATTCCTGTACGATAGCCGTGCAATAATTTTAGTAGAGCTGAAGCGGAGTACACGGTGGAACGTATCTTCCGCAGAAGGCTTAGGAATTTACGTAACGCTGTGTTGTGAGTGTTTGTCCATATCGATTACCCCGCGTAGGACTTGCGCAGCCCATCGGACTTGGTGTGAGCTGACTACACGGGTACTGGCATGGTGGTACTCTGGCTATTGCTCGCTTGAGAGATCCTGGGTCCGTATCCTCGCTTCCAGTTGTTGTGTTTGTCATGGTAGACAAATCAAAATTCAGCTTCAGAGATAGATAGGCAATGGTTTGGGATCAAGGAAAATAAATCATGAGTCCATTCTCTCATATTTAAGACTTTAAATCAACTCATTGACATATTTAAGTGGAGCAATCACTGGTTTGACCAAGGTGGTCAGCCTGTGCGCTGATCGGAAGGCGGTATAGCATAACCACGAGGCAACACGATTATCACGCAATTGACAGGTAACACGAGTGCACATTATTGGAGCTGATCAATGTGTTAATGGTGTTTCTTCGATCAGCCCGATCAGACCCGAGTCTTTCAGATGTCCCAGCCTTTCGAGTACAACATTACATCCCATCGAGCACGACCTATTCCTATTCTTATGCTGCTCCATCATCAGATGAGAGCAAATATGCACAGAAGACCTAACAATCCAACCTTATTCACACTGACTTCAAGACTGCCACAGTCTTTCTTCGTAGTCGTAGTCTAGGCAGTCACCGCGGCATTCCTGCCAGCCGCCGTTAGCCCTAGTGTAATTTCTAGCGAGCTTCCCTGAATTAGAGACTATGGAATCCTCCGTCGGAACAGCAACTACATCTATAAAGATGCAGAAGATACCGCAACAGTACAAGCTGAAGGGCCACTCAAGGCGTCATTAGTCCATACTATCAATTGCAAGAGGAATTTATTATTATCCTCGCACCTCTACACATCGATAGCCTCTAATTTACTCGTAACAAAGAAGAGTCAGTCAGTAAAGGTGGAGTAATTACATGCAAAATCCATACAAGCAGTATACAGGGAAATGTATTCCGCTTCTTCCGCCATGGAATCGCAAGCGGTGGTATAGCATACTGCGTCTGTGAAATCGCATGTTGGGACTTTGGAGGAGAGAGTTGCACAGTGCTGTTTGCGGAGGCTGCTGAGAGACGACTACAGCTCATAGAATGGAACTGATCATAATCGAGGAACCCATCGGAATGGTTCACCTCTATGCAACCATAGACCAAAGAGGAGCGCGATACTTTGGCTAGAAGTGAGGTTATGGAAGAGACCCAGGCTATTTGATGCGCAACTCAAGCTTCAACGGTCGCAACAGTTTTTATTAAGCCGGAATGTAATCTTTCATAGTCACAATTGCTCTTGTCTCCGCCCAGCCCTCCTTCTCCGCCACGGAAAATCCTCCAGCCAATTGGATTTCTCGTATGGGACATGTCTGAAATGAAAAGATACCTACACGAGCAGTACCTGAATCCATTAAAACCACACGGGTCTTGTATCCGATCCTGTGATCCAAATCTCGGGCTAGTGAGCCCAGCTTCAAGCAGAGCGGGGAATTTCCATTCAGCCCACGCGTCTTTCCGAGAAGTCGCAGGGGTCTTGTACTACTAGCAATCTTGGGCTTGGAAGATACACAGCCAGTGGATGGTGACAAAGAACTTCGGGATGAGGTAAGATCTAAGATCTCAGCCTCAGGGTGCACGATCAAACCATCGCCTATGGATAGCATAATATTCTGGAACGTGGGAGGTTTTGGCTGATCCCAGTGAACAAAGTTATACAGGGCCGAGGACTTGCAAATGACAAAGCAGACTTTCATGGCTGACACACTTGATCGAGACCCCTCATTGATTGAGTAGATGGAGTTACGGCAGCCTGTACGCGAACACACATTATACTTGTGGAGGGGACATAGGAGCGAATCAAATAATGTCAAGTATGGGAATTTTGATTGGGCATATCTCGAGCATGAAATATGTATACGGAGAAGGTATCGCAGAAAGAGAAGGCATGCGTTACCAAGTGATTGGCTTGAATTCGCCCCTACTTTATACAATACATACAACTGATAGTAATTATATACATTGACATCGTCTTCATTTCATCTCCATCTTCATCCTTAAAAGCTCATCAACATGAAAAATAGGAAATATCCACCTCCAACAAATCAATCATACAGGCAGACTACAGCCATCCGAGGTAGCTGAATATTTAAACATGGCCAACAAGGCCGGTTTGAGGGGCGTTGTCGGGGTTGGTGTTGGCACCAGCAAATCCAAGAGCGGTGTTGAAAGCATCGGCGGTCGAGGCATCACGCGTTCCAAGAGCAACAATCATAGCTTGAGCAGCTGTGATAGCATCTTTGGCAGCTTGGTTGGCACCACAAGCGTTGGTCATCTGGTCGTGGATGCGGTTGGTGATGATGGCTGGGTTGAGAGCCTCTTGTTGGCCCTTGTTGCAGAGAGGATCTTGAGCTTGGAAAGTCCCGGCAGTTGCTGCACGGCCGTTCAAGCCGAGCTCGAACTTCATGGTGGGGACGCAGAGACCGAAGTCGAGACCAGCAATGGTGGATGCCACGAAACCATCGAAAGTACCGGTGACTGGATCTGAGACCTTGCCGGCTCCAACAGCTGGCGAAGAGCAAACCATGGTTTGTCCTGAGCCAGTACATGTTCCTGCAGCAGCACCACTTGCAGCTCCAGTGGCGGCTGGTGCAGCGCTAGAAACAACAGGACTCGAGGCAGCGACGCTCTCGACAGCAGATGCGGTTGCGGATGCGGCAGCGGACTGGTGAAGGATTAGCTTGAATCGAAGGATTGTGGAAGAACAACAACTTACAGGTTCAACTGTGACGGTGACAGCGGCAGCGCAATCAGAGCTGGAGGCAACTGCAGCTCTTGTGACCTGGTATTTATTAGAGATTGTTCCTGCTATCAACGATAGGGAACGTACAGTGACCATAGTAGTAGATGGAACACAATCTGTGCTTGCGACCGCACTCGAGACTGCAGCGATGCTAGAGACAGCAACGACAGATGAGTTGGATACAGCTGAGCTTGCGGCTCCGGTTGAGGCATCAGTGGCAGCTCCTCCACTCAAAGTCGAAGCATCAACTTTGTTGCCGGCGAGGTCGACAGCGGTGAAGTTGGAGAATCCTTGAGCTACCATGACTTGAGCAACACTCAATCCAGTGGCATCAAATGGAGTGGTGATGGAAGTCTTCGAGTTCGCATTCTCAACATCTTGTCCACCGACAGCAGGGTCAATAAGAGGAACGACACCGCGAAGCTCGGCGGATTTTGGAAGAGTGGGGTCGTTGCAGATGGATGGGATGGACACAACGAAGGGGTTGAAGTTTTGCTCAGCGGCTACCTAAGCGGTGTCAGAATGTTTTGGGAGAGTAAGAGTGAGATGAAAACTTACAAGTCCACGCGCAGCTGCCACAGCCTCGGCGGAAGTTCCAAGCTCGGAGATGATGTTGTCGGCTTGAGTAAGCTTTCCGCATGGGTTGGCAGCAGCAAGGAGGAACTGAATGGATCCACCTGCAAGAGTAGCAGCTTGTCCAGATTGACCGAGGTCGGTCAAAGCACCAATAGCAGTGATGGCACCATTGCCTTGCTCCTGGCCAAAGCGAGCCTCAGCGACAGCTGCGAGAAGGGCGACGAGAACGGTTTGAGAGAACATGTTGCAGGTATATGTTGACTAAGGTCTGAAAATTGTATGTCGGAAGTTGAAGTGAAGATTTAAAGGACCGGCCGGGTTGTTTAAAAGTTAGAATGAATGTATAATGAATGTGAAGTTCGCAGAACTGTAAAGAATGTGCAGAGTGAACTGAAAAGAATGAAGATGGGATGAGGAGGAAAAGGAAACTGTCGTGGGAACAAGAAGAACTTATATATGCCATCCGGTGTATGCTTCGCCTTTGGGCCCCGTCCATGGTCAAGGTAGGCTGGCCAACAAAAATCCATGCGCTGCCTCCTGTCAACCTTGTCACGCATCAATCACTCGAGAAAGTTAGCCAGAACAACAAACAGATCAGACGATACCCCCTCGTCTGAAAGATCGGTGTAACGGCGCTTCGATTCATCTTGGCGGAGATCCCGCTTGATTCCTCGGTAATGGTAGCCTGAATCTCAAGATGATGGCTGTATGATTTGCATTTGGAAACTCAAGGTGTCGCGATGTGAAGCTAAGCGAGGAGTTGTCGCTTACGATTTTTGGTCCAGGGGTTGTTTCGGTTCAAGCCGAGAGTGCTGATTGATGGAATCAAGCATTTCCAAACCTCCAATTCCATTTTCCCTTGTCGCTGGGCAGAAGAGAGATGGAGAAACTTCTCAAACAGAAGGTCCTGGTATCGCATCATCCGCATGAGTCTCATCTGATATTTGCGCAGCAAACAGGGGGTGTGAGATGACGAGCTTGGTCGTGCTACGAAATGATCAACAATCCGTCCAAAGTTGAGTCCAGAATTGCTATCGAAGTCCGATTTAAATTGGGTATAAAACAGGCATCGGAGTGGATAGTTGGGAACACACGAAGTAATTGGAAAAGCTTGTTCGGCCGTGGGGGAGGTCTTCGCCCCAAGAGGCTGAGACCTCCTGTTCCATGATGCGCGAGGTACCTCCGTACCGATAACCCTGTCATCTCAACTCCTCTCTTGCGCAAATGCGCTCTCGCAAGATAACACAATAGAGGCTGATATGATATGATAGATGAACATTCTCTTCAAGGACACTTGGCCAGACCTCGCCCCAAAGCTCAGTACTGATAATCGAACATCGAAATTATCTTGAGCAAAGCAAAACATTTCCAAAGGCAGACTGATATTATTTAATTTTTCGCATTCTAATCATCCAAATCCATCTTCGCCTGAGTAGGAAGCAGGAGATGAAAAATATCAGAGCAATCACTATCGGAAATATTTGAAGTTCAGTTTCTGCAACAAAAATGGGCCGAAATTGAACTGGGTTTGCCCCGTCTGATGCCTGAGATGGCCGCGAAGCTCCAGCCAGGTCCCTGATCGGCGAAACCGTTCTGGCCCTTTTGAAATTTCAGACTTTCGGCGAGCCGGCCAGCTGTGGATCAAAAGAGTAAGCAAATCTCGGTACGGAGTATAGGTCTGATCTGCTTGACTGAAGTTCATCCGACGATGTTAATGATCTCGAATCTGTGGATTTTGCTTTGTCGCTGTCAACTGGTCAAAGATCCAATTTTGAGCAGAGCAAGTAAATTAAACCCCAGAGCGTTCTTAAGTAGCTCCATGCATTCAATCAAAATCAATTGCTTAAGCAAGATACGCTTATTCAATTAATCAAAATAAATTGCTGCTTAATAGATTAAACAGGGGTTACAGGGGCTGCAGGGGCCTCAACCTCAAAGCTCGGCCCATTCCGAATGAGGCTGCTCTCCGTGTCTCAAGTTTTCCACCATTGTTCCACACTTTTTGCGAGAGAACACGAGATTCCGGGACCCTGGGGACTCATCGTCGATATCGTAGAAATCGCTCAAGAGCAAGCCAGGCATTCAAGGGGTGTTTACGGCTTTTATCCGATCGGCGAAGTGCGAAATTTGGAATCTGTCGGTTTCTCAAGTAAGTTATCTGCTGGTGGCACTTGTTTGCATCTTCAATTATCTTCTGCAAGTCTTGGGATAGGCTAGCTTGTATTGGCCATTTTGTTCTAACAAGAATTGTTTCTTCTTGGAGCATTACGCCAAAATGTTAGCCTTCCACCAGGCACTCTCTGACTAGCTCATGCTGAGAGATGCGAACAGCACTATGCTATCCACTACTTGTAGGAGACTTGTCATCAAGATAATGTATTATTCTGTTCTTGAGGAACTTTGGACATAGCGCGTGATGTAACCCAGCTTCAGCAAACCAGTAGAAAGTGTTCCCAGTCGTAGCTGAGGCTGGCATTAAGCAAAGCCTTCTGGTGTCGAGAAGTACAAGTCAGCTTCCAGTGCATATACTTGCCTTTTCGATTACGTCGTCAATATTATTTGCCACGGAGACAATCATGGAGAACAGCAGCTTGGCTTCTGGCTGCTGGCTGCTGACAGTCGCCAAAAGTCATGTGACCAGCGAAACGTATTCAAACATTTTGGCTCTGCATTCATTTAGGCCCCGGCCTGTTGGATGTCTCTGGTCTGGGATACTGTGTGATGATCATCAGTTGGCCTTGTGGAAACTACAGATGGCAGAGCGGGCCTGTAAACAACTACCACTCTCACTCACTGTGCAATTGCCTTTCATGACAGAACAGCTTCTCGCTAAATATCTGGGCTGCAGCCTCAAAGTAAACAAACTGGTTGCGACCTTCTTTATAACTCTCTCCATAGTATTGGAAGTAATGCTTCTCAACTTCAAGAAATCCGAGAGCAAGCGCAAGCTTTGCTGGGTCCTTCTCGAGTCTCCCACTCCAAATTCTAGGTGATAAGCCTGGGAAATGAACCTGTGAGAGGATATCTTTTCAACAGAAATTAATAAACCAAAGTGCCCAAGCTGTCACTCAGCAGTCCCGGAGAAAACATTTGCACGTTAAGTCTCTGCAGATCTCTGAGGTTAACAGTCATACCTGTGGCTGCACATCCTATGGGTCACGCTCGAAGTCTAACTCCGCAGCATTCGTTTGAGCATGCGGAGAGACATTTGTTCAGACACACCCTCATACTTCACTGGTTGATACTCAGACGAAACAATGACTGATATTCTGAGGTGATGTGATGTTATTGCCAGTCCTTGGAAATCTTCAGGTGGTTATTCTCCGGCGACGCTGGTCTCTCTCGTTGTCATCTCTTTCTCCTATGCTGCATGGAGGAATTTTGTAGTCACCAAATACTTATTTTCTACTCAGAAGATGGTCACATAAACATTCCTCCTTTGATTGTACACTTTGTTCGGGATACATATATTATGATCATTTTCTCTAACTACCCCATACTGAACAGTTCGAATGATCTAGCACTTGTTCCTCATGCATGCATGATGTTCTAATGTATTCTCTGCTTGCCAGATATGACAAAGTCCAAGACTGACCTAGTCTCACCCACGATGCCTAGTCTTGACTTGTTCCAGGCAGCCCTTATATTCTCCAAACTCTTCACTCCCCAACCCGTTCCACAAACCTCATCACTTCGAGGTCTTCAAAGATCTGCTTGGTCCACAAGTCTCCTCGAGATCTAACTAGTCTTAACCCCATTGGCTGCATGAATTTGCCCTCTCAACAACCAAAATTGGCTTAGCTTCTCCCACAATTCGTTTCCTCAAAATTGACTCCATTCCCAACTCCCCTCCACGACCAGTTCTTCCACACACACCAACACCATCGCACTCTCCGCAACCACCATCGCAAAGATGCATAAACAAGTAAGCTCCCCTTTCCATTCTCTTATCTTTGCACAATTGTTTCCTTCTCTGGTCGTCAGCCAAAGAGAGGGTTACCATGTTCCCAATTTCCTCGTGCTGAACCTCCTCGATCTCAATCCTAAGCAACTTCCCCATCGCCGAGAATCAAAGCTACGCAGAACTGCGATTGGTAGCATGGTCGAAAGCTCTCCAGTACGCTTCATATTGCGATATCGACATCATCCTGGGGCCTGCCTTGCCTTCCAATTTCCTGCACAGCCACTTCCAGCCACCTCAGACCAGCATCGCAGAAGCACGAGGGCACAAGAGCACGCAAGGACATAGTCTACTCTCTTTGTATCTATACAAGAAAGTCTGCTTCTTGTGATCTCGCTGGCTAGAGAAGATCCTTACCTTGCTTTCTTTTTGCGCTTTTTCAACTTGGTAGGAACGTGCTAACGCTCACGGTGTCGTAGGACCTACACCCGCAACGTCTCCCGCCCGACCCCGACTCTGAGGTAAATGCCACATTTCTTACAAGTCTAAGCTACATCAATAAGCCCCGAACGAAGCTTTGATTACAATTTCTACTGTCGATTCCTCTATCCATCGAATTTCGACGGGCCAGAATCAGATACCTGCATACTGGCTTGTTCGTGGGGGACATTCCCGATTCTATACGTTCTACTCTCTCCTCAACGCCTCGTCATTTCCTTACATCTTCCTCGATAGCACAGGAAAAAGAATGAATATACACTGGAGAATGTACTCTGGAGATACTGGGAGGCCATGGAGATGAATGGCTATTCTCGATGTTCTTGAAGCAAAGCTGCTTCTTGATGGTATCTCGAATCTTGGCCTTTCAACTTCACACCTCTTTTTCGACTCAATGTTACGAAAATTACTACGCTGACTGGTATCAGAAAGATCGATACCTATTACTCTCCTCCGTTTCTCTCCTCTATCAAGACTCTCAGCTCCATATTTCTTGGGCCCGAAAGCTGGCTAGTACAGCGAGTTATTTTTCACCGAAGCTCTTCTCATTTCCATTGCATGATCGTATATCTCTCTTCTTCACTCCTGACTTGACACACTGTTCTTATTAATCTTCACTTGGTGGAAGGCTTGAGGCATCCCGCCGACTTTCGGCCCTTCCCTAGAGCGAGGTCGGTTCTATACATTGTCCTATTCTAAACTTACTGTTGATCTCTCGTCTCTCGTCAAAAAATCACTATCATGGTATGGCATAGCGATTTTCCAGCAAGCCGAAGGCCCGAAAGGTTTTTTATTCCATTTGGCTGTACCATGTAAAAGTCTTGAAACACTCCTTGCTCAGTTCTTGGTTGTATCCATTCCTTCCCTATTTCCTTGCCACCACTCTAAAAGGTTATCTCTCCGCAACGTCTTAGCTCTCCGACTCTCTCCGTTTACATAATCGTCGCCTCATATCCCTGGACCGGGCTCACTTTCCTCCTTTCATCTACTCTATGTCATGTTATGTATCGTATTATTCCTTCCTTCAAACAGGTCTCTTCATTGTTCCAAATCTCCAACATAACAATAACTACCATTCTATGTCACACAGTTGATCAAGGACATTTATTTACCAGGATCAAGTTATCCAAAGTCTGTGGTTGGGGGCCGAGTCCGTCACGTGCCTGGACACTCTGGACTCGGTCGTCGGTCTTGGCATTCCAATTAAAACAATAACAAACGTCACGAAAGTGGAAACGCGACATTTGGTTCTTGCAGAAAGCTTTCGAGAATACTGGCAATTGGAATCTGGAAGTCCAGGAATCCTCAATTCGTGAATTGGAGGGAGTTTCATGCCAAATGAATTCCATGTTGAAAGAAAGTCAATACAGAAGTCTCGCTTAATTCCGCCCCCCTTTCAACCTCACTACTACATCTACCCTTCCCTCCAGCCCTCCAGTCTATATAAACAGCCACCTCAAGAGAGCCTCAAGAGCCCAAAACCAAATCAGAAGAAGAAGAAAAGCTAACACAAGCCCCCCCAGCTCTACGAACTCACCTCACGCTTCGCCGCCCTCTGGACCGAAGAAGAAATCGAGCTCCTCTCCACCCACAATGCCACGGAAACCATGCTCGCCAAGGCCGCCGGCTTCTTCCACGCTAACGACGTCACGTTCGCTGAGGTGTGCGGCGATGTTGAGCCTGCGTTTACCGAGTGGTTCGGTAATCAGCTGCTAGCTGATTGTGTTGTTAAGCGTACTAGCTCTCCTCGTCAAAACAACACCGCAGATACGAACACCTCCGCGAACTCGTCCACGGCGAGATATTCGAACACGATGGATGACCCAGCCAAGCGCGCTGCGATTATGAATTTCCCTCTTCCTGCTTCTTCTGCTTCTTCCTCGCAATCTCCCTCCTCGGCTTCATCTTCGTCTGTTGCAGGCAAGACCCTCTCGTCGCAGTATAACGCGATGATGATGAAGCGGGGCAAGAAGACGTTTCCAAAGGCTTGTGAGGGCGCGGCGAAGTGCAAGAATGTGCTTTGTGAGCATAAGTTTGCGCCGGTTGGGGCGTTGACGCAGAGTTTTGGGGGTGGTGGTGGTGAGCCGTGAGTACTGCTTTTCGTTCTCTTTTTCTTTTGTTTCAGGTTTTGGAGGGAAGGGGAATGTGAGGGTGTGAGGTGAGGTTGTGTACTTCCCCGTCAACCTCACCTATGGCCTTGACCCTCACCGCTTCTCCTGCTCATTCAAACATCTCTCCAGCGTTTCACATTATCCAATCTCAACCACTACCCAAGCGCTAACATGTTTCCTCTCCGCAGACGCGATCCGCTCATCGATCCTAAGGTTCTTGCGCTCGTGATGGCACAGTCGCAGAAGGATGGCTATCTAGTCTCCAAGAGCTACGCTATCAAATTATTGCAGAAGAATGAGTATAAGCTTGTCCCTGCTATCAAGGATATCAAGGTGGATATCGATGCTCGTGAGTCCTCCTTTCCTACCCATTCCTCGGATTTGACCTTTGAGCGCGGTCCCAAAGCAAGCAAGCACGCACGCAGAGCAGCAGAAAAACAGATCCAAACATAACCAAAACTTCATTCAAGGAATATTTTACTTACAATCTTATCAGGCGAAGATGCCCTCCACTCGACCGGCCGCGTCAACGTAGCCTTCGAACACCACGTCCAAGACACCTACATCCACACCCACCCCTCATCCTCCACCTCCACCTCCACTTCCACCACCCCAATCACCCCTACACCCTGCTCCCCCTCCTGCGCCGCCCACACACACGCCAACGGCCTCCCCCGCACCCGCGACAGCTTCATTTCCGCCCTCGAAATCGAAGACCTCAACCTCGCCGACACCCTCACCGCCGGCTGGAAATCCTTCTATGGAAAAGTCATCCACGCAGCGCGATACCGGACCAAGGAGCAGCGGGAGAGCGCGTTCAAGGTTTATGTTGATGAGGCGAAGTATCGGGAGAAGCGGGCTGCGTTTTGGAAGGAGGTTGTGGCGCAGAAGGGAGATGATGGGATGGAGTTGAGTAGTGATGAGGTGGAGGTTTGTATGGAGAAGTGGGAGGAGGTTAATAGGGGGAGTTGGGAGGATGTTGAGGGTGAGAATATGAGTGGAAGTGGAAGTGGGAAGGGAGAGTGGAGAAAGGAAGTTAGTGTACCTACCTGGTGTTGTTGTTGTTGGAATTGAGGGAGGGAACAGTGCTAACTTACTTCATAGGCTGCGTTGAGCAAGGGACTTGGAATTCCTAGCTCATCCACTGCTCAAGGATCGACTTCGACTTCGACCGCACAAGCCGCCGACAGCACGGGTACAACTCCAAAGACGAAGGTCTACTCCCATCCTCTCACTGAAGCACCCATTATCGATGAGGGCCCAATCTCCCAACCTGCCGAAGAGGAAGCTACCAAATCCCTCGATGCAGACTCTGATTCCGAGGATCCAGCCAAAGATGATACCACTGCATCAGCCAGCAATACAAGCCCCAAGTTCTCAAACAGCTGGAACCGCCGCTTCTCCGACTTCGTCCGCCAACAAGAAGCAGACAAAGCCCGCTACCAGGCTCTCATGGACTCCGTTGCCTCAGACGACATCAAGCTCGCCACCCTCCGCATGCAAGCCAACCAACTGCTCCACGAGAACCGCAAGCTCCAGAACATCAACCATGAGTTGAAGTTTCGCGCTACTCAGCGTCTGCTGGAGGAGATTGATGATCCACCTGAGCCGCAGATTATCTATGACCTTGTTACCAAGATTGGCGATTGGGATCTGAAGTTTGGCATTGCGATTGGCGATGATGAATTGCCGATGCTATACAGCCTTGAGCTTTTCGATCTCTTGGATAAGCTGTGCAAGAATATCTATCTGGTTAGCGTGCAGACGATCAGCGAAGAGACGAGACCTGCTATTCGCAAGGCATGGGAGGCTATCAACTTCGGCGGCCGCACTTTCTTCCAGGCTATGAAGCTCGCTATCATCATCGACATCGGACTGATGGAGGAGACTCTGGGCGAGAAATTAAGCAAGGCGATCGAGATGGCTATGCTTCTCGACGAGACCTTCAAGAACCTCGATATCGAACTGCCCGTCTTGAAGCGCAAGGATAAGCGTAATCGCGTCGAGAATAAGAAGTTGCAGGGTATGCTGAGCAAGTGTCTGGAGTTGTCGATCAAGGTCTGCGAGTACCCGACTGATCTATCCTGGCGTGGAATTACCAAGCTGCGATATGAGGTCGGTGATGGTGTTACGCTGCAGAAGCAGATGGAGACCAAGTATATTGGCTTGGCGAGCTGCGATCCTCCTACCGAGACGATGAACAAGAAGAATGCGGCTGCGTACCTCGAACTCATCAAGAAGGCTCGCGATATCGATGATCTGCTGAAGGCAAAGGCTGATGATCCTGTCGCTAAGTACAAGCAGATGTTGGGTGTCTGGTATGTCGATGAGGTCCATCCAGCAAGCGTCTTGCCAGCCTGGAAGACTCTGATCAAGGACGAGGAGACGCACAATATGATTGCCCTGCTCATGTTGATTGCTGCCGACGAGGAAGAGGGTAAATACGGTCAAGTCATCCAGATTTTCCGAGAGGCCATCCACGAAGACCTCCTTGCTCTACACAAGTTCGTCAAGAACGATCCGAATAATTTCTGCGTCAAGACCAACTACAAGTTCCTCCTTGATGTCATTGGCGAGGCTGGACAGCTGAAGTGGGATGATCTCACGGACCAGCAGATCTGGGATTGGATCCTGGGCTTCCAGCTTGCGAAGACCAGAATCGGTAGTGATGTGAAGGAGGTTTTGGGTTGGGCTGCCAGCTTCGAGGGTCAGAAGGCTTTCAAGATCGTCAAGAGCGCGCCGGCAGATGTCAAGCCTATGGTTCAATTCATGGGTACTCAGCGCCGCATTGCTACGCTTCGTCGTACTCAAGGCTCGCTCCACAAGGCTCTGAGCAAGAACGCGATTGAGGCCAAGATAGGCGAGTATGAGACTCTTGAGGCTGCTGTTGAGCGTTTGATCGTCGACAAGAACATCGGTCAAATGGTCGATAGTAACACTGGCCAACCTGTCGCGACCGTTAACAGCTCCGACTCTGCCGGTGAGCCCGCCGCAACCGACGTTGATGAAATCCCACAGACTCTCAAAGATGAGCTTATTCCTGCTCTTCCCAAACCCACTGTCGATGGACTGAAGGCTACTGGTGTTGATTTCAACAGCCCGGAATTTCGCAACTTCATGGCCAAAGTCTTTGAAGAAGGTGTGGCTATAGGTAAAGCCTCGATCGAGCATGAAGCTACATCATCTGAGCCTGTTCTCTCGGAAAAGGCGAAGGGAAAGCAGCCTGCTCGGGAGTGAGTGGAGAGCGTTTGGTTCCGACTTCTGATTTCTTGTCTCCTGCGATTAAGCGATGATACCCCGGCGATCTGTGTTCTCGTTATGTGGATGGGAAATTTGGCGTTGTGGCATTGAGGAATAGCGGATGGGATGATGAAGGATATGTCCGAGTTCATGGGGCTGTCTATTTGCTTTGACCGGTTTGTACATCCTGATTTCATACAAGACTTGAGAATGAATGCCCTTGTCATTATTTCCTGTGCCGTGTAACCCTTGCGTGATATAAATGTGAAGCTGTAGAAGTGGTTGCTATTGGACAGCCTTACGTTACCGGCACGGCTTGTTCGTGATTAGTTGCCACCATAACCTTTCCTTTGCTAGGCAGCCAGTTACCATGTACTCGGTGTCGAAAGCTTGCATAAATGTGTAAGCTAGGGCTTCTGGAATGCCCTGCAGTCGCCCTTCGACTTGCACTTTGAATGACTGACTCGTGGGTTGGGCGTGGGATGAGGCTCTGTGGTGACCGAGGTATTTAGGTATGAGAATTGATGAGCTGAAGAGAGACATGGCATGGTATTTAGCTCCTATCTCCTGACTTCGTTGGGCGTAAGTGGGACCTGCCAAGCAGTTGTTTGCAGGTAGAGCATGTACATTTTGATGAAGAGCCTCAACATCCAGTTGCTTTCGGAAGTTCTAAGGGGGCCTTTCTCAGATCACCTAGGTCAACTCGCAAGCCTCATTCCTCGATGGTTCGACGCTTGAGCGAGTTGCCATACATCTTCAATATCAGGCATTTCTTTAAGGTTAACTATATTCAAAGTCCCGAGTAAGCTAAATGATATCAGCTAGAATGAGGGGTAAAGGTGTAGTGCACCTAACAAAAAAGCCTTACCATTCCCGAGCTCACTGCAGCTCCAGCTCCAGAGTTTCAAAGTGCTACACCGCATATGTAGATCCAATGCACGGGAGATCAGGCAGCCAGATACCATACCATCGCCTTGCTTACCTAGCTTCTGTTTGGTAGCTTAGTTCACAGCCTCGTTGCTTCTAGCCACATTTCAGCGATTCCATGTGCGGATGACTGGCTCGCAAGACTCAATGCAATCCGAAACCTTGCACTATGATAATTATGGATGCATGTCATCTCATAGCATACATGAGGCTGTGGTCTGGCTTGCATTTGCATACATACCGGCCAGGAAGTCGGTTGTGGAGGCTGAGCGCTGGCTTTCCATGTCGGTGGTCTCGCTTCACCAGCGTCCGGCGGCCGCATCCGAACTTCTCCCCGCCACCAGTTGGGTGCGTCATTTTCTTGTGCGACACACCTCCGTCTCCCCTCTCCTCTTGACACTGCAGCTACAGCCTCAGTCGGGCGCAGTTGACTGACTTTGGACTAAAGAGTCATTTGATGAGTCTGGTGGCGCAGCCGTATATCTGCGTTTACATAAAATTCATTACATCTTATGCGGCTCTCAAAGGAGAGGACGGAGTTATCGTCGCTGAGGAATTGATGTGAGTAAGGTAGAAATACGTCATTGTACAGCACGGGTGTTGAGAGAAGAATCTCCAGTAGAGAGGCTTGGATGCCCTGCACTTGGGCTGGGAAATGAAGGCATTTGAGAAAAACAGGAGGTTGGGAGAGGTAAGCGAGGGACCTAGCCAGGTATTTTGAGCTACAATATTGCTTGTATACCTCGATATCCTAGACGCACGGTTGTAAAGGGGATATCCGTTATTATGTTATGATGTTTGGCACAGGAAACCGGCACTTGTACTCAAGTACGAAGTATCATGGGTTGATGATGAGGTGGTGTCCAATAGCTCCACAAATACCTACAATCCACAAAGTTCGGATGCAGGATAACCAAGTTCTAGAAGCCATAGTTGGGCACATAAGCATCCATAACGACTAGCTTAAACTTTCTTCATGTTGCCCTTCCAACTTTTTTGCGACGTGACGATGTCAACAGCCGATACCGAGCATTCTCTACACAGCAAGGAGGAAATCTTGCTCTGGTGACTTCTGGTAATTCGTCCACCGCACTCCAAAGCATCAACCTCAAGACATCGGGCAATTGCAACGAGCGAATATCAAACCATATCAGACCGAGTTGATGATGGTTTGCATTCAAAGCGAACTCTAAGACAAAGTCAATCACCCCTTTCACGGGCAATTCCCAAGGCTGTACTCATCTTCGGCTCAAGCCAAATACATTTAAAATCAACCTCTTCTCTCGATCCTCGTCGGTTGTCACCGAGTGCCACACTAGACCTCAACTCTATTCACAGCCCACCTGTTCCTACCTGCATCTAGCCGACCACGAGGTATCGCCGTCTGACGCAACTTGCCATCCACTTCCCAATTGCGAGCTGCATCTCATCACCTGCAGCACCGCACCGCACACCAAAACATCCGAGTCCGAGTATTCCCCTCCAATCAACAGTCTCACATCGAAGCGAAACATCATCCAATTGCCCGCTGCTTTGTCACGGCCATAGTTCAACGTCTCTGACTTGGCATTAGCACTGGCGTAAGGCTGGGGAAGAAAAGAGAACAGAAAGGCAATTCGATTTCACTTGCATCTACCTGAGTGGCTTGCTGTGCAAATTTAACTTCCCTCATTCTACCAGCCGAGGTGAACTGGGGCATATAAATCCCGAGGGGCACTTCAGACTCGTACGCCCCTGACAAGGCTTGGGCTCGCCCACCACAATCTCACTCCTGCTTCCCTCTCCAGTACAAATCAGCCTTCGACCCCACCATCATCAGCCCAACCTCGCTGTCACCTTTGCACACTTTCTTTTCACTTGACAACCACACCACGTTGCATCGCTCATATTTACGATTAAATAGCCTGCGGGCATCTTCCTCTCCCTTCAACATCCGCAGACAACAACAAATTTCACCATGCCAGAAGTCACTCGCGTTACACGCGCATATCGCGACGGCTACGATTCCGACGACGACCATTCCTCAGTCATCAGCCGCTCGAGAGTTGGCGACGGATCGTATCGCACCGTCCAACGGTACCGCGTCACACCCAGCAGAACAGAAGATATCGAGATCGACCGTCGCTCAACGACCAGACTCGACATTCCACGAGCAGAGCGCATTGAAATTGACCGTCGCAGTGAGCGCTTCGTCGAGCCCGAACGACCCCGCAGCGCCATCGACATTCGACCTCCACGATCGTCCTTCACCAGTGAGCGATATGTCGAGCGTGAACCTATCCGCGAACCCGAGCGCGAACGTGAGCGAACAAGAACGGTAGTCTACGAGCGGGACCGGCGCGAGCCAGAGCGCAATCCCTGGGACCGTGGACCATCTAGACCATGGGAGTCGGAACGGGACGTTCGGGAGACTGACATCGTTCGGGTCGAGAAACGGTCGACAGAACGCAGAGAGGAACCATATGAGCTCGAGCGATATCAGAGAGAAACAGAGTACTACGATCGTCCGGAACCACCTCCGCAACCAATTATTATTCGTCAGCGTGCACCAGAACCGCAGCAGATTATTGTTCAAGAAGCACCACCTCCACCTCCGATTGTCCTCCCGCCTCAGCAACAAGAAGTTCAAGTCGTTCGACACACAGAGGTATCACAAGAAGTTGCACGGCCGGAACCTAGAAGAGCAGAAGAAGATTACTACTACAGGAAGGATGTGCGCGAAGTTGGACCTGTGAGACGTAGCGATGAGGAAATTGTCGCCTACGATCGCAGAGAAATCCGGCCTCGAGACTCGGTCAGCGACAGAGAATACAGTGATGGCGAGAACTATGTCGTGAAGAGAAAGGTCATCCGACGTGAGCGAAGTAGAAGCTCAAGTCCACATCACAGGAGACATCTCGCAGAAGGTGCTTTGGCCGGTGCAGGAGCTGCCGCTCTACTTGCGAACCACAAAAGCAAGACTGGAGATGGAGATGGAGGACATCGTGGACGAAAGGTCGTTGGAGGAGCCGCTCTTGGAGCAATCGGCGCTGAAGTTCTCACCAGAGCACGAAGTCGATATCGTGAAAGCCATGGAAGCCGATCCCGTTCAAGATCAAGATCGAGCAGCAGAAATTCGCATCGCAAGATCAAGACAGCACTTGGTCTCGCAGCTGCTGGTCTAGCCGCGGCCGCTGCTGCCAAATATGTCTCCAATCGCAAGGCCAACAGAGAAGAGATGGGCAGAGGACGTAGCCGAACTCGAAGTGTCTCGAGACGCCGTAGAAGTTACTCTTATGACTCCTATGACGACGACCGAGCAAGAAGTCGAAGCCGAAGCAAGCATGCCGATCCTAAACATCGAGCGGCAACGATTGCAAAGGCTGGAGCTGCTACTGCCGCAGTCGCTGGAGTGGTTGAGCATTTCCGAAGCAAATCACGTAGACGAAGCGGGTCACGATCAAAGTCTCGCATCAGAACTGGTGCCGAAATCGCAGGAGCTGGCTTAGCAGGTGCGGCAGTTGCAGGATTATACGAGAATCGAAAGGCAAAGGAAGATCGTGATTTGGATGTTGAAGAAGATCATAGGAGAGAGCGGAGGAGAAGCAGGTCGAGAGCCAGATCTATAGGCGCATATTCTGATCCTGGTGTTGACCCCGAATTAGGAATGGTGCAGTACGGTACTGAACCCGTATACACCCACCAAGAAACCACTACCTACCGACGAGGGTACGATTATGACCCTGCTCTTGCCGCGGGCGGAGCTGGTGCTGCGTATGGCGCCACCAGATCTCGAAGTCGATCGCATCGTCGTCGTCATTCTTCGAGCTCAGACGATCGAAGAAGATCAAGAAGTCGTAGTCGAAGTCGAGTTAGGAATATTGCAGGAGCTGCCGCGGGCACTGCTGCAGCGGCCATTGGAATCAATCAATACAAGAAAAGAAAGGAGAAAAAGGAGATGGATAGGGAAAGGGAACGCAGACGTGAGGACCCCCAGCACTCAAGATCTCGTTCTCGGTCCGCATCATCTATCAGAAGCAGGTTGACAAGACGTTTGTCGAACCTGATTCCGAAATGATGTGGATTCTCCTTATATCATGTTTCAATCACGGCATCATGTATCTTCCTGTAAGACTAACAAATCCGCGGCAGGCTATGAAGAAGAACCTGCTCCAGAAAATTACTACGCTCGCGATTATCAAGATGATTATTCTCCCTCTCCTCCACACGCTTCGGGTGGCTCATACTATCCTGATAATAATGCTTTTCCACCACCCCCTCAACCACAACCAGGCTTCACAACACATACTACGACGTCCACGACACATGTAAATCATGAGGGTATCCCGCCATACAATCCAGCGGACTATGCCAATCAACCACCGCATCCAGACCCATACGGCTACCCGCCTCAAACAGGTCACAATGTGAGTGCAAATGACAATACCTCTCATCAGGCTCCTTTTGTTGCTCCTGTGCCTATGCCCATGCCTACTACAAGTAGCGCAACGCCATATTTCCCTCCGCCCCCTGTCGCTCCTGTCCAAGACGAGCAGTTCACTCGCGACCCGTTTCATGCAGAGGAGGGTGCGTCTGTGTTTCGTCAACCCGGTCTCTCATTGCAAAGCAAGCTAACAGTCCCCTCAGGCCGTGTAAATCATCCTCGTGCCCCCTCCACAGTCTCGACGCTCTCGCCCAACTCATCACCACCACCTTCTCCTTCCCGCCCCCACAACAAATCCGTCAACTTCGCACCTCTCTCACCAACGTCTTCCCGTCGCCTAGCACACATCCATGAGAATGCCGCTTCCTCAAACTCCAACACACATGACCACGACATCGCACATCCAGACCGCACACCCTCTCCCTCAGACTCCGATACTCCAGGCCCCTCAGCTCTAGTCCGCGCCTCTCAGCCTCTAGACAACGACCACGTCTACGACCGCGACGAATCCCCCTCTCGCCACCGTCGTCGCCGTCGCCGAAACTCAGACCCCTCCTCAGACCGCCCCATTCAACCCTCCAAACACCGCCGCAGACACCAACAGCATTCACGCTCACCATCTCCAACATCATCAGATGAGGTCGAAGTCCTACCCGATCGATTTGATCGTGATGGCCGACCTTTAGATCGTTTCGGCAACGCGTATCGTAATCCGAGGGCGAGTGCTAGGGATAGAGGTAGAGGTGGAGAAGGTGGCGGAGGCGGAGGCGGGGGATTGAGCGGATTGTTGGGTGGTGAAGGAGGGTCAGGACAGAAGGAGATGGTTGAGAAGCTGGCGGGGGATTTTGGTGATGTCATGGAGGGGAGGAAGACCTGGAAGGATTTGTTGAGGGGATTTGTGGAGGAGGCTGGTGGTGCTGGTGGGACCTCGAGTGGTTCGGATAGGGAGAGGGAGAGGGAGAGTGAGAGGGGTAGCTCGGGTAGGAGGAGGAGAAGAGGTCGTTGATTTTGATTTTCGAGGGGGAGATATGAATGGTTCATGAGTTTACGAATTTCATGATTGATTTGATTCTAGTTAGCATCGCGAGACAACAGACAGACAGACGCATGGATGGATGCAATCATTTCAGAATTTCCTTTTTTTGTCGAGATTTTCTATTCGTCGGAGGTCGAGGTGGTTTGGTTGGAGAGCACATTTTACGAATAACGAGGATTGATTGATGATTACGAATTATGATAAAACAACCTTTATTTCCCTTTTCCTTTTTCTCCCATCTACAGGTCTGCAATCAGGGATTCAGGAGGAGAAGAGGGGAAAGGTGGGACGGCAGTGGATAATACCAGATAAACCGAGTCAGATCAGATGAGTCAGATCAGATACAAAGAAACGTAGGGAATCTATCAAAGGAAATTGAAATGAAAATAAAGATAAAAGGTTGTAGGTACTGTATGCACTGCACTCATTCGGTCATGCAAAGCAGCTGGTAGACAAGCTCCAAACCGGGATTTGAATACAACGCGAGGTTAATAACAAGCAAAGCGAATTAGGATCGAAGATTAACCAGAAAGTGGGTGTGGAGGCCAAAGCATCGGACCAGCAAGGGAAGAAACTGAACGGCCAACCGTGGGTTTCGTTATCCCGCCTTTTTATGCCAGGTTTAAATTTCTATTGGCGAAATGATTTGGTGGGTGGCAGGAAAATGGCGATGTATCATAACTTACAGCTGGCATTACCGTCGTATGCTCGGCGGGGAAAGCTATGGAACCAATGACCCATCTTGCAGCCTGTGTATCGATGTCGAGGAACCAGAGCCAAGCGCCATAATAAGGAGGACAATACTCAAACTAGCGAATTTCCCCGTCTTACTATTTGGAAGTGACACCTCTAGTTGAGTCTGATCATAATCTATAGCTCCTCTGCTCCATTTAAATGATAATATCAATACACCGCGGCTGAAGTAACAGCATACTCTACTAGACATCGGCCAACTATGGCTGTGCTGGGTCTGGTTGCTTCCGCCACTGGCTTTCCACAGTCCACGTACTCAAATGTTCCAACCGACCCTTCTCGTCCATGCATACCGTTGTGCCAAGCTCCTCTCAGGTTCCTTTAGGGAGAGCAAATTCGCCTTTCATAAGCAAGACGTAAAGTTCTAGTGCTTGTGGTACTTGGCCACAAAATTTGACACATTTTGCTCAACCTCCCGCTGATGCGAGGAGCTCAAAACGTGCCGACCGCCCTCGATGACAACCAAACGAGCATCTATCGAACCCGTGAACAATTTGATTTCTGCTTCTGGACTTGCGAGTGGTATTAGTGCATCCATGGTGCCCTGAGACCACTGTATTAATTGACAGTAACGTGGAGTAATGACTTGCTGCAAGGGTACTTACATGCATCCAAAGAACCGGACACCTCACAAATTCAAGTCTACCATGAAGCCCGTCCCGATCCCTCATACTAATCACATCCATTCTCAGTGTCTTTCTCCCAATTTCTCCACGGTACGCATCTTTCATTTCCTTCCTCCAGAAGTTCCTAGTCCTGTCATCGCAATCTTTCCCGTAGTCAATATCCACACAGAAATCACAAAATTTGTTGTCTAACTCAAACTCTGGTGTTGGAACAAGACTACTCAAAGAATCAATCAATTCATTGCAACCATTGATCCCATCCCAACATCCCAGGCTACGTGCTGCCTCGGACTCGTAGTCTAGTGAGACACCAATAGGTAGAATGCCTTCAATCTGTAAATAGTTAAATTTCTCAGTGATACTCGACTTTGAAAGGATTCACCGTAGATCTTACCATTTCTGGCTCTAACAAAGCCATGCGGACGCTGATCCATCCTCCTTGGCTAGTACCAAGCACAAAGGCTTTCGTGATACCGAGTGATTTCATGAGCTGAATGTTGATGATGGCGGTGTCCCAGTAGGTAAAGGACTCTCTGTCAGTCTTTGTCTTCCCGTGACCAATGACGTCAATTCCAAGGAGGTTCATCTTGTCCTCCAGAAACTTGCTATTGTAGTGCATCTCATACATATGTGAGGACATGGCAAAGCCGTGAACGAGGATGAGAGTTGGCTTGGCTTTGTCGTACGGTCGAGGCATCTGATAGCCGACAATGGTGTCGCCCAAATGTGGGACGCTTGCGATTTTGGTTTCCATGGGCATCTTGAAAAGATTCCTAAGGATTGCTCAATATCTTGGGGGGAAGATGTGTGCTTGTATACCAAGTAAGCGATCTGTCATGGTCTCAGGAGATGCAGATGGCGCTAGGCTTTAAGACTTGACAAGATCACCTCGGATTTAATTAATGCCTGACATTAAATGATACGTCCGTAAGCATGTCAGAAGCGGCACATCTGCGAACTCTAAATCGACTACTGCTCCCTACCCCCCGTAATGATGACCCGTGACTAGAAAGTGGCTTTTTGACATTTTGTATATACTTCGGCGTGCTCAACATGCTATCATATTTCTGACCATCAGGTGTGATCTGGGCCTTTAGTATCGTCTAGCCAGTAGAAGGGCCAAAATTCCCAGGATGCCAATTAAGTAGCCCTATTCCTGGAACTAATCTATTCCCGATTGAGAACTGACTTCCAGGCTCCGTTCGTGCTTGCTTAGTGGCTACAGTAAACCTCGGGGCAGGCTCTGAATCATTCGGGCTAACCAGAATAGAAGGTAGATGGCAGCGGTTGACAGAACCCAATAAAGGCAAACCATGGTCACGAAACTGCATTCGCACGAAATATTGATTTTCAGAAGCATCAACATCCATTTTCTAGCACGCGATGCTATATTGTGACCACTATATCAAACAACATCCGAGAATCTCGATTCCGTTATATCTATCCCTGCATTCCAAACTGGGTCAAGATAGGTTGAAAAGAGCTCCTCCAAGCCTGGACTCCCATAGCAGAGAATCCAGTTGATATCTCCTTCAAGTCCTCCCCGCTCTCAAGGGACTCAATGACGGATGCCATGTAGTCGTCAATTGGCATGGGCGTATTCGCAGCGGTCCTTCCACCTTGCGAGATGATTGTTTCCTCCCGAATCTTCAGATCAAGCTCGGTGTCCACATACGGTGGGACAAGCTCAAGAACCTTCACGTTTGTTCCGGCCAGTTGGACTCGAAGAGTGACGGTGAATTGATGTAAGCCAGATTTCGTCCCGTTGTAGACAGGGTACTCCTTGAGTGGAATGAAAGCGAGGGCAGAAGAAACCAGCATGAAGGTAGTAGGGCGCTTGAGAGACAGCAAGTGTGGAACAACAATCCTGGCAATGACCATCGGAGCGATGAGGTTGGTGGTGACCTCCGACGCAATGGATGTCGCAGTTGAGCTGGAAGGCTTTGCAAAGTTAACGGTCTCCATTTTCCCAGCCATGACGACCACACTATCGAGTGTTGGATAAAGCTTGAAAAGTTCGGTGAACTTGGACTCGATACCCTCAACGTTTGCAACATCAAACTCGAGGATATCTAGACCTGGTAGCTCAGTAGCGAGAGTTTGAAGACGGTCCACACGGCGACCTGCGGCAATGACTTTCTTCCCCTTCGCATGGAGGTATCTTGCAAAGGCTCCACCAATGCCAGATGTTGCCCCAAGAATCAAGACAGTGTCCATGTTGGCCGTCATGTTGAATGTAGTCTTCAGAGCTGAGCTGATGATGTTGTTTTTTTAGATTTGGATGTGTGGTAGTTGTATCTGAGGGAGATGGATTTTGGGAAGCAATTTGTGATGGAATAGGGCCGACTTGGTACTTATGTTCTTTTCAAGAGGGTGCACGTTGTGTACATTAAGATACATACATTTCTGTTTATACAACATTTCTAAACGCCGAAAATAATTACCAAACATTCAATCAATCGTGTCTTTGTGTATACAATCCTTGGACTTGGGAAAATTGCAAAAGTAATACCCCAGGGCCATGTCTTACTTTTGATAGGTTCGGCGTCGTTCGTTAATTAAGTGGGTTAAATTCCTCCGTGGCGTGTCCTGACCGTTGTTGTTTGATGCGCCAGGCGTGAAGCTACATAGCGCCACGGTTGTCAACTAAGCCAGTGCAATTTCAAGAAAAAACCACACCCACTAGCTTCCTTAAATCCGATAATCAACTTCACAGTACTCCAAACTTTCTTGGCCCCATAGCAATCCGGAATTAACGGACATAATGATTTTTTAAACCCTATTGTGTTCTATTTCAAAATGGCGTTGCAGCCACGGCATCTTTCAGGGCTATTCTCAGATAAAGTTAGTCAAGCGTGCTGTAGTTGTTCGTTTGAAATGTTAGCACGGTTCCCCTGCTGCACTGTTTTGGGGCTCCCTTTGCTTACTCTGCATACACCTTAAATAAATTAAGCGAGACTCTAGATAGTGCCTCAATTCCGAGCTCTGAATCTCTGCTAGGTTCTTACTTGGTAGAAGACATTGATTACTGTAATACAGCCTTGCTGAAACTTCCCTCGGTCCGTCTGATTCGAGAATCTTTGAATCTTTACTTAAAATAGAGGGCCCACGCCAATTGGTATGAAGAGATGCAAGTACAGGAGCACGGCATTAGTACTGTGACCTCTAGTGTAAAGTCCTGTTGACTGCTATTCAATTACGACTGGTGTAACATTCTCCTTGCTATAAACTAAAACTGGGCACTTTGCTTCGAGTCAGTACAGTGGCGGAGCTGAGCGGCAATTCGCCAAAACGGCTACAACCACCAAGCCTTAGCTTCAAATTTGACTCTGCGAAGTCGATGGTTATTTGATCAGTCACTAAAAGTAGTGCTTGATTTCCAAGCAGTGCGGAGTTGTCTCTCTTGGCCAGTGGGCTGGCTATGCTACTTAATAAGATGAACCTGATCGTCGAATGCTACTGTCCGGACATATCGGAACGCCTCTCTTACCCTGCCAACCAATGAGTTAGAGTTAGAATGTGGATCGATACGCTAAGACCTTCATGAAGCCATTGTCACCGACTTGGGCTCAGAACTCCGCTGCACGTAACACTCAAGTGGTGAAGCCAGATGGCACTGAGCAAGCTCAATTTTATAAATAGTGTCGATGTTGTGCAATTGCGCCGCCACTTTCCACAGTTGATAGTTTAATCAAGATAGTTTGGAATAGAGCGAAATTGAAGACTTGAATTGTGTAGTCTCTCAATGCCTTCCTGAGCAGAATGAGGTTTGGGAGCTTCGGCGCCTGACTAATCGTCGTTTAGCGGCTCCAGCTAAGCGAGCCAACCGTTTAGTATGACACTCGACCACTTCAATCCATCATGTAAGCATACATATGGTCGAAGCATTCTTTGCGGTTCAGAGAAGAAATAATTCTCACGATCAGCTAGCATTGAATCTTATGAGGGTTTTGCACTTCTGAAAGCCAACCATGTACTCCTGATGTGAACATAACTCAAGCCTGAAACTCAATCAATGCCCAGCGCTCGTGAATCTCCACAGCAGAACGCTGGGCCCACGAGGTTGTGTGGCGGGGGGGATAAGCAGCCTGCAGATATAGCACGGACGTTAAACGAGACCAACCTCGTCAACTTCACATGCCTACATGATTTGCCTCATCTGGTACCCTCACTCCAAAGCACGTCTGTTCTTCACCTTGCGCAAAGAGATTGAATAACTTACAACAGCACAGGTATGATGATAAAAGAAATGATCATTAGCCAAAAAGCGCCAGTCTGGATTGCTCTGCCGGATTCGGGTATGCTATTGCCAAGACAGCCCTGAATCACGGCCACCGCGTGATCGCATCTTCTCGAAATCAAAGCAGCAGCCCGCACCTTGTTGACGAGATTCGGAAAAGCGGCGGTCATTGGATCGACCAAGATGTCACGGCCTTTGATATCAAGGGAAAGAAACATGCCAGCGAGCTTTTTGGGCAGATTAACATTGTGGTCAATAATGCGGAATGCATGATGATCAGTGTTTTTGAGGACCTTGGGTTAAGTTTTCGTGCCCAATCAATCTATGACCAATTGAAGTGAGATAGGAGTTGATATAGAGCCAGGGAAAATGCTGTACGGGCACAGTTTGATTTCAATTTCTTCGGCCTTTCAAGGTGATACAAGCTGTAATACCGGGCATGAGGGAGAGAAAGTCTGGTTTGATTATCAACATGAGTTCTGGCGCAGGTGTTCGAGCCCAGGTGACGGTCAGTACCTACGCATCATCCAAGTTCGCCCTCGAGGCTATGAGCGAGTCGGTCTCGCATGGGCTTGCACACTTCAATGTCAAACTCCTCATCGCGGAGCCGGGTCCATTTTGGACGACGATCCTTGAGGACTCAGTCGCAAATTGGACGGACTCGGGTACTGAGTATAAGGGAACCTCTCTGGAACAGACTATGAAAATGATGAAGGGAAGTGATGGGCAGCAAGTAGGAGACATTTGGAAGGGAGCTGAACGAATCTTTGAGGTTGTAACGTCGTCGGGGACGGCTGAAGGGCAGGAATCTTCGTTGAGATTGCCGTTGGGAAAAGCTCCAACTCAAGCATTGCGCGAGAAAGCTCGTCATTTCAAGGCGGTTGCGAGCGAGTTTGAATATTTGGCTCTGACCACAGTTTTCTGATGCGATGCAATGGAACAGCGAATAGAGCTATTCTAGTTAGATTTCGATCTTGTGCGAGCCAATCAAATTCTGTTACTTGGCAAGTCCCTAAATCTACGGTTTGGTATCAGTTATTGCGCCTCGTACTTGGGGCAAGCTTTAGTTTTCAGAAGTAGAGACACTTCATCGTTGTGGGGTCAGCTCTCACCTTCGACCAGAATGACTTCAATGGTAATCATAGGGCATTCGCGTGCCCGGACTTTCGAACCCTATTTACGAGAACAAGCTAGACTCGGCACTACTATGTTGCATTTGGTGTCCAAGTCAAGAACCGGGTTTTATCCTCTTTATATTCTGGACTCAGACAACAAGTACAGGAATACGGAATCTCATGATCATTCAGCGTGGAGTCTTGTTTATGTAGGTTAGTCGACCATTGGACAACATTGTCAGCTATGGCTAGGACTAGGCAGGGGATAAGTTGGACGATAAAGTATATTTGGACAGTATTCAAATGTTGGCCAGCCGTAATCCACCCTGACCCGGTTGACAAGTACTTCCTTGCGAAGCAACATTGTGTGATTGGGGGGAGGGGAATAAGCAGACCGCATGCACAAGCTCGCCAAGCTCGGAAGCTTGGCAACGGATCTGCAGCCCATACCCTGCTATATCTTATCGTCGACAGAGAAGTATATTCATATCCCAATGCTATACTGAGCTTCTGACCTGTCGTTATTGAAGTCGTGTGAAAGGTTCACATCATTAATCAGGGGACTCCCGCCCGGGTTTGTTTTGTAGGCTCGGACAGAAAACACCAAGCAGTCTGATGCTACAATCTCGAATATATGTAACTTGTTGATCGCGTTGACATTTATATCCTCTTCTCGGATACCACCGCCGTACTGCATACCATTAAGGTTTGCCTGTGTTAAGCGGCTCTATGGAGATGTCCCTCCTTAGATGGGTGAATTTTGGTGGAATCACTTTAACACTATGCGATTAAAAGGATCCAGCCTGAGCAATTTCCCTTGCACTTCCAGTAGTCGTAAAGGAGCGGCTTAGCGAGGACCTCATCACTACCGACTTCAATGCCGATATTAGATTCAGACATTCGCATGTCGTTTGTTCATGCACTATCTACCCCTAGTCAGTTCAAATGTGACCGCATTCGAAAGAATGAGAGAGGGAAAAGAAAGCATCAGCCAAAAATGAATAATTGTACTCGAGATTGTTTTTCAAAGGATCACTCGCTCCCAGCAGACTTGGAGTGTTCCTGCGTATTTCTTTTCATGCCTTCTCACGGTATATCTGATAAACTTTCCATGCCTGGAGCCGGCAGAGTACTAACGACGTCGGCCCGTTTGGAAGATCCGATAATAACGTGCCCCTCTATCAAACGATTGTCAAAGACCGGACGCGTAAGACTGTGTGAAGAAATTAGGCGCTCAATGACGACAAGCATTTCAAGGGGGGGTATTTTCATGAGTAGTCGTGAGATATAAAGCAGAGGGCAAGTCCTCCCGATTAACCAAGCGATAAGTCTCAACTTTCAAGACTCGTCAGATAATCTTCCAGCTTACAGGAAAACCAGTAGTTTCCTCCAACAATGGCTCTCAACGCGACAATGCGTGCTGTTCTTTGGCTGGGCGTTCCCTTCCAGATGAATGTTACGAGCATCCCGAGACCAACCATTCAAAGTCCCACCGACACAATCGTCAAGATCACTACGGCAGGAATTTGCGGCACCGATCTCCACGTGTACCACGGTGTCTATGGTAGCGCCGAAGTACCATATACCATAGGCCACGAAGCCGTTGGTGTGATTGTTGAAGTTGGGAGTGCTGTCTCCAATTTCCAAGTGGGTGATAGAGTGATCATCCCAGACAGTGTGGATGACAAGGCTATTTTGGAAGTGAATCGAGTATCCTACGGCCTTGGTAGCGAGTTTGGTGATGCTGGTGGGCTTCAAGGTACGTGTTCCTGGTCCAAAATGCTGCCGATAATATAAAATTTCTGATGACTTACAGCCGAGTACGCCCTTGTTCCATATTCAGACGCCAACCTCATAGCAATTCCAGCACCTAATGGTACCAACACCGCCGAATATGATAACGATTACCTCCTTGTCGGAGACATTTGGGGCACCGCTTGGGGAGCCATTGACTTTTCTGGCTTCGAAATAGGCGACACGGTAGCAGTTTTTGGTGCTGGGCCTGTGGGTCTTCTTGCAGCATATAGTGCCATCCTCCGCGGTGCGTCACGAGTCTACTCCGTAGATCACGTACCAGAGCGACTTGCTATTGCCGAGTCCATCGGAGCCGTTCCAATCAATTTCAATGGCTCCGACCCTGTCCAACAAATCATGGCGCTCGAGCCAAACGGCGTGACGCGAAGTCTTGACTGCATTGGTTACGAGGCAGTTGATATTCATGGGCAGCCACGCGAAAACGAAGTGATCCAGAACATGGTCGCCGTGACCAGCCCGGGCGGTGGCCTTGGGCAAATTGGAATCTTTGGGCAGGCGATTAATTCTACTGGAACACCTCTCGCGGATTCTTTGTCACACACCATCGACTTCCCCATGGCCGACTTCTTTGGCAAGTCGCTTTCCATGAAAAGTGGACCTGTTCCAATCCTGGAATATGCTCCTGCTCTCATTCACCTTATATCGAGCGGTCGTGCACGCCCGAGCTTCATTGTCAGCTCCACGATTGGCATTGAGGAAGCGCCGGAATATTTTGCTCGCTTTAGCGATCATCTGGAGACTAAGGTTGTGATCCGATTTCCGGATCCGGTCCTTGAGTAAACCACTGAGGACTTTCGAGTCGCTCTGCTCATTGGGAGATCGGGAGAGCTACTAGAAATTGCTTAGGTGTTGCAATGTCAAGTATTGTCACAGCTTTAGAAGGTGTTCCGAGCTATCAACAGAGAGTACGGAGGCATGTATACTGTAATGCTTGATACTTGTTTCAAAGAGTCTTATCTAGTTTCGTCCAACTTTGCAAAGAGCCAAGTAACAAAATTCCTCACAACCCGGTTCTGATTCACTTCAGTTTTGATCTAATGTCAGGACCATCGGGCAGTAATCGACTGACTACAGTATTCTGCAAAGATTCCCCTCGCTACTTTGTAGCCCTCCTGTCCCCAAGCCCCCTTCGATCAATGGATAAAAGGAAGCGATTCAGAAGATGTGCCCTCTTATGAAGCATTCACACGCACAAGCTCGACTCGGATAGGCTGTCAGATATCAAGCGTATACATTGAATGACTTGATACGTACAAGTTATCTTTCACTTTTTGAAATAGGACTACTTACCTACTGAAGCACCCAGCCACGTTCATATTCCAGTGAGCCTGGGCCAAACAACTAATGCCAATGCCGGATGTAACCGGCAGGAAAAGAGTAGATTCGACTGTGATTCGAGCCGGAATGCTGTTGTCTATTTTCTGATCAAAGAAACACCTTCCAGTGTCATCCTGGCTAGTTGAACCTTACCTCGGCTAGGGAGATTCGGTTCAAGAGAGACGATTGTCTGTCGTTTAATTGTACTGCCTGGTTTCTTGGACGTGTATATGTCTAAGACCAGCGCAAGATTCGAGCCGCTTGCCCTCGTCCAGATCGCGTCGCTTCTAATAAAGTTCGAAAGTCGTTCCATACGAGCACCTTACAAAGTCCTGCACATGCTGCATCCTTACTTTGATGCACGCTTCGAGGAATGGCTAGACGAGTAGTGAATCATACCCCCTGCCTGCCACGGCTTCGCATCCTCGAAATGCCGGAATTATCGTGTGCAGTGCTCACAAAGCATGGTTTCAAATGTAAACTAAGAGTGGCAAGAAGGCACTACGGTCCTTAGCGTCTTTTAAGAATCTTCTTAAATTAACAATTTCGATACGTACAATAGAAGTGATGGATGCTAGAACAGTAAGGACTGCGAAGCTTGGATTGAGTATCAAGACGAGACAAGAGTAGAGGACCATGTTTAGGCACCAGTTGCTACTGATGCTTACATAATTAGATTTCCCAAAAAAATACTAGTCTTAGATCGGCAGAGACTTGAGCCGCGCTAGTTAATGACAGGGGGCTGGAAAGGTGCCTAACGCTTACCCCGCTAGATCTGAGTACGCCGCAAGTGGTGAGGTATCGTTTGCTATGAAATGAAATACGCGAACATTTCGATATTGATATGTGTAACTGTTGCCTCAGTCTTTGCAGATATGTGATGATGCGGTAAATCTCTCACAGGTTCAGGCCTGCTCATGGCACTCGGGCTCTTCAGGCAGGTCGAGGGTGAGCAGAGGGTGATAGCGCCGGAGCAAGGGCAGCAAGCTTATCAATATCATACGGGACACAAGCATGGGAAAAATGATTCATATTCCAATATTGCACTTTACACCCCCGATCACCTCAACGCTCGTGATTGCACTGATAGAAGACCAGCCGCAAGAGGTCTCAACCGATTGGAATCAAATAAGACTTAGACCAGCCAGTATCACTATCAAGTCATCATCCAAAGTGACCGGATATTCTCCCGCATTCCGCCGGATTTTATAAAATCCACACGCCCCTGACACACACACGTAGTGCAGTCCTCCCGGTATGGAAGTATCAAGTCCTGCAACCTGCTGCCTGCTTGGTACGAGGCACAAGCAGGGAGGGTTACTCGGATTATTGCCACGGTCGTCGTCAAAGCATCGAAACTTGTCGCAAGGCATGCATTTGTAGTAGGGACGATTGGCGTTCCCTTTACGATTCGATACTCGAGTCACAAGACGAACTGTTTGTTTTTGGCAGGATCGACACCTCGGGGCTGTTGCAGGAGCTGCGTGAAGGTGGACTCCATTAATGGTGACCATTTTGTTGGTAGCTACTTCACGGTTAGCTATTTCACAAATACTTCCATGGCTATTCAACTTACCTTGACGGTCGATGGATCGTGTGCTTAAACTTCAATGCCAAGAGCAAATAACAAGAATTGAGACGTAGTTGTTGGGATGATATCCGCTTGATATATATCATTTGATATCTTGGAGAACAGCTAGCAGCTTCTCGTGAGTTGTGATTGACTAGATAAAGCGAAACCGCTTCTTGAGTAGCTATGATGACCACCTATTCGGACGATGTAATGTTCCACAAAAAGAGCGGTGAGGATGTGGTCTAAGTTTCCGTCTCTCTGGAGTTCTTCTTCTTTTCTCTGAACGGTATGGAGCATGGCAGACTGGCGACAATGACCAAAACCATTTCAACACGCCCCCTGATTGGAGGCCACATCTAGCTCCAGTAAGTAGCTGCTCCGAAACAGAAAACATCGGGCAGCATCCATAATCCCAATTTGACGTTCGTGAGTCTCGAACCACAGTCGAATATCTAAGAATCAGCAACGGTCGTGTCGGATTACACGTGGCAGCACACACAGCCTAGGCGGTGCAGCGGTCGACATGAAGCTACCAATCAATCGGCTGCTCACATTGGCTCTTCCATACAAACGCGATCTGTGCCCTACGTATCAAGCAACTCGAGATGGGTGACCTACTGACGTTCCACAACGGTTAGCGGCGAAAGAAATTAATGATAGATCACTCGGCCACTTATCGAGTCCTTTCTCTATGTTTCTAGTAACGAATAAGATACGCCCCAAATCTTTCAGCGTTGTCAGTGCAGACAGCCACCATGCCATCGAACCATGCTACTAGTCTTGGCATGTCCAGAACATTTAGTGTAATAATAGATTTGACAGGATTGAGACATGTATGCATCACTTGTCCTCACATATTCTCCCGGAGACCTAACGTAAGGGCTCGATTAACGACAAGTATGTAGCTGACCGATTTCTTATCGCAGCACAGAGATAAGCTACCTAAGATACAGTGGTTTGGAGCCCAGTTATTGGTACAGGTTAATGCTGCCAAGGGTAATCCGTTCGTCCTTTACTGGAATCCCACCTCGATATAACTATCGCATACTCTTGGTTGCATGCTTGATATGCGGTAGGTATCGATTCTGGAAGAAAAATCCCTCATTGGTCTGACTGACGGTCAAGAGTGGCAGACCAGCCATGTTGATTGGAAAGAACACAGAGCTAGCCACTGCAGACCTGATAACACGTGGTTAGCTGATATTTCAAAGGCTGCGGATCCAGACATCCACCGTTAAAGCCTCATCCAGAGATTGATTTCTCTAGAACAAACTTATTACGTCCGTCTGGCCTCCCGAATGTCTTTAATGACTAAGCCTTTGTTATCGGCTGTCGCTCTGTTTTTGCCTCGCTTATATGTCTAATAGTCCATCTACCTTAATTCAAGCTTGCTCTACCGAGTTACATGATCTAGTCGGTGTTAATAGTGGTCTGAAGCTTATCTTAAAGTCCCTCTTAATTAAGTAAGTATACGTCACCCAATCGTTGGACTTACGATCGAGGTCGTAGTCCTCATCGCCTCAAATGATTTAATATCTAGCTTGGATGCTTTCTCCTTGAGGATCTGTCATGATAATAGAATACGGAATTGTTGGGGACTTGTAAATTGAATGGATCCGGTATATGTGTAAAGTTTGCGCTGGAGTAAGGGAAGGGGTAAGGTAAGGTTGCTGTAAGGTTCTCTGTCTAGCCCCATTGTTCAGTGTTGTCCTCAGAGATCTGAGTGGGGTTGGGCCGCGAATGCTAATGCCGCGGGGAGAGGCCCGGCTGACTATCAAAAGCGAAAAGCAGCAGCCAACGCGGCAACTGTCGCAAGCAACGACTCCTATCTTGGCTCTTGTCACTGAACCACTCGTAATGGCCACCTTGCGGCCACGGTGTTGTACCCCACAGGACTCAAAAACGAGGCCTCCAAAGACATCGAATTCTCTGGCGATCATGACTTGCCACTCTTTGCTCCGCCAGACCATACCTGGCGAGATGCCTGAGAAGAGGAAGGCGACGAAACCAACAAGGAGACACTATGCGGAAGCGAGATCCACTGCGCGCAATTGCAGCAGTCCATCAGCAACCCCCGACAGCTAGACGAGCTCCCTGGGATACCGAGAGAGAACATTGCTAACCTGGTGATTGAATCGACCTGTTAATGGACTTCGCACTCCACGATCGCTTCTTCCACAAGATTCTTCGACGTCACCCGCCTTTGTGGCGCAGGCCTCATGCACGACATGCAAGAAGCTTATAGACTCATGCAGCCTGGATTGACGTGGCATCGTCGCTACTAATCCAACAAACGCCGCCTTCGTGTAAATTGAGGAATATCAAAAATCTGGGAGAGATCCCTGTTATCCTTGCCATTCATTGGATACAGGTGACTCTGCGCGACAACGATCACCCGCCTCATTTCTCAATCAGGACATCGAGATCTGTCCAATAATTTCTTTACATCCTACAAACCTTGCAGGTAAGATTCATCAAAGGAATATACTCTCTTGGGTTACTCACAGGAGCTCAAGATCTTCATGCGTCCCCTTTGATCGATCCTAAACTCAATCATTTCCTTTCAGTATTGTCTTGGAATTGTTGAACCGAAACAAGCCTCCACAGTGAGCGAGAAGAATAATCAAAGGCTACGATTCCACGACAAGATGCTTTCGACTGAGATCCGTGATTAATTGCTCTGTATGTTTCTACCGCAATTGCGACCTGAACAGTTCCCGTCTCTAATCCCAGTAGCAAATCTGAAAGTTCTCTACGGTGAAAAGGTCGAAATCCTTACCATTTATATCGAGACTGAAGATCTTTCCGGGCATCAAGCAATCGCTGCCACGTCTCATTCCCCCAAGGCAACATGGTCCAAGTTCTTGCATAGCCCGCTCGATAGCCGAACCGAATATGCACTCAGAGGCTTACTTCTGGAATCTGAAAAAGAACTCGCAAAGCTTTTCGTAACGAACGGAAATAAGGTACCGTTTGATGGCGAAATGACGCAGAACTTGACGGATGGCTGTGGACAACATGAAGTTCTCGATTCTCCCGCAAGTCAAAAATCCAACTTTGTCTTTGTTGCCACCCCTGTGGCTTCTTTGCCCGATCTGCACAATGATAAGGAGGCTCTTGCTACATTGAATTCCCCCGTTGATGAAATGTATTGCAAGGAACCTATCTACGAGGCACTTATCTGCGAGAGACCTATCTGTGAGGAACCTGTCTGCGAGGAACCTGTCTTTGGAGAGCCATCTTGTGGAGAACCAGTCTATGATGAGACTATCTATGGGATGGATGCCATGGAGAAGTCTCAGCCAATGCCCGATAAAGAGGACTGGTGGGGATCGTTGGTAGCCAAGAAAGGGAAGAAGGGGAAGAAGAGAGGAAAAAAGAATTTCGAAGAAGTCGAGGTATTCGAGGAATCAGTTCCTGAGCCTGAGCCAGTCTCTAACGAGACTATCCATATGGCTGATACCATAGAGGAGCCTCAACCAATCCCCGACGAAGACTACGGATGGGCATCTTTGGTATCCATGAAAGGGAATAAGGGGAAGAAGAGAGGGAAGAAGGATGTTGAAGAAGTTGAGTATGTTGAGGAATCAGTCCCTGAACCTGAACCAGTCCTGTCTGCAGCTTGTCATCCCGAGCCCGTGGCTGTGGATGTGGCTGACCAAGACTCGTCGCTGACTTGGGGCATGAGTCCCAAGGAAGACAAGGAGGAACAAATGAGATCAACATTCTCCATTGACGGAGCGAGAACCGAGACTATGCGAAGAGAGTCTGAAATAGGTTCGGGGGTAAACCAAGTCGCACTTCCGCTCGCTACAGGCATTTTAACCCCGACCGCGTCACGAAGCAGCCAAACGGTCGTCTTTACAATCCGACATTCCAGCGACCTTAACATTGCCTGCACTCGAGAAGTGATGCTCTCTCTCACCGATAACACCTACGCCGCTATTTGCGAAGCGGTATCTGCGTATCTCGACACTCAGGACAGTGGTCTGGCTCCCAAACGTACGCTACAGATTAAATCTGGTATGGGCAGGAATGGCAAGGTGGACTTGTCGGCCATCGAGGCCTCGATGTGGCCGGTATATATGGAGTACTTTTGTCAGTATACGAAGCTACCGGAGTTGACGGTTGATGTTCTGGATTCGTAGAGGAGCGGGTCGTGGCTGGTGAATCAATGAATGAGTTTCCATTATGTACTTGATTTAGTAGCCTCGATATTTTGGAAGAAGCATTATCGCTCTTGCGCTGGATTGATATAAAGCCTTCACTCAAGCTTCAGTACAAGCCCTCTATCACAACTACACTGAAAAGCTCAGCGCGGTTTTGCGCCATCTAAATTCTCCTCAGAAGATTTAAGCGAGCAAAGCGATAGGGAATGCCAGTGGAAATGGGGACTGGATGATGAGATGACCTATTCCTCTCACTCATAATGTGTATAGCGCCGAGGTAAAAAGACTAGATGTCCATCTGTACTTTTAACCAGCGGCACCAAGCAACTCGCACATATGTCTCTCGTGACCTCCAATATGACTAGATCCTTAACGCTTTGTCCAGCACCTTGTAGGATTGTGTCAACAGCCCTCGATTCAAGAAACTGGTGGCTCTCTGAATGTTAGACGCAGAATCTGAGTGCATGAGTAAGTGTAATGTGTTCCCATGAATTGAAAACACTCACGATGGAAAGTGGTGGACAGTCATGATGCCATCTTTGCAAGGCTTGGTGGGGAAGTCGGGTAGTTCAGGAAAGCGTGTCGCTTTGTCTGTAAGGCATACAAATCGCAGACCAGCATGACCCTTCGCATCTGCTAGAGTGCTAGTGGTAGGATTGCCAACAGTCATGCGAAAGCCCTGGGTCAAACATGTCAGCATGACCCGAACTTGGCGATGGACCTTGAACTCAGGGGCTTGAAAGCAGTAATCCTCTGATTTCCATTCGAAGAGAAGTCTTGCTGAGTGTAGTATATGGTCATGCCACCGTTGATACCATTGGGTAAAGCTGTGTTTTGCATGATTGGAACACGTTTGTATGAGCTGTTTGTGTGTTTGAAGAACATGACCGCAGTCCAGTAATTCGACAAGTCCTCGGTGAAGGTGCACGTGGTGCAAGAGCCCTGTTCTCCAATGTCCCCAGTCATATTTGCTTTGAACGCATTGCCACCAACGTTTGGTGCAAGTGGGCTGATAGAATCACGCCAGGCTGAACGACTGGGTCGAGGGACTGGATACTGACAGTGGAGCATCCAAAGCGAAGTGCGCCGTTCACGATGCTGAAAAAAGGGGGGAGAGAAAGCAACTTCATCTTTGCAATAGCCAAATTTTTCCAAGAACGATTTTTTTTTTTTTTTTTTCAATGGCTAGGAGGCGTGGAGACTGTTCCCCTACATATAAGCCTTTCATCGACCATCATCTACCGGATCGGCATATTTTATCTCGTCATGAGGTACCTGCTGCTGTCTAGGATATATAGTAGGAAATTGCTAGTGTTCTATCCAACTAGGAATGCTGCCAATAACTTTGTCGAATATGGAAAGCTTGTCTAATGTCCTGGTTTAGCCTTTAAGTACGCTTGATATGCGAAGTTCGGCAATTGTTGACGGTCCAAGCTTTTAGCCGAATAAAGCAGGGCGATAAGCGAATCAACAACCACGCTTCGCTGTTGGATCAGCGATTCGAGGACCTGTTTGGTCGCCGTTCTATCAATGCGACAACGAGAGGTTGCTTGACCAAGATTTACAACATGTGCGGAGCCATATGCAAGATACCATTATGCAAGTACTTCTGTTGTGACGTTCTGAGCTGAATTCCCTGTGAGCTGAATTCCCTGCTGATCGGTATGCAGCTGGATAAGCCCATCGGATGAAAATTGCTTAGACCCTGAGAACTCAATGAACAAGCTAGAAGATATGTGTATACCGGCACTACTCAGTACTGATGATCTACTTTGTCTCCTCAGCAAGGCCGAAGTGGTCGAGCGAACCCATCAAACGCTTGGGATAGGGATACCTGGAGTCTGATCTGTAGTGGGCATGCTGACTTGTGCAAATCCATAGACTTCACCATGAGTGTTGTGATGGGAAGAAGTAATGAAGGCGGAATCCCGCAATGGACCTGAGCCCGCTGGTCATAGAAGTAATCACGAGCTCCACGTACCCCACATGCCATTTAGATCAACATCGAGGTCAAAAGGATCGGCAAACAACTGAAAAGGATCAGTCAACGATCGATAGTCGTTCCCGAAGAGAGGATCTCACATCAGAATAATTACTGTCAAGCCAATCAGACGTGATGGCAGCGATTTCGGTAGCATCGTTGAGCCTGTACGGTTCCGCAACCTAGACACCAGTATGAGCTCGTACTTCCCAGACCAGGGCGCGAAGACGAAACTGCTCCCTGATAAAAAGGGAAGATAGAGTGCACAAAACATACGTTCGGATCAGATGTGGCCTGCTGACCTTTCCCTGGATGCTTGAAGTAAAGAGCTAAGAACCTTTGAGCGCATGCGGCTTTGGCGGTCTGCCAAGTCTCTTTCCCAAGATGAAATTTGACCAGCGAGAAACCAGAATACATGGTAATGAAGCACCACATTTCATGAGGACAGCGGTGGTATCGATCTTCGAACAATGGAACACAAAGCTCTAAGAGTTCGGTAGTGCTTGGAGTTTGACTTATTGCCATGCTAGTTGAGTCTACATCATGTCAGCTCTCGAGTCCTGGCTTGTCAAACCGTTGCGGAAACTCTAAGCAGACAGATATGAAATGTCACGAACCTTTGGGCTGAAGCAGAGAGATACGAGCGAGACACAGAGCCCCAACTAGAAGGTCTTCTCGAAGGAAGATCAGTCTCTGGTAGTCCGAGCTTGCCAGACTTGTACTCAGGAGGATGACATCACGTGACATTTGATAGCAGATATTCTCTGAAAGCCAGAACTTCTCTCCTTGTCTTTGTAGATATGGTCGATGCATCGCTAAGATGAGCTCGATAAGCTGAAGCTTCAGAAATGCAGACACTAAGTGAATGTTTTGTGATGAACCTTGCTCTTGAATATCATTCCACTCCGGTACAGAATGGAGAGCCTGGGTAAGTTGATGCGTATACTGCAAAACCTCGTCGTAGGTCAGTACTTTGGAGCACCCGGGGCTATACAGACGTCGCGAGACATTGAGGCGTACGTTCCAAGTGAGGGAACTGTAATATTGATAGGACGTGTCTGTGTATCTCCCGACGTCCACCGAGTTCGGAAGCTGTTGTGTGGTCTCATCAAAGACCTCGTCATCAATGTTTGAAGGCGCACTAATGGTTGGTTCAATACTGTGTAGCAAAGTAGGAAGTCCGAACTCGACACAATTCTGGATATCTAGCTCCCGAAGAGTGGCCCATATCCGCCTTTTCATCTCGCGTATGTATGGCGAAGTGATAGATGGCGAAGGTCCGACATGGAGCCCGTCGGAAATGGCGTCTTGTATCAAAGAGCCGGTTTCTTTCCAGTACAACTTCTTCCTGACGATGTTGATACGTTTTGCCAAATAGATTAGACACGCGATTTGATGATGGATGAGTTTTCGATGCCGAGAACTTTGTTGCCGAAGCCAGCCTTCGCAAGCTCCGATCCATTGGATGATGATTGTCGGATACCCCGAATGAGAAGTAGCACTCGCTGAGGCTGGCATTGCACCGTAAGCTATGGACATCATTGCCAACATCAGTGCTGTCATTGCTGGTTGTCGAGGTGGCCTGGGTGCCCAATAGTTCGCGTACTCCCGTCTGAAAGTTGGAATATGAACGATACGATGTACTTGCTCGACATTACTAATGTAGAACATGATGAGTTCTTCCGTCTCTTCCTTTGATGGAAGCAGAGCTTCCATCCGTGTTTCGATGTGGTTGGTCTGAGCCTGCTCAAGCTCAACCTTAGCGTGCTTTGTCTTTCCAAGGCGGATACCAATAGGCTTGAGCCATTCATCAGATACTTCTTTGATGAACGGGAATAGCTGCGGAATCTGCAGGGAGCTCTCAGAATCTATTCAAGCTACTGAAGAGTGGAACGTTTACCTCGTAGAAGAATTTTAGCAATGTATGCTGGCTGTAGTATGTGAGACAACTCTCTCTGGGGTCGGCGATACCCTTGTTAACCTTGGGTATGTCGACATGGGACGGGCCCACCACATCGAGAATATGATCTGTGGCCTGTATTCCATTCGGAGCTGTTTGGGCACAGGCAGGAGAAGTGGCAGAGTTTCGAATAGAACCAATATCTGAATTCGAGAGCAAGTCTCTCAAATGTGCAACTTCGGCACGGAGACTTTGCACCTCTTGACTGCTGGTAGAAGTGAACTGTTCATCGTAATGCTGTTTCTTCACGAGCGGTAGTCCGGAGGAGGTTTCAAATGAGCACTTTTCGGATCTACCGGACCTGACGCATCTTTGACACGGTGATGTGCGGTCGCAGGCAAGCTACAAGCCCAAAAACTTATCAGTACCTGCGGATGCGTAGATGTTTCGGCATGGACTTTACCTTTCTGCTTCTACATTCACCACAGCTCAGTCGCACACGCTTTCTCCGACTGTGCCGGTCGTTGGTGCCGTCCGTTTTAGTGTCAGGCGGGATTGGGGTCGAGTCGCGAGCTTGATCAAGCATTGTGTAGGAATTTGCGTGACTCAAATACACTGGAAGTGTATGAATCGCTGATGAAGGAAACAGGATCCGAATATATGCGAGTGAGACCTGAAATGGACGTGGATATAGCGGTGTTGGGCTGTCACATGTGGGCCCCTTGAATTTAGCGAGCAGAGATCACCGACCATCTCCGAAGCTAGTTGCAGCCACTTCTCCACGTCGAAGTCTAGGTACATATCATTATGAACATGTTCCTTCGATGTGTTCGGACATGGTCGGAAATGATATTCAGAGGCGCTCTGTTGGGTACCATATATGTATGGGCAGATTGCTGTGGTAAGTCCATTTCAGCATTCTGTTCATCATTCTCCTTTCGAGACTCTGCATTCGACCTTCTCTCAGAGCACGTTGTCGCCTGTTTATTCCAGTCCGTTTTCTCGATATGTTGGCTTCGTCGGTAGCAGATACAACTCAAGCCTCGTCGACTGATATTGACCTCGAATCGAAGCAACAAAGCGAATCCGACAATCTCCCTTCCAGTGCAGCACCACCGAAGCCACAACAAGCGCCACCAACTTTTCCTGAAGGTGGAGTGAAAGCCTGGCTAGTAGTTCTTGGTTGTTGGTGCACCTCATTCACCTCGTTTGGATATATCAACTCGTTCGGGTAATTACTCTGTCCCAACGACACCTCTCTTTTGACGACCACTGACTGTCTTTTTTTTTCTCAGGGTGTACGAGACATATTACCTCCAAACATTCCTTCAAGACCGATCACCATCCGCCGTGGCATGGATTGGATCCATCCAAGCATTTGCGCAGTTCTCGGCGACGTTAATCAGTGGTCCAATCTGTGATCGATATGGCCCGATGGTATGTCTGGGTCTGGAATACTGCGTTGTTTGAGCTGACAACGAGCTCCATCGCAGGTTGTCATCTGGCCGTGTTCGATTTTGCTAGTCGTAGCCATGATGCTCACAAGTCTTTGCCGAGAATACTACCAGTTCATCCTGTGCCAAGGAATCTTGGTTGGCATGTCCGCCGGTTTGATCTTTGCGCCGGCTTTGTCCGTCGTCGGTCACTATGTTAGTAGGACCCTGCTGTCCTTCAAAACAATAACTGACGTCTAGTTGCTCCACGCAGTTTTTCAGAAGACGAGCAATGGCAATGTCTTTCGCATCAACAGGGTCCCCGATAGGCGGCATAATCTACCCTGTGATCATGACCAACCTCCTGCCCAAGTCGAATATCGGCTTTGCGTGGGGACAGCGCATCTGTGGCTTCTTGAGTCTCTTTCTCCTTGGTATAGCGGCAGTCACCATCCGCCCCACTCCAATGAAAAGAAAAGGCAAATTCTTGCTCCTCGAGGCTTTCAAGAAGGCAGTTTACTCCCTTGAGGTCGCGGCACTATTCATGGTCATCCTGGGTCTTTGGACGCCATATTTCTATATCGCATCGTATGGACTGGAACATGGCATGGATGCAGGCCTTGCTTCGTATCTGTTTGCGCTCCTGAACGCCGGATCCTTCGTTGGACGAGTACTGGCCGGCACGTTTGCGCAGCATCTTGGCCAGTTCAACGTAATGACATTCGCGTGCTATGTTTCTGCGATGTTGTTATTCCTTTGGCTGAAGATCACATCGTCTGCTGGACTGGTTGTCTTCTCTCTTTTGTACGGGGGCGCGAGTGGTATTGTTATTGCGTTAATGATGTCGACTATAGCGCATACTGCGGATCATCCCAGCAAGGTACGTAACCACACCCAGGAATGGAATCGGCTTTCAATATTGGATTGATCTGACTATTTGGTAGATTGGAACTTACATCAGTATGGCTACCTTCGTGATCGGTTTCGGTGGGCTGGCTGGAACGCCTATTGCGGGAGCTTTGATTGGGGACAATCACGGATATACTGATGCCATCGTTTTCAGCGCTTCGGTCCTCATGGCTGGAGCTGTGATCTTCACCGGTGCTCGCTACTCGTTTGCGAAGGACAAGATACTTGCTTAGACGTGCGCCAAGTATGTTGGAGGTCCCATGCCATTGGCGAGCAATTGCATGGTGTGACCGTCGGCTGGAAGCCAAGCCAGAAGCCTTTTGACGATGGGTTGAAGCAAAGAGGCATTCAGAAGTGGAAGCCTCCTCTCTTCATGTATTAAATTAGATAGACAAGGTTTAAATCTAACCAAGATTTAGGGTATCATTGAGAATGTAAGAATTGAAGGAAGATATTTTCCCTATCTTTCCAAATGGATCATGCCATTGGCAGGCTACGAAATCATTAGCTTGACAAATCCAAAAGAATTTGAAATACTCACTGGAATGAATTGCCGAAGCCGGACACCAGCCTGTTTGAAAACATCTGCTGTTTCTCCATCCATACTGTAACCCTGGCTATATACAACCTCACTAATGCCAACCTGGGCGATCTTGATGCTGCATGTAAGGCAGGGACAAGTATCGCAGTAGAGGATGGTTCCTTTCCGTATCCTTCCTCTCCCGGCTTCTAGTAGTGCGTTCTCCTCGGCGTGTAGACACAAGCACGTTCCCAGGCCCACACCGGAGCCTTGTCCGTCATTGCATCTCGGGCATCCTCCGTCAGCGCAGTTCTTTAAGCCCCTCGGCGTGCCATTATATCCCGTACTGATAACCCGCTTGTCCTCGACAATTACACACCCCACCCGTCTCTTCATGCAATTGCTCCTCTGTGCCCCGAGCGACGCCAGTTGCATGAAGTATTGGTCCCACGTCGGCCGTAGCCTGTCGTTATTCAGCAAATTCACGCCCGAGAGCCTCGCGTAGAAATGCGCCAGATCCGACGATGTGTTAAGAAGTTTTATAGTGGCTCGGGATATGAGTGGTAGGAGGCCTCCATCAGCGCTGTATAAATGGTCATCTGATTGTAACACAAATTCTTCGAGAGTCGGGATGTCTTTTGATGTGCCGTGTAATCGATCTTGAAACCTTTTCCACCTTACGTGGATAGGTGCGTCCACGCTGACGAGGATGAAAAATGGTCTTCGGTCCAATTTATCCAATATCTCCTCGGAATGTACATCTGTTGTCACCCAGAAGCCCTGCCATTTCTTCGTGACAAAGTCTAGAAGATCGTCTGCTGTGTGGAAGGTGAATGTCTCGGCAGACTTCGCATTCGTGCCATTAACCAAAGATCTTCCCCGGGAGCCAGTCTTCGTGACCTCAGACCTCTCTACTGATATATCCAAGTCCTTTAAGGAGTCCCCGTTCGTCAATTCTTGTCGAAGATGGAGTTGTGTAAAGGAATGGTGCAAGACAAGGTAGTCGGCAATGGTTTGCTTCCCCGAGCAGATTCCTGATCCTATTAGCTTCATAGTGTCCAGCAGAGGATGAGATATATTACCTCCGCAAAGTCCGATCAACATTGTCTCTCTTGCTTCAAAATCTTGGTGTTGACAGTAGCAGCAACGTCGAGGTTCGATTCGCGGGACGCGATCTTGGTCGAACCGCGTCTCGGGCCGGAGTTTATCCGCCCGCTAAATGGGCCTCACGTGCCTCTCCCACTTGATATGAATCCAACTTGACCCATGATCACTGCCTGGTTCATCTGACTCTTGACAGCATACTCACATAATCCTGCTCAACTTTCGGCGTCATTATCATCTTGGACTGAACCTTGACTTGTACAGGCGATAGCATATTCAAGTTGTCAATCTGAACTTGGAGATCTCAATTTATTCCTGTTTCGCAACAACCCCACATTACACCCCGCCTCCAGCAGCTGGGAGATACTGCTGAGGATGGCTCTCAAATTCGCTCCGTTTGGTTCTGAGATCGAGCTTCCTTTCTACACGGCCCTCTCCCAGTTCAAGATCGATTTTGACAAGCTCGATGACTCTGCGCGACCTGTTCTTGGCTTATATGAGCCTCGTGTGACCTCATCTCCCGAGGAAAGCTGTCGTATGCAGGTTCTTGGGAATGCCCTCACAAGTGATGAGTGAGTCACGATATGAGCAATGTTTACGTGGAGTTGTGTTGACAAATGCAGCGTCCCAGCCGGTTACATTCGGGCTGAGGGGAAGATCAAGAACGTGAACACAGTGGAAGACTTCAAAAATATGGACAAAGCAGCCATGCTGCAAACAGCAGCAAAACAGGTGTGTATGAATTTTCAGTGAATACCGATTTAAGCTCACGCGACCAGATCTGGGATGCGATAAACGACGGCACCATATACTCTATTCCGTCTCTTCTCTCATCTTTTACAATTCTGTCATTCGCGAACCTCAAGAAATATACCTTTACCTACTGGTTTGCATTTCCGGCCCTACATTCTGAGCCGGTCTGGAAGCAGGTCGAGGGCGGGCCACCGAGTCAGCTGATAGGAAAGGAGACTACTGCCCTTGCTGACGAGGTTGGCACTTGGAGGTATGCGACTGACAAAAGGGAGCACGGCTTCTTCCTGGCGAAGAAGGTTCCCTTGCCATCTTCCGAGTCGCCACGGCCTCCAACTCCTGGCGCCTCAGGGGATGAATTGGACTATAAATGGATTGTTGGGTCGTTGAGAAAATTCGAAAGTGGGTTCTTTGATGGCGTTCCTATGGAGAATCAATTCGTTGCATTTGTGGATCCATCGACCTATCCTGAAAATCCAGGATGGATGCTCAGGAATCTCTTGGTGTTGATCAAGCGAAGATTCAAGCTCAATAAGGTCCAAATCCTGTGCTATCGAGACATTCACTCAAGAAGGCATGAAGCTAGGAGTCGTATCATCGTGTTGGAGACTGAAGGCCAGGCCGCCGAGACCGACGTAATGCCAAAAGTAACTGGGTGGGAGCGCAACAGCAACCAGAAATTATCGCCAAAAACTACGAATTTGGCGCAGTATATGGATCCTTCACACCTAGCAGACCAAGCAGTTGATTTGAACTTGAAGCTCATGAAGTGGCGAATTGCTCCTGACTTGAATCTGAACAAGATCAAAGATACCAAATGCCTCCTCCTGGGCGCAGGTACACTCGGCACTTATGTCAGTCGGCTTTTGATGGGATGGGGAGTCCGGAAGATTACATTCATCGATAATGCCTCGGTCTCATTCTCAAATCCAGTCAGGCAGCCGCTCTTCGATTTCAAAGACTGCATCGATGGAGGCGCGAAGAAAGCTTACAGGGCAGCCGAAGCGCTCCAGGAGATCTATCCTGGAGTCGATAGTACAGGATTTGTAATGTCGGTTCCTATGCTGGGACATCCAATTACTGATGAACAAAACACTCGTCTCGATTTTGAGACTTTGGAAAAGCTGATGGAGGACCACGATGCCATATTCCTACTCATGGACACGCGTGAAAGTCGATGGCTTCCAACAGTGATGGGAAAAGCGAAGAATAAACTCGTCCTGAATGCTGCCCTTGGTTTTGACACTTGGGTCGTCATGAGACATGGTGTATTTGCGGAAGATGGCGGACCAGCAGCACTTGGTTGCTATTTCTGCAATGATGTTGTGGCTCCGGCAGATGTAAGTTGCTTGGAATGGAATCCTGGATATTGCTAACATGCGCCAGTCTGTCAAAGATCAAACTTTAGATCAACAGTGTACTGTCACGCGGCCGGGAATCGCGCCTACAGCATCCGCACAACTAGTCGAACTAATGGTATCAGCACTTCAGCATCCAGATGGCGCACGAGCTCCTGCTCCCAAGGTCTCCGCGAATCAGTCATCCAACGGGAGAATGGAATATGATCGCGATCCTCTCAATCATCCGCTTGGACTTATTCCCCATCAAATTCGTGGATTTGAAGCGACTTTCCAGAATATCTTAATCAGCGGGCAATCCTACGACTGCTGTTCTGCCTGTTCTCCAAAGATTGTTGACGAGTACAAACGGTCAGGCTGGGAGTTTATCAAGCGAGCATTGACTGAGAAGGATTACATTACTGAGCTCAGTGGACTTGCAGAGGTTCAGCGACAAGCTGAAGCAGCTGCTGGTGATATCGATTGGGATAGTGAGCCAAATGGCATGGATGATGACGAGGAAGGAGAACTGTTGTGAAACCTCTAACACCATTTCTACGACGTATATGATATACAATGGTCTGTGGTTACGGCGTCTGGGAAACTATGCATCTGGGAGGAGAGTGGCGGCGTGTGTGATCTTTGATAGCTTCTTCAAGAAACCTTCCATCCTGACTTGACTCTGGTATAGATTCTTGAGCGTGCTGATATTTGGATTCAACAAATATTCCATCAACGGAGAGAGGCTTGACCGAGTTGAGGTCCATATATGAGGATTCATATCACGTGCACACAGAAGCTTTCCTTTTACGGACTGGTGCAGAGTGGGGCGCTAAATCAAGCTTCAAGAAATGTATACCGAAAAGTATCAACAGCTTCACATTCAGCCAATTGTTTTCCGCATCATGATTTCGTATGTATTTCGCCAGTCTGCGAAGTTTCAATGCACCGTACTAATCACGACATTCTAGTTTCTGTACATAATACCATTCTTCTCAGCCATGCGATCCCAATTGACGCGGAGCGTTTTCCGTCGCCTCCTCTCGAACGAAGGCCTCATATTCCACTGTCCCTCTCGAACCGCTCTTCTTTCACGACACTCCCATCGCAATGCCTCTCCATATATCGTTCGAGCTCCAGCTCGGAGGACGCTCTTCGGCTTCTCGCAGAAGCCTCCGCGGCAACCGAAAGAACCGTCTCTTGCCCCCGGGCTAAAACCGATGCTGGATTTGAGCTTGATGGACAAAATACAGGCGAGACCTCCGCCAGCGACAGATTTGGTGAAGGGATGGAGGTTGTTCTTTGGGAATAAGGTGGCGAAGGGAGAGGGCTTCAATAGCATACAAGCGCAGCATGTTCTGAGAGTGTTCAAGCATCTGCGGAAGCTTGATAGCGAGGACGAAGATTGCAGATTGAGTTTTTCGGACTTGAGATTGCCCATTCGAACGTTTTACAATCTGCCAGAGGATAATGGAGATAATCATGCGGAACTCGCGAGGCTTTTACACGAGGAGTGGCTCAAAAATCCAGTAGCGGACGAATCTCAGCGAGAGTCCGATTTCAGGCTTTTGATCAGTGTTTTGACGGGGACTGGACGGACAGTTGAGGCTAAGGAGCTTGTAGAAGCCCATGCATTCGGTCCGGAACGACACAGAGACGCGAACGTGACAACTCGGTGGTGTTGGGATCTTGTGCTTGGTGGATTCGCGAAGGAGAACAACGAAACAGAGCTGCTGAGAACTCTCGAATATGTCCAGGAGCATGGGTTGTCTGTTTATTTTTCCAAGACACAGCACATCATGACCAAGTTCTATGCCGCGAAAAACGATGTCGAAGCCACGAAATTGTGGTACTCGAAGCCACTGGTCCATATTACAGGTTTCAAGAGGAGTGGCGTTCCTGAGCCCGAAACGCTTGCCGTTGTGCTGCAATTTTGCATTCGTAATGATGAGCTGGAATGGTGCAAGACCGTATTTCGAGACGTTCTCGAGAAGGATCCAAATAAAGCTACCTGGGATATCGTACTGCAATGGGCTGCTGGGGTCATGGGAAAGGGCGTCGAAGATGTCGAGCGAATGATGAAGGTCATGATTCGGAGAAGTGCTTCTGCTAATGGCACCGATTCGATAGAGCCGGATATTGTCACGATCAATGGTTTGGTCGAGCTTGCTATGTCCTTGAATAATTCGTATCTTGCTGAAAGATACATTGCTTTGGGTGAGAAGTTTGGGATCAAGCCGAATGCCAATACTTTCATCCTACAAATGAAGTACCGCGCCGATGCAAATGACTTACGAGGCGCCCAAGAGGCCTACGACTTGCTGCAGGCAGAAGAGGTGCAGAATGACGAGGACTTGCCTGCAATCAACATATTCCTCCGCGCTCTCTGCGCATCGAAGAATGACCATTACACACGCATCGTCTCTATCACTAGCGATCTGGAGGAACGGAACAAGAGGCTAGAAGCCGACACGGTTTGCGCGTTGACAACGATGTATCTTCAACGAGACGAACTTGATGATTTGATCGATGTCCTCCAAACCCAATCGTACCATTACACTCTCGAGGAACGAAATCGTATCATCAACACAATGATAAAGTTCGCCACTGATTCAAGCACAAACACTGTCAGAGCTTGGGAAGCGTACAACATCATGCGCCAAGTATTCGACGAGACGGACACCGAACAGCGCACCCAGATGATGAATGAATTCTTCTCCCGCAACCGCTGCGACATGGCTTGCCACGCGTTCGGCCACATGCGACAGCACTCTATTCTGAACCGCCGCCCGAAATTGGAAACTTATGTGCAATGCTTCGAGGGTATCGCGAAATGCGAGGACCGCGAGAGTTTGGACATGGTCCACAATATGCTCAAAATGGACAGCTCGATCGAGCCAAACACCAAACTGTACAACTCGCTGATGCTCGCTTACACAGCCTGCGAGGACGCAGATCGTGCCTTGGACTTCTGGGATGACATCACCAACACCGATGAAGGGCCCAGCTACAAGTCTCTTGAGATCGTGTTCTGGGCCTGTGGGCGCAAACCCTTTGGTGATCGCAAAGCACGAGACATCTGGAACAAGATGCGCAGAATGGAGATTGAAGTCACAGGCAAAGTTTTTGCCGCGTATATAGGTGCTCTGTCCGGCCAAGGCAAGTTTGAAGAAGCGAGGGATATGCTAGAAGTAATGGAGAAGGACCTCTCGCTTAAGTTGGACGTGTTGACGTATGTTTCCCTTTCTCTCACCCTACCCTATCCAAGCCCTCTTTACTAACTCGATACAACAGCTTGGGAACATTCTACAACTCCATCCCAAGTCAGCACAGGAAAGATCTCGTTGAAGAATGGGCGAAGGGACTTTATCCTGATGTATGGAAGGAGTTATGTAAGTTAGGGCAGACGACGCAGAAGGAGGGCCATAGGCTGTTCAATTTGAAGAGGGAGATTAAGGCTTGAGATGGAGATTGGAGCGCTGTATATTATGTATCGAGCTATTTGTAGCTAGATATTTTATACAAGAGGATTTTATGAGGCTTGGAAGTTTCAAGATTTGTTGTGCTTAAAGAATTTGACTGGTTTGCCCAAGTGGGCATGGACGTCGTTTACTTTTTTTAGTTGTTGTTAGCTTTTGAGTCTTTATAGTTTTCTTTGTTTGCCTGAGCATTCAGTATCTTGGTGAAGCAGACCTAGTGTCGTGGGTTTTCAGTTTCTGATCCTCTCGCTAGATCATGGCTCTAAGCTGATGTCTTCCTGCCATTTCTTGGGACAGATATTACATTTTGAAAGCGGCTGGGTTTTCGGTTCCGGTAGTGTGATTGGTGTTAATTGTCTGGCTCGCTTATTTGTTTACAATGTAACTGCCCGCTCGTTCATGCTTTCATCCTATCGAAAGGGCAAACTCCACAGAAAGAAGAGGCTGGTACATCTTTCTGACATACTTGCCCTCTTGCTATTTCTTACTTCAAAAATTGATATTTCCGCCTTGTTTGCAGAACTTGTCGTTCATAGGTCTTTCTTCTGTATGTCTAGGCCTGAGCAACTTCTAACAGTTCTTGCTCTCGTGCCTCTGCAATCCGACTCTCCTCATCTTTCCGCTTCTCCTCTTCCCAAGCTTTCTTCTCTCTCTCCCACTCCTCGTCCTGCTCCTTCCTCATCTGTCTCAGACCCTCCACAGTCGGATTCTCCTGAAACTTACGTAATCGATTCACATGCGTCGCGCCTTCCCACCCTCCTTCCACACGAGCGAGCAACTCCTCCCACTCCGGTCCAGGCGGGTCCACTTCGGCCCCCTGCAAAAGAAGCAGCTCTCCGATTTCCCACCGATCCCAGCAAACGGCAGCCTGGAGCGCATTCCCGAATTCGCCTCCTTTCGCATTGACGTCAGCACCTTTATCTAGTAAAAGCTGCACGATCTCTTTGTACCCATAGTGGGCAGCTGCCTGTAATGCATTCCAATAATATCCGCCTTGCGCATTCACATCAGCACCTTTGTCGAGTAATAATTGCACGATCGCTTCGCTCCCACCAAAGGCAGCTGCGTGGAGTGCATTTCCAAAGTATCCGCCTTGCGCATTCACATCAGCACCCTTGTTGAGTAATAATTGCACGATCGCTTCGCTCCCACCAAAGACAGCTCTTTGGAGTGCATTTCCAAAACGTCCACCTTGCGCATTCACATCAGCACCATTGTTGAGTAATAATTGCACGATCGCCTCGTAATCATGAAAGGCAGCTGCTTGAAGTGCGGTTCCCATTTCCCCCCCTTGCGTATTCACATCAGCACCCTTGTTAAGTAACAATTGCACGATCGCTTCGTGTCCCTTAGTGGCAGCTGCTTGGAGTGCAAAGCCGTATTTACCTTTGGTGGATATTTCGTCGATTACAGAGACATCATCTGCTTCCAAGATCAATCCAGTGAGTCGTAGCACATTGATGGAGCAGGCATGGTAGAGTGGTGGAGCGAGTTCGTCTACTGCTGTTTCCCATTTCGGTCCCTGATCCCACTCGTCTGGGTTCCGAATTCGCGCCATGTTTAGAAGAGCTTGAGAACCCCGAGTGAAGACTGTTAGAGCTCCATTCGTGATTGATGGGGTGCATTTGTCATCTGAAAGTAGATCTAGATGTTTTGGCCAGTACTGGACAACATATTCCCATAGCTGGTACTGCCGTAACAGCTCTTCTGTCGCAATAGTAGTCTTACTCAAGTGCAGATGATATGCTAGACATGACTCGGTGATATGGACGTGTGCATCTGTCTCCTCGATGGCAAACGCTGATGCGATGCTTAATGGCATTCTGTCGGATACCAAATATTCCTTGACGGAGAAGTGCGCCAGCCTTATCTCAACGATATCTGTTTCATGTCTGGCGTAATGATCCTCGTCGAAATCTTCGATGTAACGGGGTATTTCTGTTACGAGACCTCGTAGAAGACCCAATATAGCGTCAGTAGTCAGGAGACGGTTTTCTTCATCAAACGGCACCCTTGCACCGGGGTCGAGGATGAAAGCTTCCGCTACCTCTTCCAATAAGAGGGGTCGGAGGGAGAAACAGAGCCATTGTAATGCTCTGGCAACTTGCTTCTGTTTCTCTGGGGTGATGCTCTCAAGCATGCGATCGTATGTTGCGTCTAGTCCTTTGGGCAGGGCACGCAGTGCTTGTTTGATCTCTTTTGGCTGGTTGAGTTGTCGAAGTGCTTCGAATTGACAAGATATGTATTGAAACCTAGATCTACCGTCAGTATTTGTCTGCCTCTTGTACGTCGTGCAGAGAGGCCCGGGAACTAATTCACATACATGCCATCTGCATTCTCGATGAGCCTTTCCCTCGCTTCGTCCTTGAGCTTCTTAGGCCACGAATTGTAGGATTTTGAACATAGAGTACGGTCGATCAATAGTCCAATGTCGTACGCAATGGCAGGTTGGTAGGCCGATAGATCAATATCCCACTTGTCTGACTCGGTTTCAAGCGAAACGTATGAAGCTTCGATATCTTTCTCCCTCCGACTAGTCAAGAACATGTGCAAATTGCTCAGACGTTTTCCATGAATGTTAGCTAGACAATCCAACAATACTTCCCGGCCATGGTCCAAGTCCGAGTCTGGACACTCATCAAGTGCATCGATGATAACAAAAACATTGGAGAATCCTCTCAGTATCTCGGCGAAACTTTCCTGCAGTGTTTTGAGATCAGTACGATGGCCTCTCGCCTTCAGGTCTTCCAAGGCTTTGATAGATAGGGGGGTGTCAGGCCGACAACAACATATTTGCTTGATGATGCTTTCCATCATTCCGACAGCAGTCTGCTTTTGCTCGTCGTTGAAGCTAAAATAGAAGTATGCCAGCGCTACTTGAGGGTCTCCTTGATAAGCAGTTTTTAAGTGATCGATCACTGAAGAGCTACTATTTGTCAGCCATGACTACGTAAAAGGTTGCTGCGTTGAACTTACCTTAGCACAGATTTTCCAGAACCAGCTACAGAGGGTTGGCATCAGCATGAGCACTCGAATCAGACTCTCGTTTCGATGACTAACCTTTGCCGTTCAACCACATGAGTGAATTAGGTGCCAGTTTCCATCTGTTAAAGTCTTCATTGTCGCGTATCAGCCAATCTCCTGTGCCCTGTCCACCATTTTCGTGCTTTCCCCGAGCGTTGTTATAATTCAAGGAAGGATCCACCGAACTCAGCCAGTCAAGCAATTCGGTACGTTTCTTGTCATGTTGTGCTCTCTCGATAGCTCGCCGAAGCGCGGCAACATCGCTGAACCCGGATGTGAAGATATCTACCATCTCTCCATGCCGCTCGTCTAGCTTCCCGAATTCCACCTCGAGCTTCACATCGTTCAACAAATTATAAATGCGGCACATGGCTTCGTCCCGCATCTTCAAATCCTTCAACAAGTCTTCCCATTCGTGCCACTTTCCCATATCTTGGAGGATCCGGAGCGCGCCGTTGTTGGTGAAGTAACAGACACTTGTCGCTTGATACTTCAACACTTGGATGTAGACTGCTTTCAGCGTATCTCTGTATCCTTTGTGTGAGGGCATGAAATCAGCCCTGTCATTCTTGTCCGTATTGTCTTCCCAGCGTCTGAAATACATATTTTCCTGTATGGTGCTGCGGACCAGAACGTCGGAGACACTCGCAAGTCCCTCCAGCAGTGCTTTCTCTTGATCTGACGGATTTAGTAGAAGCTATGAGACATTAGTTTGCTCTGAATTGATATCTGCCCTATACATGCAGGAAGTCATTCATCCCAAAGACTTACGGGTACGAAGACCATCACTCCAGCCCACCCAATCGAAGCCATTGGGTTACTCTTCAGAGCATAGCCGACATTCTTGTCCATATATTTAATAATTCCACCCAGAGTCTTGGCCACATCTTTGATCAAGAACTGTTCGCCAAACACCTTTACCTTCCAGTTATCTTCTTTGTACTGTTCCAATCTCTTGTTCACGACGGCGTCCATCAAAACTTGCTTTTGTGGTCCTCCAACAGCAGCATTAGCTAGCGCACCGTACATGGTTTCTCGCAGCTTAGCTTCGTATTTGGTAATGAGATCCTCATCTTCTGCTCTGAGATCCTCGTATGCCTCGTCCCATACCTCGCGTATTGGTCTCAGGACTTGCTCTGTGATTGTACAGGCACGACTCTCCGCTGGATCTACACCAATGGGGCCGTCGTTTTCAACATTACTTGCCACGGCGTTGCTCGTATGATTGGTATCGTTCAATGGCCCACTCTGTGTCGCAGGCCGTAGAGCAAGTTGGATGTTCTCATCGTGACTAAGTACGCGATCTTCCGCAATTGGACCGCTAATGGACGACGTTGATTCGGTAACCCTAGCTCGGGACACATCTGGGGAACTCTTTTTGCTTCTGCCAAATAACCTGTCTCTGAGGCGTGGCTTTGACTCTCCGGGGCCACTACTACCCTTGGTCGAGGAGCTTGCCATTGCCGGGGGCGAAGACCAAGGAAAGGAGTGTATGTATTGTTACCGTGACATGTTCCTCATTCAAGCAAAATGGTTTGTGCATGCCTTTCAGCCCAGTGAGGTCTACGATCGTGAAGATGGAAGTCGGACGAAGTTGGCGAGGCTCTGCGGCTGAATCGATCGCCAACATTCTCGATTGGCAGTGGCAACGTGGACGAATCACCTACCCTGTCTGTGTAATTGTTGTACATTGGACGCCACCAAGCCCCAAGCCTCGCCGTCACTATTTTCAATCGCGACAAGGTTGTCTTCTAGTATAAGCATGATAGACTTGGGAATTCAATATGAGCGTCTGGATTGAACTTCGAAGGTGTGTATCTTATTTACACAATAGTGATAGTCTTCTTCTTCACCTTGGAATTTTCCACCTCCTCGTACGCTTTATTTTCCAGAATCAGACCTTCATACGTATCTGGTCCCACCGCCTCCTGATCTGGCTGGGGGTTCTTTCTTACTCTAACAGTTCCAATACGTCTGTATTCATTCTCCTTGCCAGTCGACTCCAACATCAAAAAGTCAGATCCAGGAAGCCCACTGCCGGGATCTGCTTTCCACCGAATGATCTCGAATGCGCCATAGCTTTGATCAGGATGCGACTTGTGATTCTGATACCGCTCATAGATGTCAGTATCAACAAGTCTCGCTTCGTTATACACTTTCCGTTCGAATGAAGACAAGTTCGGGAGATCAGATGGCTCCTCGGGGAATTGATTGCCAAGCGACCAGACTGGAGGTAGGATTTTGATCGGGAAGAACCGACCACGCATCTTCAACTCTCCACTGACAACCTGACCGAAAGGATCATCACCCTTGGTAACTGTGTGCACGTCAATGATCTCAGCCACTTTGAGCGCCGAAGTTGCCAGAGCATCTCGAGTCTTCCACGTCGTAGACATCGCGGACAAGTTCCCTATGATGCTAGCCCAGCTCCACGATGGTGCAAGATACTCCGACGGAATGGTTGGAACGAATCGAGACGAATTGTCAGCGGGGTATCGTGGGGTTCTGCTCCACATCAAACTGGGTATGAAATCCTTTCTCCAGTGACCAGCAAGATATCCATCTTTCAAAACTGGCTCAAACGCTCGAGCCAGTCCTGACAGTGCCGGCAATACATCGAAATCTTTGGTAAGGAATCGTGTCATGTATTGTTCTACGATTTCCCACCATCGATCATATGGACTTTCAATGGCAAGTGACTTCCACCATTCTTCGGCTTTAGGTGTACGAATGTGGAGCCTTTCGAGCAGGGTTGGTTCTGGCTTGGCAACCTCTTGACGACCTACGCGGAGCATCTGCTGAATAAATCCTTTCGACCTATACTCCTGAGTCGGCTGCGTGATTCTTCCTCCTTCATCTGCTTGATGCTCTGGACATTCCCACATCATTTGCTGTTGTCCGAAAGAGAGCGTTCGTGGAGCCAGCAAGCCTTCTTGAAGCGTCCAGCCCCTCGTCTGAAGTGCACTGGTCTGCAAAGAATGGTCCCAGAGCTCTGATCCTGATCTGAGATACACCTTTCCGGATTTCTCTTCTGACTTCCAGTCAAACCAGACTTTGGATAAGCCTAGCTTTCGCGGCGAGAAGATACCGCTTTGAGTCGAAGGTGAGTTGGCAGCTGAGACGGTGACGATGGCTCCGCTGTAGACTTCTCGCATCTTCGCTGCTTCCGCCGCCCAGTCTTCACGAGAATCCTGTTTGATACATAGAGCATCGATCCAGATATACTTCAAGCCAAGGGCACGAGTGATGGTGATGGCGTCTCGAAGTGTCCTAGGATACTTCTCCAAAGGAATTCCAGCTTTGAGGTCCGCGACGGTGGAGTCGTTGTGAATGAAGACGGAGTCTCCTCCCCAGCAGTAGCTCAGTGCAATCCATATTCCAAGCTTACCTCCAGTTGTAATGAGCTTAGGTGGAGTGTTATCATCTCCAACGTCAATAACCCTACTGGGAAGAGGCTTTTCAGTGTCCGCTTGCATACCACACTTTTCATGGTCGTTCAAACACGAGTCGAGCCATTCAGCAGCTACAGCTAAGCAACTTTTTGAACCTGGATCCTCATATATAGATCTTCCCAAAAGATCCGATCCATCGCTTGGCAGTTCATCTGAGATAAGTCAGCGAGTTTCAACCGCCGGCAGGAAACCGTACCTCGATCAGCAAACGGCTCAAATGATGCCAATGTACGCGCAGTCCCGTTCGTTGTCTTCTGCGCCAAAGTTATATAGGGCGATCCTTGTCTCGATGCAATCCATCCGCTACATCCCAAGTACACTTCCCCTAGGAACGTCTTGTCCAGCCAATCTTCAGTGATATCTGGCTTGGTTACTGTCTTGATCCACGTCATCCAAAGCAATTCACATGTTTCGCAGCCTCCTTCTGCTGATCTTTTCAATCCAATGATACTATCGTGTAGCTTGTGAAAGAATGGGATCGGCGGTCTGTAGTCGTTGGTGTCCGAATAGAGGCGACCGGTCAGGCCTGTGGATTGAGCATCTTGACCAGCCGAGTGGAACAGTAAAGACCGGAGGTCGAAGTCTTCACACGATCTACAACGAGGCATTTTATATTAGTTTGTCTTTTCTCGACTCGATGAGAGTTGCATGGCGGAGAAAAGAAAGTAGTGCAGCATTTCGAAGATGCAGCTGACGCGGTGAGGTGGCACAGGTTTCAGCTTGTCACGTGGGCTGTACAAAACGTGATTTTGGGCATACGTCTGAAAGTCAGATTGGAGGACGATCATAACGGCTGCTTGAATTGGGACAAGCCATGCCCTAATCTCGGACATAATCGATCATGAGAAATTTGGGAAGGTCTTCTGTGTAATGGCCATACCCCTCGGCTCCAATCGCCATGTATTGGCGGTCGATGGCTCGATATTCACATTTATGTCACAGACAGAAGACAAGGCATGAGTAGCAAGATACTACCTTCGAGACCTAAGGGAAGCCCATAGTCTGAAGGTATGCTGCGATAGCGCCATCCAATTTCTAGGGCTTGCCTTGTGGCTGCAGGAGAAGTTGGTTGGTTTACTTCTGGACTTCACTTTAAATCAAATTGATTCGAAAATGAATTTGCAAGACAAGGTGGCGTGAATTTTACAAGATACATGCATCTCGAGTCCCGGACGTGAGATGCTGAGCCTCGAGTTCTCGTCTTGGCATGGACACAAACTTTTCCGTTATCGAGGGATCCGAGAACTTCCCATGTGTCGGTGGTCGCAAATTGGCTGTAAATCTGAAGGCTCGTGAGTATTCCTTGAGGGTATACTACACGACCTTGACAAAGCTTCTAGGCGACAGATCCAATTTACATGCACTTTTCAATTAGAAGATCTGTATAGACGAAATGAGAAACCTTCGCAGCAGTCAAGCATTCTCTCCGACCTTGGCGCGAGTAGCTCCCCGTCCCTGTAGAGATGGTATGCTATTAGTGCGTGTGATGTCCCAGTCTCATGATCATAGGTGACTCGAAATCATGGACGGTCATATCGCGGTAAATTACAGTCGGCAAGTCATCTCCGAATGTTTTTTTGTAGATTCAGTCCCAACTAACAAGAGACTAGGTTGTGCATGTCTCGTCCTGATTGACGGGAACGACATTCGGACAGCATCCGCCCCCGTCGTCCTCGCATTGATTGGCGTTGGTGGAGTCCTCGTTCCCAACCAAGTCATCATCACTGTCATCACACCAGATGAACTTATCGCCTCAGTCACAGCTCTCACAGTCGGACTCCGAGCACAATCTCAGGTCATCGGGCTCGCGCTTTTCTACAACCGCTTCGTGTCCGAAGTCACCAAAAACGCCTACGGGACGATTGTTCCCGCAGTTGTTGAACTAGGCGTGTTCAACATTCAAATAATCGAAGACTTTGTGCGCGGTCTTACAGCTCAACCAATTCGGGAATGGGTTCCCCTCATTACAGCTCTCGCTGATCCTGCGAATGTGGAATTTATCCGACAGGCATCGGTCGCTTGCTTCATGAAGTCGCTGAACAGTATCTATCTTATCACCATAGCTTTTGGAGTCACTGCTTGCATTGCCTCTCTGTGCATTAGGAATGTTGCTGACTATTTGGACAATCATGTTGCTGTTGTTTTGTAATTTGTAAGCGAGACGGACAATCCGACGGATTCTCAAAGTCAGGCGGCTTAGTTTTGAGAATTATGTTTGAGGAAAGGCTGAAACAAGACGAGTAGTTATAGCTGACACCAGAGAGGAGCTTATATTTTTGAAGCGTACCGCCACATATATGACCTCGGACGGCTGACATCAATCCAGCATTTCTACGAGAATTAAAGGTTTTGATTACGTGAGACCATTTCCTGTTTTCAGACGTTGCCGAAATTCTTCTTACAGGTAGCTCGGTACGGACGGTAGCCTAGCCGGGCGTAGAGGCTGTCTCGAGGTAGCCGGTGGAGGTCAGCAGAAGTGAGCTAGGTCAGCTTGGCGTCAATCAATACCCGAATTTGCAATGTTGACAACCCACCACTATTGCTTGGTGGCTAAGGGTACGAGATGGTCACCATTTTGATCCGGAACTTTCTGTCAGGGTTGGAAAACCTCACAGGGGCTAATGAAGAGAATGAAGAGGTAAGATCAGTGCCTGAACTTACAACTTGTTCTTTCAGCCCTTTGCTAAGCAAGAAATGGCCTCCAGGCTGAGACAACGGAGTACCGTTGGGCTGGTCGATTTGAAGCAATGCTCCCTATTTCTTCTCATCAGAGGTCAGCCTCAGACTTAGCTAAGATCCTTGCCAGAGAAGTTGTGCTTGCGCAATTTTTGCAAGAGGGTGTCCTGCGGCAATATAGATATCGGTCACAAGCCAAAGAGAATCCCACGCAACGAAACTATCGAGCTTTTCAAATTTGCCACCAATCGCAGCAAGCAGCAACTGCATTTCTCTCATATTGTTGTTACACTCCTCAATAGTTGTACTATGGAGAACAATCAAGGCTACGCTTTGAGCTGTCAAACGGCTCGTGCCTCTGATTATTATGGTCTTGGCGTTCGATTGGGCATCTACTTCACCTGGCTTCAAACCTGGATCGCCAATACCTTCCTTTCTTCCGAGATATCTGGCGCAGCAGATACCAACACGATCTTTCTACTTGTTCTTTTGATCGCAATGATAAAGTGTAGCAGTACAAACATGCTCGAACAAATCGACGGCTTGATTCTCATGCATCTCAGCGGCGGCTTCATCTTCGGCACTTTCAGCATTTGGGGCTACCGAACTCGACAGTATATTGAAAGCGGGCCTAAAGCTATTCGCTTCTTCGGTGGTTTTGGCACACACTCGAGACTCATAGTCAGCCTGGCCGTGAGTGTTTATGGCCTGTGGTACTGGTTGTATGCCGTCACAGGAGGGCTCATAGCAATGGGAAGTAAAGAAGAGGTCGGCGAATTGGCAGTAATGCCTCTCAACTCCCCGAATTGTCAAACGCTGTTTACTTTCATGTTCGGAAAGGTCCGAGCTGATGGTGGCATTCGAACGTTTTATATCGTCGTCTGTACTGGCTGCTGCTTTTACTTCGGAACCATGCTCTTGGCGTCCAGTATCGCTGGGTGGGCTCGAGTTAACAAGATGTTGGAGTTATTCAAGCAGCAGCGTTGGGCTGATACGTCTCGTCTGCGATTTGCGACCGGATTTAACTATAGGGAGTAAGTTTTGCGCCTCAAAACCCTGTTGGGTCTTCACTAACCTGGATGTTGCAGACTCGAACTCATTTTCAAGTCTCTGAGAATCCTTAATTTTGTCTGGCTCATTTACTCTGCTTTGCTCATCGAATTCTCATTGAACTTCAACAACGTAACAGCAGTTCTGAAAGGCCGAAACAACGGAAACGAGCTTCATCTACCTGCACAACTGCTTCCGCTTCTGATGGGAACTTTCGGACTAGTACGGATACTTTATCTAGTCTTCGAGTCGAAACGATCACCAGAAGATACTGAGCCATCACTCTCTAGCTCATCTCCACCACATCGTTCACGTACACTGCGTGCACGGAACTTCCTTCTTGCGTTCTCACCCGCCATGTCGTGGGACTCGGTCGCGACCAAGTATGATCCGGACGAGATCGATGAAATTGAGAGAGGACGTGCTTGGCCAGTCAGGTACCTGGTTGCTTGGCTGCCGTGGCTCAGTCTGCTGGAATACTTTCAAGAACCTCACAATACTACTAAAGGGAAGAGTTTGAGCTATCAGAGCTACCAGAGCGGATTCTCTCAGGAGTATCGTATGGTTGATCTGGCCCAGCCAGCTAAATTGGGTCAGGATCGGGAGCGGCATCTTGAACCTTGAATTTCTGAGTGATGGCATATACTCTGATATATTGTCCAGGGGTGGGCTCCCCTGTAGAAGGTCGCGTTATGGAAAATTCAGTGAATTTTGACAATATTTGGCATCAGTCATGGTTGAGCGGGGCTCCAGCATTGGGGAAGTACTTGCAAGTAAGCGAAGGGCAGGCTCTGAGCTGCAATACCCCACAATTTCGTGTAGACTAGGGATTGTAACAGATGGATTAGGAATTAAGCTTGTTACGATCTTTGGGCGTGTTGAAGCTATGAACTTGATTTTAGATAGTTTGATACTTGATACGCTGATGTTAAGCTGCGGTTGGAGCGCAGTGCATGGACCTTTTCGTTAGAAGCAGCTGGGTAAACAAAGAATTTACATGTGCCTTTGACAGGTCTGCACCTATCTTCCAACTCATCTGATAGAAATTAATGGCAATGGATGAGATTTACAAAACTGCAGAGTTCGTAAAGATGAACAGATTTGAGGTTGAGAGTATGAACGATTATTCTGTCGCCAATTCTCCCTAGCTCGTACATTATATTTACATTACTCGACTCGCGAAGTTGTTGTGTGGAGCAATCTATTTGCTCAGCCATCCCATGAGAGCATCGTGGTATCGATCCGGGGCCTGGATTTGGGGTGCGTGCCCAAGATCAGGAAACATGATTAAAGTGGACCCAGGTATCGCAGCAGCTGTCTCTGGTCCTAGGACATCATAATGTCCAAGTTTGGCTTGCACGTCCGGAGGCGACCATTGTTTTCCAATCGCAGTGTTGTCTTTGGCGCCAATCAGGAGCAAAGTCTTTACTTTCAGAAGAGGGAACTCGTAGACGATTGGTTGGGTCAGGACCATGTCAACGATCAAAGCTTGATTCCAAGTAAACTTGTCCGCCTTGCTTCCGATATAGATGTTGACTAACATGTTGACCCAGATGTCGTAACTATCTTCCCAAGTACCGACATAATATGTAGCTTGTTCATAGCCGCGAATCGAGCCATAGGTACTGGACTTTTCTTGAGCCCACGTGATATCCGTGTCGATGTAAGGTACGCCGAGAGCTTTCCAGTCTTCTAAACCAATGGGATTCGTCAGGACCAGTTCCGTCACATTGGCAGGATACATGAGAGAGAATCTCGTAGCCAACATTCCACCCATCGAGTGGCCGATGACAGTCACCCTCGAAATCCCAAGTTTAGCGATTAGTCGGTAAGTGTTGGAAGCCAGCTGCTGGAGACTGAATTGATAGCGATCAGGTTTCTGCGATTTACAGAATCCAATCTGGTCTGGCAAGATGACTCGGTATCCAGCATCAGCCAGTACAATGGCTGTAGCTGACCATGTTGGACCACAGAAGTTTTTTCCATGAAGAAGGATTGCTGTTTTCCCATTCGAGGGGCCAGTTGGCGCGACGTCCATGAAAGCCATCTCTAGAGTCTGGGCTTTCTGGGTAGTGAATTGGAAGAGCTTGACGGGCCATGGGTAGGTGAAGTTTGAGCCATTGAGATCCGCTGGAATATGATGCTCCTTGATGAAGTCGGGTGAAGTGCCAGATACGCATCGGAGGAGCCAGAAGCTCAGAACAACAACAAATTGTGAAAGCCTCATCGCTGCAACCAAATAGAGCTCAACGTGACTTCTGCACGTATTAGCACCGTAATTCCAACTCGGGCGAGATTCAGCTTACGTAGTATTTTCAACTTTATCCAACCGATTCAACCTGCCGATCAATTGAGAAAATGAAAGGATCGTCCTTTCCAAGTCTCACTTCGACTCGAGCACCCAGAACGATGAGTATTAAAAAAAGCAGAAGAGCAAAGAAAGAAAGCAATCGAAAAGAAAAGAAGATGAAGTAAGGGTTGTATTTGTTCCGCGCCTTGGCATTTGGATGCGGGGATCATCATCTTGCCACAAGGATGCGTCGGTCTATCGCAGCAAAGCTGCCAGTCACCAATGAAATGCAAAGCCCTTGAATCGGAGGCGGGTTTCCTACATTAGGGTTGATACGAAGAGGTGAGATTTGTACTCAAGATAGGGGCTAAGGGAGATGCAGGGTTGTTCGTGCAGGAAGCGGCTGCGGGACCCGCCCGCGGTGCATCGATTCCGAATACCCAACCAATCAGAACTTACCTTTCATCTACACCTCCGCTGATGCATCTCATGTTTGCAAGATCTCAACTGGCATCCTGCTGTTGACTCCTACATACTGTCCTTCACAGTGTGGTCATAGGTTATTCAATCAGGCCATAGCTCCGTCAACAGTCACGGCCTTCGATTCCTTTGAGTTGATTTCATCTTGTTTTTAAACGAGCCAATTTCCTGTGAATATGCAGGAGGCTGCACTTTGGGAAGGTGGCAGAAAATCATCTTGGACAAGCGATGCAGGTATTTACCCATAGGCCGAACGACCCGACATCCCCTTGGCAAATCGGGACAAGAACGGTATAGAGACGAGGCATACGGTTCTGACCTTGACACTCTATGAGGGCTACCATCTGCGGCCTCCTCAGCGATCGATCTGAAAACAACAATATTCCACTCAATCATGACGAGGAGCTTTCCGGATCGACTGGAACCTGTCAGAATTACCCAAGGGATCGAGAATTTTGTTTTGTTCTAATGATAGGTTTAAGATACATATGTTCTGAATCATTTCTGTCACATTTCGTCAATTTATTTCCGAGATAGTATTCTCGCATAGCCAAGTCGACAAATTGACAGGGAAGAGGCGTCGTTCCTGCATCTACAGAATAAACCCCTGTTGATCGGGTCTATCCTGCCACTGCATAGAAGTAGTGGTGTGGTACGAAGTAAAGGTTGGCAATCCAATCTGTTCCGTACGAAGTACACGCCAATATATGATAACGCCTGCTCTCAAGCTTCTCCTGGTGGGTCTCTTCTCGCTTGATCTTACTCTGAGAAAGTTCAACTTCATCTTGTGCCAGCATTATATTGGTGGCTAGACACCATGGCGGCGGATGGTAACATACCAGGAGAAAGCAATGCTCTCCAAGTCCAGATTCCGTGTATCGTGTTCTTTATTGTTACGCCAATTTTTGTAGCCATCAGAGTATGGTCTCGGAAACAGATGCGAGCGGGACTGAAATCGGATGACTGGACTATCATCGTATCTTTTGTGAGTTGGTTGTGGTCAGATCTCCAGGTCAAAAGACTCACCAGTGCAGATATTCTCTATGACAGTTTCGATCTTGATCATGGTTTCCTGTCACTACGGATTTGGCCAACACATTAGGAACCTGACACCACAAAACAGAAAGATCACTTTACAGGTGTGACGATTTGCCTCTCTCGTGTAACCTGAAGCTGACCCGCGCAGACCTTCTGGATAGCTCAAGGCTTCTACAAACTTACGATAAACTTGACGAAAACCTCCATTCTGCTTCTCTATCTCCGAATTTTTGTTCAAAGACCATTCCGCATCATCTGCTACATCATGCTGGGGATTGTTCTAAGCTACATGGTAGCTACATGGTTTGCAACCATCTTCCAATGTACACCGATACCTCGAGCATGGGATAAAAGCCTCTCTGGGACTTGTATTGACATCACGGCCAACTGGTACGCAAATGCGGGGTTTTCAATTGCGACAGATGTGATCATCTTGGTCCTTCCGATGCCAATATTGTACAAATCGAGACTGCCTCCCAATCAGAAAAGAGCTTTGATGTTTGTGTTTGCTTTAGGAGCTTTGTGAGTGGTCTTTTTCGAACTTTAGATGCAGACCATGACTGATATCGTAAAGTGTTGTCATGACGAGTATTTTCAGAATGCAGACGTTGGACTTCTCAACAAAGACGCCAGATATGACTTGTGGGTACTCAAGAAGATCAGATAGAACGTTATACTGACACGAAATGCAGATGACATCCTCTCCTCCCTTTGGACGATGATTGAACCGAACGTCGGCATAATCTGCGCCTGTCTACCTATGTGCCGTCTACCCCTCACAATTTTCTTCCCAAGCATATTCCCTCCCAAAACGGCCAACAGCACATCGTATGCAACCGGTCCTCGTTCCAACAACGGCACATATGGGCATGCTGGTACAGGGAAGAACGAATGGGTCCCTTCTCGAGGTGGAGGTAACGATGAACGATCCATCAACTTAACTACAGTGTCAAGAGGAATGAGTGACGATACAAGCGAGGAGTTTATCATGCATAAAGAGGCTGGAAGAGCTCCCGAAGATGCGAAAAAGATTCACAGAGTCACAAATTATGCGGTAACATATGAAGACGATGATGAGATTCCTTTGGGAGGACGGGATTCCAGCAGGAAGAATTAAAGGTGGAAGAATCATAACGAGGTTCCAGATAGGAACGACAATTGATTTAGACTGCCTCATTTAAATAAGCAAAAGTTAAGGCCATGACTTTTGACTTCCGGAGGAAAAGAGATCCGTCAACTAGGCCATGTTTTCCAGCACAGCCTGCTGTCTTGCTTGGTACTGTAGACTTTCACACTATTGACTAAGCCTGCAGCTTCCACAGGCCGCTAACAAACTCAGCTGCCAAGTACTGAAGCACCTCCACTTCCGGGCCTTCTATCTTCCATCAAATTCTGTCAGTCTTTCACGATCTCGATAACTTCGTCTCATGGTATTTACCCATGAGTGGGAATCATGGAGTCCTCAGCTCCTTCTCGAGCAGACGAGCAAGAAAGTTATCAAGACGCGGCCATTCGGAAACTATGCGAATCAACCAAGGCTGAGCTTCGTAAATCATACACAGCCGTTCGAGATGCCTACACGATATCGTCACCCGGCGAGTCTGACCGCGTTCCTCCGATGCTCATCGATATTCTTGAAAAGGTTTTCGACCCTGCACGATTGCATCGAATGGCTTCCTTTGGAGCGGAAAGACAATATCTGAAAGAAGTGCATGAGCAGCACTTTAAAGATAAAATTGGTACGACGTCGAATGTTGAACACCTGGCTGTGATCAAGTCGAGGCTTGATCAGCGTAAAGAGCTATGCGGTGTCTGTCTAAGGATCGCCGAGCAGATATCCAGCGTCTTGCTTTTGTTCAACAGTGGAATAGATTGGAAGCCTTACATCAGCGAGTTCTGGCCACCACGTCCTATGCCACACGACATGACTCGAGAGCTGTACATTGTTGGCAATAGGTTCATCCCACCTGAGGACATCCAGCCCGGATTCATGCTGCCGTATAACGTCATTCAACATCATCGATCGGCTAGCGAGCTTGTGAAATCTGCTAAAACATGTCCTTTGTGTGAGCTGCTACGAATGGCTTGTATCTTGGATTGCTTCCGGGAACGAGGAGAGGAAAAGGCGTTTGACCACTCGAGAGAACCATTGTCCGAAATTCTTGGCAGTATTAACAGAGGCAAGGGAAGCGCTTTGTTCGATCGAATCAACGCACAGCTTACTGCTAGTGATGAGCCCATCTTCCTGATGCTGTGGAACGAGTCGAATTCGAGGCAGCGGTATTCAAAAGGTGGGTACATACTGGATTACATCCGGCTGTTTTGGAAGAGACCGGTAAAAGAAGTTGCCCCCAAAGAACGTAGAACGATCTTCACAAGGCTTCAAGTCTTCGATATTAAAGGTATATAGTGATTCTGTGAGCTGAAGAAGGATCCTCAGGCTGATCACTGGACAGATTCTGCTTCTGGCGCTTCAGACATTGCGCCATGTGTATCATCTCACGAGCCGCTGTACAATTCGGGCTCTGCTCAAGCAATGAAGCTTATGAGCGAGTGGATGCATAAGTGCTAGGCAAATCATCCTGAATGTATGAAAACCATGTCAGGGTCGATAATGGAGAACGGCGATAATCATAAGCTTCCTACTCGTTTAATCGACCTTGGCCCACCAAAGTCGGACGCCCCACCTCGACTTGTAAAGACGAAAGATTATTCGAAAGGACAATGGGTCGCACTCAGCCACTGCTGGGGAGGACCACAGAATCACCCTCTCAAAACAACAAGAGCAAATTTCGAAGAGCGACTCGCTGGTATCCCGCTATCTTCAATGCCGAAGTCTTTTGTCGATGCCGTTACGGTGACCAAAGCACTAGGTCTTCAATACATCTGGATCGACTCCCTATGTATCATCCAAGACGACGAGGTAGACTGGCTGGCCGAGTCTAAACACATGGGAAGTGTATATGAGGAAGCTTTCGTCACAATCGCAGCTTCATCTGCTCCAGATTCAAGCGGTGGCTTATTCATTCCAAGACCATACGGGGAGCTTGAAGTGCCAGCAGTATCCATCCCGTTCGATCACCCCAAGAAAGGCGCGTCCGAGCCACTGAGAAAATACAACATTGGCTTGGAATGGCGACAAGAGCCGTTCATCCAAGAACTTGATCCGATGGACATTGCTCTCTCCAAACGCGGCTGGGCAACTCAAGAGTGGATTCTCTCGCGACGCACAATCCACTTCCTGGACCGCGGGCTGGTCTGGGTCTGCAAGACAACCGCGGAAGCGGAGAGTGGCTATTTCGTCGTAGGACGCGGGATCCCGATACAGGAATACAGGAATGCATGGGGTCAAATTGTGCAAGAACACTCTGCCCGACTGTTCACGTACCAGCGCGATCGACTCATCTCGCTGGAGGGGTTGACGAGTAGATATAGGTTCTTCAAGCCGAAAGATGACTGGTATGCTGCCGGAATATGGGGAAGCGATATGCCGTTACATTTGCTGTGGAGCCCAAAAATGCTGGCTTGGGATAGAGAGGGGCGACCGTCTTGGAGTTGGGTGAGCTGTCCAAAGGAGATCTGGTTCAGGATTCGCGAGACGGCCACGAGAAATGATTGTGATTCTTTCACACCACGATGTCATGTCCATGGAGTCGATATGAAGACGAGTCTACTGGAGCTAGTAGTCCGAAAGAAGGATATCGAAGTGCCTCTGCTGCAAGATTTCGATCTTGAAGACGGACACCGCTTCATCCGAGGAAGAGCAAATCATCACCTGGGACACTACATCAGAATTTCGAGCACTGGAGTTGATCCGTCAGGCTGGGCTGTGTTTGATGATGCGAAGCGTGGCGACTCAGTCTTAAAAAAGCAGCAAGATAAGCGGATCTTCTTCGTATATTTGAGCGATGTCACCTTCTCAACTATCCCTCAATTTGAGGCTTATGGCTTGCTGGTAGCCAAAGCTCCGAATGGAGAAGGAAGATATGTCAGAATTGGTATCGCGGCGATTTCTGACAATCAGTGGATCAGGGATGTGCCTGAGGAGACTATCGAGATCGAATAATCGTTATTGTCTGGATTTCATTTCAGTGATGCTTGATTTTGGCGGCGAAGAAAAATATTCAGCACACTTCTACCAGGCATTTGGAAGAAACATCGAGGCATCCCAAAATCCGTCAACTGATTACAGTCCATCTTGGCTTTTCCCCATATCAGCGGGCTGTTGTTTATCATTTGGAAGACAATTGCGACTGGAACAGTAGGAGGACGTGAAAATGTGTTCATTTCTCATACTAATTCAGGCAAGCTCTCTTTCCAAAGTCGATTATTCCGCATACTCAGCAGCCCTTCGTTGCTTCCCAGAAATCAGATAAATCGCCGCTCTCATCTCCAGAAGTGGATCATCAGAAGGTCCGACTCCCTCCACTCGTGGGATTGGATCAAAGATGATATATTTCTGCTCCTTCAGGTTCTCGGGAACAACCGCATCAAGTGTGAACTTTCCGAGTTCAATGATTGGTCTGTCAGCAGGCCAGTGAACAGTCGCATCATCTTTCACGTCTCCCTCGGCAGCCACCTGAGCAACGAGCTTGAAACCAATCGGTGCGCTTGCGACACGAGCCTCAAGTTCCTCTTGCAAGTAGTTCGGACCCTTCTCCTTCACAGCCTCAGCATCAAGACTCTGCACGCCTGCATCCGGAACAAACTGGTACCGAATAAAAGTCTCCTTTCCAGCAGCATCGATGAGCTTGAAAGCCGTCACGCTGAAGTACTTCAAGGTAGCAAAGCTGACTGGTGGTGGCTTGGGAGCTTGCACGAAAGCCATAGCCGGAGGGTGAGAGCCGAGGAATTCTCCAATGGTACCTCCCATCAATGCTTGCAAGAACTCGAGGAACTCTGCGCCGGTGCGAGTTGGGAAGAAATCTACCGAGTGGCTGATGACATCTGTGTGTTTGCGGTCACCAAGATGGAAACGGATTGCGATTCCTCGTGGATCACCATTGGGATCTGTGTCGGGAATGTTGGGGATTCCAGTGGAGTTGGAGAATCGTACCCAGACTGGTGTGCTGGGTTTGTTGAAGTGAGGCGCCGTACTGAGTTTCTTGGCTTCCTCTGATGGTGTGAATGTCCCGCTGAAAATCTCTCCTTTGGCATGGGCTTGGGGACTTGTTAGAGTTGATTTCGCGAGATGAGTTCAGATGCTGCTTACCTGGTCGATATCCAGGGTGCTTGCCAAATACAGCTTGGAATCCAGCTACCACATCGGCAGCTGTCTTCATCAACACTTCATCGCTTGGGAAAGGCATTGTTGATAGGGCTGTCTCTTCGGCTATCTGTATAACTCTCGATAATCTGTAAATGTCATCGCTGACAGAGGTCTCTTCTCTCGGGCTTTATACAAGTCGAACCTGTAGCCTCGCCGTCTTAACTCAAATACTTACTACGCAACAAACATGGCGGCTGAATTGGAACATGTTGTATCGCTCGCCATGATTACTCTTTCGGACGCAGTAAGCTACCATTGGTCGATATCGTGACTGTACAACACCATTAATCAGCTCTCCTGCATGTTCGGAACAACTGCCACTCCCACTGGCCAATTATATCATCGTGGACTAGAATGACCCCTCATCCGCGTATGCGCACTCGTAGATTTGCCCAATCATGTATGTTTGATTAGATTTCGCTCGAAGTCGCAAGATAGTCCGTGGCACGTAATCTGATTTGAGTTGTTCGCTCAAATCCCTAAACAGGTGCATAAGGTTAGTGCTGATATGTGGAACTCCGTAAAATGATTGCATGAGCCGAATGTATCATGTACCTGTCATTCTCAGAGTTCTATGTGTGCGGTATGGCTTCAACTTAATGATCTAGAACTTTCAAGTGGAGTCCAGGTGAGATTGCTTGATCAGAAACTTGACCCAGAGCGCTCTTTTATGTGGTAAGCAGAGGACCCCCTGCTCTTCTTGCAAGCGGCACAGCCCAACTTCAGATTCGGCTCGGAGCACCCACACTCGGAGCCGACTACGGGTTTGGGAAGCACTTTACCTTTTATTTTCACCCGAATTTGAGAAATTGGGAAACTGGCTGACTGGCTGATATGGCCTAGAGGGCTCGGACCTTGAGCTCGGCTGCCTCGCTTAACATTCCGAGATAATGTTTGTTAGAGTGAACAGAGCGTTGTTGATGATATCGGCGGGAGAATGAAGACATGAATCCGAAAGAAGTAAATTGTAGCAGTCACAATAATGGGTAGTCTATCTGATGGCTACAGACCTCCTAGCATCGTCATAGATGTCGAGGCTTGTGTCACTTCCTACGGAGGAAGTCGGAAATGCAGATGTCTACCCCCACGTACGTGTCGAGCCTTGATCGGAATCACCGATTGCGGCATCGTTTCCTGTGGATTGAGTCTGAAAGTGGATAATCGTACATGGTGGTCTCGAAGGGTAGCCGTATGGGAGACCGAAAAGAATTGTGCCGGTTTCCGAGCCACTACTTAACATCCTTTCAACTTGACGCAGGGAATCCGATCCTATGTTTCATAAATCGCTTCGCAATCCGTACAATTCTCCTACCAGAATCTTAGCTTCATCTCAAAGCTTGTATCGTTGAAATCTAATTGTTGGACCGCCGGAATGCTAACCTGTGGAATCCCTTAGGGTCCACAGGCCATGCTGCCCATAACAGATGCGATATATGTCTCGCAGGAACCTTCCTACATTTAATCGGTTTCACCCTGATCCAGGTCATAAAACTGCACCTAATCGCTCTGTTGAGTTCTGTCTGCCAAGCCTGTATCATGGTGGGGTAAACAGCGGGGTAAATACCCCGCTCCCTCCAATTCCGTCGCGAGTATCATCTCATATATCCAAGAAGCTCGAAGCAAAGTACTATCGAAAGTAGAAGTATCCTTCTGCTACGACTATCGGCGACTTTATAGCGCCGAAAGCTGAATGTTCTCGAGAGAATTTCAACCGCGACCAAGTCCTTGACCGAATCGGCTGTGTAACTTTTACTACGGACTTGGGGAAGTTCCGTACCATAATTTTCGGTGCTTTAATTTTGTCTTTCATTTCTCCTCTATTCATTCTCTTTGAATGTCTGATATTCTCGCACAGAGGATAACCTCGATATTTATCCATCCTCAGACCTCACAACTCTAGTCTCTAAAAACTGCGAACAATGGCCGAGCGTCCTCTCCTTCCCAATGGACTCCCGGACGTGCAACGTCTGATAACCACGCACGATTCCTCTGGAAAAGCCATCTTCTCCAAAGACCTCCCTTCCGAGTCTTCATTCCGTCAAGTCAGTCTCGGGGCCAATTTCTTTCTTGGGTACACCACGAAAGGCTTTCCCGTAGACTTAAATGCGGACAAGGCGGATGCTGTGCCGAAGGACGTTCAGAGCTACGAAAAGGATCTGAACTCTCCGCCCGGAGGATTGAGTATCACGAATGGTACGTTAGGGTTATTTTTGCGCTCGGAAGTTATACTGATACTTGAGGTTTCGAATCTAGGGACTGCCCTCCGCTTCGTCGACTTCGCACCCTCCAAAGAGCCATACATGCACCGAACGGAATCAATCGACTACGGTGTAGTCTTGGAAGGTGTGATGGAACTCATCCTCGACTCGGGAGAGAAGAGAATAATGAAGAGGGGAGATGTATGTGTCCAGCGAGGGACAATGCATGCATGGAAGAACATCACGGAGAATGAGGGGTGGGCTAGGATGCTGTTCACTCTGGTCGCTGCGGAGAAGGTTGTTGTTGGTGGGCAAGGACTAGGAGAGGATCTGCCGGGGAGGATTGGTGATAAAGGTCCAGGTAACAATTGAGGCTGGGATCCAGGTGGGAAAGGTACCAGAATTACGAACGGTAGATTATTGTTTCTGGAATCCATTAATGAATAGGTTGATTTGAACTTAGGATTTTCTGATGTCGTTCTGGACCTTGTGAGAGAGGCTAGAGAGAAATCTCTCATCTCGCATGAAAAAATGGGCTTCTTCATTCGAATACTTTCTCCAGCAGAGGCAAACTCCCACCTTCATCACACACCCTCCCCAACATCCAACGGAAGACTCCTCCACTCCTTCCACCACTCCTCAGTCTGCTTCGGCCAAAAACTCCCGAAAACCTCCACAAAGAGGTCCTCCCCGTGATCATTCCACCTCGCCTGCTCGTCCTCCATCATATACTTCCAATGTTCCTCCGCGTGCCTCACTTCGGCCATCCCAAGCTCCTTGATCATCACATCACCCACACGATAAACATCGTGCGTGCACGCAAAGGAGCGATTAAACCACCGTAACGTCGTCCCAAAGTCCCCAGGACATGCACCCGGTGCGTTCCGTGTTGACTTCCTCGATAGTTGGAGGCGTAGATATCGTAACGTACTTCTGCCCTCATTAAATATTAGGTTAAAAATCCCCCTCGCCAAAGTTTCGTCCATAGCACCGTTGCTGAATGCCTCTTTCAGGTACGTGAATGGGACTTTTGCCTCGCCGCATTTGGAGAGTGGATGCGGGCCCTCTTTCTCTTCGTCCCAGAATTCCTCGTCGGGGCCAACAGTATACATGAGCCTGAGCGATAGGTGCTGCAGGGTGGGGAGCTTACTCAAGGCCCGGTAGAGGCCTACTTCGTTCTTGTCGCCTCGGGTGCGATTGATAGGAATAGATAGGTGCGTGAGGCGGGGACTATGTGATGATAGATGTTGCAAGACCGTCCCAGAAAATACGATCAATGGGTTTCGTGTCTCCTCATCAGCTTCAGGGACTAGTGACAGGGTGCGTAAATTCTCTCCATGGCGATGTACGATGATGTTGAAAGTCTCTGGGCTGATGTAGCCGCTGAGCTGTAGGCGTTCGAGGATATTCAAGCTCGAGAGGAGGATGTTCAGCGCGTTCTGCGATTGTGTGGTTTCGTCTTTGATGGAGATCCAACCTCTGCAGAGACTTCAATTCCCCTCGAGAAGCCAGCTCAGCCAATGCATTGCCATGGTCCTCCCATTCTATAAGCAGCCAACGTAGCTTGCTGAAATCAGTAACGTGAGCCCAATTCTCAATGCTTTCAGGCTTGTACCCCGCGAAGACCAGACTCTGGAGTTTCCCGCGACCAGATGGCAAGTCTGCTGCAGTGCTCTTGGTGCCCGGGAAGAAACATTTCCAGGCCATCCTCCCAAGGTCCCATGTTTGGTACTCGGACCTCTCGCCAGAAGACTGCTTTTGGATCACGCATACGTGTGCGAGGTTTGGTGCCAGTCCGGATATCAGTTTCATCACGGCTTCTTGCGTGTAATCTATGTGCCCGCGGTCTCCGAAATACCCAAATCGAACCACAATGCTGGACAGGTACGGTGTGGTGCAGAGTATAAAGTCTTCTGGGGAAACCGGCTGGACATCGTTACGGTTGTAGACGAGGCTTCTGAGAACGAAGTTGTGATGGTGAAGACGGCATTTCCGTTCAAAGACGGCAGCGATCACAGAAGGAGGGATTTGTCCGCCAGCTGCCCAGATCAAATCCTGAAGCCCGGGGAATTGGTTTACGAACTCGCCCAGGGTTGCCCAGTACTCAGGATGCTCGCGGAGCCTCGCGGAGCCTCGCTCCCCCATTGCCGCGCATCGAATCTTCGGAAGGGCGACAGAAATTGTGCATGTGGAAATAGGGCCGCACATTGAATCCACCGAACTGGTATCCATCTTCATCCAATTCTTCATCTGGACTTTCTGATGCTCTCCCTTTCCCCAGTGCTGAGTTTGGGTACAGAGCCCATGAGATCTTCAACCGGCGCACGTGTCGGTGCCGACCATCAGTGAGGACCTCGTTCCATCGCTTCAGAGTACCTTCCAGTTTATCTGGATCGCGAATCAGGAGTTCAATTTGTGAGTAGCAACTTGCATCGGCGGCAGTGTGCAGGGACCGACTCGTTCGAGAGAAGGCTTGCAGGTTCTGTCGCGATGCTGATTCGTCGTCTATGTACTCACAGATGCGGTTCAAAACAAGGACTGGGAGCCTCTCTAAAGGAGAAATTGGAGACGCAATCGAGAATTCCATCGCAGTAATTTGCATCTTGTTTTCTGACTAGTAAGATCAGGGCCAGACAGTACGGACTGAGAGGACCACTTCGTGCCAGGTCCTGAGAAATCTTGGCTGGGATTAATTGATTTTTGGAGACCTTCAATCCTGACGATACTGTATGTATTATAGTGTCTTTTTAAACGAGTATATTTGAAAGAAACTAAATACCTCTTACAAATATCACCTTTTTAAACATGAATATCATGAATCTTTTGCTGGTTGAATCATACTTCGGAGTATAGGTTCGAAGCGGGAAGGTTGGGAAAAGACAACATTTGCAAGGATGTACAATGCAAGTAAGCGGGGATACTCACGTGTCACGAACTGCGGGAACACGTCGGAACTCTTACGATTTTGCATATCTCATTGGTTTACATTTTCATCTTGGTCTAAACTTAACAATAGCTGTAGGATCGGATACCACTACATTTCGGCATGAGTAAGCGCCTCTTCGTCTTTACTCATTCCTAATTTGATTTACATTCCTACTCATATTTACTATGCCGGAGATCTGGTCTCCGACCCCACAGCTGACTGCAATCTAATACTCACCTCATTACACGAAATCGCCAATTAGAGAGCTTTAGAAGTTTTGGTCATATGGCTAAAGTGACCGGCCATCAATTCACTGCAACCCTAGCTTGACAATGTAACTCTTCAGAAAGAGCAGTTAAGCATGGTTGGGTACTTCGTAATATCATATAGGCCGCAACTACAATCGCAAACTTCTCAAGTGGTATATATATTCAGCTTCCCTTTTCTAAGACTCAAATTTTCTTCAGCAATTGTCTTTGAAGGCATCACAATATCATCACCTTATACAAACCACAAGACTCTCAGCTAAAAGCACCATCCAGCACCATGGTTCAACTCACAACTTCCCTGGTCGCCGCTTTAGTCGCCTTCTGCCCCCTCGTCCTTGCATCTCCCGCCAATTTAGAGGCTCGATATCCAAGATGTGATAGAGCCAATGTTGGATTTGGACATGTAAGTCTCCAAATCTTCAAAACCCCAAGTAGAAACAACATGCTAACTTCCACGATCTCCAGACGAAGGAGGCAGTACAATGCATCAATCAGCTAGCAGCACTTGGCTCAACTCCCTGCGTGACGGATGCTGCAGGGAGAAAGCTGCGCACCTGTGGAGGAACCCTAATCTGGTCTGTCAGCAGGGTCCCGCGGGGGGCTCGGACAACATGGTGAGCTATTCATTTCCTTGCTAGCATTCAAGAAGAAAGAAGAAGGGGGTATCTCAGATCTGTTTTCTAAGACGAGAAAGCTCCAATGCTAACACCATGGTATACAGCGGGGAAGTTGCTACGACTCTTGGGCGGATCATGGATGTTTGCAACCGACCTGATGATCTCATTCAGGGAAATGACTATGTCTTTGGCAATGGCGATTTCTATGTCGAAATCCGCTCAAACTAGAATTCTACTGTCATGTTCTGATATCCCAGTTATTCCTGGGATGGATATAGCAAGGAGCTCCTTCGACAAGTGGATCCACGCAACTTCTTGCATCTTACAGAACAATGGACCTGTAAAGTGGAAGACATGACTGCAATGAGGAGTAGTAGCTACTACTCACTAATTCATACATCAAGTTTGGTGCAGTTCTATGGGTGACCGTGACAGTGACATACAATGAAGGATTGAAAATAGAACTTACGATATCATTTTAAGTGTACGGAGAGTGATGGTCCCAATCATAATCCCCAATCTTGACCAAAATATTGTTTCTCGCTATCAGGCTCTAGACCAGCGGGAGCAAGTCAAACCGATTTCAGACAAGGCAAGGCACAGCTTCAGACAATGCCGTCATTGTGGAAAATTGTTTCACAAGGCAATTTGGTGTGGATATGGCATATAGCGAAGCCGCATCTGTAGAAAAACCGGTTGAGAAGTGGCAGGTTATCTGACGACAGGAAGCAGTTACGAATCGATCAAAATTCGCTGAAACATGTGCAAGAACTGAAGGTGAGGAAAGAGAACTGGAGAAGATGAAGGAATAGGCTATCTGGGAATACCATATTCTTTAATTCAGTTTACAGTCGTGATCTAGATCACCGCTTCATCTATGGAAAGATATGAAGGCTAATGATAATTGAACGACGACTTACCTGCACTCGGTCTCGCTCGTCGCTTTGAATTCCCAAACAAATGTCTCAAGCGCACTTCGAAACACTCAAAAGCCTAAATGAAATGTTCCCCTTCATCTTTGCAAGATCAAATCTGATCGTTCCATGTCCCCAAGCGCGATCAAGTTGAGTCGGTAATTCCCACTACTGACTGCTCACTGGTACGCAGATCTCTACTCCCGCCTTCAGAACAATCACAATTCAGTACTTGATAACTCTTCATCAAATTCGACACCTCTATGCCCCATGGCCATGTGCAATTTGCCAGCATGAGTCGCCGCGTTTGACGAGGTAGCTCGCAATTCCTTCGCTACAGCTCAACTGCGATGGGAAAATCTCAGATGCAAATCCAAGATATCGGAAGAGGGTGAATACAACTACCAGGACAAGAAGGAAGAATGGGAGCATGATGCGCCAGGCCACTTGGTCCGCTCATTGCATCTCTTGCTGCGGCGCCTATGTAAAATAATGCTGTTAATGTTGGACTCGTTATGATATGGACGGAGCCACCTACTCTGCCTCAGGACTCCATACCTCGCACCTGGTTCTCCTTCTCAGAAATTTCCGTCTTGATCATGGTACGTGTAAGTCTGAGTATCTGCATCGTACCCAACTCGCTTCATGCCTTCAGGGAGGTTCTCATCGTCCTGGATTGATGATGCCGAGGACTCGAGTGATCTTTGCGCTGCCCATATTCAACGATTTTTTTCTGTTACAGTATATGATAACGTCTGGAAGCCTCTACGCTCCGAGCTCGCATTCCAAAACCCCGATTTTCGCACGTTCCTTGCTAAGATTTGCCAACCTTCATCACAACTCCAGATTCGCGTCGCAGATTCTAGATAGACTTAAAAACATCCAAATACTGCATTGCCAGAGTTTGGAGATCTGCAGAGTTGATTCGACGCCTCTGACGCATTTAGCGTCCGGTCGAGTTCACTTTCTCCGGCATCTCTACAAGTTCTCCTCCACAATCCCCTCCACAACCAAAAGACACCAAGCGAAGAGGGTCTAGGGATCTCGAGGGGCAGATAGAGAGAGCCCAGCGGCTGGAGATATCAAAATAAGCAACTGTGACCCAGCCTTGCGAGTTCGACGGTTACTGTTCCTTGTGGCTTCGCCAAAAGATAAGAAGGAATTCTGGGATGCCGGAATCATAGGAGGACTGGAGGCAATCCGCATGCACAGCAAACCAACTTCCATCGGCATAGCTCGCCATCTCGACGTTAAGAATTAATTTGGTTCCAGCAATGGCTGCTGATAGTACTAGCGTTTTCTGTTGGTGGAAGAAGGTCAAATCGGCAACAAATCTGGCCAGCGACACATCACCGCCAGCCACATCTCCCCCCCCGCCCCAAACGAACCAATCAAAAAAGGGCCTGCCCAGTCACTGCAGGAATGTGGTTACGATACTCTGTAGTGTTAGGAAGGAGCCTTTATAAGATTGGAACTAGAGACTAGAGACTGCTCTAAAGGCTACAGACTAGAGCTACGTAATTTAAACGTCGGAAGAGGTTCATAAGAGAGACTGTTTTAAGTCATGTACTTTCATATTGGATGCTGAAGTATATATAGAAATACTACTTACTAAAATATGAGAATCTGTTACTCCCCGGTCTTCTGTGCTTCGTGTGATTAGAGAAGTCTGCCTCGTCAGCCTGCGTATGGCGTACAGGGTTGCCTAATCCGTCACCGAGTCAAGGTTTCAGGAGGGGAAGACAGGCCTAAGCGAAACATCACCCCTGAGCAACAGGCATATTTCAGCTTCACAGCCCCAAAGTTGGTACTCAACTCCAACATTTCTTTCACTTCATACCTAATTCGTACTCTGTCATCATCGAAGTATTTGTTCATCAGTAATCCATATATTGTTAGTTTTCAAAAGGGCAGTTCCATTATCCGATGGCGCAAAATATCACCAACTCAACCAGCAGTCATGGCTCCAGCAATAGTGACGACAGCCGCCACGAGATCGCAGCTCAAAGCTACATTAGTAGCGCAAATTCCTCGCCTCCTCCAACATTCTCCGATCTAGATCGCTGGCGATACCACATCGACTTCCAGAAATTCAGCAGCGATCTCCAAGCAGCTGCTAATGCTGTCTTTCCCAACGATACCAAATCCCGATACACTAAAGTGTCAGTGCTGATGCTCAGCTGGGAGAACGAGGATCCAAATTTACCCGTTTCCCAGGAGATTGATAGACTTTACGATGTCTTCCGGAACGTGTACCGGTATGAGACGGATCGCTGGACGATTCCTGATGAGAGTTGTCATTACAAATTGACGGAGAAGATCATGGATTACGTGAAGCCAGCGGAGGATAGCAAGACACACTTGAAGATTGTATACTATGCTGGGCATGCGAGACTCACTGAGACGAGATTGTTGGTGTGGACTAGGTATGTTACTGACGCAAACTTGGCTATTTAAGTGGAAATTGGTTAACATGTTTGTGCTCAGCTTGAGAAATTATACAAAGCCAAAATGCCCAATTGTGAAATGGGGCAGCATCCAAACAATTCTGGAAGAAGCACCGAACGATGTTCTTATCTTGCTAGATTGCTGTGCCTCCGGGACTGCAAATGCATCCGAGGGGAATGGAGTCAATGAGCTGATTTCAGCATGTGCATTCAACGAAACGGCGAATGGTGTTGGCCCGTTTTCATTCACCAGCGCCCTTGTAACGGAACTCCGACTTCTGGGTAATAGGCCATCTTTCAGTGTTGGAGAACTGTACAAGAAAATATTCTTTCGTACCCAATGCCGCATGCCAGAGGAGCTGTATGCGGATGGGACCGAGCGAGAAAGGCACCCAGCGCCAATACATTTGGTGCTTACACAGGGCGGCCCAGTGCCCCGAAGCATCCAGCTCCCTGCTAGGGTTGGCCCTCAAAGACCAGTCCCGACAGCGAGCTCATGGCAGCCTCCACTCTCTTGGGGATACAATGGATCCTCTTCTGTGTCGTTCGATTCAGGCACATCAGCTACAGCCAATAGCAGAAATTCATCAGTATCTGGACTATCTGTCAAGCAAGACTCCTCTTCCACCACTGGAACTTCGATCACCGTCGATCCAATACAGGAGGTATCAGAAGGCTTGAAGTATCAGCGCGGGCCAAGATTGCTCTTTGCCATAAGGATGAGAGATACTTTTCAGCCTGGGGAGGATATGGTCGAACTTTTCACTGAATGGATGAGATGCATGCCCACCATCGCCGATGAAGTCAATGTGGAGGCTTCATTTGACAGTTTTTCGACGATTGTCATCATATCGCTGCCAGTCTCTGTAGCAGCATACCTTCCACAAGACCCCTCCATCATATCCTTAGGACCCATCACTTCAGAGAACAGAGTTTCACTCCCCGAGAAGCATCGTGTCCTTCGATCAAGCATTCCATATTCCATTCATCAGCGAAACAATTCAGAGCCTGGCCCAAGGAGGAAGAGCAATACCATTGAGCATCCTGGGAATTTTGTTGGCGATTTTGTACCATCAGCTCAATCATCACTATCTGCCATTCTTGATCTCCTACCAAAAGTCAATACGTCCGATCTGCAAATCATCAATGATTCTGTTGAGACTATAAAGCGGTCCGCGGGGAGTTACGAGTCAACTTTGGACCCAGAGCCCATCAACATCAACGAGGTGCGGGGAGGTCCTAGGTTTACAAAGCTGGGGATCGGGTACCGATCATCAGAGAACATACCAAGGTCTAGCCCAAAGCCCGGGACCAACATGTCACATCGGCCGAGGAACACAGAAAACGAGGCAGACTTCGTTGTAGCGACACCGTCTTTAACGTGGGAGTCAGGTTTGCGACCGAAGCCTGAAAACTGTCATTCCATCGGTGAAAATCGAGACTCGTTTCAATCCATGAGCTCACTTAGCTCCTTTGAAACTGATTCGAGTCTCAAAAGCCAGCGGTCGTCTACATCGACCATTGCCACGCGCTTCAGTCACGTCTCCGAGTTCAACCCTCAGAACACGTCACGGCACTCGGCAGCATCTGAAAGACTAATGAAAGACCCGTATCCTCAGTTACCGAGCTCTAAGGGTCCAGACCAGCTGAAAAATACAGTCCACTGTGCTGCCCCTCATTGCAATCTCACATTTCCCGACGATACCACTCGCTCACAACACGAGCAGACCGCGCATGATTCCAACGGCAACTTCACCTGTCTCCTCGACGCCTGCACCTCCTCTTGCAGCTTCCCATGTTTTCAAATATGCCACTTCAAGCCCTTCCAAACCCAACGCTGGGATCTTTTGAAAGCACATCTGCAGAAGGAACATCCAGACACAAAATTCACACTTGAGACGTTGCCTAATTCCTGGACGGGAAAATATGAACATACCGGGAGTGGATGGAATTGTGGGGAATGTGGGAGGTTTCTGGGAAGTTGGAAAGAGAAATCCTAGTGCGATCAATAGGCATTTCGAAAATTGTCCAGTAAGAATGGAGAGACTGAAGGAGAAAGATGGGAAGGAGTGGAAAACACAGGCAGGGTTCTCTATTAATCGGTGATATCAGGCCAACTCGTCATATAGTATTCTGGCGTTTAAGGAGATAGAATTAATCTTGATCAGAAGTTCCCATTCCAGTAGATCAAACATGTGACGACTCCAATTCTGATCAATATCTGGCACCCTCTGCCTACGATACTACCTTGTGCTACGGCATTGATTGGCGACAGTCCGCGGACGCCACTTTCAGCACCCCGCTCCCGCACTTACCTAGGTACCCCGCATAGGCTACCGGCTACCGAGAAGCTCCAACGTCAAGGATTGAACGACACTCGTCCATTTCAGATTAATTCTCTTCTTTTCTCAACAATTAATATGATGTTTGATTTCAATATAACCTTTCTCCGATAGCCGATCTTGTTCAAAGATCATAAAATCCTTGAATTTTGAACAGCAGCTCCTTCAATATGGTGAGCTTCTGTCTATTTTCTCAACATGTGTATCCTCTCACTTATTTGATATATCCCTCACACATTTTTCCAACACCCTCTTGCTAACCTAAACATTCAGTCCGGAGACCAAGAAGACGGAGCCTACATTCGTGCAAGCACAATCCATAATCGGGTTCAGCTAGGAGAAGGGACGACTTTTCTTCCAGGCTCAAAAGATCCGGTACGTCCAATTCCAGATCTGACAAGGCTTTCCTTTAATTTAGGCTTCCATAACTGTTAGCAATTCTTCGTCCTCTGCGGATTCTCAGCTTTCTCAACATTAACCAAGTACCCAGTCCATCACCGACCTAATATCCCACGTCCTCGAACACGGCTATGTGATCCTCCCCAAAATCTTCACACCCGAACAAGTCTCCCTCGCCAACTCCGAACTCGCACGTCTCTCCTCCCTCTCATCAGGCCCAGCTTCAGCCGGCGGACGTAACTCCTTCGAAGGGTACAGCACAAAGCGAATATATTCATTATGCGACAAGAGCCGCACCTTCGACTGTTTTCCGATCCATGATACAGTCATGAAGCTCAATGATTACTTCTTACAGCCAGCATATCTGATGACGAGTTTCCACACCGTGGTTATTGAGCCGGGGGAGAAAGAGCAGGAAATTCATACGGATGATGGACTGATTGCTTTGCCGAGGCCGAGGCCCTTGATGGGCATTGTGAGTCGACCCATTTTCTTGTCCTGGATTTTGGTCAAGTTTACCTGCTGATAACCCACAGGGAACAATGATAGCCCTCGACGACTTCACCTCCACCAACGGCGCCACAACGCTAATACCCGGCTCTCACCTCTGGCCCGACACCCGTCGCCCAACTCGCGCCGAAATGATACCCGCCATCATGCCCGCCGGCTCCATGGTCTACTTCCTCAACACACTCTGGCACTCCGGCGGCGCCAACACATCCTCTTCTCCTCGAAGGAGCATGACAGTTCAGTATTGCCAGCCATGGATCCGCACGTTTGAGAATTTTACTGTTGCGCAAGGTTGGGAGGACTTGGATGCTTTGCCAAAGAGGTTGTTGCAGTTGATGGGGTTTAGTACGCATGATTTTATGGGGTATGTGGATGGGAGGAGTCCGAGGGCGGGGGTAGAGATGAGGAAGAAGAGGTTGTTGGAGTGGGGTGCCAAGAAGAGGGAAAGCGGGAATGCGGAGGATGATGAAGGTCGAGGGAAGCAGAAGTCAAGATTGTGATGATCCTATGTTTCCTGCCGAGAGGCGTAGAAGTGACCTTGTTCTGGTCTTATCAAGAGCAGCAGCGACAACAAAATCGATGAAGTAAAAGTCCGACACGCAATTCAGGATGAGTAGAGCGTCATCTCAGGCTTTATAATGTCAATATAACCATCAGTCTATAGCTATGCTCGCATGCTATGCCTCAGTCAAAACAGCAGTTGCCCAAGGAGCCAGATCATATCGATGGCCAGACATTCTCGTCGTCTTCCACATTTTCCCACCAGTACTCAAGTCCACAACCTCAGCCAATCCACTGCCAAAATCTTTGATGCTCACCTCAGCCGTCTCGTTCAGTTTGTTAACCAGCAATATTTTCCTCTTCCCCTCCTTCGTCACAAATCCCTGCGCATGTACACTGGCACCAAGATCTTTCCCCTCGAACAGCGTCTCCACTACCAAATCCCCGGCCCCAAAACTCTTCTGCAGGAGATGCAACACGCGACCTCGAGCGTTCAATTCCCCACTCCAGTAATCGACAAGACTGACGCTGGGAAATTGTCCTGGATAGCCGACAAGTTGACTCTCACCAACGACATCAATACCCATCGTAACAACCTTCGCGAAAACATACGCAAACACACCACCGCTCCAGACAAAATACTCGGGCGGGACTTCATACCCAGGATAGATGATTGTTGCACCCTGCGGATCAAACGTCCCGATCTCATTCAAAGTACTCCGAGTATTCGGCGACAACCGTTTCCTTATCTCCTCAATCCTTTGCACATCCATAATGAACTGGTCCGTTTGCGCGAACGCCTGAGCCGCCTCGTTTTCAGACGTCGACACACTCGGCATCCCATAAAAGTGATAGCTAACAAAATCAATTGGCGTCCCCGGCTTATGATTCGCCGGATCCAAAAACGTCTCGAAATAGCTCATATCCCTTGAGTTATCACCAAGCGCCAACCCCACGAATTTCGTCTCAGGAGAAACCTTATGCACCGCCTCAACGATAACATCATAGACTTGATTGTAAAATGCAGCAGACATGCTATGCTCAGCCTCAATCTCATTCAGGACTTCCCAGTACTCAATCGTATAGCTATGTCCGGAATGATGATACTCGCCACACTCATCCGTGAACCCACCCTTGACGTACCAGCTCACCAACCTCTCGTAATATTCAGCAACTTCGCGTAACGACGCGTCGCGCAGATCCGTGCCTTTGTTGTACCCGAAATCAATCGCGTTGATGTCACGTGGATAGTCGTATGTTTGGCCCTGCGGAATGAGCCACATCCAGCCGGGCGTGGTGCTGAAGTTGATCATGTGCGAGACGTTGGGTGTGGCGGCGTAGAAATCGGCCATGAGTTCGTCGGCGTACGTGAAGTTCCAGCTGGTGATACATGTTGATGGGGGGAGGATTACTGGGGCTTCGATCTCGGGGACGGATAGCAAGGGATAGGGAAACCAAGGGACGAAGCGGATGTAGTCGGCGGAGATGGTGGAGAGGGATTTGTAGGCTTCGGCGTGAATGCTGCTGTTGCGGAGAAGGGGAGGGTTGACGACTACTTGGAGAGTGTTGGTTGTTTTGGAGGTTATGATGGTGTTGGCCCAGTTTATGGTTATTTTGCGGGCGGACGAGGATTCCGGGGTCTCTTCCTGGATAGGTTTCTGTGTGTCGATGTTTGATGCTGTAACGGTTGAGAGGAGCCCAATTATGGCTGTGGGTAAAGTGTAGAGTAACATTGTGGCCCTAGCTGATGTTGGTGTAACCGGTGTGTAGATGGGATGTCGTGAAGTTCCTTGTCTGAGAAATATACTTCGCGCAGCCGTTTCAGACAATGAAACGTGCGGGGAAAGAACGGAGGAGCTGAAGATAACAACGGATGTTGAGACAGCAGGAAAGGGGATAAAAATTCACAATCAGATAATTAAGTGGTCTATAAAATGAACATAAACAATGTGCTCCGTCCTGCTGATAAAACTCTTCATGCATGTTTGGAAGCTGTGATGTCGGGTGACGTCGGCACGGGGTCCTTGCTTCAGTGCCCTGTTCCTGTTTTGGCTACCCCGCACTTCGTTTCCAAGACCCCGCCAACCTTAAATTTCCTTTCTCCTTACTAAACGACTGGCCCATCCGAAACGAAGAGGATAAAGAAGGTCAACAGATGTCTTCTGTTCTGTCAGTTAGATCTAGACATTGAAGTGGTACAGTATCTTGAGTGCTCATGTCATTCAACCTCCAGCGCTCCTCCTTTTGCTTAAAACATAAGCAACTGCAGACATTTCGAAAGGCGACCTTGTCAGCTGATGTTGAATCCATCGATACCTTTCGCGATGCATCTCGTCACGACATCGAAGCTTGTCTTAAGACTGTCAAGATGTATAGAACAATGTTGAAGATTGACAGAATCCTACAACATCTGGGCGAGCTTCAAACACCACACAATCCAGCCTTTGTATCATTGATCGCCAAGTGCTACTCGAGTGTAGATTGGAAGACCTTTAAATGTTTATCGCCAACATTCCGTAAATGGCAAGTGGTATCAGGACGTTTGTTTTATTTTGGATCATACAATTGGCCACTAACGCGAGGATCCAGGTCTCACATTCCATAAAGGCGAATGGTGTTATTTATTCGCATAAATGCTGACACGTTGAAACTTGGCGTACCTCGTCCTCCAGCTAATATCTTGATTCTAGGATAAACGACAACATTATCTTGGAATGATCAGGATGAACAGGATCTTCATACTCAATGAGCGATGGATCTGAACGTCACAGCATTAAGTCCACGGAGATAAGCTACTTCTGGAAGTCTTTGAGACAGCCAATCAGTAGAGTGGAGTACCTTGCTGCCTGAGTCGAGAGGGCTCTCAGCGTCGTAAGCGAGCGGCACATCGGTCAGCACTAGTCACCGATTGTAACATCACTTCACATAACTTCACTTCATTCTCTAGAGATCCTTGGTTACACAAATTCCTGATTTTCTCTGTAGAGGAGTGATTTAAGGGATAAGAACAGAACTTGTTCGATCGACATTCAAAGATGTTGTCAATCGCGGACCTGCCCGAAAATTGGGCGTGGATGGGCGTCAGCGCAGCTAGCATCTACCTCATCTTCTTCATCGTGAAGTTCATCACACATCGAAGATTCTACAAAGACCTGGTACATTTCAATTTCCGTTCCCCTTCCTCCATTCCCCCCAATACAGAGAATAAATCTAATTAAAAGTCCAGCCAAAACCACCCCACTCCATGCTCCTCGGCAACCTCAAAGTCGTCGGCGAGGCAATGAAGCGCTACCCGCCAGACATCCACCCCCAACCAATGTTCACCGAAATGGGACAAGATAACAACCTCCGCGGCCTGTTCTACGTCGACCTCTACCCCTTCTCTGAATCCATGGTCTTCATCACCTCCCCCAGCGTCGCACTGCAAGCCCAAACCTCCCCCAACTTCTACCGGCACCCCTTCGTCAAGACCTTCCTCCGCGGCGTCGTCGGCACGAAAAGCATCTTCTCCACCAACGGCGCCGAATGGTCTCGTCAACGATCGTGGTTCGCTCCTGCTTTCTCACTAGCGCATCTGTTGAAGTTGGTTCCGGGGATGATCGAGGAGAGTTTAGTGTTCAAGGAGAAGTTGACTAGGTTTGCTGTTTCCGGGGAGGCATTCTCGATGAATGATGCGACGATGAAGTTGGCGATTGATTTTATCGGACGCACGGTTGGAGATATCCACTTGAAGTCTCAGACCGAGTATAGTCCTATCCAGGATAATTTTGCTAAGGCGTTGAGTTGGACGGCGGGGCAGACGGATCCGTTGTGGAAGAAGGCGTTGAGTCCGTTTATGATGAATTGGTATACGAGGAGGTTAGATGGCATGCTAGGTGAGGTTATCAAGGAGAATTATAGGGCTGGCAGGGATGATGGTGTGGAGAAGAGTATTCTGGACTTGGCGCTGAAGGGGTATTTAAAGGATACTGGGAAGGTTGGAGGTGCGAAGGCTGTGAGGCCTGATCTTGATCCTGAATTCATGAAGATTGCTTTAGACAAGTACTCATTCCATATCAGAACTTCAAATAAAACCTCGGCTGACACTAAATAGTGCCAAAACATTCTTCGTCGGAGGACACGACACCACCGCATCTCTGATGACCTACCTTTTCTACTATCTCTCTATAAACCCCGACTTTCTCTCACGAATTCGCACCGAACACACCTCAGTCTTCGGGCCCTCCCTCGACGCCACGATCTCATCTCTGACCGAACAGCCCTACCTCCTCAACAAATTGCCCCTCACCAGCGCAGCCATCAAAGAAGTCCTTCGCCTCCACCCAGTTGGCTTCACAGTCCGCAAAGCCGCTCCAGGAACAACAGCCACTTTTGAAGGGCGCTCATATCCAATGGACAATCACATAATCTGTGTTCTTGCCTCTAGTATGCATCGAGATCCGACCATCTGGGACAAGCCAGCGGAGTTCGACCCCGATAGATTTTTGAGCCCTGAGACGCATTCAATGGAGGCTTGGATGCCCTTTGAAAAAGGCAAAAGGGACTGCGTTGGACAGCAAATGGCTACATTGGAGGTGAGGGTTATGGCGGTGTTGACAGTGAGATACTTTGATTTCGAGGCTGTGTTTGCGGACCATGGGTTGAGTGTACCGGGGTGGGGTGGAAGGGCTTATCAAGAGTTGAACATGAGCGCCAAACCGAAGGATGGTATACCAATGAGAGCGTACTTGATAGGCGAATGAGGGGCCGAGTTTATGGATATTTCTTCTGGCATTAAAATGACCGAAAATTTTGTTCGGCCACGACAGGATGCTTCGAGTACATGTAGTCACGTGATGTTTCACCTCTGCGCCAACCCAGTCTTCTCACGATGCTTTTGATCTGTCGCTGGTGGAGAGTGACACAATAGAAGTATAGCTAGTACCACACTATGATCGCTGTCTTTCCTCCCGGTATTCCGGCCACTGTAACATGGCCAGTGGAGTCATCGTACTCATCAAGATCCAACTCTTTTCCACCCGAGGTAACTGTCGGCCGGCCAGCTGTGGACGCGGGCAGAACCAAAGTCCCATTTGTCCCAATCGGAATATCGTATGATATATTATATCCCCCAGGTATCAAAGACCACTTCGCAGAAAACTTTCCAAGAGGTGTAGTGAACCCTCCCTCGACAAATGTCAAGTCGCCAAATTGAGGTGCAAGGATCCACTCCGCTCCACTGGGCGAGACGAGCTGAAGTCCAAGAACGTAATTTGTCAGCGCATGAGTTGGGCCCGTACTCCAACCATGAGCATGAGAAGTATACGAGTAATCTTTCTCATAGCCAGAAAATGCTCGGTAGCCAAACGAGCCATCTTCGAGATATCCCTCGATGAATGTGCTTTCGGTGCCATAGGGATTATTGAGGTACCAGCCCCAGCTGCGTCTGATGAGATCAAGAGCTCGATGTGTTTGACCTATGGCGAGATGGCCTTTGACTTCCATGCTTTCGATGAAAGGAACGATGTTGAACTTCAGCTCAGGACACTTGGCCCCGATGGGACCCCAATTAGTCAACAGCTTATCGCTGATGCTATTTTGATGGATTGTTGATGCCATGCCGTAGTAGAGTGCCAGGCTGTTACCGTCTTCGGGATGAGTCGATGAATCAACATTGCTGTCTTTGAATGCTCTGCGCACCATTAGCAATGATTTCCTCAATGATTATTGATTTCGAGTGACTTACCCCATTACAGGATCCCAATTAAACACAGCGGAGTTCATAGCAGCTTTCAGAACATAAGCTTTCAGTTCCCATCGCGACGAGATCTCATCATGGATCCATGATGCCATCAAGCTTCCAGTGATTAGTGTCCTGAACATCAGTGCATTTGCTGCCGTGTTGAAACCGCCCTGGGAAGCTCGGCCCCAGTCGTTCACTCCTGTGACATACAAAAGCCCCGAGTCATCATCCAGCTTCCTCACAACGTAATCAACTGCGCTCTTGACTTTGTTCCAATTGATGGTGAGGAAGTCCATGTCACCGCTGTACAAGACGTATTCGTACGTGCCGATCAAGGAAGACATGTGATATGTATCCGATCCGTAAAAATTCAAGGGCGGGCCAGCCATTGGGAGCTCGCCTTCTTTGGACTGTTCCAAATCAGATAATATTTGATGGATTCTTAAGAAAACATACCTGAAGGTCGTACTGCAATTGTAATGCATTTCGAGCACTCTCAAAGTCTCCAGTACTGACAAAGACACTTGGCAGCGCGATCCCCAAGTCACCAGCCCATGTAGCTCGATCCCGTTTGCTTCCATCAACTAGAATGGAGTGCCCTTTGGTGCCGAGCCACGCATCATTCCTCCACCCTTCACCGATCAATGGGTACACTCGACCAGTATTAGGTGGGACGGCGTTCGTCTGAAGTGTATACGCACCGGCGTACCATATCCTGTTCAGCAAGTCATCACTCGAGTGAAAATACCCACTGTAAGCTCTGAGATTGGACCAAGTCGGCTGGAATGAGAGTTCGAGCGTGATCTTCACGACTTCAACATTGATCATGTGATCTGTTTGAGTGAAAATTGACAGGTACCGAAAGCCACCACGCATACGGGCATCTGGCATTGTATAGCTGCCATTTGTCGTAGTCGATACAGGCGTGAGTAATGCGCCATCGGCCCTCGGGATGTATCGGCCATTCGATCCATCCGATGCCCTTCCAGTCCAGTTCCTCGCTTCGGAGAAAGCCAATCCCAATTCCCCAGATCCAGTTGCTTTGTACTGAATAGTCACGATACCACCGACTTCCTTTCCAAAATCATAGATCAGAACGTTTGTCGATACATTCATTGTACTGGGGTATGAACTGAGACGCGTGAAGTCTTCGGTAAATATGCTAACTGGTGACACGATGCGTGATGCTGGAGAGTAATTGTATGAGTCCCATGGACCGCTGAAGGACGCTGTTGTGCGAGCGCTACATGGTGTGTCGCGCCAGCAGGATAGCGAGGAAGATGATTTCGCTGTCAAATTGGGTGATATGAATGTTGTAAAGACTGATATGAGGTAAGGGATGAACATTGTGATAACGAGTGACTCTGCCTCTTGTGTATTGGGGAATATTGTCCCAACGCCGATGTCAACGACCATTGCTGCGTAGGCTAGGGGTGCCATTGTGATTATTGGTCAGGTAAGAGCGGTCGGCTCGTTTGTGGTGTTCTTGCCACTTCCCAGGTTGCCGGCCAGATAAGGCTACTGATCTGAGGCAGTCACAAACAGCGCCGCCCTCGCCTGAAAACCTGAGTGTTGGCGGTGAGTATGGCAGCGCGTCTGCTACGTGATAAGTGATGAAATAGCCTTAGAGATACACATCATAGAACAGGTCGGTTATGCTTCGTATAGATTCTCATCTCCAGAATGCGATATGATCTTGCTGGAAGAAAAGCTTGATGTTGAAGTTGAAGTTGAGTTTGCTCCACTCTTTTCACTAGGCGAGCGTTCCGCGTTTCAAGATTGCGAATCCCTTGCAGCGGAAGCTCAAGCGAGAGATGAAATGGAATGATAACAACAAAGTGAAGTCCCCGTCAAGGTCATCTTCCGTAGCGATCATTAGTGTTTAAAAAAGGCTTTCGACTCACCCCTCTCCCTTATTACACAGCGACCAATAGCTTTATTGTAAACCATCTCCACTTCAGAGCTTCGTGGTCTTGCGAGTGTCACACTCTATGATAATTTAAGAATGTCCTCAATTGTCAATGTTTAGTGGACATCGATGCTCTCCAATGAAAGAAAAGTAGTACCATGGGGTTTCCAGGTTGTGGTGAACAGAGTGCACCGATATCACGTGAGGATTTCCACGAGCGGCCCGAACACGGCTTTTGGACATTTCCTCAGCCCGAAGGCGGATCTCAAGGATCTTTGTATCAGTAATATTGGTTATATTCACCATTCTAAGCACTCCATGCGGACATCCGAAGTGTCCGAGCCCCTTGATGAGACGACGACGATACGCAAAAAGCTCGCTTCAAGTGCCTAAAATGGGTTCACATGACGTCAATGACTTTTTTCCCAGAAAATACATCTACATTTCTCTCCCTTCTTTTCATCATTCCTTGATTTCTCTCTTGGCCAGGTGTCTTAGTCGCAGAATCTCTTCTTTCTCTCCCGTCAATTCACCTAGTCTTTGTTTACCAGTCTTCGTTTACCAGTCTTCGCTTCACAAACCCGCCACTCGCATAAAAGACCCCAGCAGTACTCAGGAGTACTCATAAAAATGACCGCCATGATTTCTGCTTCCGAATTCCAGCAAGCGCTCCTCTTCCAGCTCAAACTCGTGACTACGAGTAGCGTCTTGACCTTTGCTTTCACAGCCTTCTACGTGCTCTCGATCGCCAAATTTCATGTAACTTTGAGAGCATGAGTTCACAAAGCGGATGGCGATACGGCGATACGAAGGAAGGTCATCAAGATATCCATAAATATATGCACTCTCGATCACTGGATGTATGGAAGTCGCTGCTGTCGGTGGAAGGTCGATGCAGGTGATAGCTGCCCACGGTCGTGTTGGAGGAACTTTCCTACTTCAACAATTTTTCAACCGCTATGTGTTCTTCCAACATCCCCTCGATATCTAGGTTGAGCTCCGTTGAGTTTGCCTTGCCAAGATCCACCCCCAAGTCGCACTCTTCATTCAGGTGGTGGCTCGACTACCATGGGGCATTCGTCCAGCTATTGGTCACAATACTGGGTGACAGGGTGCTGGATGATTCGGCGGTCAAAGCTTGTACAGGTGGGATTGGGAGAATAAGGAGGGAATCGATGGACTTGAGAGCTTGACTTGGAGAGCTTGTCGGCAATTATGGGTTCGGATATAGGCGAGAAAGGCGAGATCTGGGACAGACATTGAGAATTGGCAGATTGCCACGGAGGAAGTTTGAGCATTTGCTTGACGGGTTGGCCCTTGATGTAATTACACTCAAGTAGGGACGATGAATATATTTGCGCGAGATGACTCTATGCTGAGGAGTACTTGAAGAAGTCCTTCACAAATTGCCCTCCTTCTCCCAACAGGTCCATGAATCTATCATCGTTACACAAGAGCGCCTTATTCGGGCCCAGGTATTCGCAAACCAATTTCCTGAGACCACTGATACCTTCACCTAACCCACCCCCTTCTTCAGAATATGCATTTCTGACGAGATCAACTATCGCTTGGACGTTTTCGCTATTGAGCCGGAATGCGGATAATGTTTTGTGGAGCTTGTATAAAGCAAGGGCTTTTAACGATTCGATGTGCCGATAGTCGCCGAGTATCCAGAGCGATGCGTGGCTAATGAACAGAACGGAGTAGTCAACCCATGGCTCGAAGGTATTGGTAGGCTCGCAGGTCCCTTCATAATTGTTCCGTGGAGCAATGAGGGAGAACGGCGCCTGAGACCAGTCTTCCTCTACTTCTACCATTTGGAACCCCTTCTTCTTTGACTTCTTAGCCATTCTTCTCCTAGTACCAAAACCTCCCCATCCGTCGTCTTCCACCACTTGATCTTCTATTACAGCGGCTGTTGTGTTGTTTGACCCCTGGAGCTCATCCTCGAACTCATAAACCACCGCAGTTGGATGGTCAGTGGGCTCGACCACAGGCATCACCGAGACGGGAACCGAATAGTCTCCAGTGTATGCAAATTGCGCGAACCGTACGAAAGTATCCTTGCTCACATCCTCCCATGTCGCATGTCCGGCTTCTGATTCCGAAAGACCTGATCTCATCAGAGCGTGGAGAGGCTGCGAAAGTGCTGCGATCGCTTCTTCGTGTACGGAGAATGTGGTTGCTTCGCCATCAACATTCGCTCCGACTGTGAACTTGAAGATTCGAGAACTGAGGAGTCTGCAAAAAGCAAAAGATTAGTTGACTACATATTCTATAGCGTACTTTGTTGGCTCGGAAGAAATGCTTGAGGCTTACTCTTCGAATGAGGCTGGCATCTTGATGATCAGGTGTGCACTTTTGCTGCTTGGTCGACAATTGTTTGTTTTCGACTCTGGCTTGCTCACGCGCTTCGTCGTAATATCTTCGAAGGTGGCACTGGTATCGATAGTGATGATTTCCGGACGTAGAGGAGCTTTTGTCGACGATATCTATTGATGTTGGCGTTTGCTGGCACTGCAGATGCAGCTACCCGCCAACAGCATGGTCGGCGCTAACGCAGCCTCGCTGAGCTGCATTGGGAACTTTTTTGAGACACGGAATCAGCTTTCTAAGAGCAGTAAATGTGTGGATTAATCCGCGGATTTACATACTTCTATGGGCCTCGATTGCGACTTATTATCTACTCATTTTCCTATGAGCTCTCTTGTTTACCTGCTGCCTTGACCGATGCCCAGAAAAAATCAATATCTTAAGCGAGCCTCTGGAATGCATTCTGGCGTCGAGATTTTCGTTCCCGCACCTTTGTTTGGCAATAAATGTTGCCTTATCAAATTATTTTCGATGTCAGATCTTCCACAATAGTGATCATTCTATGAAAACTTACCCTTGAAATGCTGATTTAGCTTCCTTATGGCTTGACAAGCGCTGGAGTCAATCTCTGCCGACGTCACCCCTCTAATTGCACTAATTCTATTCTCCTCAAACAATCTCCTACTTGCTCCGACAAAGATCTCATATACAGATTTCTTCAGCACACGGCAATGATACCGACAATCTGTGCTGAAATATATCCTTAGTCACCTTTGGGGATGCCGCTAGTTGATGGTGCTGTCAACGGGGTTTCGGCGGGGTAAATTGTGCCCCGCTCGTACCTGAAACAACCTGTCGGTTCAGCGCTGTGCGCTGAGCTGTCAGGGCAACATCACTATTTTTCAGCCCCTTATCGATGCCGCCAATTAATTTCTTTCCGCCCCCCGTCTTGAATAAGAAGTACTTCTCATCTTCATCCGTTCATTTAATCATCCGTATTCTAACAAGTGTTTGTATATGATTTGATTATGAATGAAGTTTCCATCAACGTTCACCATTACAATCATTGAGCCACTCGGAGAGCATGGTTTTGAAATGAATCACCATCAATTCAATTTCGGGGACTGGATATTTCATGTGGCTTCCAGCTGAGATGCAGGTGAATACGTGGCGGTGGCTGAACAATAATCTCTGTCGCACCTGCCTACTGCGGAAAATTGCCAAGAAATTCAGAGAAATCTTTTGAGCAGCTTCATTAGTTCTAATGCCCAGCATCAGCAGTCGAAGTTGGCAAGCAGATCACCTTTACAGATGGAGTATCAATATTCTCCTCTCGGACCTAATCAGTTCCGTCTCCTCACTCTCCACCCTCGATTCCCCGATCCTCAGTATGAAGCCTTACAAGAAGAACGGCCAATTTCCTGCACTTTAAAGTCTTATCCTCGCATCAAAAGCCCTGCTTACAGAGCACTATCATATACTTGGGGGGATCTTTCCGTCAAAATTCCAATCTTAGTGAACAACAAGACGTTACGAGTTACGACAAATCTATTCACAGCCCTGGAACACATTCGTGAAGACAACTCGGCCGCAACCTTTTGGATCGATGCAATTTGTATCAATCAGGAGGATGACGAGGAGAAGTCCTCCCAGGTGAAAATGATGAGGGAAATCTACGACACTGCTGAGCACACTAGATCTTGGCTTGGTCCTGCTGGAGAAGGGACCGACGCCGCCATAGCGGAGCTGGATCGTATCGGCTCGTATCTTGTCGGGGAAGGACTCATTGAACCAATGAAAGAATTCTTCAGACTTCCTGCAACAGAAGTCCAACGGTACAAGATATTGGAGACCATGGTCAGAGAGGGCGTGGCTCCATTGGTCGATCAAGCCATCGGAAATACGTCCCAAACACTGGCTTTCGTTCAAAATGCCTGTAGCGTTCTCTCTCGGGATTACTGGAAGCGAGTGTGGATTCTGCAAGAACTTATTGTCTCACCCCACATTTTGTTCCAATGTGGAAAGTCTACCATTGACTTTCCGACGCTACATGCGAGTGTGTGCTACATGCATTTACTCGGCACTCAAATCATTACCCGCGAGCTAGAACGAATAGGAGGACTCGAGAATCTTGATCCACAATCAACAGCCACCTTCAACTTCGCCATCTCCTTGAGCACACACACTGATAGTATATCGAATTCCACTAAACTCTGTGGTGCTAGGCTAAGGTATCAAGGAGACGCCACCGGAGAGACTTCGGACGCGTCGCAATATCCAAAACTGGGAAGCAGCATGTTCGAATTGTTGGCTCGAATCCACGTCACAGGTGCGACCAAGACATTTTGCGGAGCCACAGAATCTAGAGATAGAATCTTTGCTCTGCTTGGAATAGCGAATGACAGAGATCGACTTGGGATTCAGCCAGATTATGACCAATCTAAGAGGTGCTCGGAAATATACGCGGAAGCAGCTCGTGCTATCATTCAGTCCGGCCGGGTTGACCTTCTATCGCTGTCACAGCCTCAAGGTAGAGATACTGATATGCCATCTTGGGCTCCTGACTGGCGTGCAGAATGGATCCTAAGACCCTCCGGACAACTGCCTTGGGATTCGTCGTTCAAAGCATTCTGCCTGCCAGTAGTATCTAGCGATCTAGATGCTCGTATAATGGATGAAAAAAATTCAGCAGATCAATTACGACTCCGTGGGTATGCTGTTGATGTTATCGAAGAAGTAGGAAGAACATGGACCCCGCCCTACCTCGAGGGCTATCCTGGGGAATCAAGTATTCCTTTAATTGCAGCTTACCTAGCCGACATCGCCAACTTTTGCAAAAAGTCAGAAAAGAAATTTTCTACAAGCAGAGAGAACATTTACGCCAACGATCTCGATCGCGTCTCAGCCCATAAGCGTGTCCCCGTTGCAGATCAGGAGGAGTACGGGACAGGCTTCATCAGAAGAGCAGGCAAGAATTCTGATGAGGGGTATGAACACATCAAGCAGCACTGCATGATTGCGGCAAGCAACGCTACGGACATTACGCCAGAGCAAACGCAACACTTCACTCATCCTCTGAGAAATTCTTACTGCAATATGATGAACTGGCAGCGTGATCGACGACCCTTTCTCTCCAAAAAGGGCTATGTGGGTTTGGCACCGCTCCATGCACAAGTGGGTGATGTGATTGTCCTCTTTGAAAACGCGAATTTTCCATATATTCTGAGAGACTATGGGGATGGTACCTATGCTTTCATCGGGGAGGCATATGTTCATGGAATCATGTATGGAGAGTATGTCAAAGGGAACACTGGAAGGGGCGACTTGACGACTTTCACTCTGGTTTAGGACTCGGGACACCTAAACGCTTAAAACATAAATTGATGCTAGATAAGTCTCATGTTGTGACATTCTCCATGTTGCCTTCTTTCATCATGTCTTTCACAGCGTAATCTGTTCTGGCTCCCCGACCTCACTTCCTCCCTGCCTCTTGGGCCCTCCCTTCTTCGGCTGCAATTCCCGGGATGACCCTTCTTGTACCTGCAGATCGCGTGTCTCTCCCGCTAACATCCACTGGCGTCTGAGATATCCGGATTCCTGGACCAAAAGATCCAAGTGATGCTTGTGGCAGCTCTCCAGCATATGGCATATCCCCAAGTCCGAACCTTCGAGTTGTTTCTTGCTCAAATTCGATTCTTTCTTGTCGTTGCTTTTTTCTGCGTTGCATGTAGGGATACCCAATTTCAGCGACAAAGAAGGAAAATATCCCTGCCGCGAGCCCAAGAGCCTGGTCAAGCTCGGTAATGGATTGAGGCGCGCATGGCATGAAGAAACATGCCTTCAATGGTGAGCTTGTGATAACGACATATGCCGACGCGAAGTAAACTGATGCGTCTATCCAAAAGTAACATATCGCGATCAGCAGTGGTAATGTGAAAATTATCGAAAAAGATATGACTTGGCGAAGTGCTTTGTAGGTCCAATAGCAGAGGGTACAAAAAGATAAAGGCGCGTTCAAAAGACCTTAAAAGCATATCCCAGAGTCCTGCATACCACTTTTGCAATGCTTGTCAAAATAACCAGACGAATACGAGGCTTATGGCCCGGAGTACCAAAGGTCGGTCATGGTAATAATTTTGCGCGTACAATCCTTGTGGGAAAGTGACATTGCTTCCCAGTAAAAAGCAGGTATCTGAGTTCCAATCTCTTTGTCGAGCAGCCAGTAAGTTGATGCTATCGAAAGGATGGGCATGACTGTTGAGATAGACAAGGCAACTTCTTTCCACCAATTTTTTGCCTTGTTCGAGTCCAAATAGTGTATAACGTCCCACCCCACCATTCCGGCCACCTTTTACACCAAAAAGTGCGATTTTTAGGTACTAATATCTCTATAACGAATTAATAATAATATATAAATATTTAATACTTACATTTATTAGCTTTTATAGACTAAGTTCCTAAAAGGAAGTATAATTTGAATCATGTAATATTACGTAATATCAAATTCGATTTTTTACATACAAAAAACGAAATACAAAAA